>Ga0179593_1452541_pt1 | contig 19708 bp, 20 predicted proteins | sample CZODoug2_1_08_16_FD_185931 | JGI IMG/M metagenome (GOLD analysis project Ga0179593, IMG submission 185931) | Vadose zone soil fungal communities from Angelo Coast Range Reserve, California, USA - CZODoug2_1_08_16fungal (PacBio error correction) | ecosystem: Environmental > Terrestrial > Soil >...
GGGGAAGTCTTTCTCTGAATCGAAAGATCCTTTCGTGCACGAAGGGCATTTTCGAGCACGGAAGCGAGCGCGGTTGTAAAGGAGTCGCGGACACAAAAACGAACAAGTGTTCATAGAAAAAAACTAGGCAAGGGTCCCTTGGAAAAAGATTTGAGAGGGGCAGCCGAGGAGGGCGGCCGCTATGGTCTCAAGTACAGGGGGAGGGTGTCGCCGAAGGGGAGGAGAAGAAAAAATAGGACTACGCGTATATCGAAAATCACTGGGGGGGCAAAGTGAAGAAGCTTGACTGGGAAATGTCGCGGTCAGGAGGGTGGGGGGGTTCTGCGTGGGGGGGGAAAATTTTTATCTCCGTCGGGGGTGCTGAAAGTCAGGGGAAGATCTTATTAAAAGCTGGCTGCTGGGGGGGCTGCAGGGCCGAATGGTCTTGGGGAGAAAAGAAAAAGGGGGAGGAATTGCGAGTCGGTAGGGAGAGGGTATTCAATCGAGAAAGAAAAAGGGGGGGGGAGGGGGAAAAAAAAAAAAGAAAAAAAAAAAGGGGGGCGGTGTAGCTGTGTCTAACTACCTTCACTCGGGGACGTCAATCTTAATCAAGCTTCGAATCAAAAGTTGCTACTTTAAAGACAGAACGCTAAGAATCTCTAATCTCCTAACAAAACAACTTCTGAGGGTAAGACTTGTCCACGGCGCACGAGTGTCGGTTAAAGAACGCCGCTTGCATGATAAATCAGAAATTATGATCCGAAAGGGGGTAGAAAAACCTTCCCCCAAGATAATAAGGCGAGGCAATCGGGAACGCTTACCAAACGCCTAAAACCCGTCTATCATTTATATGCAACCTGAAACGTTCTAGCCGAAACAACACTATACACGAAGCCTCCTGTCAGCGGCAAGCAGCGAAGGGACCTTGTCGTGCCTCTAAGGCGAGGAAGAGGAGGAATGGCAGGCACGGTAAAAGGGGGCCCAGACTAAATGCTGATCACAATCGGGGGCCACGGATGCACCGGGGAATGTTCCCTGAGGAAACCATCTCAATAAGGGAAGAAGGAGGAACACGGGGAACATCTCGCGCGCGAAGAAACCCGTCGTGTCGTCTAGGAAAAAAAAGCGAAATTTAGCAAGGAGTCTTTAAGGCGCAGGAGAAAGGAAAGTGCAACGCAACAAAAGGAAGCAAGGGGACGCAAGTTAACCGAAATAAAATCGCATGTCTGGGCGAAAGGAATTGAAAGTGGTGCTTTTCGTTAGCGAGGGTTTGTTCGAAAGGGACGTCGACCGAACGCGCGCGACTGGGCGAAGAGGATTAGGTACTCTTAAGAACGTAATGGACAGAAAAAAAAAACGTCCAGAGCCGCCGATCGGGCAGTGACATCAGGAGGCTTTTGGGGGGAGGACGGGAGGGGGGCGAACATGAGGGGGGGGGGGGCGTGAGTCATGGGGGTCTGACGGGGGCTACTGTTCATGGGGGTGGGGCGAGAGCAGTGGAAAAAATGTGGGGAGCGAGGGAGTTATCGAAGATACGGAACAAAATCCACTCGACTAACAACACAAGTGCCCAAAACAAAGAAAGACGGTCATTATTCGAAGAAATCAAATCGTGTACCAACGGGCCATATCTTAGGGGAGGGGCAAGGAAAAAGGTCGATCCTACCAAGACGGATATCGGTGCCCACATCGGCAAATCAAGTTTCTACAAGAAGAACGGCGCCACAGAGCCTGGAAAAGCAGAGTACGATCTTGTGGGGCAATCCGGGGGAAAAAGAAAAAGCAAAAGCCCAGCGGCAGAGGACATCGATAGAAAAAGCGCGTGCAAACCGTCCGCAAAAAAATACTACAAACGGGCAAGGAGGGGAAGGGAAGGAAAGCCGCAATGGCATCGAGGTCGCCTCGGGTGAAAAGTACGTTTTTAAGGACAGGAAAGGTCTTTCTTACTGAGGGTCAAAATTGGGGTTTGACAGAAAAAAGGAGGCATTCCGGTTGGCACGTCCTGCCTGGACGGAACGGATAGCGGAAACAGAAACCGGCCGAGTTGCAGAGGGAGGGGGATGGCGAATTCAACCCTCCGTAGAAAAAGGTCCTGCTATGGAGGGAGCAGAGGGGACCCTTTGGAAAGAGCACGTCGCCAGCATCGGTAGGCATCGCGAAGGGGGTGGGGGGGGGGTTCAGGACCGTAACGTCCTCTCCTCTCCGTCGAGGGAAAAGAAGAGGACTGACAAGTTGATAGGCCGTCGGAAATTCGTAGGGGGAGACAAAAACTATCCATTGCCTTTAAAGGGGGGATGACTTGGGGGGAGGAAGGGTCCTCTAGTTCGCATTCGAGAGGCTAAAGTAAAGATAAATCGAAACAATGACCGAAGGGAGGGGAAAAAGAAGAAATTAAGCGCTTGTTCTATCGAGTAATTGTGTAAAGTCTGCGCAAGACAGAACTGCCTCGGGGTAAATCCCATAAATAGGAGGAACACGAAAGACTATCCTGTGTCCGACATCGAATAGCCGTGTCAAGCGCGGGCGGCGAGGAGCAAGATCACGGTTTATTGTGGGCGAGGAAGAGGAAAGAGGAACATCCGGGCATCGCCGTGAGATCGAAGGATCTGGGGAACTCGATGACGGGAGGTCAAGGATGACGACCAGAGTACCTCTCAGACTGAAAGAGGGTCTACTGATAGCGCTCGTCCCGCTCAGAAAGGGAAGGAGGAGATTCCCCCGGGGGAAAAGAAGGGGGAACGAAAAGCCGAAGGTGAACATTAATTTACCCTCTTGAAACTCGGCGTGTACGCAGGCGGGTTCTTCCAAACAAGAGGGAAATGTCATATACCGTAGCTCACAGTCATCGCGGAAGAAGGTGGTATTGTTTCCAATGCCACTTGAGAAAGTAAGAACTTTCGAAGGGAGAGAGAGCGCTTCCCCAGGCAAGGAGAAGAGAACAAGGGGATGAAAGAATGCCTACGGTCTGGAATAGATATCAAAAAGTCAAAAAAAGTATGGGATTATTAAGAATAATATCAAGAATTCATGAACTACTGGCTGCAGAAGGGGACGGGATCTCGGGAGATGCAGTCTGGCTCTCATCTTTGTGAGGGGGAACGCAAATAGGAAAGCATAGGACCTTAAGGAAGTGGATAGAAGCTCCCCAATACAATGGGAAGAGAGACTGGGCATGGCTGAAATGCGTCAACAGCGGGGATGGAATGTGGGTGCCGAAAAAGATGGGGAAACTAAAGGCAGGTAGGTACAATCAGGGTTATCACCCTGCATAAACGAGGGGGGGAGGAGGTGGGGCGCAAGTGATGCTTTGTAAAAGAAGTCGGGGAACGGAGAGAAGCATCGGGAGGGGGAGGGTTCGATGGGAAAAGGATGCCTTCTTGTAGCGGGGGTCTATATCTAGTCGGACGCCCACTAAAAAAGTCGAGGGACCATACTTCGGCGAACGTAAAGAGAGAGGGGTCAAAATTCGGGAAAGGCTCTACTGCTCAGGGCATTAGACAAGAAAGTGTAGATAATAGCCCGCACCGGAATTCCGGGGAAACGGCATACGCTCTGGCGGACACAAAGGTCAGCGGATCCATCTTCAAAAAGAGCTAGATGGTCTAGAAATATCTGAAAGGGAAGAAGAGCTCGGCGGATCTTCTAATAAAGGACAGCGTATGGGGCAGGTCTGCTCAAGGAGTAAGAGAACGGGGTTAACCGTGGTTAGTGTGCATGCGAAAGGCTTTGCGTCTAAAAACTCTGAGAATTAGGGGAACAACGAACAATTTCACAGGCGGCTATAACAGGAGCGATTCGTACGGGCGACGAAATTGGGGGAAAGACACCGGGGGGGGGTGGGTTCAGTAAGCAGGGGGAGGGACAAGGCTGCGCGGCCGGTTACGGACGCCCGAAGGTCGGGTCTGTCACCTCCCTCCGGATCCCAGGGGGAGGGCGAATTGATCGTCCTTTGAAACGCGCTCGAAAGGAAAAAGCCATGCTAAACGCTGATAGTTCTCCCTGAAAAAGAAAGGGGGACAGCCGAGTTCTAACTGGGGGGGGAGCTCTAACCCAGTCTACGAGGCGACGTGGAAACAAAGACCTTCAGCTTTGCGGTCCAAAAGGAAAAAAAGAGCGCAATGGCGCAGAGGAAAAACGAAGGGGGGCGCAGAGCCTGAATGTACCTCAACAAAGGAAGGGGGCAAAGGGAAGTACTTTCGGGAGGGGCAGGGAAATCAGTTGGGGGAGGGCGCTGAATATTCACGCTTTCTAGCGATACGCCTCCTCGGGCTAGGGTATGGAAACTACCATACTCACAAGGACGCCCGGAGGTCTAAAGCTCTGGACTTAGGCGCTATTAGAGGGCTATGACCTGCTATGATGGTTAAGGAGGGAGAAGAAAGGAAAAAGATCGAAACTTATGACGAAGATGCTCACTTGTTGACACTAGATATGAAACGAGAATCAGGGGAAGTCGCAGTGTGAAGAGGTGATGTGGGATGTTGGCGTGGGGATAGGAGAAAACGCTACGAGGAACTTGATTTCCTAAGCAAAAGAGATCAAAAAAAAATGATCAAAACGCAAAAGAAAGCGCGTGGACGGGCGGCGCGCGGCAAAGGGTATCCATCGCAACAAGAGGAGAAGAATCCTCCGCGAACGAAGGCTGTGGTTTTGGGTGGGAGGGATTGACAGTCAAGAGGAACATACGTAAATCAGAATCATGGACCTCCGAGCTGGTCGGGGGAGGTCTAAGCTCGGAATCAAAAAAGAGGGGAACTAGTCAGTCAAGAGGAAAGAAAACAAGAAGAAAATATTGGGGAGGTTACTTTTGACAAGGGACGTCCTGTAGGTCGTGGGATTTGGGGAATAAGAAAGACTACTGGAGCGGTCCCGCTGTTTCGAGGCGAAGAGGTCTTCTGGTTGCGAGCGCTATGACCAACGAACAACTTGAAGCGCGAATGCTGGTCATACGCCTTGAAAGTCCTTTTCTCAGGAGAATTGCTCGAAAGCTACCCTCTTACCGTTAGTCGACAGGAAGGAAACGAGCGATAAAGGGGATTCCATCGGCAACCAAGAAAAGACAAATTGGTGGCAAGGCTCAGCGCGGCGAGTCAGACAAAGAGGGGAGAGGGCAGGGGTGGCGGAAAAGTGGAGGGAAGGGAATCTGCAAGTATAAAGTAGAGAGGGGAGTGGCTCTCGGGGGAGTTGCCTCCGAAAGGAAGGAAGTAATTGCCGAGAACCTGAGTATGGTCGAATCGGCCAGGGTTACAGTAGCGAAAAACCAAAATAGATCTTCCAGCTGTTCAGAGGTGATCACAAGCTTACTCTTAAAAAGACAGCTTTCGACTTCCTCTCTAACAAAAACGGATAGGAAAAGGGATCGGGTCCACGGCGCACGGATGTCGGTTCCTATTGAAAGAAGAGTTGAGTGAATCACGCCGGACGCTAAAATCGGTTTCCTTTTTCGACAGACGGACAAAAACTGAAATACGAAGGAATGAGTCAATAAAGGTTAGGCAACCTCCGATCGAAATCCTTCAGTTCAAGAACTGACGAGGTGAAAGGAAAAAATACGTCTAAAACAGAACTGAGGAGGATATAATCTATCGGCGGGCCGAGACAAGAAGCTTTCTTGACCTTGTGGAAAAAAACGGATGCGATAGGACGGAGTAACTCGCAAAAGAACAACTTTACTCGGGTGAGCAAATCTAGAAAGGGGGAAGCCTCGGTAGAAAAAAGAAAAATTGCCGGCTAAAAACCGACGGCGCACACGTTGGAGGGGGTCCACTCGCGATCGCCGACTCTCCATGCACAGGGAGAATAGGGGGAAATTCGAGCTTGCATATGGGGGGGAGCCCACTTCTTTAAACTGAAGAAAGAAATAGCAAAGAAAAACAAAGGGGGGAAAAGGAAGACCTAATAAATCGTTAGTGCGAATTCCCTTTGCGACCCGTTGGAAAGGGGGTGTCGGGGAAGAGTAACGAGAGGTCCTCCCTAAAAGGAGAGAGAAAATACGGAGAAACGACAAAATGAGCGGCCATCTAAGCGGCGAAAAAGAAAGCAAACCGCGGCATCAACGACAAAGGTGTACTGCTTGGGGCGCGGACAAGGGATCGCCGTCAAGCACGGGCCGAGCTTAAATTAGGAGAATCAGATTGAGATTTTCTTGGGAAGAGAAGGACGCTTAAAAAAAAAAACTACTAACCCCACCCATGCCCAAAGAAAAGGGAAAAGGGGAAGGGTCCGGCGGATTAAGAGGAATCAGTTTAAAAAAGCGCCATCTCTTGGAAGGGAATCTAAAAGGGGGGGGGATCAGCGATCGCGGAGCCTTGTTCCAGGAGTAATCTCAGTTTGAAGAGGGGAAGGGCGATGCTCCGAACTTAAAATCGGAAGGGACTCAGGGGTGGTTGTTACGCATATTCAGCGAGGGACTTCGTCCATCTAGGAGGGGGAAAAAGGAGAGGAAAGAAGCTAACATACCATCTAACTAGGTAGGGAATAAACGAGGCCAGTCAATAGGGGGGGGGTGAAAAGAAAAAGGGGGGGAAAAGAAAAAAAAGGGGGGGGACAAAAAGGGGGGTTTTCGGAGAAAGTAGGCCGAGAGGGCTCGTTGGGACTCTCTCGCGGAGACGTGAGGTCAAGGGGAAGACTGGTTCGTTTCTCGGTCATTCCATACGAAGGCCAGAAGGACGGGGTGAAGTCGAGAAACTGGGTAGAAAAAAACTCATCACCGAAGGGTGGGAAAAGTGGGATATTAGAGGGAGAAACCTCAGAAGCCTATAGAGGAGCTTTACAACTGCAGGGTAAAGGTGGGACGATCAGGGAATATCTCTTAGGGGTGGGGATCTGGAATTGAAGAGAAAGACGGAATTAACCTCAATCGGATGCACTTATGGAGCGGCGGACGGGAAAAAATGGTGGGGAGGGGAAAAAGGGACGTCTGGGACGAGGGGGGGGAACGGAGAACGATCTGGGCCTGTTGGGGAACTGTGGGGGGAAGTTGGGGAAAAGAAAGGGGGATCGAGTTGGAAGGGGAGGCGGAAAGGGGGGGGATACGGTCGAGGCAAACGTTACCGGGGGTGGGGGACGCCAGGGAAGCGAACTCCATCAAGGAAATTTGAATTAGCCGATTAGGAAGTAAAAAGAGAGGAGGAAGATAGGAGAAATGTCTTAAGATGCTAGGAGGAAGGGTTATCTCCACTAAGTAAAGTTCGAAGAGGGAGAGAAGGGAGGGGGGGGTAGGGAAAAAGTGACGCGATAAACAAAAACAAGGGTTGACTTAAAAATACTTAGGGCAAATCTCTAGAAAAATTGCCTACAGAGGGACGGGGAGGGAGGGAAGGAGGATTTTAAAAGAAGTGACGCGGTCTCTTAACAGGGTCATAGATAGAAATCGATACTAAAAGAGCCGGGGAAAATACTCTATCGAGACGACCGAAGTGAGAAGGTCAAGGAGGGAGGGCTGGTCACCAGAAAAAGATGCCGAAAAATCCCCGCCGCGGGGTATTACATTGAAAAAGATGTCACGCGCAGCGTCAGGGGTATAGGGGGGTCGGCAAAGCCAAAATCAGAAGAAATTGAAAGCTGACCGGAAAGGATACAGCCAGCGCGACGGGATGGGGGTGTTCAGGTTCCCAGAGGAGGAAAACACGAGGCTACCCGATCTGGCTGCCGCGTAAGAAAAGCACGCGCTGAGAAAACGGGCTGGAAGCGAGAAAAAAAGTAACCGGATGAAATTTCGCTTCACTCTGAGAAATCTCTCAAAAAAAGGAGGGGAGAAGGAAAAGCCTTACACCGGGGGGGGGGGGGAAAAAGGCTTATCCCGGTTACGGTGGGCTAGAGGATGAAGGGAAGAGGAAAAAAGGAGCGGGGGCAAAGCCAGTCATCGAAATCTCCTAGTGGGGGAGGAAAGAGAAGGGGGAACAAGAAAGCGCGCGGATCTGCTGAGAATACCTGACCTGCAGGGTCACTAAAAAGGAAAGAAGGGGGTTCTCCGCAGCAGTAAGCCTACATAAAAGAAAATCGGGATCCATCAAGCGGAAGTGTTTGAAAATTGAAGGAGGAAAAAGGTAAACTCTACTCTGAAGCTCTACGGAGAGACGCCAAGTTACGAGGGGGGAGAAGACGAGCTTCGAAGTAGAGGTAGAACTAAAGGGGTAATCAGGAGTCACGTGAGGGACAATATAGAGTCACAGGGAGAGCTAAATCTGTTCGGGGGGGGAGAGTTGTCCGCTCACACTCTCCAAAAAAGTGGGGGAAATCGGGAGAGAAAGAAAGAAAATTTTCGAGGGGGGGGAAAAAAACGTTACTAGGGAGAGGCGTACAGCACTTGAGGGCGATAGGTGGCAGAGGGGGTTTCTGGGTAAAAAAGAGCCAGTTGAGGGGGGGAACTGGGGCAGGAGGGAGACTTCCGAATTAATGCAGATATAGCTTCAGGGTTCGAGTGTGAGGGGCACGGGGGGAAGACGGTAGGGACGGGGGTAGTATCGTTTCATATCGTATAAAGGAGAAAAGACTAAAGGCGCGGCTCAGAGCCTCATAAAGGCGTTCAAGGAGAGAACCGGGAGACGTCTAAAAAGGGGTCCGAAACAACTAAGAAGGGTTGGGAAACTCCGGCCAAGACTCTAATGAGTACGTCCGCCGCAGGAAAGTACGGAGGAGGGGGTTAAAACGGGGACAGAAACGCAAGGCGCGACAGTAAACGAACTGGGGAACGAGAAAAAAAAAGAAGGTTCTTGGAGAAATTTCACTGAGAAAGAGGGAGGGGGGGGGAATCTAGGGGATAGAAAAATACTAGAGAGGAGATTTCGTCCGCCAAGAGAAGGCAGAAGGTTCAACATCCTCGGGAAAAATCGCCGTGTAGCTCGACACCTAGACTATTGTGAAAAAGGTGCAAAAGGGGAGGGACCAGAAAAGGTAATACCAGAACCAAAACTCTCTCAGGAGCGGAAAAAACGTACCATAGCTAGCGACCTTAAAGGACTCTTGCGGCTACGTCAGGAAGACGGAAGAAGAGGTCGAGTTGGATGCGCAAAGGGGGGTTCACGCTCATAGAGAAACCTCTGAGGGGGGAATAGGCGAATCCGCTGCGCGAAGTGCCACACGGAGAGGAAGCCTCCTGGGGAAAAGAGCGGTAGGAAAGAGAGGAGGAGGTAGAAAAATGGCATTCTCTTCGTTAGGCAAACAATAGACCTCGGCGAGGGCTCTTCTCTTCAGGGATGGCGAACTGTTACACGTGACAGAGGGGATGACGCGCAATGTCCTCGGTGAGGGGCATGTTGGGGGGTGTGGTAACTAGCTGAACCGACGGTAATGAGAAGGGACGGGGGGAAAACGGGCCTCTACTGGGGTGGGCGGCGGTATAGGTGTTCGGAGGGCAAGAACGAAAGCTCGCCGTCTGCTGGGGGGGAGCTCGGGTGAGTGCAGTGGAGTTAACAGTGGGGTCGCCACTGAAGCGGGCCGGTATAGTGAGGGCTGAGAAATCGGGGTGTATGCGGGGGTTGGAGTGGATTTCTGTGGAGGCCGAAGGAGTGATTGAAAGGGGGGGGGGGGGGGGGGTGGTAGCGAAGAAAAGAAGGTCGGGGGTCTTATCTTGTGTGGGTCGGAGAGGGAGGGCGGGTGGCCTTTGAGACTGGGTAGTGCGGTTCATGCTAAGGACGTGAGAGCGGAAATAAAAAAGGGAAAAAGTGAAAGAGAAAAAGAGAAAGAATGCTATTTGTTATTCGGTGAGCTGTTTAGTATTTGAGGAGGCGGGTTCTTGGGTGAAGATAGAGCAGATCGAGCGTCCGGTCAAGGACGAGCCCGCGTTCGATCCGAAGGAGGAAGGTGGTAGAAACAGGAAAATCGCGGGGAGGGAGCACGTCAAAAAGGTTCATTAACCGGGAGCAATACGGGTGGGATGGGTCTAAGTTAAATGGTGACAGTTTCTCAGGGGAGACTTGCTAAGCCGCTAATGAGTCAAAAGCACGTGCAGAGAACGGGGAGACCTAGCGGGAGACACGGGGGGGAGGCGGGGGGCCAGGCGGTGAGATGCTGAGGCCGCGCAAAGCCTCTGGACTCTTCAAAGCTCAAGTTTATAGGAGGCGGGGTGGTAGGGCGAGGAGGGGGAGGAAACGTTGAAGGAGAGCGGCTCGGCGGGAGGAAGGATGGGCAAAAATTGGCCGAGAGAACCAGGGTGTGGTCGCAGTCTGTCTGGAGTGGCGGCGTAGGAAAAAGACCGTCCAAGGGGGCAGGAGGCCGGAGGAATACGCAGGAGGAATCGAAACCGTCTGGAGAAACTCGACACCCATGAGGAATTAAAGGATATTACCTTTGGAAAGAAAAAGAGGTCTTGAAGGACAAGCTGCGGGAGAAAGACGGGGCGCTGCCGATCGACTGGAGAACGATTTTCTAAGACGAAACGAGACCTCTAGAAGGCCGGCGGAGTCCCAGAGGAAAGCCCGAGCGAAGAATGCAGTTCATCCTGCAAGATTACAAAACTTCCTCGAAGTCGAAAGGGGGGGGGGGAAAAAACGAGATCAGCACTGAGGGCGAAACGCCAGGGCGGCCGCGAAGCAAGAAAATGGGGGAGTGCCGCGAGGAAGAGATGTAGTCTATCAGACTACAAAAGGAGCGAACAGGTAGACAGAATGCGCCGACAGAAGGATGCAAAGTGAAAAAAAAGAACCGTCACTCATCTCCGTAAAGTGGTGGGGCAGAAAACGATAATAAAAACGCAGAGGTACTTCTCTAGAAAAGGGAAAAATAGTACGCAGTAGATGAGATAATTAAAAAATAGAAAGAAAGATCAATCGAAGAGAGCATCACAATCAAATTTCTTGCGTCTGGACATTCCAGAAAAAATTCGTAGGAGTGGGTAGGAGGGGGGAGGAAAGAGCTTCGACGAACACCGGCTCCTCTAGAGGGAAACTATAAATAAGAGGGGGGAGGAGGGGGACTAAGTGAATTATCGGCGCTAAATCAAAAATCGCGCGACAAGCGAGCATGAGAGGAGGCGTTGTAAGGGGAACAAAAAAGCGCGCGAACGGTCGAGGCATCGTGGCCAGGGAGGCGAAGAGTAGCATGACTTCGGCTTCGGGTGCGGAGTGGAGTAGAACGGAAAGACTCCGGCGAGAATTAAAACTAAACGACAAAACACATCAAAATAAAGAAGGCACACTTGATACCCGGGGAAAAAGAGATCGGTAACGGCGCCAGACTTCTATCAGGAAAGAGGGGGAAGACCATGTCTGGGGGAAAAAAAAAGGATTTCCAAAGAAAAGGCGGCGAATCATGGTACTACATCCTGGCGTTGCGGCAGGAAGAATGGAGGAAAGTCGCTTCTTGGCAGTAGGTGAAGAGGAAGATGACATCGTCAAGAGCTTCGTCAAAATCAAACTGCTCTTGACAACAGAAAAGCACTCCAAAAGAGAGAAAGGGATTTTCGGGCACTGCGGTTCAGAGCCGCAAGCGGTTCGGGGGGGGGGAAGGAGGAACTAGGAGGGGGGTCTGGGGACGTTTTTCCGATAAGGGGGAGAGGGGGGAGGGCCCTTATCGTGGTCTTTGGGGGATCACTTGGGGGGGGGCCAGCAACATGCAGGCAGAGTAAAATAGAATTATAACGTGTAGAGATCATAGAACGGGATTTGGTAACTTTATTCCACGGGGGCTAAAGAACAACGGAATAGTTCAGGGAGGAGAGGTTAAAGGTGGAAATTGCGCCGCATCGGAGAGGGGCTGGAGGAGAAAATATAAGGGACCGCTACTCCGGCAGTCATTGTCCTGGAGAAGAAACGGAACCGGGAGCTGGGCGAGGAAAATTCTTCGGTCTTATCTTTAAGCACTAAGGGATAGCGTCCTTTAGATTGATTTGGGATAATGAAGAATGTTGAGGGACCGGAGAAAAGGATCTTCATTCAAAGAGAGTTGAAAAAGCGTTTACCAAGGAAGAAAAGCACATTAAGAGAAGGGGAGGAAGTTGATCGCCGTCTGGGAGAAGATCGGAGACAAGGAATTTATACAGAAGCAAAACTCCTGAAAGCGACGTTCGCCATCGGACTTACTTGGAATCGTTTCGGTTCGTACTAAATCACTTTCGGTGGGGGGGGGACCTGCGAGTCCGCGCTCGAAAAGAGCCAAAGTGAAGAGATAGTCGGACGAGGACTCTACGGAAAAGAAAAAGGGTCGGAGATAGGACATCTCTCTCCGTAAGACCTTTCGCCCGACGCGGCATCTAAAATACGCTGAGACATTCCAGGCGAGTGAGGAAACATGCACACGAAGTGCAACGCACCTCAAAAGAACTTTCGATATTTCTTTATAACCAAGTAACTTGGGGAACCGAGGGACGGTTTGGGTAAAGCACACTCAAAAGGAAAAAAAAACCGTTTACATCATGCCGATTAAGAAAATCTGCTCGACTTTCGGGGTCCATCGAAGGAATCCACTTCGGCGGGGTTCCTATTATAACTGATCGATCAAAGGAGCTGAGAAGCTGCATTCTCTCGGAAGTCCCGCGCCATCGTGCCGGACTTCTGATCTAAAAAGACCAAAGGATTAAGGGAAAAGAGAGGCAAAATTGGACCGAACTTAGGGGGTGAATCCCCGGTACGGTTTGATCTCGCAAGTTCAGGATTAAAGTAAGCCAGGTCGCGTCCTCTCTAAGAAGTACGAAGCGATTGACAAAAAGTAAGCGACGCTGCCTAGAATACGTAACGGGGAAAAGATCTGAGGACAGAAAAAGCGGTCGAACGAGGGGACTCGGTTATCCACATCAATGCCGCGGCGGGGTCTGATCTTCAGACTGCCTTAAAATAGAGAGGGGAACTTCTCGATCTTAAAGGAAGCTCGCGTTACAGCGCAAACGGGAAATCGTCGGTAGTAGAGTCTATCTCGACTATTGAAATTCTAAAATCTGATGTCAGAGATTCGCGAAACAAATCGATCCATAGGTATGAGCTCGACGGGAGCGACACAAAAGCAAAAGGGGGGGTGAAAAACAGGGCCAGGAAATTGGAGGAAAAAATCACGGGTCGCGAACATCCGCGAGATGGGTACGGACTGTCGGGAGACGACGCTCATTGAGATTAAGGCTCGATTACAAACGACGGGGAAGTCGAGCATGGTCAAAGTAAAGCGGTCACCATTTTTCCTTTACAGGTCCTTTAAAAGACATACGAAGAAAACTCTAGGAATTTGCCAAAAAAAGAAGGGCAAGCCAGCGATCCAGTAGGATTCCAAGAGAAAACGGGGAAAGGGTGCCAAAGACCAAGCTAAAGGGGGGTGGCTGAAAAAGCAGGACAAGGGCGAGAAACCAGGTTCCGACGAAGGTCGCGCCGTAACGACGAAAAGGAAGATGCTGGGGTAATGGAGGGAACGGGGGTAAAAGACAGCGCTCTAACATCTATCGATGAAAGAAATATAAAAAAATGAAGAAATCGGGAGGGGGAAATCAATGTGGCAACCCGGGGCTCCGTGAAGAAAACCAGTTCCTCGAGCGACGTGTTCACACCGAAGAATGGCGGGGCAAAAAGGAGCAAAAAATCACCCATAGAAAAGGAAACGACATCTTCTCCTCTCAGAGCAAAGGAAAAACTGCTCCAGAATAAGGACTACCGGCAACGACGGCTTGAGGGCTTACTGGTCAACAGTGCAGGATGGTGTTTTTGGAAGGTCAGGAAAGGTTTAAGAGAGTTCGCATCGGGGGAAGTCAAACCGCTGGAGTTGTCTAAACCTACAAATCATCCTGAACCTGAAAAAAATGGAGTCTTGCGTCAAGCTGGGGAGCAGGGCAATAAAATCGGGCTATGAAAAGAAACTGCTAGGAAAGAAAGATGGAGGGTGGGGCCTCCCTAAGATCCTCTAGAAGACGCTTCGGAATCGAAGAGAGGGTGAGAATTCCTTTACACGAGATGTAACGAGGGGGACGAGCAGGGGGACGGGAAAAAGGGTGTAGGGGGGTTCTGTGTCAGATCGACTCCGGCGTTAACGTAGTGGCCTTACTCGATAACCATCACCGTAAAGGAAGAATCCTAACTTGCCATCTGCAGATCAGACTGATCCAGGGGTGAGTTAACAAAGAGCATCTATGCACTCGTCTATCGGCTATCTAGGCAGTGTGTTCTCCAATGAAAAAAGGTACTATCAATCAAAAACAATAAGTTTTAAGCGCTTCTCTTTTTTGGTTCAGACTCGGTCATACGAAAAAAGTAAAATCAAAGGGGGAGGCAAGGGAAAGAAATAAACTGTGAGTGGGTCCTTGAGACTTTGCTTGGGAGGGTTTGAAGAGGTCGAGCAAGAGAAGACGGTCCTGGAAAGGCAACGTTAGAGCCAGAAAAACTTTGCGTGGGCGGAAACGTCGGCTCGAAGGAAAGAAAAAAAAGGCCAACGGGGGTCATCTGCGCAGAGGTATTCTCTAACGGGGTGATATTCAGGGATAAAAAGAGGGGAGGGGGCCGCGATCGACTCATCAAACGATAAACTTTAGGGAGCAGCTAGGGGAAAAAAAAGACGATCGCGAAGGAAGAGGAAAAGAAAAGCGGCGAACAACCGAAGCTATTTCGACGGCGGTACTTACCCGACAGTTGAATCCGGATGTTCTTCAAGGGAGTAAAGGGTAAAGCGGGGGTCAGGTATTACCATGCTCTCTCCCTGGAGGGGGGTGACTACAATCGGAAGGGTAATTGCCACGTCTGTAGTGCCAAAGGATAGCGGAATCTGCGAAAAACGCCGTAATAAAATCGGAGACTGAGGGGGAAAGAAAGAAAAGCGCGGCCCCTGCACCGACAAAGGAAGTAGAAGGGTTAAAAGATCTCTCGAACAACAACGGAAATGGTTATTGAAAGAGAGATAAATTTCACTTGGACACGAGGGGCTATCCAAAAGAGTGTCGGGTGGTCACGCGACCTCCTATCGCTATTCTGTGTCGAACGAACGCAGCTCCTCATCAGGAAGATACGAATATTATTGACGGGCCGAGGGAAAAAGCCTCCGCGCGCCTCGAGTTCTCCTGCACGATACATTCAATCGTCCAAGACTAAAAAAAAGACGATATCAACCAGGCATGACACGCTCGGGGGAGAAGGGGGAACATCAAGCAGAGTTGGACCTGGGTGGCGAATTAGATAGAAAGAGGAAACAGCGGTCTCCAGGAAATGTCGAACTGAACGGGACCAGGTGAGCCGGTCGAGTCAAGAAAAAAGAAGACGAGGAAGGAAATATTTTCGATATCCATCTCACAAAAAGGGAGAAAAGTGTGAAAAGTTTGCTGGGATCGCTCGGAAGAAGACAGCGACGACCACCTATCGTCTGCGGATCTCAGGCCTCCAGTACTTCAGGGCATCTGAGAGAAAAAATCAACGCAAAGACAAGGGTACAGCAAAGGAAACAAGTAACGAAATCGCGGTAGGGGCGTGCATTTCACCATGGGGGGGGAGGACCTGTGCGGGGAAGTTGTGGGGGGTTTTTGAGATGACGAGAATCTGACGCCGTCCAGCGCAGCGAAAGAAAGCGAGGAGACGGGACTATTAATGCGACGGCAAAATCCAGCAAACGTCTTAAGGAAAGGCACCGATCGCGAGCAGCGTGATAAAAAGGGTCTGGCTATACGGGAAGAAACCGCGAGCCAGCGAGCCGGATTCCGGGGGGAGGAAAGCATTTCTTAAGTCGAGGTCGTGAGCTGCTGAATCGATGGGGCTATCAAGCGGACGGCGACCACCATGAAAAAAAAAAATGACGCGTAAAAGACTGGGGGATGGGATCCGATGGGGGAAAAAAGTCCTTTTCCAAACATTCTAAAAGGGAGAAAAATGAGCGATACACATAGAAGGAAAATGGATGAAGCAGGAGCGAATAATCTTCAGACATGGATTGGGGCTCCCGGCTTGAAAAGGAAACGTGAAAGGGGGGGAAAGATGTAGGGGAGACAGACTTAACCCCATCTTACGGAGGTCTGCTAACTAAAAAAAGGTGCAACTACTCCGCCAGCAATATCGTTTCTAAAAAACCAAGAAGCGAGCATCAGTAGGGGAAACCCGCAGGGAGGAAAGTTTTGAGCGAGCGACTGAGAACTGTTTTGAAAAGAATCTTTTCTTTGCTCACTGGGGGCGTGGCCATCACCGCCTTAATCACGTAGCGGTGATCTGAAAAAAAACGGGGAAAGATGTGACCGGGGAAGAAAGTAGTGGCGAAGTGACGGAAAGGCAGGCCTCGATCAGGGGAAAAAGCGTTCCCAGGGGGCTTCCATCATCAGGAGGGGGAGGTTGCGGAGACGCTCGCCAGAGGGCGACAGTCGTATCGAGGGAAGGGGGAATGCGGCGTACGGAACACTAGATTGCCCGGGGTCTAGGTAACCAATTCTCGGGTCTTCGGTTACCTAAGTAGGAAGGGGGGGGGGTTCGAAATGCCTTGAACGGGGAGTCATATTTAAAAGGGGAAATTTTTTCGAACGAAATGATCGGTCCGAAAGCTGGCAAAGGTGAAAAGAGGTGACGCAACTGCTAAAAAAAAAAAAAAAGCTGAAGGCGTGGGGAGATAGAGAGTGAATGTCGCCGGCTGGGGCAGGAGGGGAAAAAAAAAAGAAGAGACCGTGCCGATAGGGGGGGCGTGGGGCCAAGCTGAGGGGAGCGGGAAGAGGCAACTGGGAAAAAAGAGTAGTAAAGGAAATGAGGAGGCGGGCCGCTATAATTCTGGGTGCGGAGGGCACATCGAAAGGGCCATCGACCGGGGTATAAAAAGAGAGAAAAATGACCGGGGGGAGTCGAGCGCTCGATCTAACCGTCGGAACAAAAGAAGAGGGGCAACATAACGAAAGAAAAGAGTATACCGCTTCGGCAGTTGCCGGGAAGGGGAAAGGCAGCAAAAAGGAAAAAGGGGAAGTCCAGCCCGCAGCGGGGATTGGTTTTATAAACGGGGAATCACTCTCTGGGAGTGGGGGGGGGGGAAGGGGCGGTCAAGGCAACAATCAGAAGAATGGACTTAAGAAAAAAGTAGTCCATCCGCCAGCCGCTCACGTGGTCTTGGGTAAAAATCGCTGTCGATCACTTCCTCTGAATGACGGGGAGAGAAAAGCGGCTGGCCGCGAGGAAGTCTCGGGGGGGAAGAAAAGAGTAAAAGATGCACCCGAAAAAGGTGCCGTAGACGGTACAACAAACACAAAAAAAGAAGATAGCAAAAAGAAGTGAGGGGCACCGACGCGTGATAAAGATTTCTAACTAGGAAAGAGGAAGCGTTCGCGCAGCGGGGTATCGACGCCGGCAGCCGGATCTAACACTCTTCCGAAGTGGAAGAAGAGAACCTCCAGTTGACTCGGGATGGCGCGGAAACTGAGAAGCGGCGGAAAAAAAGGAACGTCGAAAAGGGGGGGGGGGGAAACCGAACCCGCAGCGTAAAAAACCGCCTGCATGGGCACATCTTTAGCAAGAAAAATCTGGGAAAAAAAGGTTGGCGGCAATCGGCATTCTTAGGGGAATCGGAAAAAGGGGGGGAAGGGGGACGAGAGGATTCTGGGGTGCCGTTCCTCTGCTATATATCGGGCGGAAGGGGGGTCGTGGGTGAAAGATCACAGGGGAGGGGGGGAAAGTAGGAGGCTAAAATCTTCAAGGATAATTTCACAAGGAGAAAATAGGCTATCAGGTAAAGTAGGAGCAGACCAGAAGGGGGGGGGGGGGGAGAGGGAGGCTAAATGCTAGAAATCACAAACCATAAAGGAGGATAGATCACTCTCAAAAAAGTGACTTTACACGGCTGTGACTTGAGGAGGGAAAGGGACAGAGGAGGGGAGGCGGAAAGAGGGGTTCAACTAGATGTGAGGGAAAAAAATCGCGGCACGAGAGAAAGTGAAAACTGGGCGAAAAGGGCGCAGACGGCGAATCAGAGGACACGGAAAAAGGTAACACGCGCCGAGACATAGGCGTGACAACCTATCTGGCAAACTGGTAAAGATAGTTCAGGAGATCCTGCTGCGTGAAAAACTATAGGGGGAAAACAATCCATTGTGCGACTCAAGAAAAAGCAAAATGGAAGAAAAGGCAGGCTAGGGGGGGGGCCATGGTGCCTACAAAAGAAGAAAAAAGAAACGACATGACGAGGTTGGGTTTCAATCACAAGCATTCAAAAGAAAAAGGGAAGAAACAAGGACGTGCGGTCGGGGCCCTGATTTTACGCCGAAGGGAAATCACTGAAACCACTAACGATGCTGGGAAAGTGAGGCGCAGCAAAGGGGAAAGAACGGAGAAGCGATCGGAGGTACAAGGGAGTGGATACGCGCTGTGGAATTTCGCCACCAACTAGGGGGAACATACCGTCGCGTTAGCGACCCGGTGTTGAGCTCTAAAAAAAAGTGGAAAAAGGCAGGAAGTGCACAACCGGCATCCAGGGCAGAAGGGGCCAAGCCAAACCAGGTGAAGGGCCAGAATCCGGGCCGCGCGAGGGAGGGGAAAAAAACGAAGGGGGCACGATCAAGTAGGGAAACTACTGCTTGGCGGAGTGACGGCACGCCAAGAAATCGGGGTCGGGGGGGGGTGCGCGACGATGGGGGTCACGATTATAAATTGGAACGGGTGCCAGCCTCATGACGTGAGAAAAGACATCAAGACATATAGAACTCTGAGCTTCTTGGGGCAACATTCAGCTCCGGCTATTTAAACTTAACGATTACGCGACGATAAAGGGGGTGGGGGGGGAGACCGCAGACCAAAGCGAAATGCCTAGAAGGAATACGAGACCTTCTCGAAGAGATTGTGCCTTCTTTACAATATCTGTCAAGAGTATGAAAAGTAAATGCGCATTATCTGAGGAATCTTGTAGATGGTGGGGCAGGGGGGGCGGTTGAAAGCTTCGAGATTCCGACGTGGCGTTTCCTTATCTTGCCGACACACCCTACGCCGAATAACTAGGGAAAGAGGGGGATACTGCACGCGGAAAAAAGATAGGGAACGTCTCTGCAAGTTCCATATCTGCAAAAAAGCTTCATCGATGCAATGAGAGAGGCGAGACGAGTCGGTGTGCTATAGGAGGAAAGGCAAAAACGGCCTACTAAAAGAAGTATAGCCCAGACTAAAGGGAGAGGGGTGCCGGCTGGAGGAAGGGGTTTCGGTAAAGAAGCGTTTAAGAAACTAAAAAAACCCTGGGTAGGGACGCAAAGGTCGAAGGAATGAAAGACAAAGAAAAGGGGAGTGGGGGATGGGGGGGTTATTGGAAGACTGTGAGGTATTGTTTCAGTTGATTTTTGATAGGAATAATACCGGAACCAGGGGCAATGCGCTACGCAGGTCTAAGAGGGGACTAGAGGGAGGGGGGGGGGAAGCGGGGAGTCGAGAGCGGATGACCCACGACGTTTTCATAAGGCGGGGACTGTTATTCGGGTCCTTGAAAATAGGACGGTGCAATCCGGAAAAAGGGCGATCAGGACGGAAGACACGCGTACCTGTTCAAATTGACGAGGGCCCCGTAGAAACGAATCACTACGCGGATAATAAGAACTAGGAAAAAAAAAGGGGGCCGAATACGCCTGCTGGCGCGGAGGGAAAACTCGCACGTTCGCGGGGGGAATTGGGGAAAAGTGTGTCGAAAAAGGACAGAATGTAAGCGTGGGGGGAGAATGGAGGTAAAGCAGAGGAGCGCGCGCGGGGCGTTTGTACGCCTGCTCGAAGTAATGGAATAGGCCGGTATTACGCCCAAGGGGCAGGGGGAAGCGTCTAAAACCTGCAGGGGGGATGCTTCTTGGCACAAAATCTGGTGACGGTAAGGAAATACAATCTGGCGCCGTGTCAAG
>Ga0179593_1627287_pt1 | contig 19705 bp, 23 predicted proteins | sample CZODoug2_1_08_16_FD_185931 | JGI IMG/M metagenome (GOLD analysis project Ga0179593, IMG submission 185931) | Vadose zone soil fungal communities from Angelo Coast Range Reserve, California, USA - CZODoug2_1_08_16fungal (PacBio error correction) | ecosystem: Environmental > Terrestrial > Soil >...
GGTCCCACACACTTATGCCAAAGGAGGAAGAAAGAGAGCAGGGGTGAAGGAATGACCCGGGGGTTGGAAAACAGCGCCGGAGGACAGAGGAAACAATTCCGGATCCTGAAGGACGTCGGGAAACACATTGTCCAGCTGGGAAAAAACAAAAAAAAACCAAAAAGAATTCTGAAGAGCCGGCACCGGGGAGGGAACCGTGAGTTGGTCAAAAACCACTCAAAAAACCACCCAGTCATAATCGACGCTGCAGGGAAGAGAGGGGCAAAACCAAAAAAAAAGAGGTGTTGGTGCAGAAGAAAAAAGTGTCACAGGAAAAATCAGGATCCCTCGAGGGCGATCAAATAGGGGGTAAAAAGTGTTCCAAGAACATCCCCAACTTGTAAAATGGGTTGGATAGAGGGGGGGAAAAAAAAAAGGGTCTTACACCACCTAAAACCAGAAAAAAATAGAAGTAGCCTCAGAAAAGAAAACAGAGGGGAAAAAAAGGGGACAAAGGGAGCCAAATCGACGTAAGGGAAACGAGTAGCAAAAAACTCCAGCAAAGGAAAAGGAGAACAAAGAAACCTTCCTGCGTGGACCTTCATACCGGGAGATAACGGAACAATTGCCTTTCGTAGCGGGACCTCTCTCCTTTTCATGATCCCTGGGGTGTCCATCAGGGGATACCAGAGGGGAAATCTCCTGATCAAAGACTCCTAAGAAAAAGGGGGGGAGAGGAACCTTCAAAGGGAGTGAAGTGCCTGAACAGTCCAAGGAATGGGAAAGGCAGTAAAAGAAAAGGCGTGGAACTACTGGGGAGTTGGGAACGAAGAAAGGCCTTGCATATCAACTTAGGCGGGGGTAAGAAAAAAAAAAGGGAAACGAAAGTCAGAGGTAATAAAAGAAAACTTCACTTATTGCTAAAAAAAAAGGGGGGTTGATCAAAGTCTTACTCCTAAGGACACGTACACAAAACCAAGAAAAAACGAAAAGTCGATCCCGGATAAGACTAACGCAGGGGAAGACTAGAAAAAAAAGTCCAAGAACAAGAAAGTTGTGAAAAGGAAGTTAGCCTTCCCCCTGGGATGTCCCTTTCAAACAGGAAATTCAGGCAAAAAACGCAGGGAAAAGAAAAAAGCCGGCTCTAGACCTTGGAAAGAAAAAAAAGGGGACTTCGGAGTGGGGGAAAAATTACGATTTATACTAAAAAAAGTGCTAAGAAAACCGAACCCACTCTCTACACCGAAAATAAGAATGAGGGACTCCGAATCAAAAAAGTCCATTCTTGTGCTAATATGGCAAGAGGAACACTGGGATATCAAAAAAAAAGAGGGAAAAAAACAAAGGTCTCTTCGATACGATTCAAAAAACGATAAAAGTAAAAGGGGGGGGCGGGGTAGGGTGGGGGAAAGAAAAAAAAAATCTTTGCGTAGGCTATCAAAAGGGAAAAACAGACCAGAACGAGGGGAAAAGGGATTAGTAAAAAAAGTTAACTGAAGGGTAAGTGCGTCTCGTGAAAGAAACGGGACGGGAAAGAAAAATTGTAACTCTCTTCCAGGGAAGAAGGGGAAAAGCCCAAGCACAGAGAAAGATCAACCGGGTACAAGGGACTAAAAAAAAAAAAACGGACGGAGGATATCGAATCAGAGAAAAAAGCGTCAGGGAAGGGGGAGAAAACCAAAGGGGGTCAGTCCAACCAGATAATGGGAGGGAGAGAAATAAAACTGGAAAATCCGGAAACAAGGACGACAGAAAAAAGCGGGCGACAGAGAAACTATGTTGAAAAAAGACTGGCGAGGACATGCAAAAACTGGCAAGGAGATCGGAAAAGAAATCAGGAACAGGGGGTTTTTGAAAAAGAGGAATTCGAACAAGTGAAGGGACATCTTGGAAAAAACGAGGTTAAGCGAGGGGCTTTCGCCAAAAATGAATGGGTTGTGAGGGGGGTGAAAAAGGGAAAAACAATAAAAAAAAAAACAAAAGGGAGGAGAAAAGGAGAGAAGCTAAAGAAGGTGTAGGCGACGGGGAAAGGCTTGGAAGAATAGGTGAGCAAAAACAAAAAATCAAGGGGGGGGGGGGGGAGATCAAAGGGAGAGAGAAAAAATACAAATCCAACTTAAGAAGGGAGGGGTCGGATAAACCTCCGCGCATAACAGACAGAAGAAAGGGTCTACCATCCAAAGTAAAAAAAGGTGTGAAGGAGAATGGCAAACACATTTTTTAAAAGCCTTTGAAAAGACCCCTCCGGGAAACAGGAACAGATCAAGGGGGAAAAAGGGTTCGGGAAACACCAACCAGACTAAAAGGGACGGGAATTGCCGGGGAGGGGGGAAGTCGAGAACGGAACGTCAAAAGAACTTTTCCGTAACAAGGGGGAAGTAAAAAGGAATGAATAGGCCGGGGGGGGAGGGGAAAAAAAAATACCAAGGGGCGGAGCTACCGAAAGAATGGAAAAAAAAGGGGGGAAAAAAAGGGGAAAACAAATAAAAAGCCCAAAAAATGGGAAAAAAACCTTGCTTACTGGGAGGAGGAAACCGGGGGAAACATTGACACAATCTGATTTTCTAAGCGTTGGGGAGGGAGAAAAGAAGAGGGCGACGACGGAAAAAGGAACCTACGCCCAAAAAAAGAGAGCCCTCGAGAGCCTTGTTGAAAATCGGGGGGAGGGGGGGATGAGGCTCCAAAAGAGAAACCGCGCCTCCAGGTAAGGAAGGAGAGAACAAGGAAAAAACCGATTCTCGGCTTAAAAAAAAAATTGCTTTTAGGGGGGGGGAAAAGGCGCGCAAAACCTGGAGCATCGGGGGGGCGAGGGGGGGGGGTGGCAAAAAAAAAAAAATCTGAAAAAAACTTCGAAAAAACGGAGTCCGAAAAATAACGGCATGGGGGGGGGGGGGGGGGGGGGGGGCAAAGAAGGAAAAAGAAAACACAAAACGTAATGCAGTGGGAAAAAAAAAAGGGAATCCCTGTGAAAAGGGAAACAGGCACAGAGAAAAGCGAAAACAGCCTTCCACAGATCGTGACAGCGCCCGAAGGGTCAATCGAATCAGAAAAAAGTGACAAGGGTATCGTGTTTATCCGAAGGGCGTACGAGTTGGTTGTGTGAGGACTAAGAGACATCTTGGAGTCAGCCTCTTGGGGACCATAAAAGGCAGGACGCAATTCAAGAACAAGAGGGGAAAACCTGCATTCGAAAAAGTATAACAACGGAAGAAAAAAAGAAAAAATCAGGGAAAAGCCCTGCAAAAAAGAAAATAAGGGAAAGCGTCCGGCAGACTCGGAAGGAAAAGCCGGGGGAAAAATACTGAAACTCGGAACCCCCAAGAGCCGGCTACCACAAGGACCGCACCCGTCGAGCCGAGAGAAAAGCGACTGGGAGGAAGCAAACTTCTGGCTAAGTGGAACCTTCAGGATGAAAGGGGGAAGAGAAAACAGGGGAAGGAGGAAAACCACATCGGAACTGAGAAAAACGGGAAAAATGAGGTCGGGAATCAGCGAGGGGAATCCACCCCCAAAAAACAAGCAAGGGCCTGAAGGGTAAGGGCGTTGGAAAAGCGGATGGTTTTCAGTGGTGCGCAAGGAAGGGGGGGACGGAGGAAACGGGGGAAAAAACAAGGGTTGAACAAGTTTGGGAGGAGAAGAGGCATGGAAAAAAAAAAAAAAACAGAGGAGCGAAAGTGGGCAGGGAAACAGAAAAAGAAGATAGTAAAATATCGACCTGTCAGCGCCTCAGCTGGACTTTCCGGATTGTGTAATCAAAAGTGAAAAAAAAACAGAACTGGGAGGGGAAGAGAAAAGGAGAAGTACTATATAGACAATCACAAAAGGTGGGGAAAATCAACTAAGAGGGGGGACCACCCAGGTTAGGGGAACGAGGATTCCCTGATGTTTTTAAGGTGGGGGGGGGATGAGTGTTACCAATCCAATAAGTTGGTTGGGAAAAACTCCTTGAGAGGGGGCGCTCAGGGTTTAACTTGGGGGGGGGAAAAGGCTCCAACGTAACAAGATGCCTGTTCAGCGGGCTAAGATGATAAAAAACTTGGGGAAGGACAGACAAATCCTGCTCAAAAAAGAACCGTGTATGAATCGGGCTTGAAAACTAGCAAGGAGCCTGCCATAACATACGAGGAAAAAATATTGTCTAAAACAAATTATAAGGAGAGATATTTTCAGAAAGGGGACAAAGGAATTTCGGGAAGGACTTTTCCAAGCAAGAAGACGGGAAACGCTTGCAAAAAAGTGGGAGCTTTCTGTTGGATGTAACTAAAGAACTGGGATGCATTACGGCTGACGGGAAAAACCTCATCGCAGCAAATTGTCTTACAAGGAAAAAAAAAGTTTAAACAACGGGTAGAGTGGACCCCGCAAAGGGGAGGCCATCAAACAAAAGACCTTTGCAAGAAAGTAAAAAAGGGGGACCCAGAGCCCAGACTCAACCCAAAACGGTCTAAAATAAAGAGGAAACCAAACCAAAAGGGCAAACCGCAAAACGGGAAAACGGAGTCGTGTTGGGGAGGGGGACAAACAAAAGGGTGTCATGGGGAGAAAAAGAGACGCGGGGGGGGATAAAGCAGCTATTGTAACGGTGTCAGACCAGGAAAGGCACCGTCGGAAAGGTGGGGTCGAGGGACAGGAGAAAAAAAAGAACTAGTAGGGACGGTAAGCAGAGAGACCCAAAAGGGGGGGGTAAAGAAAAAAAGCCTCCTCCAAATCGGCGAGTACAAAAGGGAGGAAAGAAAGCAAACTCCCCTGAAAAGGCCCTTTGGGGAAAAGGGGAGGAAAAAAGAGGGATCAATAAAACTTCAGGGGGAAAGGGCCAGAAAAAAGTGGAAACCGGCCTCCAGGACAATCAAGGAATGGGGAAATCTTGAGGCCATAAAGAATTGATGAGACTAAAGAAAAAAGAAATAGGGAGTAGTGTTCTAAGGAACGGATCGACAGTGGCGCCGGGGAAGTAGAAACCAAATCAGTGCAAAGGTCTCGGGGAAGGGAAATGGGGGCTTGGGGTCCTGGAAAAAAAAGGAAAATCGAGTCAAGGGGGGGGAGTGCAGTGTTCAATTGCAACCCCCGATAAAACTAGAGAGGGAGGAAAAAAAGATTCCGATTACTCTAATTGCGAAAAAATGGTAGGGGGGACAAAGGGAAGGGAGGGCCGGACTCGTGAAAAACCGGGGTCGAAGAATGGGACAACATATCCGAAAAAGAGGGAACTTGAGTCAAACTTCAAAACTTGCGTGGGGGAAAAAAAAAGGAAGGGACCAAACTTACAGCAGGAGGAGTGCCTAGGTAAAATAAAAGGAAGGCCAACCCAAAAGCAGATCACGGGAAGGGGACGCGAAAAAGAGTAGGCACCGAAATGAAAGGGAGAGAGCTAGAAACTGCCTTCAGTAAAACTAAAAAGAAAGATGACGAAAGGATGCTTGTCTCACAGAAGAAAGGAAAATTCTGTGGGGGGGTGACGTACTCGTACTTGATGACCAAAAGGGGACTAAGGGGAAAGGGGAATCGTTGTTCCCTATGGAACCAAAACGGTCTAACAGGAAGGGGTAGCGGGGGGGGGAGTTTTGGTGAAAAAAAAGTCGGGGAAGGTCAAAGATAAAAGCTCTTTCTCCCAAAAAAAATGAATCGGGGGGGGAAAGGGAAAAGATGACTTGTAAGTTGCGAAAAGGGGGGTTTGCCGTGGGAGTGAAGTGATTAAAACAAGGTCTTGAAAACAAAAAGACAGGGGGGAGGGTGAAGATAAGAATCCTTATACAACTCAAGGAAAGAAAAACCGGAAGGCGCTTACAAACTTGTCCCTTTAGGCGGAAAAATAAAAAAAAGCAGATCGAAACATCCATGGAGGACTGGCAGAAGGGGTCGGGCAGGACAAACGATGCTTTGTTGCAGAAGAAGATGGGGAAAATGCAGAAAAAATAACGACCAAGAATCCGACGAACCAGGGGAGGCGCCCCCTGGAGAAATGGCACCGCGGCGGGGGAAAAAGAACCACTTTCTTTAAAAAAAGGGAGGTTGGAGCGCAGGGGGAGGAACGGAGAAAACGAACATGAGGGCCTGTAAAAAAAAAAAAACGGACGTACAACCGTAAATTTGGAACGAATAAAGCCTCTGGGGGGAGGATCAATCAAAAAACGTACGGATCTCTATGAAAGCAACAAGGGGTTGGGGGGAGAAAGCAAAAACTGGCGTCTACAAAGGGGCAACAAGGATAAACGACCATTGAGAAGAATAAAGAAAGAACTCAAACCTTTTCAAAAAAGGAGGAGGGAATCTTTCCCCAAAAAGAAAGGAGGGCTCAGAAGAGGGGCCAGGGAAAAAACATCGTTAAAGGGGTTCCGTCCAACTGGCGATTAAAAAAAAAAGGGGGTTTGAGACCTTCTTTGCAAACTATAACTAAAAAAAAAAAAACTGAAGGGAGGGTCGCTGTGGAAACGCCAAGGACAAGGCGCCCGGGCAGGACGTTATCCAGGGGTTAAGGAAAAAGAAAGGACCGTCAATTAGGGAAGAATGGGGGTAGGCATTGGGGGGGGGAAACAGATAGAGAGGGGGAAACGCGGGAGACCTCCACTTTAAAGTTAAAGTAAAGGGGGGGGGGGAGGAAAAAAAGAGAAATCCAAAAAAAAAAAAACTTCGGGGAGAAAACCGGCAAAAAACCACGCCAGATAAGTAGGGGTTTAGGGCAGGCAATGAAGAAAGGGGGGAAGATGATTGGTCCTCGCAGAAGCCCGAGGGGGAAAGAACCGTAATCCTTAAAAAAAAAGAAAGAAAAAGACGGGTAAGAGGGAGGGAGAAGTTTACTGAAAAGAGCCCCGCCACTCGCAACAAGGTAATCAGTTTTGCGACGCCGACAAAAAAGGCCGGGAGAGGGAGGTCAAACATCCATGTAAAGATGGGGATTGCGCGAAAAAAAAAACAAAAAGGGGCCGGTATGGGGGAGGGTAAAACTAAGGCAGTCTGAATAAGGGACTTGCCTTCTTGAATCGACGCTCAACCTACGCAGGGAGGTCTCAGGCTTCGGACAAACCCAAACGGGGGGGAAGGGGAAAAAAAACAGAATTACTAAAACAGATTCATATGTCGGCCGCGGAAAAGTTTAGGGGACAAGAGAGGGGGAGCAACAGGACGGTAACCCGGGGGGGGATGAACGTTCAAGGGGTCATTATTAAAAAAAAAGGAAAATTGGAAGGGGGAAAGACGCAAGAACCAGAAACACGTAAAAAGGAAAACGAAAGAGGGGGACAGAACTACCGCCAAGGTCAGTCGCAGAGAGACGGCAGTGATTCAAGGACTTATCCGTCCAAAGGGAAACAAGGGAAAAAAAACTTAAGTAAAGAGGCCCCAAAAAACAAAAGGTCGTAAAGAGGGGAGAACACGGGGGGGGACCGCACCAAGGGGGAGACCGACCAAAACTAGAACGGGGAAGGAAAAAAATGAGAAACGACAGCATTCTGGGGAGGAACGATCAAATCGAGGAGTGATTCCACGTCCTGGAAAAGGGAAAATAAGGATGTGCCAAAGGAAAGGGGGGAGGGGAAAAAAACAATTCAAAAAACTTGTCAACCGGGGACCAAATGTACAGTGAAGGGAAAAAAATCTACTCGTTACTCCACACGGGGAGAAGGCATGGCAGGCTCTAAAAAGCCCGCGGGTAAAGGGGCCTTGGGGCACAATCATGATTGAGATAATAACTTGGAGAGACCAGGGGTTTGGGGCTGGAAAAAGGGGAGAACCGCAAAAAACTGCAAAAAATCTCGCTCTTCCAAGGAAAAACCCCGGGAAAAAGAAAAAAAAATCCATCAAAGAGTGCGTAAAAGGGGGATTGTGGGGAAAAAGGGGGCACAAAGGGGTGACAAACCAACTGCATGCTCGGGGGAGAGGGAATCGGAAAAAATGCCTGCCCGACGGGAAAAAAAGAGGACAACGCTTCAAAAAAAAAAAAGCGGTGAGCTCAGGGGGGAATAGACAACGTGGGGGGGAGTGGGAGGTGACCCTCTGAGTCAAGGTGCTGTTTGACGAGGGGGAAAAGACAGGAAGTGGGGGACACGTGACTCCGCGAGGAAAAAAAAAAACTCCGGCCGAAGGGAAAGCGCGGCGAGGAAAACGCGGAGAAACAGGGGCGTAAAAGCAGCCGCCTTTGAAAAAGGGGGATGAGAAAAAAAGGGAAAACCGCCGTACTGGGCGGCAAGCATAAAAAAAAGCAAAAAAGCTAAAAACCGGGTGGACAATCTCCTCAACACAAAAGTATCCCCTGACTAAAACGAAAAAGGGAAGAGGGCCGCAGCATCCCGGTAAAAAAAAAAAAGGGTCAGGGGAGGTATTACAGACATGCAGAATGATGGACCTCTCGGAATAGGGAGAAGCTCGGGAACTGGAAAAGGGGAAAAAAAAAAGGCGAAGGCCCGCCCAAAGCCAGAAAACTTAAATAACAGTCTGGGAACAGAAAACCAGGAAAAAGAACCAACCCCTCGATCATACGTTCAGGGGGAACAGAAAAAGGGAAACTGTCCGGGTCCGTGGCACATGTAAAAAAAAGGGGAAAAAAAAAGAGCATCTGCGAAGGTCCCTGGAAAGAGAAAAAGCTGTTGTTTGAAAACGGGGGTGCCCCGGGAACAGAGAAGTCCGCCCTGGTCGAGATGGTCGCGGGGGGAAAGGGGGGGGAAAGGGGACTGGATCAAAAGAGCAAGCCGAAAAGGAAAGAGCTTCAGAAGAACAGACTGGTGAGGTCAATAAAACGGTCACTAAGAGAGGGCAGAAGGCTCGCACGTCTAAAAAGGAAAAAGGAAAAAATACCTGGGAAACGGCGACTAGTGAGAAGAAAAAAAAAACTAAGTTTCCCGGTTGCTAGGTAAAATATCCAGGAGAACTGTCTTCATCAAAATTAAAGGTGAAATCTGTATCCCAGAATGAAAAGGGGAAAACTTGAAGAAAGAAAAAGGAGTTATAGGATAGGGCTTGGCCTCCGCGGTCGGGGAAAAAAAGAACCCCGGGTGAGGCGAGTTCTGGTGGAAAGGATCCGGGGGGGCAAGGAAAAAAACAAAAAAACGAATCGGATGCCAGTTCACTCCCTCAGATAACAAAAGGTGCGGAAGAAAGAGGGGAGAAGCTGAGACGTCCACTTCTTACGAAAGGGGTCAGACGGGTCGTACAACGAAAAACGGTCTAGCACCGATCATTCCATGAAAAAAGTGATCTAGCGACCTCCCCGCCATGCAAGACTTAAAAAAAAAAAGCCAGGGGAATTTAAAAATCGGACTCCACACCTAAAAAGAAAAAAGATCCATGGGAGCGAGCAGGGAAGGAATAGGAAACAGACAGGGAGAAGGGTCCAAATGAGGACTGTACAGAACTCGAAAGGCCCTTCCGGTCCGAAAATCCAAACACTAGAGGAAAAAACGAGAGCACAAGACCTCGAAAAAGGAAAAAAAGGATTTGGGGGTGACTAACTGCACGGAGAGAACTTCCCAGCGAGATTTCCGAAAAAGGGGAACCCGAGGAGGAAAAACACGTTCTCAGTGAAAAAGGTGGGGGGGGGGGAACCCTTCGGACGTCTGCAAAGAGGAAGCCCGGGAAAGAGCGGACCACACCGCGACCATCAAAAAGGCGGAACCGAAGGAAAAGAGGGGGGAAAAATTCTCAGAATCGTTAAAAGCCGCTTTGGAGGGGGCAAACAAAATTGACCAACCAAAGACCGGGTAACTCGGAGGGGAAATTTCCGGGGGGCAAACCCAAGGAAGAAAAGATAAAGCGAAGGACACGGAAGTAAAAAAAAGTGGATAGTGCCGGTCATCGAAAACACGCTTCAGGGGAAGGGACGAAAAAGGGGGGGCCGTGGGAAACCCCGCTATCTGGGGTCGGAAGGGGAATGGGAAAAAAAAAGGGAAAAAACAAGGGCTTGAGACAGGAGCCGGAAGGCCAGAAAAAAAAAGTTGGCGGCGCCCGCTCGAGGGAATGCAAAACAGGCGGCTTGGGATCAGGAAAAGAGGAAAAGAGTAGAAAAAGAGTGACGCTTAGACAATCCGGAAAGGAAAAGCAAAACCAACTGAATGCAATGCCAGCCTTGAAAAAAAGAAAAAACCGAGGGGGGTGGAGGAGTGAAAAGAGAAAGGAAAACTCAAAACAAACGGAGAGAAAAGAGAGCTCCCCAAGGGTTAAAAGGGAAAGAAAGGGAAACAACTTTTGGGATAAGTCGCAGGGGTCAAGCATACCGCTGTCGGGTTAAGAGAAAGCACGCGCTAAAAAATTACCAGGAACAGACTCGCAGGAAAGGAATCACCAGAAGCCGGTGCATTGGGTCCTCAAGAAGGGGAGGAACAACCAAGACGCGAGTGAGGCGGACAGAGTTCCGTCGAAAAAAGGAAAAAATGTTAAAGGCTGTGGGAAAAGACCGGAGTAAACAAACATAGAGGAAAGGTCAAAGTGTCTTTCCACGCACGACAAAAACGTTCCACGAAAAAAAAAAGTGAAACCGATGGCTACGAAAATCAAAGGGTGCAGGGGGGTTCCATTCACGGGAGAAAGGGCCGCGGGGAAAAGGGGTGAAGGGGGGGGGACATCGCGTCTCTCCAGAGAGAAAACCGAAGGCCGGGGGGGATACGGCTGAAACCAAGAAAAAAGGAGGACAACCGGGGGGTCACCAGGAGATGCAGAAGGGGAGGTAAAGTCACAAAGTCTGGCGCAGGGGGGGAGATCGGAACCAAAAAAATAAAAGTGGACTTGGGAAGAAAAACTGGCCCTGATCCAGGGCAACGAGAAAAGAAAGGGGGCGCAGGGCGGTGAAAGAAAAGCGAGGATGCACCCAAACTAGAGAATAGCCTGTTGGAGGCTGACAGTACGCGGAGGGGGAAAGAAAAAGTGGCTTGGACTGGTAGGGGAGGGGGACAAAAGTGCCCCAAAAGGGAAAACTAGAATGGGGGTTACTGAACACTGCTAAAAAACTAGGTGAGAAAAACCGGGGAAGACGACCCTCCAAAATAAAAGGGGCATTACACCTACTTCCATCCGGCAATCGTACTGGCTATAATTGCAGTGTGTGGAAAGGTACGGTAAAACTTATCATTCATAAAGGAGGGAGAGGTGAGAACAAAATCGTACCCCAGGGGAGTTATCCGGAAAAAGGAAAAGAAAAACGTTACATAGGGGAAAGAGGTGGATAACTTGGAAACGCGGACAAAGATTGGGGGCGGTTGTCCACTCCGAAAAAAAGCGGATTCCTTTAGGACGAACTAAATCTAATTCCTCCAGAGGAACCCAGAAAGGCGTATCCGGGGATCGGGTCCCCCTGGGTGTCAACTAGGAGAAGGAAGCCAGCGTACCGGCTGCCATGAGGTCAGCGAGACTACGGGCAAAAGACCGGGAGTAAAAAACGCCCCACGGAAAATCCACAGCATCCGGGCAAAACCCGTGGGGGACGGGACGACACCCGACTTGGGTAAGAATTCGGAGGGAATAAAAGATTGGGAAAATTCAAGGGGGCGCCTACCTTAAAGAGGAAAACAGTCTTGGAAAGAGAAACGAACCTGGCCAAGTAAGGGGGGGAGGGAAATTCGGTCGCCCGTCAAACCAAGAAGGGAGGGACTCAGTCGACAGGTGCCGAGCCAATCCTTTCGATATGACAGGAAAGAGGGTCTTGAAGCTTAAACTCGGGTTGGAGGAACGGAAGCATACGATGACACAGCGGGCACACCTATGGGGGAAAAGAGAACTAACCCCGAAGAATGTAACCTATCAGAAGGCGTTAATTCGAAAAAAAGGTAAATTGACTTTTGAACCAAAAACACTCGAGGGTTGTCGCATGTAAGAAAGACAAAGGGGGAGGGGAGACATCACCTGGTCCCACAAGACACTGGCAACTTGTGTGGGAAGAAAAAGGGGAAGTCAACAACTGTAGGCTGACTGGTCGACTGGAACAGAAAGGAGAAGGGGGGGGTGAAAAGTAATCTTCAACCTATGATCCGTGAGAAGAAAAAGAGCTAAGAGGGTTAAGATACCCATGAAAGGGACTACCTCGAAACCCAGGGGGAGAAAAAAACGGGGATCCCGGTCTGAGACATGGCGGGAAGCAGGGAAAAGCATTTAAGGGCCGGGTTAAGTCTTGTCAAAAAAAACGGGAGGAAAGAAATGGACCTTAAAAAAAAAAGTTAAGCTGGCGAAAGAGCGAAAAGCTTGGTACTTTGGGGAATGGCCGGGACCTAAAAGGGGCGGAGGAAAAGAAGGGAAGACGCCGCGGCTATTCGCGGGAGAACCGTTGTCCCCAGTCACACAGCAGAAGGGACGAAGCGAAGGGCGTCCCTCAACATTTTTGGTGGTGAAAGGCATTGGTCCAAAGACAGACCCTCAAAAAAAAGCGGTCGATAAGGAGGCACCATATCGGGGGCCGCCCGGTTGGAAGGGATAAGGGGGGAGCAACACAATGACATAGAGCAGGGTCTAGGAAGGAGAAAGAAAATGTTTAACGTGGTTCCCAGGGAACGCCAAGGCGCATAGGGCGGGAAGTGGGGGGTTCAATCGGTTCAGGTGAGAAAACAACGAAAAGTCTGTGAAGATAGTCCGAACCTATGGGGAGATGGGAGAACTCGCCCACGTCTCGAAAAAGCAGCGCACCGCGAAAGTAAGGAGCAGACACTGCCGGGAACGTTTTACTTCTACCCTAGTACCGGGGGGGAAGGGAAGGGGGAACACCTCTTCTCTCCTTGGAACAAGGAAAGGGGGCCATTGGTCAAGAAGGGAGAGCCAGTAAAAACGGGGGAGACAGCCCCGGCCGTCAAGGTGTCAAGGAATAGGGGGGGGGGTCGGGAGAAAAGGGGGGACGGGTAAGACAACTAAGGCCCCTTTTCTAAGAAGGGGGAACGAAACGGGGGGAGTGGAGATATCAAAAGGATTCCATCAGAAAGATCCTTGGCAAGTTATAGACTAAGGGAAATAAGGAAGGGGGACGGATGAAAACAGGGGAGGGCGAGCCGGGCGCACGGGGGGGAGGGGCAAGGGAAACGATGATCGCGTAGGGAAAAAAAACAAAATGTCAAATCGATCCCATATCGAAAAGGACTCGACCGGAGCCCCTCCTTAACCTAGCGGAACCACGGAAAAAAAAGAACAACTATTGAATAACTGGAACCTCGTGAAAGGGGAAAAAAACCATGGAGAGCGCGTGAACGCGAAAAAAAAAGTCAAACTGGAAGAGGCCAATGAAATAGGTCGTCCTGGGATGTAATAAATAGGAAAAAGAAGCCTCTGCCCTAACCTCCCAAAGAAACGCCCAGAGAGCATGACTCCACAAAATCAAAAAAAGGAAAAAAAAGGACAGGCAAAAGGTGTGGAGAAGAGCCAGGTTGCTTCCATGCATCGATCGGGACGGTTCAAAGAGGGAGGAACCCTCAGAATCGCTGTAAGGGGGGGAAGGGGGGGGGGGGGGGGTGGGCATGAAACCAGGCACTTATGAACCGATAACGGGAGTGCGTAGACCCCCCAAAAGCAATTTGAAAAAAGAAAATAAGATAGAGGGGGAAAAAGGGGGGTTTGCTAGTCCGTGCTGAAAAGGTGTCTTGGCACAGGCTTGGGGTGACCCAACTGAAAGGGGGGAAAAAAAAAAAAAAGTACGCTAACGCAAAAGTCCGTCTGACCAGACTCAGAGAAAAGGAAGTGCCTCCCCTGCAAGAAAAAAAGGATGGCAGGGACCGGGAGAAACAGTGTAGGGGCGTGACCCGCTCAGAGATCTGTTCGTACTACGTGCGACCATGGGATTACTCCAGGGGGAGAACGGAAAAAAAAAAAGGGGGGGGGAAATAACTAGCGCTGCTCAAAAAACCAAAAAAAGAGAGTGAGAAAAAATGACACCGCGGCGGCTGGTATTACAGAAAAAAAAAAAAAAAAATGGGGGGTAATCAGTAAATTCGCTCTGAAAAGAATACACGAATGTAGGGTAGGGAGAAAAAAAAAAGAAACACAACGTTCCTGAGTCAGTTGGGCTTAACTGAAGAAAGGAACCTAGGGGTGCAGGGAAGGAAAATAGCCCAACAAACGGAGGGAGTAAAACAAAAAGGGAAAATCTGAAAATGAGAGAAAAGGAAAACAAGTGTACTCTAAAGTCCGTTTTGCCAGGCATACAGCCAATAACGAAGGGGTCGGTGGTAAAGAATCCGCGGACTGAACAAACCAGGGGGATCTCCAACGAACGTAAAAACGATCACAGGAAAGAAAAGGGGGAAAAACAGGTCCCTCTAACCGACACGCCGAGGGGGGGTCAGTCGGCACGCCTTGGTCAAGAAGGGAGAGAAGAAAAAAAAAACAGGGACCGGCCTTCCCCTTCACTATAGACGAGGCGTGGTCAAGGAAAAAAAAAGCGACAAAGTGGGCCCTGGCTGGTTATGCGATCATGAATGTAACACCCCGGCGGTGTCACGCTTCAGGAAAGCTGAAGAGGAGGGGGTAAGAGCACAAAGTGTTCCACGGTACGGAACGTAACCGCGAGTTTCCAGGGGACAAGGAAACGGTGGTCTCAAACACGTCCGCAAAGAATAGCAAAAAAAGGAAACACACTCTATCTGGGGGGAGGGGACAAGGGTCACAAAATCTGAGTCTTCTGGGATCAGGCCCAGGCGTGACGAGTCAGCAGACTACTGGCAAAGGGCCAGTACCAACCCACGGCAGATCCCGTTAGCGGTAGCGGAGTGGAGAGAACCCAATCATTACCCCTCAACAGGAGAAAAGGTAGAAAGGTGCCGAGATCCGTTCTGTCCTCAAGCACATCCAGCTTTCGGTCTGCTCTCGGGGATTATGTCGAAGGGGGGGCTTACGCCGGCATAGCGAGACGAGGGAAGGGTCCAAGGCTCCTCGACGTAACCTCCTCAACCCATTCCATGACTTGAAAACCGTGCACCTCACGTGAGAGAGATTTTGGGATGAAAGTTAAGGGGGGGGGGTAAAAGGGAACGAGGCCTCTACGAAAATTGCTAAAAACGTCCGGGACACGGAATCGGACCGGACGGGTAGAGCTCCGGTCCAATCTCATGGGGGGCGCCTGGGGGACGCGAAAAATCACGGCGCACAAAAAAAAACCGTGGCCGAACACAAAACGCGGGCCAACATTACTTCAGATCCTGAAAGGGAGGTACTCCGGTAAATTCGCTCTCGCCTGGGAAGGGGAAAGGGGGATAGGACGACCAGAAGGTTGTCAACGAGAACACGGCCGCCGGTGGAGCCAGCAACGGGGGAAAAGGCAAAGAAAACCCCCCAACTCCCGGCCCTGAGAAGAGGGATGAAAAAAAAAAATCCTTGGGACCATAAGGGTTTCACCTCAGGAACTACGACACGGCGGCCGGCTACCAGAGACGAAACGAACAGTAGGGAACTGTAGCGGATCCTACGAAGTCGCCAGTTCACCCACTGGGAGATGGACCCCCGGTCTTAAAGGGAAAAGAAGCAAAGCACGTTTGGGGGGACCGCCCGTTCTTTTGGAAAAGGCGCCCCGGACGAGTGTGAGGGATTAAGACCAGCTTTTGCATATCTGACCTGACGAGAGAGGGCTTGGTCCCTAGGACCGCGAAACCACTTACGGCCTCGCGTGAACAAAAAGGGGGCCAAAGGGACGGCCAACTTTTTACCGCGTAGAAACAGCATGATAAACGAGATTCGAAAAGGTGGGGGGGAGAACAGACCGGTCACCCAGACCGAAGGGAGCTATCAAACTTGAAAAGTTAGGGGCGCAGGGGAACAAAGAAAAGAAGTTGAAAGCCTGCCTTCAAAGGCGTGTGGGGGTGAAATTGACAAAAACCTCCGATAAAAAGAGCAGAGGCAAGTCGAAAAGGTGAAAACGACAGAGACTGACCCTTTTACTAAAAAGAACACGCCAAGGGGGCTACCTGCCTTCGAGCCTGAGGCCAAAGCGGAAACACACGCTGAAAGCAACGGGTGAAAAACATCAACCCCAAAGTCCTCAGGAGAAGATGTGTCACCATGGTCCAACGTGGCGACGCTTGGAGGGGGAAAAGCGACCGCGGGGGCCGTTTTCAAAAGGGCTGGGTTCCGAAAAGGGTAGCCGAGGCTGCTTCTGGGTAGCAAATCGCCGACACCTCGCGCCTGTCCCAAAATGGAAAAAGGAACGAAGGCCCATAATTCTTCACAAGGCTGGTGGCCTTCCCAATGGGCCAGACCCTCAACGAACGATAAAAAGAGGATCTGACAGGTCCCTGCAGAGGTGTGCGTCCACAAGTGCCATGACTCCTCGCTGTCGAGGCCAGATATGAAGAAGGGTGAAACCCCAAGAAGAAACGTCCACCAAAAAGCAGTGGTTGGTCCGCCGGATTGGCAAGTACGGGGGAGCCAGCGAGCGGAATAAGGCCTTTAACCGAGACTCAAAAAAGGTCCATGGAGAAAAGCATACTGAACGGCCAGCGACAAGCGCAAGAAATAAGGAACCCGGCCGGCCCGTGGGGGTCCGGTCAACCTAGTCGAGAAGCGGAACCGGCATGTTTACGTGGGGCAGCTGAAAATGAGGGCCATGGGAAGCATCCTGAAGGGCCATGTTAACCGAAAAAAAGGGAGGGAAAAAGAAAGTCCGCGGGGAAAAAAAAAAACTCGCGTCTGCCGTTTCGAAAGAAAGGCCGTTCCCCTCGCGTCCAACCCGGGCCCTTTCCAATCTTCCAGGTCGCGGACACTGGACGGGCCTGTCTGGGAGATCCGGGCCGTCAGCATGCTCAGGAAGGGAATTGGGATGTAACCAGGATGAAGATCAGGACGAATACTTGCAAGGAACTGGAGAAGTGACGACTTAGTTCCAGGGGAGCTCAGGCTGGGAAAGTAAAAAAAGGAAAAACGTCTGCGATCCCGGCCCCGATAAGATAGCAGAGCTACCGCCAAAGACCCGCTGACAGTGGTTCAAACATCGCCCTCCTTTTTCGGGCCCCCGTTAACGGGTCTCCAAACATGATAAAAAAAACGAGCCTGGAGAATTGGAAGGGGAAGGAGGAAGGTTCGTCAGAGAGGACAAAGGGATTCCGCCGCTCTCTGAACCAACTGCCTTCAATTCTTGGAAAATAAAGAAGTCCAGGACACTGTGGGAAAAAAGATAAATGATAAGACAAACTGCCGTGGGCAAAACCGGCGCTTCCTTGAGAGCGTGGTACTACGAGGAAATCAATAAGTCACCGCCGCTAACAGCGGGAGAGGAAAGGTCGGTGGGTTGTCACACACAATTTCCCTTTCCAAAAGAGACAGACCCAGAAAGCCCCCCGTCCCTACACAAGATGTTGACCATGACGACGAACAGAGAGTAGCGGTGTGTGGGACCAAAATGGTGGACACGATGGTCACCGTTTGAGACTGGAAAAAAGGGAATCCCAACCCGGTGTCCCGGGGGGGGAAAAAGAATCAAGGGTCCGAGACGGGGCGAAAAATGAACCCCCCCCAAACGCCCAGCCCTATCTCCTGGGGGCAAACGTGAAAAAGAAAGGAACGGGCCGTACCGGATCTGAATGGGGAGAAGAGGAAGGACAGGGCCCCCCGGGTTCGTGACTGACCCGAACGCTGCGGGGGGGGAAAGATCTTTCGTCATGACTGTGATTCCCATGGGGGAGAAGAGACAGGGGAGCCGTAAAAAGAAAGAACTGCTAATGTTCGTCCTAGGAGGGGAAAACCGAAGGCCGGATGGGATTGAAAAAAAGATCCTGCGGAAAGACCGGGATGGGGTGAAGCTGCGATACCCTACATGATTTCTGACCACAAGGGAAGGGGAAAGTTACAAGCTTCCGTCTAACCTCGGGGGGGGGGGGGGGGAGGGGTGACGAGCTCAAACAAACAAACAAAGGATTCGGAGAAAAAGAGATACTGACCCGCCACCCAGGGCTAAAAGGAGAGTTGGTACGCGAAGGGGGAAAGGGTTTGTCAGAAAGCACCTAATGTCGGGGGGGAAAAGAGTCAACGTTAAAAAATCACCAGGTCCCTGATCCAAGGCCTCGCGTTGTTCCGTCTTCCCAGCAATTAAACAGCGAAACGGAAAGACAGCCATCTTCGTCAGAAAAAACAGTCCACTTCCAAAGGCGATCACAAGACGCTTGTCCGATAACCATCCCACCGGGACGAAAAAAAGCGCCCAAGGAACGTGGAATGGCTAGACGACGGCGGGGAAACGGTCTTGGTTTGGTCAACGTCAAGGGAAGAGTAATGCTTGGGGGGGGGGGTGCAAGGTGAAGGGGACAAAAGTACGGGCCGAGCTTGTGGGTCCAAGAGGGGGGGACTGAGAAACGAAGACAGAAAAACTGGGAATCTAAAAAAAAACAAAGGGGGGAAAAAACAACCTATGGGGAGGTTGGGAAGCGGTTTTCTTGCAGTCCCGAGGGAATCAGTCTTCCAACGACTCCAAACGGACGAAACCACAAAATAACGGGAAGAACGTTAGGGGGGAGGAGGGGCGTGGAAAATCCGTCCTCCTCGAGGGAACAGCGCGCGGGCCGAAAAAAAAAGGAAAAAAGAGAAGTTGGACCGCAGAAGATCGACGGTTAAGGACCTCAACATCCGGGGACTCTTTGAGGCGGAAGCCTTGATTCTTCATAGAAAATTGGAGGGGGGTCTTGAGAGACATTGAAGGCAAAGGCTCCTCGAAACAATAGGGGCCTACTTCACCGCAGCTTCCACGAGTGGGGGGGCACACGGGACAGTCCTTTACCGGGAACGATTGCGAGGGAGGGGAAAGGGAGAACGGCGGGGACCCAACGATCCGTAAAGCGAGGAACGGTAGCACAACCAGTCTCTACTCGGATCAATGGCTGGCGGGGGGAAAGGGAAGACCGGATAATCGGGGAGCGGGGGGCACAGGAACCCGTGCGAACCTAAGCGACGCCTCTTCATATTATAGTAGGAATCAAGGGAAGAGAACTGACGGGGTACAGGACCACGGCAAGAACGAAACTGGAAGGCCCCGGATCGTCCCGGAGCAAAAACGTCCCACGGGGGAGGACCCAGAAGACTTTCAGCCCCTAGGAGAGGCCAAACCGAGAAGATGGAGGCCACACCAGCAAAAAAAAAACACCCGCTTAACTCAAAGTCCTTGGCTGGGGGGGCCCCCGAATGGGCACTTCTGGATTCCCGACACGAGGCCGCGGCTTCACGCACGCCGCTAAAAGGGGTAAAACACATGTGTCCCATCGGGCGTGACTCCGTCCCCGCCAAGGGCCGAAGGGAGGGAGCGTCGCGAACTTCACTGGGGGTCGGGTAAAAAAGAAAAAAACGCCTGATAGGCGGAGCGGTCAGTTTAAGGACAGAGGGTTGCGGACGATAGACTAAAAACCGGCCGATCACAAGAGCTCTGACGGCAGAAAGGAAAACGAGGAGACACAGAAACCACTTTCCACTGCGGTCGAAGCGCCGGCGGAGCGCTTTGAAGAAGGGGAAAAAAAAACCAGCTTGAGCGCATCGAAGAGTAAGATCAAGGCACATGGGGAGCACAGCCGGGGAAAAAAAGTTTGCTGTCCTACAATATAAGAAAAAAAATACGAGCGGGGAAGGCGTCTGGCTCGGGTGCACCTGGTGACTGCAGAAAGGGGGAGACGCCTGGGCCTGTTGCACCCTTTGTTGGAAAAAAATGGGAAACAAGCCACCGAGAGACATCAAAAGGCCGGATCACTGGGGAAAGGGGAAAGTGCCAATACCGCCAAACCCGCCCAAGTTGAGCCAACACTGCCCATCAACGGTCCGGCAAATGTCTGATCCACAAAGCGCTGAACAGAGCCCTGTGTGC
>Ga0179593_1677463_pt1 | contig 19705 bp, 27 predicted proteins | sample CZODoug2_1_08_16_FD_185931 | JGI IMG/M metagenome (GOLD analysis project Ga0179593, IMG submission 185931) | Vadose zone soil fungal communities from Angelo Coast Range Reserve, California, USA - CZODoug2_1_08_16fungal (PacBio error correction) | ecosystem: Environmental > Terrestrial > Soil >...
CCGTCCCGTGGAAAACACCTTCCCACAAAAAGGGAAAGAGGAGGGCCCTCCCGCCCCCTCGGCCCCTCCAAGTGAAGGGAAAAGAAAACTCTCCCCCCGAAGGAAAAAAGAAGGGAAATCATGAGTCCTAATTCTCTCAGAAAAAAAAAGAGGGTTCCTTTGGAAAAGATAGGAAATGGTCGAAAAAAAAGTCTTGTAATCTAATATCCCGCTTCCACTTTCTCCGTTACAGGGAAAAAAGAAGATGGAAGCCCCCTACTTTATTTTTAAAAAACAAAAGGAAACCAGAGGGCGGCGTCCTAGTCCGCTATAAAGGGGGGAAGGGGGGAAACGTTTTTCACCTCATACTGAGGGGTGGGAAGGCGACCCTAACTACCGAAAAAAGAAAAAAGGCCGGGGAGGAAAAGAAAAAAAATTTCTGTTTAGCACCGTCGAAAGGGGGGGGGAGAGAGGGGAACCCTTCTGATTCGCGGAAAAAAAAGAAGCCCACCGGGCCGGCAACAAAAAAGGAAAAACCAATACAATTACCGACACAAAGCCATCAGGGAAAAGGAAAGGACAGCGATCCGCTACCAAAGAGAGAAGCACCCTCCGTCCCTCACAGGGCGTAAAAAAAGGGGAAAACGGTCTAACCCAGTATTCTGAAGCGAACTCAACAAGGAAAAAAAATGTCCTCCTTCAACGCCAAAAGAAGTGAAAAGGGGGAGATGGGTCCGTCAGAAAAAAAAGAAAATAAAGACTCATTCCCTCTCCTCCATGGAGGAAAGGAAAATCTAAAAAACCTCATCCACAAAAAAAAAACCCCAACCCACCCAAAATTCCCCTACAAACCCTCCAAACCCCCCCAACCCCCCCAAACACCCCCAGCTCACCAAAAACGCCACCCAAACCGAAAAACCCCCCTTGGAGACACCCCCAAAGAAGGGACAGAGTGATCGCGATCTCCTTGCGCGTATCTGGAAAAAAAACGAAGAGCGAGGCATCATTTCTTCTCTGAAAAGGGAATCACTTCTTCTCTACCTCTTTCCCGAAAACGGGGATGCATCGTTTTATGTTGCGGGAAAAAAAGGCAATGGTTCTTGGGGGGAAAAAGGAAGCCGGTTTTCTTTCACCGTTTCTCGAGAAGCCGAAGATTCCTTCTCTACTGAAGAAAGGGAACGCCTCACCCTTAACGAAGAGAAGGGGGCCCTGGCGATTCCAGGAAAACGCTAAGAGGGGAGGTACGAAAATCAACCTTGCCGCTGGTCAGGGAAAATGAGAATTAACCACCGAAGTCCCCACAGCACTAGGAAGAAGTGTGACCTTGGGGGGAGGGGACAGCGATTCCGAAAAAAAAGGAGGACCCTTTTTTCTCAAAAGGGGAGCATAGCCTTCTCACTTTGGCGTTAAGAAAGTGCTCATAAAGCTCGGCTACAAGAAAAGAGTACCACCAAAACTTTCCCGAGAAGAAAACTCGCCACCTCTTACAATAGTTTCGCTGACGCGCGGTGCTCGTCTGAAGTTCACTCCTCTATTTTAGGGGAGGGAGTGTTGGTTTTTCAGAAAAGGAAGGATTGACTTTCCGAAAAAAGGGTGCTGTTTCCAGGAGAAGGCCATGTCCGTGAGAGGGAGAGCCGACTACTTGCAGTAAGGGATGATCCTCAAGGAGAAAAATCTCAATAGGCGCAAACAACAAAAGGGAAAAAAGAGAGATGTTCAGATCCCTTGCGATCAAAGAAAAACTGCCAGTATTCAGAAAATACAGCATCACCCGACATGGCCGGCCAGGAGAATAAAAGCGCCACAAAAAAAACGGGGTCGTAGTCCATCCTCGGCAGAGGAAAAACGTCCCTCTTCACCAGAAAAGGGCGGTGCGAAAACCGCGCTCACAGGAAAAGAAAATGCCTTCGCACCAAGAAGGGGGCGCGGATCTCGTGCTCGGTAACAGGTGGGGGAAAAAGGGGGACGGGTCGCGGTCCGCTGTAGCGCACAAAAAGAAAAAAAGCCTTATCAGGAAGGAGCCCTTTTCTGCAACAGGGTGAAGCCTCCTCAGGGGGAAGCAGCTGGCCATCAACTCCAAGAAAGGAAAAGGGAAGAGCTATTTGCTTTTTGTTACGGGGAGGGGGTCTGCAGCGGGACGATGCACCGCAGAAAAGGAACGGTGATCTTTTCGACGATGCGAAAGGGGGGCTAATTCGCTCGCAAGGAAGAAAAAAAGAAAGAAGCGCTCCTGGTGGAGGCGTGCAAAGTGTCAGGGAAAGCGCGCAGGAATCGCTGCGTAAAGTGACTCTCACCCCGGCAAAAAAGCCCCAGCCCCATGCCGGCGGGCCGCCAACACTACACGATGAAAAGGGGACGGTAACGGCTTCTCTCCCTCAAAAAAAAAAAAAGAGGTTGAATACTCCGAAGGAAAAAAGATCCGGCGAGATGTGTCCAGCGCGAGAAAGTTCGAAGCGAGAAAGGGCGATCGCCGGGTGTTGCCCGAAGTAGAAAGGGAAAAAATGTATTCTATTAATTTATGGAAGGGATTGGTCACCCCCGTCGGAAAAAGGGCGCAAACCGGCTGGTGCGGAAAACGCTTACATGGGAAGAAGAGGTCCTGTTTTGTTCGAGGGAGGACCTCCGGTTTCAAAGGAGCACGCCCGGTTGGTGCCAGCCGGTCCGGGAAAAAGGAGGGGGGAAAGAGGGTTTCTTTCTTTGGAAAAAGCCTGGCTCGTGACCAACGAGATGCTTGTCGGAAGGGGAGGGGGGAGGGGAAAGTGCGGCGGGGTGGCCGGCCCGGTGGGGAGGGAGGGGGTGGAGACTCCTCCTCTGGAAGAAAGAAGGGAACCCCGGCTACGTTCTAAACGACTGGGGGTGTTATTGGGGGAAAGGAAGCACGACATTCTGTTTCAGTGGGGGGGGAGGGGGGTCCTTGTACCAAAAAGAGGTGGCAAACCTTTTCCTCGGAAAAGGTCTAGTCAGGGAAAAGGGGGAACTCTCAAGGCGGTAGCGCGGTTCAAATAACGGAGGGGCTAAAAAAAAAGGAGAAAAAAAAAAAAAAAAAAAAAAAAAAAAACCGGAGACCGTGGACGGGGAATCGGGGGAGTTCAAAAAGGGGGGCCGATCCCCAACCCCGATTAAAGGGGGAGGAGCCCCCCCGACCCCCCTTCGGTGGGAAGGCGATCCTTCTTCCGCTGGGAAAGGGGGGGACGTGGGTGCCGTAAAGGGAGTTGTTTCATTGTTACGTCGTGAGTGGAGGGGGGGGGAAGACTGCCTATCTATCTGGAGGGACGGTTTAATAGTCGGGGGTGGGGAGGGCTGGGGGAGGGACAGGAGGGGAGTCCGCAGTCGGGAGAAGGGAGTCTACTCTGGAGGATAAAGTTCCTTAGACCGAAAAGGGGGAGGGAAACCACTTTTCCTTGGGGGGGACCTTTTCTTATAAGGGAGACTCAATTAAGATTCCGCGACGAGTGAAAGCTTCTCTTACTTCCAGGGGCCGAGTTGGTCGCCTAGGAAAGAAAAAGCAATAATGTGTGGGGAAGGGGAAGCCCACGGCCAGGGACTTTTGGCGACAGAGAAAGAGAAGCGAGGGGAAGACCACGGTCCCTTGTCGCAAAGAAAAAAAAAGTCGTAGGCCGCCCCTCAGATCCGGTACAGGAAGGAAAGAAGGGTAGACTTCAAGAGAGAAAAGTAAGATCAGAAGCCGTGGGAGTACCGAGAAAGGAAGGGGGAAGAGGGAGTATCTTTCTCCTAGAAAAAGAGGCCCCTTTCCCAGAGAAGAAGCGACCCAGTAGCAGCAAGGTACCCCGATTCCCACCGCCACCGGTGAAGTAGAAGGGGAGGGAGAAAGGGAACGCTTTCACCATCTCTTAAACCTCAGAAGGAAGACCCCGACATCCTTTCCAGCAAGACAAAAAAAGTGGCGGAATCACGAAACAGAGGAACTTCCCTGATGTGTGCATTCTAATCGAGGGATAGGAGGAGAGAAAAGAAGGATAATTTCTTGGACGAAACTTTAAGTGAGGGTCAGGGGTGGGGGAGGAAAAAAGAACCTGCTCTACATCGACCTCACGATGGGAAAGGGAAAGAGAAGGAGGGAGGGGATCCTTCTCTCCTTGCTGCTCGAGAAAGAAAGGACACCTATGACCACAACTTTCCCCCAGGAAGAAGAGACTTTCTAAGCCACGGGGGGGGAGCACCCAGGTCTATACGCGAGAAAAAAGAAGGAGTTAGTCTTGCCGCTTTAGAAAAGTCCTATCATTGCATCGTGAAGGAGAGGAAAGAAAAATGGGGACACCAGAAGCATGGGACCGTGGTCTGCTTGCGACAGAAAAAAGAGGAGGGAGAGGAGAGGAGAAGGGCTTTCTGCATCTGCACCAAGGACGAAGCACTGATGTGCCACCCAGACAGGAAAAGCGAGAAAAAAAAAGAAGGAAAAGATAGATATGCGGCAGCTTCTGTTGTGGAAAAAAGGAGAAAGAGGGGGGGGAAGATTCATAACGCCATAAAAAAAAGGAGTGTGTGTCGTCTCCTCATACCACGGGGATGACCTGCTTTGGGGATCCCCAGCTGGGGGAAGACCGTGCACTATTCCCTTCTCAGGAGACGGTAAAGGCGTCAAGAAAAAAAAAAAAGTTTGGCGTCGCATCTCAAGAGAAAGGGGCTCAATGGGTAGGAAGCGGCATCTCTACGTCCTTGGTGGCACGGGGGGAAAATAGGGGGGGGGGCCACTGAGTTAGAAAAGGCCGTCCCTTCGATCCTTATCCCAGCGAAAAGGCAGGGGGGGGAGAATTGGACCAATTGCAAAAGTGTCAGGTCGATTTAGATCAGGCGGGAGAGGGAAAAAATAAAAAGAAATCTGTCAGTACCAGGGGAAAAAAAAAGGAGACGCGAGCGTCCTTCCCATCGAGGAAATCAAGGGAACCGTCGATCTAGACTTTCCCAAGGAAGGAAGGGAAGGGATCTGTTCGTGAGAACAGCAGAGGGAAAGGAGGACATGCTGTCGTGTGCTCTGGGAGGAAGGGAAAAGGAGAAGCCGGGCGGGCTGGAAAGAAAAGGTGCCAGCGGACCGGGCTCCAAAAGAAGAGAAAAAGGAGGGGGCGGGGGGCCCGATTTACACGGAAAGAAAGGGGCGCGTACGGCCGCGGGGAGAAAACAAAACGTTACAAATTTTGGTGTCAGTTATTGTGTTTTTCGGTGTTTTGCTTTCGTGGCCTTAATATCGTTTTTGTGCCGCTCTGGTTTGATTGTACAATAGAGAGATTTTTTTTTTTTTGTTATTTTCACTTTTGTATGTTTTGGTTTGTTTTTTATGTCTTGATTTTTTTTTCGGTCGGCCTGGTAAATTTCTTCTGTGATCTTACCTTTTGGGGGGGGGGTTGATCTCATTATCCTGGTGGGTGTATTATTTTTTTTTTGCATTTGTTAAGTTCTTTTTGTGTCTTGGTTTTTTTTGTTATTAAGTGCTTCTTGCGTTGTGGCGTCCTTTGAAAAAGTATACAGGGTTCGCGTATTTCACGGTGTCCCTTTAGGCATAAAAAAGTGTAGCTATGGTGTTTTGGACAACTATGTTTTGCTTCTTGGTCTGCCCTTGGGTCGGCATTCCCTTCCACAATGATTTTTTTGATGTGGTGTTGGTTTAAATTTTTTTTGTTTTGGTTGTATTTGGTTGTGTGTCTTTTTTGTTGTCTTTTTTTTTATTTTTGTCTGTACTACTCTTGGTTGTACAACTGTTATAAAAACAAGTTGTATTAAGGTGGTAAGATCCTCGCCGTCCGGTAGTTGCTGTATGAGAAATAGGTAGGTCATGTTTTTTTTTGTTTTTTAATTCTTCCGTGTTCTGTTTTTTTTCTTGGTTGTGTACATTTTGACTTGTGTGATGTTTTGTGTTTTGTTGTTTTTTTTGCTTTTCGTTTTTTTTTATTAATTGTTTTGCTTTATTCCTAGTTGAGTGTTTTGTTAGGGTGGTGATAATTTTTGCTATGGACTCGTTTGGCCTCCTTTTCAAACCTGTTGTTTGTTTTCCCAAGTGGGTTTGCGGCGTGTTCTGTGATGGGGTGAGAGCATCTTAACCTTGAAATGAAATTTTTCTTTGGCCTCTTTTTTTGCTTGTTTTTTTTGCTCTCCGGTATTTCGCGGGGAATTAATAGAAGGGGTGTAAAATGGACCTGTTATTAAAATAATAGTCTCTCTAACTAACTTTTTCCGGTGAAAAGTGTAAACAACGGAAACTTGTCATTAGGTATTCGTTGGTCATATCGTGGTCTCTATACCTTTTGGTGGTGTTATATCTTTTCCGCATGACATACGCCTCACCTCACTGACGGGGATAGTTGAAATTAATTTTTTTGTTGAAAGAAGGCATAGTTTTTCCATACTTTCTTACGAAGGTGTCAATACTCCCGTTGTCACAGGTGAAAATAGATATAACATGTTTATATAATAACTATTAATGTGGGGAAGATATACGGCAGTGGGGTGGAATTTGATTTTTTTGTTACAGCCTTCTTTTCCGTGTCAGTCTGGGTGGGAGGGGATTAATTAAAAAAGGATGGTGTGGAGCGGATTAGGAGTATAACTGTTCCTCACGTTTGTCGCTGTTTTTTGTCTTGTGTTCTTTTTTTTTTTTTTTGGTGAGATTTTTTAATGTTGTTTTCTTTTGTGAGGTGGTTTGACTATTGTACTTTGTTTTTTTTTTTAAGATTAAGGTTTTTTGTTCTTTTTGCAGATACTCCGCGGCTCCAGATGTGTTGTATCTTTTTGTGTGTTTTTTTTTTTTTGTTTTTTGTTTTTTTTTTTTTTTTTTTTTTGTAGTTTTTTTTTCTTTTTTTTTGTTTTCTTTTTTTTTTTTTTATTATTGTTTGTTTTATTTATTTTTGTTTTTTTTTAATTTGTGTTGATAATTTGGAGAGGGAGGGTATGTGTTGGGCCTCTGCTGTAGGCCGCAGAAATTATGGGGGGATATAAGGGTGTTGTCCGCTTTTGAAGTCTTGTCAGGATTATGAAGTGTACTTTGTGGTCTGTAATAGTGCCTTGGATTGATAGGGGAATAAAAAGCAGCGTTTCTTTGTGTTAATTAGTGGCATTATGTCTTTGTTTACTGGGATTTGATATCAAATGGGGAGGGTCATACAGGAGAATTGTTGTTTTTGTCGTGTGCGTTGCGGGGGGTGGGCAGATGGCGGGAATTTAATGTTTTGTTTTTTTTCTTTTTTTCTGTCTTTTGTCGTGGTCGCGCAAAACGCAATGAGAGATTAATATTGGTGACAGGGTGGTTTGCGACTCTTTTATTTTTGTTGTTGCTTTTTTTTGTGTTGTTTGTTTGTTTTTTTTTTTTTTTTTTTGTAATTTTATTATTTTTGTTTTTGTTTTTTTGTGGTTGTTGTTTTGTTTTTGTTATACATAGTTTTTTTTTCAGTTCCCCAAGCTCTCATTTGATCCGAATGAAAGAAGATTTGCTGTGTTTGTGCACTTGTTTTTAGTCAATCGATAAGGGAAATAATTTTTGTATCGTGTTTTAATAAATACTACCCCTTTTCTTCCTCATTTGCTCCTTTCTCGTTTTTTTTGTTGTCCTTTGTCTAGTGGGGTGGAGGGTTCAATTGTTTGGTGTGTTTGGGGATGAGAGTTTTTTAGCTGTTGGTTACCTTCGGGTCTGGGCAAAATTGTATTATTTGGTATGTTTGTTATACTTTTTGTCTTATACGTTTTGTTTTTGTATTTGTTTATTGGTTGGTAGAATGAGATTTCGGGTGATTTTAACGTGCCTCATTGTCCGCCTGGTCAATGAAGTGGTTATGGATAGTGTATCTGTGTGGGTGGGGGTGTGGCTTCAACATTGATTCTGTGCGAAATTTTGTTTTTTTTGTGAATTCTCATCTTCCTACTTCACTGGGTGACACAGACAGGTGTATCTTTCATTTTGACAAAGTTCCCTTTCTCTTATCTCGTTTGAAATAAGATATTTGAAAATGTTATTGTAGAACATTATTTTATCGCGTCGCTATTTTTTTTTGGTTCTTTTGTCGGCGTGGTTTTTTTTAAATGTTTTGTGTTGAAAATATATATATTTATCTTTTGTTCGCTTACTAGCAGAAGGGGAAGGGAAATAAAAAAAGCTTTGAAGTAGAGGAGAGACTCGTTATCCGAACTTTCTGCATCGGGGAGGGTGCCCCTCCGTCTTGTGAGTAAGCGGCTGGGCAAGGGCCGGGGTTGTGGGACGGAGCTCGAAGCACGAAGAAAGCGGCACTTCCCGGAAATGTGTAAAGCCTCCAAAAAAAAAACTGCTTGACGAGAAGAAAAGCCCTTCGCCACGGGGACCGGCGGTCGCTCTTCAAAAGAAGGAGCCTTTAATGGAGAAAAAGCCCGCTTCTAATGAACAGGCCGTTCAACAAAAAAGAAAGATGGTTGCCGAGGGGGGAATGAGGGGATTTGAAGGGCCAGAGATGCCGAACAATGAAAGAGAATAACACAACCTAGAAGGGAAACTACTCTGGGGGAGAAATCTCAGGATGGATTCCTTTGTCGGGGACGCTAAAACACGACAACCAAACTCGAAAACTACCAGTACCCACCAAGGCGCGAAAAAAAAAGCCGGTACCAAAAAAGATCTCCGCGAAAAGAAATCGGGGCGACTGCCAGGGAAGAAAGGGGAGCGAGGCGAGGAACGCCCGCTAAGGAAACTTGTTGCCGCCTGTACTGTGTTGGGGGAAGGGGGGATGGGGCCCTAGTATTGACCTATCAGAAAGGGGGGGCGGATTTTTCTGTGGAAGGGCGAGGCCGGCAAATGTCTGGTGGGAGAAAGGGAAAGGGGGCAAGTGCGCGTATCAAAAGGCATGACTCTCTCTCAACAACAAAGGGAAGGGGGGGCGAGATCCCTTGAGAAAAAATGAAGTAGGCCGCCCCCTTTCCCAGCATGAAAAGAGAAAGAAGCCGAGAATCCTCGCCAACGAAAGAAGGTCTTATTCCATCCTCGGAAAAGGAACAACACAGTCACATCGCGGCACCCGAAAGAAGGGCGTGGCAGCCAAAAGGACTCGAGAAGTCGGTCCCGGCCCGCACCCTCTGGTCATCTGTTCGCGAGAGAGAAAGGAAAAAGGGGGGGGTCCTCTCTTGGAAAAGGTCCTTGGAGAAAAGGGGGAACCCCTACCAAGGAGAATCCGTGATCATTCCCCACCCAAAAAAAGTTACCTCCTAGGTAAACATTGTAACTCTGTCTCTTTTAAGAGGGATGGCCATCAACTCCAAGAAGTACAAAAAAGAAACTCTCTATTTTAGGGGGGGAACGCAGGTGGTTATGAGGAAGGAACGCTGCTTCATCCAGCTGGAAAAGGGAGAAAGTCTACTAGTCGCGAGGAGGAAAATCCTCGCAGGATTCCCATCTCGGAAAAAATGAGACAGGGTTGAGCGTGCACCGGGGAAAAGGAAGTCGCTCATTAAAGAAAACGTCTCGGGGAGCACTGTGACAAAAAAAGAACGGGCCAGCAGCATCCCCAAAAAAAGGGGGTCCTCCCAAACTTGCATAAACCGTGTCTTTCACTCGGAGAGAAGAAGGGGGGAAAACTGTTGAGAAAGGAAGGCCTCTTCTTCTAGAGGGGGAACGCTAAATTCTACGAGATCACCTGTCTATGCGCCTGGGGGGGAAAGGAAGAAAGGGGGGAAATGGCAGCCATGGAGGCGATTAATTAGTCGGGAGGAAAAAAAAAGAGAGGGAGCGATCTTGGCAAACGGCCTTGTTTTTGACCGAGGGAGGGGGGGGGGAAAAGTTCTCCTGGGGGTGAGGTTCGAGGAAAAAAGGAAAAAGTGAAAAGCCCGGTGGACAACCCCGGTCCGTTAGCGGAAGGGGGAGGGAGACCGGTGTCGCGGATCTCTTTCCGGGGCTCGGGAAAAAAAAGAGGGCTTGGTCGTTCCTGTCTGGGGAAAATGTGAAGGCCCGGGGGGAGGAGCGGTTTAGACCCGAAAGAAGACAGGATCCAGCACGGAACACCGGCGACGGGGGGAAAAAAAAGGGGGGGGGGGGTATTGGTTGACTGGAAAAAACTGGGAATTTAGTCTCGTTTCAGGGAAACCAGCGGATTAAACCTTTTCAAAAACCAGGTATCTAGAAACTATGAACGCCTGTCCCTCTCACGGCGGTAGGGAGGGAGGGGAAGAAAAGGAAGAGCGGGAGAGCCCTTTCCACTGATAAACGTGACGGGGCTAGGAAAAAGAAAAAGGACCGATCCCCCAACCAAAAGAAGAGGGGGAGTCAAACCCGACCACATGACAAAAGGGGGCACCTTTGGTGGCGAGGGGAAAGAGGAAGGGGGGAAAAAAGGGGGGCGGGGTTGCCTTCTGGGGTGTGCAAGGTACTTCTTTAGTGGGGGAGAGGGGGTACCTACTGCATACGGAAGGGGTACGTTGTACATGGACCTGTTTAGAGGGGGGGGGGGGAGTCGGCGTCTGCCAGGAAGGGAAGGGAAAATCTTTCGGAAAGGAGGGGCCTATTGCTTTCTCCCGTTCCTGAGAAAGGGGGGGAAAAAAGCCACTGGCCGGTTGATTTGTCGGACCGGGAGGAGAAAAACGCTTTCTACTCCTGAAGAGAGCGAAAATTTGCAGAAAGAATCGGCGGCGGACGTCAAGGGGGAGGGGACAAGAGTAAGGTTCCTCCTCGGCCAGGAAAAAGGGTCCGCCCATTCTGCCATGACGTGGAAAGGAAAACGAAACCATAAAGAGAGGACGAGGGAAACGGGACCGTGTCGCGCATGCCGATAGAAGGGCGGAGTCCCTCCCTCAAAAAAAAAAAAAAAAAAAAAACCCCCCCCGCAATCCGGTAAAGAAGGGAAAAAAATGTAAAAACTGAACGAGATCCCGGTAAGCTCACGAAGCCGGGGGAGAAAGGGAGGCAGCACGCCCGAGAGCGGGTCTCCAGAAAAAAAGAAAAAGTCGGCCCCTTTCGAGAAGAAGATCACGGGTCAAGCAAGTAAGTTGTAACTCGATCCCCCGGCCAGCCTGTGCGAGGGAGGAGAAAGGCCGCTGGCACAGCTCGTAAGCCCGCAGGAAAAAAAAAGGGAAAAAGACAACTCCTACACCTTTTCCAGAAGGAAAAGGACTGCTCACGAACAGGAGATAACTTCCCGGACCATTTGGTGAAGTCGAGAGAGGGGAGGGGGGGGAAAGTGGGAAGGACTCTCGCGGAGAAGAGGAAGAAAACCTGTTACTTTTCCGGGGGAAGGATTCAGACTCCATAAAATAGAACTCGACCTGCACCTTGTTTCACGAGGGAAAAAAAAAAAAGGGCGAAGGCTTTTTTGGAAAAAGGCTCCGGGCGGCCGCTGAAAGGGAAAAAAAAACCAGGACCCAAAACGTCACAAAGGCTTCTCTCCTGCAAGGAAAAAAAAGGGGTAGCCACCCCATGTCGAGAAAAAGGGCGCCTCAAACTTCTCTTAGTGAGGAAGAAAGAAAGGGACAAAAAGCCTAGCAGGAGCGTTCACGTCCGTCGGCCCAAAAGGGGGAAAAAAAAAAGGAACCGTGGGTCCCTGCTGCGACAGCCCCACAGAGAAGGAAAGGATGGCGTTTCTGCATCGGCCCGAAGAGGAGAAAAAGCAACACTCTGCGAATCTCTCCTCTCACTAACAAAAAAAAGAGAGAGATGCGCAGCGGCTTTGTTGCCCATCACTGAGAAAAAAAGATTCCTAACGTCCATCGCGCAGAAAAGGAAGCTGAGGGTGGGCGGAGACGGTCAGACCCCGTTCATATGCCGGGAGGGGGAAAAAAAGGGGGGGGCCGACGACGTCACGTTGCCAGGAAGGGGGTCATCTTTTAACAATCTTCAAAAAAAAAAATTGGGGCGGAGCCGCGGATAAACTGGGTGCGCGACACTGTGTCGGAGAAGAAAAAGAAAGGGTGGCACGTTTTGGTCCTCGAAAATGTGGAAAGTCGGCGAGAGGCCGCCCGGCTAGCCGGAGCCAAAGAGAATGCGGGCCTCGTGACCTCGTGTCATAAAAATAGAGATCAGGTAGCTATTGTAAGCCACCATATCCTCAAGAAGAAGGGGGGGGCTTACCAGACCTTCTAAGAAAAAAAATCTCTTCCTCCTATTACCCGGAGGGGAAGAGGAAAACATGCCGGGAAGTTAGGAATATTAGTTAGACAGCATAGTCTGGATTGGGAGGAGGAAGGAGGGGTGCTTCTGGGCGGCCAAAGGGAAAAAAAAGGCGGGCTTTCCGATCTGTGGAAAAAAAAAGGGAACAATAGCGACCGCGCACCGTCTGGCGGTGGGAAAGGGAAAGGGACTTCTGCACCGGGAAAAAAAGGAGGCCCGGGCCGCCACGGACTGCCTGACCGCTCGGGGGGAAAGGAGGAAGGCGGGGCGCGGTACTCTAAAAAAAATTCGTTTCTTACCTGGGGGGAGAGGCAAAAAGAGTGCGGCATGTCGGAGAGGGAGGGGGGGAGGGGGGGAATCAGAACCGGCTATCGGCCTGCGCGACACGTGGAAAAAAGCTCCTTAAAGAAGGGGGGGAATCGGGATCTGGCGTCCAAAAAAAGTCCTTTCCTCCTTTGCAGGAAAGGAAGAGCGTGGCGGTCCTGTCCGAGGCGAAAAAGCCCTCAAAAAGAGAGGGTAAGCCGAAGAGAGGCTCAAGCGTCTCGGAAGCGAGAGAAAAAAAATCAGTCTCAGGCACCGGTCCGCACTCAAACCAGGAAAGTTGTTTTCTTCTTTCTAGGGGGAGACGGGTAGAACCGCATATTCCGGAAGGAAAAAAAAAGCGGGCCGCCAAAAGAAGGGAACCGCCGACGCCTCGCAAAACGACTAAAAACTCCTTACACCCGTACCCTACCACGTACGTAGGAAAGGGGGAACATACCCCAACTATCCACTCACGACGTAAAAAGAAGAACCAGCCTGAGGCCAAACCCCGCACAGGGGGGAAAGACATGCGGGAAGAAGGAGGAAAAAGGGAAAAACGCAGTTTTTCCTTTTCGAATAAAAGAAAAATGCAAAGCCCCCAGCGGAAGCGAAATATCCCCGTCCACGTTCTCAGTGGGAAGGGAAAAAGAAACAAAAGGGATTGGAACCCTCCTAACCTCCTTGAGAGGAAATCAGCTATACGACGGACGAGTAACCGGTTTTGGAAAAAAAGGGGGAAAAGTATCGAACCTAGACTAACTGAAAAAAAAGAAAAGAGATGCTTCCGCTTACCCCATACATGGTGGGGACAGACACACCGTTCCCGGAAGGGGGGAAAAGGATGGATCAGATCGTATCTTACCCCCGGAGAAAAACCGCCTCCGCCACCGGGAAAAAAACGCCGACGGACCAGACAAAAGAAGAAAAAAAAAAAAAAAAAAAGCCATCCAAAAAAAAAACCAAGACCGCGAGACGCGACGACCGAAGAATCTCTCAGCACCCTTCCTTTCCCGACCGGGCGAACCAAAAAAGAAAGGGGAGAACCCGTCTGCTCCTCTACAAAAGGGGAAAAAAAGGGGGAAACGGTCCACCGCCCATTTTAAGAAAACATGTAGGGGTTTGCGCAATTGGCTGTCTGGCGAAACCGAGCGGGTGACCAATTAAAGGAGGAAGAGTCCCTCCTGAGAAACCAAAACCCTCACCCACCCGTTAGAAAGAGGGGAAAAACCCGGCCGATCGACAGAGTGAGAGGAGAGGAGCGAGCTGACCACATACGCCTGACGCAGCATGTCGGTCGTATTCAAAAAAAGGGGAAAAGTAAAGGAGAGCGATCGTGAAAAGGAAACGTGATGCCTCGGGGAAGGGGCTGCACCGCACATGGTTCTGGATAGCTGCTGGCCATGGAAGGAGGGGAAACTCGTTCTCTATAAAAGAAAAACAGATTTCCTTCTCGACTGGAAAGAAGAAGGGGGCACGAAGAAAACCTGACGCTGCTGTGCCTCGGCGAAGGCCTTCTCCAAACAAAAAGGACGAAACTCGAAGACCAGAATGCACCCTGAAGGGATGCCTTTCATCGTAAGGAAGGGGGGGACCCACCTTCCCTAAAAAACAAGGAATCTCGAGGTGCCGGGGACTCGAAAGGATTTTCTTTGCTGGAAGACTGCCTATCTTCAACACAGGGGGAAAAGGAGGAGGTCATCTGCCTCTAAAGGAGGGGGGGAAGGGGGGGCTCTAACCGCGACTCTACCAGGACCAAAAAAGAGGGAAGAAAAACAAAAAGCGGAGCCCGATCTCCTCGCAGAAGCTTTACCCTCGTGTAAAAGGAGAAGTTACTCTACTTTGGAAATCTTCTGGGTCTTCACGAGAAAAGGTAGGTTTTCCATTTACGTTGTGTGGGAAGAAGGGATTTACTCCGACCCTAGGGGGGGAGGACGAAAAATTCTTACTCTTTCCTTCCATGAGAGGGGCTGGACCTTTTCTAGCTCCTAAAGGGGGAAAAGAGATCCGCATTTCTCGGGGAAAAAGAAAAAAAAAAACGAACAACGGAGGAGGGAGAAAATATATATATTTTCAGAAAAGGGGGGAAAAAAAGAGACGCGCACTGCAGTAGTCTCACAGGTAAAGCAAGGGAGAGGGGGGACTTCCGAGAATTCTCCACGCAAAAGGGTAACATCATCTCAGCTTAACCAAAAAAAAAAAAGAAAAGGAACTCTGCTGGCTTGCAGAAAGACGCAGGAGAAGGAGAAGGGACGGCCGTCCGCACCTCTTTTCAAAAAAAAAAGCGAAATTTCTCGGGAGCCAGGGTTTGTCCGCTCTGGGGAAGAGAGGAGTCTTTAGCCACGAAACCCGTTAGCAGTCCTATTACCTCCAGAGAACAGGGTGAATCCTGCTCCTGTTAGAATAGGGGGGGGAAAGCAAACTAAATAAGTCCCCCTGCGAAAGTCGGGTGTGGGATCCGGCAGGTGTTCATGAAGAAAAGAACGCTGGCACTTTATCTGGGACGAGGGGAAAAGGGGGGGGGAGAAGTCCTCTCCTAGCCCCTCTCGTAAAAAAAAGTGAGTGCCACGTTTCTCCCGAGGGGAAAAAAGAGTGCCTTCTCGAGCACTGTGACCAGCACCAAAAAGGCCAGCAGCAGAAAAAGCCGGACGGGGCCGCACCCCGACAACGATGCATCCGTGGAAAAGAACGCGTCTCTCCGCCTTTAAGGAAAAAGGAAAAAGAAAGATTGCTCTTAAAAGTTGGTACGCATCGCCGCCCTGCGCGCAGAAAGCCGATCGCCGGGGGTGCCCGCAATGCGAGGAAGGAAGAAATTGTAGTCTAGGAATGAGTCGGGGAGAAAAACAACGGCGGAGCCATCCCTGGAGAAACCGGCCTGGGTGCGTTTACCGGCAGGGAAGGGGCACGGTCGTCCCTTTTTGGGGGGGGACCGACCGCCGGGTTCGCCCGTGCCCGAAAGAAAAAAAAAGGTCCCGGGCAGCGGACTTTTGCTGAAGGAGAATTTTGGTCTCGGATCGAGAATGACCGAGGATGCTGGGGTCGGTCATGTCTGGTCTGGTCCGGAAAGGCCCCGGGGGGCGGAGCGTGTGGAAAAAAAGGAAGAGACGACTGATCCAGCACGGAACACCGCACCAAAAATGTGGGGTATGGGGTAAATTTTAGGAAAAAAAAAAAAAAAAAAAAAACTGTTCTGGTGACAGGAGGAGAGGAAGGGTCCTGGTACCAAAGGCAACCGTATTCCCTCGGAAAGAAGAGAACCGCCTCTCAGGCGGTAGCGCGGTTCAAGAGGGGGAAAAGAGAGATGGGGAGACCTGTCCACGTAGAACGTGTAAGGGGAGAGGGGGAAGGGCCGAGCCCCCATACCCCGCGCCTGAGGGGGGAAAAGGAAGGAAACCCTGCGTGGTCACCTTGGGGGGGAGAAGGGGAAAGAAGAAGGTGTCCATTTTCTTGGTTGGAAAAAATAGGGGTGTTGGCAGGGGTACGTCGTGATTGGGGGGGGAAAAGAAGCTTGCCTACTTAGCGGGAGGGGGAAGGGAGTTTTGTATGATGGCGGCCGGAGGTTGGCTTTCCCAGCAGAAGAAAGAGGCCTATGCGGTCTACCGGGAAGGAGAAAAAAGGAAGGGGGGGAAACCACTTTTCCGGTTGGGGGGAAAAAATAGGAAGCTGGCTACGCCGGACTCTCGTTCGCGCAAGGGGGAAAACCAGCCTCGGCGGCGGACGGAAAGGGTGCGGGACCTAGTAGGTCTCCTCGGAAAAGTCTCGGGGTTGGACGGGTCCGCCCAGGCGGCCAGAAGAAAAAGCGCCCATCGAGAGGCGCGTGCCTAAAGGAAAAGGGGAAAAGAGGAGACTCCGTTCTTAGAGAAGAAGAAGGTAAATGCCCGTCACGCCGGTAGGCTGGAAAAGAAAATAAATCACGAAAGCCGGGTAGGAAAGCGGCCGCAGGAGAGAGTAATCTTGTTCTCCGCGAAAGACGACCAGTGTCGCCCCTTTCTCCATCGGAAAAAAGGAAGAGCCGTCCTTGTACCTCTATTCCCACCGAAGACGGTGCGCGGGAAAGGGGGGAAAAAACGCTAGCACATCTCGGAAAGCCCGCAACCAGATCACAAACCGACAGCCTTGGACAGCCGCCAATTCCCTCTATTCTGTCTAAAGGAAAAGGGGCAGCGGAATGTGGAATTCTAGATAGAAGGGGGTAATTCGAGAAGGGGAAGGAACTCTTCTGAGAAGGAAAAAGGAGCAAGTTCCGGGAGGGCTCTGGTTTCTTACAATAGCACGGGGAAGAAGAGTGCATCGAGGTCACTATCCCGTCAGGCGTCGAGGGGAAAGAAGAGAAGGGAGCCGCTGCGCCTTCCCTACCGAAAAAACGGTTGAACAAACGTGCAAACCACGGACGTCTATCTGCCGATAAAAAAAGAGGCGCACCCGATGTCGATATCGATGAGCCGCAAGAAAAAGGAGGGAGGAGTGCCGCTTTACCCTATGAAAGGGCAGACGTTCACGTCCGTCGGCAAGGAAGGAAAAACACCGGCATGACCGTGGTCGGAGGCGAAAAAAAAAGAAAGAAAGGAGCTTTTCGGCGCGATGGAGGGAGAACAAAAAGTGATGGCCACAACATACGCTTCCGCATCTCTCTCAACAAAAAAAAAGGGGCGGCAGCGTCTGGGTGGCATCACTTGCAGCGAAAGAAGGAAGAAAATAGCTCCTAACGCGAAGGGAGGGAAAGGTCCGCCGCAAGACCACTTCATGGCCGGCTTTTGGCCAACTGGGGAGAGGGAATGCCCTATTCCGTCTGCGTGGGGGGGAAAAAGGCGGCACGCCGAAAACTCTCTCAGGGGAGATAGGGGACCTGGTGCTCTACACGGGGAGGAGAGAAAAAAAAAGGGGAGGGAATTTTTTGCACTTGGGGAGAACAAAGTGAGGGCGGGGCCGGCGTAGCGGCCGCACGGAGGAAAGAGAACGGCCTGCGTGCTCTTACCTAAGTGAAAAGGAAGGGAAGGAAGCAGTCGTCTCTGAAAAAAACGGCAGCGTACCAGTTTGTCGGAAAGAAGCGAGCGTTCCTTCCCAATCGCGGCCAGAGAAGAAGAGTACGTCGATCTAAGACCTTCCCAAAGATGAAGTGGAGACAGCATAGCGGGATTGTCGGAAGGGGCTCTGGGCGCCGCCGCCGAGCCCGGGCGGAGGTAGGACCGAGCTGTGGCAGCGGACCGGGGGGGACAAATAAGACCGCGCACCGGGGCTGGCGGTGGGCCTCGGGTAAAAGGAAAAAGAGGACTGCCGCTGCCCCGGGCCGGGGAAAGGGGGGAGAGATGGCCTCCCGAGAGAAGCTCGAGGCGGCTGGCACGCGTTACTCCTGGAAAAAAAAAAGGAGTTATCTTACCCAGCGAGATACCGGAGTGACGGCATGTACCGGGAAAAGGGGGGGGGGCGGGAAGAAGAAAAAAAGGGAGGAGCACGGTCCCGTAGGCACAAAGATCGATGGCGCGGGCTCGGGCGCCAAGTCCCTGGCCGCCTGGTCGACACAGAAATCCGGGCCGCGGCGAACTCTCGGAACGCAAAAAGAAGAAAAAAGAAATGACGGACGAGAGTCCGGCGGTAGCCATCGGGAGAAAAAGAGAAACTCACCGGCAGTGGTGGAGGAGGAAAAAGAACTCAGGCCCCTGTGAAAACAAACCTCCCCGGGAGGCCCGCTGAGTCCGCCAACAAAGGGAAAAATAAATAAAAAGCCTCTAACCCTTCCCGGGGCCCCGTACGTAGCAGTAGGCCATACCCCAACGATCCAAGAAAAAAAAAAAAGCCAACCCCCTCCTGAAGGCAAAAACCGAAAAAAAGGAGGGAGGCCGCCGCCCCAAAGGTTACCACAGAAAGGGGGGGGAAGCCCCTCCGCGAGGGTCCTGGGCTCGGAAAAAAAAGGAAGAGCCCGTCCCGTTTCTCGTGGACGGGCTATACAAAAGGGAAAAGGGAAGAGGATTTGACCCCGCTGTCTAAAAAAAAACCTGCCTTTAGGAGGGCGGCGGCCGAGAAGGAAGAAGGAAACGTTTGCACCGGGATGCCAAAAAGAGGAATGCGAACCTAGACTAACTGAACAAAAATCGGCTTGGGCAAAACCGATTACAACATCCCAAAAAAATTGCTGTGGAGCACCGTCGTCTCAGGGGGGAAGAGGGGGGGAAAGAGAGGAAGCTGACCCGGCGGAGGCGGAGAGAAAAAGACCGCAGGGCCGGCAACTAAGCCGCGTAACCATCCCCAAGACATGAAGACCAAAAGAAAGAGTGGTCACTAGATCCACGTACAGAGGAAAAGAATGAAACTCTCTCATCACCTTCCTTTCACCTCCCGGGAGGGGGGGGAAAGGACACGGTGTCTAAACCCGTAGGAGAAAAAGAGAGAAAGAATACCTGACCTACGGGTAAAGCCCTGTCCGAAGAAAAGACCCAGCGCGGTGGGAGAAGGGGGGAAGATGGCTCCGAGGTGACCAATTCACTCCCGACGAAAGGAAAAAAGGCGGAACATGCACCCGAAAACACACAAGGCCACACCACTCCAAAAACCCCCGTGAAAAATTCCCCCACCCAAAAAAAAAAGTGGAGAATTGCGGGGGAACCCCCCGGCGATCGACAGATTATCGGGGAAAATCGAGCTTGAACACAGAGGAAGAGAGAAGAATTTCTATCGTATTCAACAAGGGGGGACGTAATACAAGGGATGCATCGTTGTCGGAAAAAGAAAGGGGTGCTGTGTGCTTCTTAAAAGGGGGGCCCGGGCCCCTTTCTTCTAAGCAAGAAGAAAACATGTCCTGCGCTAGGTCCGTGGGAGGAAAAAAAAAATCCACCGGAAAAAAAAAGACGGGACGAGCTTTTTAAAAAAAAGAAGCCACCGGCTGCCGCGGAGGGGAATTCTTCTACCAAGGAAAGGCACTGTATGCCGGGAAAGAAGGCGAATTACCCAACATGCCCGGAAGAAAAAAGCACCATCCGCGATTTTCCAAGAAAATCTTGTGAGTTGCTGGAAGAAGGGACCGAACATTAGCTAGCTTCAAACCGGTTGCGCAACTCGGAGGCGGCCTTCTCACGAGGGGAGGAAGTTTGTCGGGGCGCTCCCGAGACCTCGAAAAAAAATCGACCCTCACCCACAAAGGGGAAAAGAAGAAGAGAAGAGACCCGCTGACCATCGGGTTCTACTGAGAGAGGAAAGTCAGCGGGGCTTCCACTCCCAGGGAAAGGGGGAAGGGCCGATGGACGTGTGGTGGTTAAGGACAAGTGGGACCTACCCTTATTTTTCGTGGCAGAAACTGGAGCCATGGAGCGGGTATGCTTGTAACGCGTGGCGAAGAAAGGGGAGAAGAGATCACGCAATGGCTCTGCC
>Ga0179593_1704672_pt1 | contig 19705 bp, 20 predicted proteins | sample CZODoug2_1_08_16_FD_185931 | JGI IMG/M metagenome (GOLD analysis project Ga0179593, IMG submission 185931) | Vadose zone soil fungal communities from Angelo Coast Range Reserve, California, USA - CZODoug2_1_08_16fungal (PacBio error correction) | ecosystem: Environmental > Terrestrial > Soil >...
CGGAGAAAAAGGGGAGAACCCAGCCGATCTACCCTCTAAAGGCGACGGACCGTACCGGGCGACGAAAAAATCTGACCGGCCGAGCCATGGGACCCGTCGAGGTCCGGAGCAACACCGCTTCTTGCATGAACGCATAATCAATTAACTATTCTCTGGGGGGCAGTTTTCGGGGAGGGAAAACCACCTGGAACCGACACTCTATCAATTGCCCAGGCAAAACAACGGTCTCGGAAATGAAAGAAGAAAAGATTTCTTGTAGTCCATAGGGCTACGCGGAGAAGGCGATAAAAAAAAAAGTTTAAACCTTGGGGGGGGGGTTCAACAACGAATCCAACCGGGGGCTTCTTCTATAGAAGGAGAGCGCCTACAAAAAAGAGAACAGCAAAAAAAAAACGCTTCCGAAGTCTTTCGCTACGGCGCTCCTAGCGTCTCGCTTCTGGGTTAGACAGCCACAGAGTGGGAGAAACCGTACGGGTTCGTCGTAACGACTTACACACTAGGATAGGAAGAATCAGGGGTGAACTCGAAAAGACGTCCCTCAATTCTTTCCTCCATTACTTTGGACTGCCATTAAGGGGCTATTTCCCGGAAATTCTTTTACTTTCATATTCATCTCCAACTACTGGGAGCACAAAGCCCGGGATTCCCTCCCACTAAATCCTATCATACAAGCGCCGAGAGGGGCGACCAAATTGCGAACGTACAGTGACGTCTAAGGTGTTCACAGAATAAGGAAGGGGGAAAGGGGACGAAAAACAAGGGCTTGCCTACACAAAGTCTCATAACGGTCAGACAACCTGGGTCCTCTCGCTTTCTTCGTGGGCGAAGACATGTACGCTCGGGGGGATCAAAAGAATCTTCTACGCTTTCTGGAAGGGGAAAGTACGAAGGGAGCTGGGGGGGAGCATCAGCAGAAAGGAACCTCTTAAAACCGGCGGACAACCCGGACAAAGGGAAAGGGAAACAGGGGGGACAACAGCATGGCTTCGACGCCATAACAGCGGCCGTCAAAAAAGGGTACATGCGTTGCTCTACATTGGACTTAACGAAAGCGTGTCTCGAAGCGGAGCGAAGGGGAGAAAGCCCTAAGCTCAAAGTTGTAAATCCTTCCCTATCCTCAGGGCGCACATAGAAACGGAGGAAACGAAAACCACAAGGGCCTTTCGACGCACATCAACGCGCCTTGGAGCGTTCAAGGAAACCGCGAAGGAAGCGAAAATGGGAGGTCCCCTTACGTTTAGTAACCAACACTAAGGGTGCTAAGTAAATCGCTCTCTTCTAAGGGGACAGGCGAAGTTCTTCCCTCTCTAAATCTCCTCCCACCCTAGGTCGGAGAAACGGGGGACATACGCGATCCAAGATACTCCTAGCTGAGAACTACGCAAAGGAGATTCACACGAATCGGCAAAACCGGCACACGCTTGCACGGCCAGGCGAACGTCAAAGTGTAAAAAAAAATGGCCAGGTGGGGGCCCCCCAACGGAAAGACGGTGGCCCGGCCACCACCGCGCCAAACCAAAGCCCCCGGTTTCACCTAAAAGGGACATTGGAGGTCTGAAAGGAAAGGAACGTGCGGAAGGTGGGGACCAGAACGGACCGCTAAAGGGCAGGGAGAAAATAAAAACAACCGGGATCAAATTCGGGGTATAGCTGGTCCGCTGTCTTGGGACATTCTGAGAAGGACGACCTGGAGTGCAGGAAGAACTACGGATCTCACGCAAGGATATCAATATACTCTGGGGATTTATTAAGATCCGTGTATGGGGTGACGGTAGAGAAAAGGAGGAACGGAAATCTTACAGGGATTCGGTCGCACTGTCCAGAGGGTAACCAAGAGAAAGGCGGGGAATGTGTCTGCACTGAAATCTTTTCGAAAGAGTCCTTTCGACCGAAGGGGAGGGACAGCGGCAAGAAACCTGGCTCCCGAACGCTTCCCGGAGGCTCCGTGAACTCCGCAAGGGAATGAGACAGAAAGTAAGGGTAAACGATTTAAACTCCGGTTGCGTAATAGGACTTGGACGGACCCCTGGGGGGTGGGGGGTAGGCGGCGGGGGATAACGTCCATATTATGAGAGGAATCACTTTTGCATGAGGACTCTATCCAGAGTGGAATCGAATAGGAAAAAAGAAGGGCTGGACCGGGACGGAAGTTCCTCCCGAATATTTGGTCGTTTTCTCTAGAACTAAAGTCGAAAAGTGGCTCGGGAAGGATAAGGGCGGGGGGAGAGCTTCCTTTCGGGGGGCGCCTTCAATTCGTCGGGCCAATAGGCTTGAGAAAAAAAGTCATGAAGGGAGTCGCTCTAACCAAAACTCTGGAAATCTAAGAAACGCAAGGAACTTTCCTAAGCTCTTTAAACTACCATATCCGGGGCTTGAGCTAAAGGATGGTAAACTGGTCCTTCGAGTGAGCCCCCGGCGGAGAGCTTGCGCATTGTTCGACTGGGTCCGTCCGTTGCGCCGCGCTTGAGGAAAAAACTGCAAAAAACGTCCTACAAGCATTTGATTAGGAAAGAGGAGATAAACGTCAGAAAGCAGACTGCCAATCGTCTCCTTTTCTGGGGCCAGGGGCAAACCTTTAAGACTGGAAAAGGGAGACAGACATTCCTCGAGAGACAAAAATTCTCGAGTTAGAGGTTGCATCACTAATAAAGATCTCCTGATAGCCTCGCCGGGAGGGAGTGGAAGGGGTAAAAACAGGGGAAGGAGAAGGACACGAGGGTCTGGGAGCTCAGGGCGGGAACCACTATGGAAGTTCCTTAAGAAAAGAGTCCTGGGCGGAAGGAAGACAAAATTCGAAAGAAAAAAAGACCAGAACAACAACGGAAGATAGAGTATCGGATGAGCCTGCGACGAGGGATCTCAAGCCCATGGTAGGAAGGGAAAAGGGACGAGGACTAAGGGAGAAGGGAAAGATTTTAAAAGCCTGCGGAGGCTCCCCTAATAAACCTCCCCAGGCAGTTAGGGAGGGGCCAAGGGGAACTCAAAGACGGCAAACTCAAAAACCGTCAGGGCAGATTCCGTCTCTGGGGGGCTTGAATAGTCAAAACAGAAAGGAAAGCGAGAACGACGAGCGGGGAAGTCGGTTGCAGTGGGGATCTGGAAAAAAATCACCTTTTCCGATTCTTTATCTTCTGTTAAGGAAGTCTGCCAAAGAGAACGACGGAAAAAGTTCATCCGTGTCGGCTAAAGGGCGTCATAGGGAATTCTCCGTTGACGGCCGCGGGGCCGGCTGGTAAAAAAGCGCGGTGGCAGCAGTTCGGGAGAAAGAGAAAAAGAAGGCATCACTAGAAATCATGCACTGTTCTACTTTATCAGGTCAAAGAAAGCAATTGGGTCCTAGAAGAGGACCGTCGGTGGGTATCAAGGTAACAAGAGGGTTCTTGTGAAGCTCTCTCTAGCCTCCGGGAAACTTAAAAAAAACGTCTCCACTTTTACGTTGGAATTTAAAGAAGCAGCTCGCGTCCGAGGCGACCGTCCGTAGAAACCTCGTCCGACTCTAAAGAGGAAACGAAAACGAGAGACTCACAGGGCCATAGAGATCAACCGGGGAAAAGAAAATATTCCGGCTACATCTCCAACAATTCCAGGCTAACCCGCTAAAAAGAACTCAGAAAACGGCATGGATGATCCTGAGATTCCAATATTGCGAAGATTGAGAGTGCGGGAAATCATCTTGACGGAAAACAAAAAACCACAATCGACGGGTCTCCTGAGAAGCTCTCTCACAAGGAGGGCGAAGGGGGAAGGTATCAACGTCCGTCTCCAACTGAGGTTTCTGAGTGAGAGCAGTGGAGGGGGGGAGCGGGGGGGGACTGAAGATCATGACTGCGCACATCGGGTCCCAAAATTCTCGAGCCACGAATCCGGAAGGGGAACCTCGCCTGTCCAGAAAGCCTGGCCATGACTTAACCAAGGGAGACAGGAAGACCAACCAAGAAAAGATTTCGAGACGAGGGCAGGATGTCTAAGGGACAACTGCCAGGAAAAAACATCGACAGAGGGGAAAAGAGCTCTAAAGCTAGAATTGGGGACCGCGCGGAAGACATCTCCCACTCGGAGAAGTAATAATGGCGGGTACTACATCTACGGGAAGAAAATAGACTGATTCGGGGGGTTAAAAGTAGAACTGCCCGCGTTGATCTGTCCTCCGAGACACCGTCCTCAAGTGGCTGAAAAGCCCGCCGAAAAGGCAAGCGGACCGTTCTTCCGGCCTCCGACCGGGGCAATGAGAGTCGCGCCGCGTACCGAAAAGATTTCCTGTCCTGGTGACGACGGCCGGGGAAGGTGCAGCGCCCGGGGAGGAGGAAAGGTGAGAGGGCAAGGTTCGTTGTTTTCACTCCAAGATCATTTTCATGCGAGTGGGGTTCGCGCGGGGGGGAGCCTCTTTCAGTTCGCACACCAAAGGAGGCGAATAAAAAAGAAAGCCGGCACAAGTTTTTTGACGCAGCCACTTAGGTTTTCACGCACAAAAAAAGGCTAAAAACGGACCATGAAGGCAGCAGGGCGCCGGGTTGATGGAGGGGAATGCGCGTAAAAAATCCGTCTCTCTGATTGCGGAGAGGAAGGGATTCAAAAGGCGAGGTCCGTCCGTCTCGCGCTCTCCGCTCGGAGCTCTTGAGCAGGAACCGAAAGGTCCTGTAGGTCCCCCCAGTCATATTCCCCTCGGGGATCCTCCAACTCTTTTCTCCTTCTGAGGATTTTAGGGGAGGAGATGACCCATAGGCCAAGAGACCCTCCCCGATGACGGGGTACGAAAACTTTGCGAAGGTTTTCAGGTCCAGCTGCTTTCCTCCTAAAGCCCCGCCGAGAAATTCACGGTTTTTGACCCTGAAGTCTCTCCGCTGGTCCTTGAACAGCCCAAGTCTGTCCTGGAAGGTGGGAACCGAAAGGGGAAGAGGGGCCCAGGGTCTCTTACCGAGTTTCCATCCGGACTTGAGCAGGATTCTGTAAAAACACTATGTATCTTAAAGGGGAGTCCTCTTTCTGGAGGGACATTCATACCGAGCGAAAACGAAATTCGGGTCGCCGGGGCAGGGGGAAAGGGAGTTAGCGGGGGCGCGACAGAGGTCACCAGATAGTTGGCCGGGCGGACCGGTACCAAAACAAGACTAAGCCCTCGCAAACTTTCTCAGGCACTTAAGACAGGAGGGCGAAGGGGGGGAGAAGATGGTGTCCACCGCTTCGCTCCGAAGTGGGTGATAATTCGTGAGGAATGCGAGGACGAGTCGCCGGAGGTAAGAAGGGAAAAAAACATGCTAAACAGGCGCTCCCGGCCCGAGCGGGGGGGGAAAATGCCTCACGAGGGGGGGATGTGGGGCTTTAGAGGAGGAGTAGCTCTCTAAGGATCGTCTCCTACCCCGAAGTTAGGGTGGGGGGGTGAGACCAGGTTGTAGCAGGTAGGTCGAGCGGGAAAAAGGGACCAATCCTTACGTTCCGTTCACGGAAAGTTTGAGGAGGGGGACTCGACCGTTCGGAGATCTCTGGGTTTCGGGGGGTATAGGAGGGGGGGCAAAAAAAAGCCGAATTGTCATGGAGCAGAAGGCCCGTTTTCCTTCCAGAAGAAGGTGGGGGTAAAACGGGACGGAACCCGAAAATTAAACTGCCCGGTGAAATCAGGACAGAAGGTGCAAGCGGAGTCGGGGTGATGATATCGAGAGGGGAAAAGGGGTTTCCTCTCGCACATCTCAAAAAAACAACACCGAGGGAACCGGGGAATCGTCTCAAAAGGTGCTCTCAGAAAAAAAATCAAGAGCCGATCACGCCTCCTTCAAAAATTCACGCGTCCGCGAAAAAAAAAATAATAAAGGACCCCTTCTTGGGTTCCCCCCCACCTCGTCGGTAAAAGCAACACCGCGGCGAGAAAAGAAACGATCAAGAAAGATCGTTGGGGGCGTGAAGGGGGCACAAGAACGAAAAAAAACCGCAAAAGGCACGATTCCTCTGAAAAGGAAAGACGGACCGCGCTACACTGTTTCGATGGGAAAGAAGGGAGTCCTCGACATATACGGCGGTTTAGAGAAAAAAAACCTTAGGGGGGGACACGAGAAGGGGGGGCGGAAAAAAAGGAAAGCCTAATAGAGAGGATAACCTCACTCACAACCTCTTGCAGGTAGGTCGAGAGGGCGGCGAGAAGTCATGGGGGAAAAGCAGCGGCCACCGGGTAAAGGGGGCGCATTCACCGAACGCGTACAGTCTTTCACCAGCGGCGCAAGCGAAGAGGCAGGCGAAAAGCAAGGTAGTGCGCGGGACCAAGGGAGTGACTTAAGGCAGCCTCGACTTCTTAGGTGTTAAAGGGAAAAGCAATCAAAGACTAGCAAACAGGGGTCTTTCCTCACGTGCCTATCATCTCTCCGTTGGATAACAAAAAAAAATTTAGGTCTCAACGGTCTCTGCTACGGCTACCCAGCTAAAAGATTAATATAGGCTACAGACCGGCGAAAAATACGGTGTCGTGCTTCTCCTGAAAACATATTCCTCGTGAGTTCGCCATCCGCTCCACCATGTAAATAGACTCTTGTGAGCACCTGGAGCCGAGTCTAAACAGAGGAACAGAACAAGTTCTCGACCGCTTGTATCTAATATTAGCTATCAAGGGTTCTAACTCATCCCTTAGGAAGTTGTCCTGCGTTTCCCCCGGAAAAAGAAACGAAGACCTTCTACCATAGGAACTACTTATAACATGTCAAGGAAGGGACTTAACATTAACCCGCGTGGAACAGGCTAATCATCTCTTAGGGGCAATGTCAAGGCCTTAGGAAAAAACAAAATGCATCAGAAAAAGACTTGACTAAAAAGCCGTATTTAAAGGCCTCTGAACAGCATAGGGGAAAGTTCGGACGGGGGAAAGAAAGGATCAAAGAAGTTCCGGCAGGAAGCTGACTCGTTCTTTAACTATGAGGCGGGTGCGGAACAAAGGGGAATTGCTAGGGTCGAAGGGAGGGTCTAAACCTCTTGAATTCCGAAAAGTGCGGCGCTCAAACCTACCAGAGGGCGCACTTTCTCTTTTGGGTAACAATAAGCGATCACCTTAGAGATACTCTTAGACGCGGAGAAGCGACAGGGGAAAACGAGAGGCAAAATGTCCTCAACAAGGCGCACTACGAGAGAAACGGAGTGACCAGCAGGGAGCATAAAGAGTGATCGGCGCTTCGGATGCGGCTGCGAAAAGGTGCGGACAGGGGGAAAAAAAGGGCCAAGAAGCTACAAAAACCCCGAAGTCCACTATCTCGGCGGGGAGTACTCTGTCTTTATTCTTCGGCCGGCGGAAAGGAGGTGCGGTAGAAAGGACTCAAGGGGGATCAAGCAAATACTCTTTCTTGGGAGTTTCGCCTTTTTGAAAAGGGGGAAGAATGCTCCGCGTCAGGTAAAAAAGGAAAGAGGGGCGTCAACGTTAAGAAAAAAAAGACAGGCGAGAGGCGGCTGAATCTTGGCTTGGCGGCCTCGAACCGGAAAAAAACTGGAGGTCGGAGAGTAAAGGGGGGGAGGGACGGATGAAGAAGTCTTCCCTGGGCTCAAGGGGGAACGAAAAGAAAGACGGGGACGAAGAAAACCGAAGCCACGTCTCACTCCTTTCTAAGGTTCCTGTGACTGATTGTTCTGGAAAGGGGTGAACGTCTAGGTGGGGGTATTTAGATTAATCATGAATACTTAAAAAAGAGCATCTATGAAACCTCGGAAGGGGGAAGGATATCACGGACTTCTCTCTGGGCCCCCCACGGCGTCGATTCCAGGAGGGAAAGTTCGGGGAGCGAGATCCCGAAGGAGATTATCTTCTTCTGGTAGTTCTTGTTGATACGAAAGAAGGGTCGGGTCATCAGAAAAAAATGCGCTAAACATCTTCTCGATGTTGAACTTCAGTAGAAGAACCGGAAAGATAGGGCGTTCGAAAACGAACCAGAGCGGGGGGGAAGGAGACAAAAGTCGAAGGGGCGCCAGAAATACCTTCGTGAAAAAAACCGCGAATAGAACGGACGGATCAGACCGGGACCGCCATCGACTTTAATGGGCGGCTTCAAAAGGGAGCCGCGGGAGGACAAACGAAGGGAAGAAGGAACTCACAGGGGTTAACTCTCTCCGATACCTTCGAGGATGGGTCGGGGAAGAAAGGCCCGGCAGGGGGTGGCTCCGGGGAAGTGACCCAAAGACCGGAACACCTTCCTGGAAAATGACCGCTCAAAAAAAATCACTTTATAAGAGAATGTTGCAAAGTCAAGGGCGACTGGAATCGCAAAGGTGGGGGGCCTGCCTAGGCGCCGAAAACTTGGCCCGCGAATGAGGAGGGCGGTAAATTTCTTAAAAAAGGAGGAGGGGGAAAAGACGGAGGGGCGAACGTAAGGGACCATGATTCGGGAGTCGCGGCGAACATCAGCTCTCACCAAACAACAACCGAGGAATATAGATATAGGAGAAGGGAAGACAATCCGAAAGGGAGCGAAGGGGGGAAGGACCTCTTCGAAGTGCCCAATCTTTGTCACCAGAAGACGCTAGCTCCCCGAATTCCCGCAATGTCAAGAAGTGAGAATGGATGGTAAGGACTTAGTCCAAAACGGGCTCCGTCTTAGGATTCAATCTCTTCAAAAATGGGAATGGCCGGACATTCGCGGAAAACGTGAAAGGGTCATTGAGGGGGACTTCTCAAGGGAGAGTCTTGTCATCCGCCCCGAAAATGAGTGGGCGTGAAAGGAGTTATCAAAAAGGAAAGCTTTAATTCGAAAGCTGAATCAGAAAACGCCGTCGGGGGAACTAGGAAGGCTCGAGGGAAGAACTGAAAAAGGCGCAAAAAAAAAAGCAGTCGACCGAAAGGCCGATCAGGAAAACTTTCAGTAACGGTAGCCCCGGAGGGGTGCCTACGCTAGTCTAAAGGAGAGTGACCGTTGCCCGGAAGGACATGGGGGCGCCGAAAAACGACACACACGGTCTCCGGACTTGGGGCGGGATCGAAGAAAAAAAAAGAGGAGAAGACGGCGGCCAAGAAAGAAAGAACTCTCTGAGAAAAGCCCCCTCACCCATCGACGTAGTAATCAGGTAGCCATCTCATCAAATCACTACCATATGACGGGGGTCGTAATCGAAAAAGAAGCTTAAGAGAGGAAAAATCAGGAGGGGGAAATCACGGAAATATTCTCTCAGTCGACTTGAATCTGCATCAGGAGAACGAAAGAACCCTACCCGCAACTGGCCAGTGGTCCAAATTCATAGGGTCTGGACAACTCTTGCTAAGTTCTTCAAAAAAAAGTTCTCCCGGAGAACCCGTCGTCTAAACTAAGGTGCGGGGTCGGTATAAGGAGCAGGGTCGTGACAACGGTGCTGGGAAGGAAAGGAGATGCAGGAGTAAAAAAAAAAAAAAGGTGCAAAAGGCGAAGACATGTATTCCGTGCAATCCCATATGGCTCCTCTCAAAAAAAGAAAAAAAGCAGAGGGAAAGGGGAGAAAGCGGAATCAGGCCGATTGCCTTGACCAAAGGAATCTAGCATTCTAAAAAAAAAAGGGAAAAACACGAAGGAAAAAGACCACAGTCTAAAGATAAGGTCGCAGACGAATCTTTCATCTCCTCACAGGGGGAACGTAGGAAGTGCGACGTAGAGAATCCAGGGGGGGTTTGAAATAGTCCTGTAAGGGGTTTGCCCCTTATAAATTCACGCTATATAGTCGCGTCCGAGTCCAGGGAAGTGGCGGCGAGGTAGAACCGGAATCCAAAAAACCGGCCCGTCTTCATCTCCGGCTTCCTTCCGTCAACTGGTGGGGAAGGTGAACGTGCGAAGGAGGAGGCAGGGGAAGGGGGGGAGGAAAGGTCTTTAATAATAGGGGGACGCCGTTGTCGAAACCGGTGAAAAAAGGGGGAGGGAGCGCGCCCCCTACTCCCTGGATTACCTAGGGACCTGTTGTTGAAGTGAGAAAACGATCGTGGGATCACGGGTGCGCGGGCAGGACCTTCTTACTGCGCCGAGATAGCCCGGAACCAGGCAAATGTTGGGGAAAAAAGCCCGGAGGATTCACAAAAAAAACAACGAAAAGTCGTCCTCTAGGGAGAGGACAAAAAGAGGGACAGAAAGGCGCCCTGTTGGGATTGGTTCCCGTCGAAAACTGGATGGCTGGCGCGAGGAAGGAAGATAAAGGAGGATGAGGCGGGAGGTGTGGGAAGTTCCCCGCGTTTTGAAAGATTCAGGCCAGGACCATGGGAACAGTGGGGAACCAAGGTTACTGTGCCAACCCCTGTGACACGGCAGGATGACCCGGGACGCGGCCTCTGTAGCCTTCGGCATGTAGGTTGTAGCAGATGCGCCTTTCTCCCTTTTGGGAAGTTCTACTGGAAGGGGCTTCTTCTTGGAAATCCACGGCTCAGCGGCTCAAGTAGTGAGCGACAAGTGTAAAACTCCTCAGCTTCTTCGGCCCTACACTGCTTCTAAGAAAAATAGCGTGCGGGGGATGTGATCCGCCGAATTCTCCTTTTCGAGACTGAGGCGAAAGGTTCTTCTGCTGTCTGTCTTCCTTCCAGAGACCTCTGAAGGGGGCAGTTGGGGGGAAGATCTCATTTTCTTTTCTGGGCCCTCTACGGGGGGGGCGCGTAGCAAATTTGTGAGTGCCTGTTTCGTCTTCCCTAGGGCAAAAGGGGGCTACATGTGGGATCATGGTTCACCATCTTGTTTCAACTCCTCTTAAAGGTTCTCCGAAGCTCCTGGTGGAGGAGTACGATGCAGGGAAAAAAAACTGGTTCCACGAAAGGCTCCCGTTTCGTACGTCTCCGAAATGACAGAGGCTTGAGGGGGTTCCAAGAAAGTGCGCGAGAGCGTTTTAAGAGGAACTCTAATTTCTTTCCAAAGCGCACCGACACCGGAGGGGTCCGCAAAGACGGAGGCTATAGCGTTGAGCCTCCTAACCTAAATGGGCGGCCACGGGAAGGGGTGTTCGAGATAGGAATCGATCTTCGTGGTCCTCCTACCCCTAGGTTCTCGGTGGAACCGGGGAAAATGGTAGCATCAAAGGGAGATTCGGCCATACCGAAAAAGAACGCGAAGAGATTCAGGAGACAGAGATGCCTTTCGGGGGATCGCGTTGAAAAGGGGGAAAGAGTAGGAGGGGAAACAGGAGAACTTTCCCTTTCAGCGTGGCGGAAGCGCGGGCAAGGAGGGTTGCAGGGCACGGCCTCAAATGGAAGAAAAAATGCCATAGTTCGGGGAACTCAGGGTTCTTTAATTCGCGGAGGTTCCTATTCCGTGTATTAAAGGGATCGGAGACGGGAGAAGACCAGCCAAAGAGGGAAAAAGGTCTCGATCGGATCACCCCTCCGTCAGAGAAAAAAGGGGTCGCTACTTCACGAAAGAGACGTCCGCGACTATGCAAGAAAGAAGGGGGAAAAATTGAGAAGGGGACCGGGCCAAAAGTCTCGAGGCAAAAAATCAAGAAATCTTCGGTTTACCTGATACTAACCGGTTAAAACAACACCACTGGCCCCAATAACGACACCTCCTGACACATCTGAGAAAAACAAAACACGTAATAGAGTCATATTAGGAAAGATGACGACGACCACGTGTGTGAAATACGACGGAGCGGACGTGCGCTCCCGGTCTGACACAACATAGGGAAAGACGACTCCCACCGGGTTTATAACCACGCTGTTCCAGATGAAAAATGGTTAGCAGAACTGACTACGCTCTAAAAAAATGGGGGAAAAGTCAGTCACGGGGTCTGAGGGCAAATAAAGAGGCAGCGGGTGGTGGCGTCAGAAACAGTGCGGAGATGAATTAACCGCCGTCGGGACAGTGATACTCCCGCGCCCCAGTCGCCGAACATAGAAGCGTGACACGTGCAGCGCGGAGGAAGCAAGGTGAACGCACGCGCCGCCCATGTCCGAGTGTGACGGGGATGGTCGCCTCACAATAAATACCATCAGCTGTCACAGTAACGGCTTCACGATCCCGGGGAAGGGGGCATACAAGTACAGATTAAGTAAACCACGATGAGACCGGAATGCAGAAAAGGTTCCGGAAAGTCTTCGACCAGGGGAGAGGAAAAGTCAAATCTGGAACTACCGTAGCCACTTGACGTGATGGTCTGCTGTCAACGATCAGCTGGAAACGGTGTGACAACTGCCGGAGCGGGGGGCTGAAAGCTCTCGGCGGGGAAAAGAAAGGAGAAAATATCGATGAGTCGACAAGGGGGGGACCATGAAGACCGGTACGCGGGGAAAAAAAGGCGAGGGGGAGAGACTCTGAAGCCTAAGTCGCCAATAGGCAAGATACAAAAAGGATTCGTGGGGCTTGCACCAGAAGCCAGGCAAAAAAAAAAGTGCGTCTCGACTGGCTTGTTTCAGATTCATGGAGGGGGGCCAATGACTCGTGCTGATGAGGCGACCCCGGAGGCGGCCTGGAACAGTGTCGGCAACAAACAGGGCAGGCTTGAGGGGCCGCACGGCGAACGGAAAGCGCGTGCAGTACAGCTGCCGAAAGTGTTGTTGACCACTTCATGGGGGTAGGTAGACAATAAGTCTCCCTCCGTATGACGTGGGGCGACCCTAAAGCTTGGACGCGGGATCCTTGGGCCAACACGATGAAAGCCGGCATTCGGAGCTGGCCGGCCTCGACGGCAGGAAAGGAGAAGGTGCTCGTCCCAGTGGAGCCCAAGAGGGGGCAGGAAAATATGTCACAACGAACCCCGGGCGCCCGTGCCAGGCGCCACGCCCACACAAACACGCAACCGTCGACAGCCACTAGGCAATCACGCCAACATCAAGGAAGGACACCGCAGCATCGGTCGCACATAATACACAAAAGAAAACACCAGAAAATAGGCAAGGGGCGGACCTGGGGAAGTATTGATCTCTACGCTCTCGGGGGAGGAGGTCAGGACTGCAAATCTAGTACTGGAGAAAGAGGGAGACACTCAGCGGCGAGGCGTCGCGAGTAAGAAGGCCCAGTTGCTGCATACGACACAATCAAGCATGCACGAAAGCAGCGAAGCAACAGTGACGGTGAAAGGGGGAGCGACAATTCAGCTCCCAGAGAAGCCGATCGGGATTCTCCAGAATGAACGATGGGGTCCGCGAAAAAGGACTGAACAGCCTCAACAAAGAGGTTCATCAGACCGCAAAGCGACACCAGGATAAAACTATCCGCGCAAGAGGGAGAGTCTCAAAAGCTGGACAAGACGTGGGAGACCAGCAACGCAGCACGTCACAAAAAGAAGGTCCCACGACAAATGAAACTAGGAAAGGGGCGCTCTTGGGGAGGAAAAAAAGGAAAAGGGGATCGGCGCGAAAGGGTGTAGATGGGGAGGGTGGCGATGAGATAAAAGCATGTGACTGTAGTCAACACACGTCCGTCCTGTGCAGAATGTGAAATAGTACCCGACGAGACGGAGGGAGAGGAAAGTACAGGAGAAAAAGATCGACGCGTACGATGACGGAAACGCGGTCCGTACGTGAGGTTGACGGGAATGAAAGACCATCACGAACCGACAGTTCCATGAGAAGGGAAAGGAAAAATTCGGGAAACACCAAAAAAGACCAGAGGAAGGGAGTAGATTGATGGCGTTCGGAGAACTAAACCGGCCTCAGGCTAGGTCGCGTAACAAATGCCGCCGCCGTACGCATAGGAAAATGGTGCCGTTCCCTGGACTAATCATGGAAAAAAATTATGAGAGAAGAGTCGAGCGGGAGTACGTGCTGTGCGCTGTTAATCACTCCACTCCATCATAAGAGCACGGTCGCTGATAAACTCACTTAAGAAAAGCGATGTCATGGGCGCGCCGCGTCGTCCTCAACGCATGTCCACTGGCCGCGTCGACCGCACGATACGTGGGCCAGTGCCGACTGCGCATGACAAAAGAGAACCACACCGGTGTCACTACGAAAGAGGGAGAAGGAAGTGTACCAAAGACGCGAATAAGTGAAGACTGTGGTCGCATCTGGCGTGGAACCCCACCGAGGGGCAGATCTGCTATGTACGAAAAAACGTAGAGGTATGGGAGCTTAGATGTCTACGGGCGGGTTCGGAGGGGCAAAACACACCACACCTGCGCACTGCAATGGGAAGGAGAGGGGAGCTCGCCGGCGCTGGCGTCACGACGAAAAGGGAGGTACAGGAGCAGGCTACCAAACGCCTGAGCCGCCGCCTGAAAACCACGCACCTCTAGGGAAGGGAAAAAGGGCCCGGCAGCTTGGTAGCGAGCGAACCTGGGGAAGGGGGAGGGGGGAAAAAAAAAACGTCAAAGGGGGTCGGAATACACAGTGTAAGTACACATGAAGCTCTGTGGACGGAGTGCACTCTTTCTAGGGCTAACAAAAGGCGACGGCATCAAAAGAATCGAAAAAAAGGGCCCAAAAAAAAACTGTCCATGTTGTCGGCCGAAAAAAAAAGCGCTGCCTACGGGCCCAAAAAAAAAAGCACGGTTGAAGAGGACAGATCGTCTTCCTAAAGCTTGCAGTTCAGCCAGGTCAAAGAAGACAACAAAAAGGGAAGCGTTCTTAAAAAAAGTCTATAGAATCACTCGGGCATCAGTCAGAAAAAGAGCAGCAGAGACTCTCCAGGGAATGAAGAGAAGGGAGTGGACAAAAATTCGATGGTCAAAAGAAGGAAAACAGTGGAACGTCTTTATAAAGTGAAGTCCACCGGCTAATCGAGAAAATCAGGCGGGAGGTGGGAAATGCAGGAGGATTGGACTATCTCATCTGAAGCCCTGGCTAAAAAAAAGCCAATGATCAAGGTCCGCCGACTACTGAACCTTCCTAGCACTTTACCGCAAGTATGTCAAGGGGAAGTCTTCAGCGGCCGCTTAGAAGAGGTCCCACTCAACTTAATCACTTCATCTGAAAAGAAGCGAGAAAAAAAGGGAATCACTAGGTACGAGCCGATTGCAACATGAATATTGTCGGGTGCTTCGGAGGCTCCCTTCCAGGAGGGTGGGGAGGAGTGATTCCGAAAAGACAGAAGCGAGCACGTCAAGAGCTACTGCTTCTCAGGGGGGAAAAATTCGGGGAACGAAACAAAGACCGGAGGGAAGGCGGTCGGGCGCGCGAAAAAACCAACTCGGGGGAAGACGACAGGTCAGAAAACAAGTGATCGCTGGGGCCAGACCATATTCGAGGAGGCGAAAAAAAATTCCTGAGCGAAGAAAATCCCTTACTACCGGAAACTATCAGGGGGACGCATTTTCGGGGGGAGGTCTCGCTTCAATCCGAAGAGGACTGGGGAAAAAACATGAGATGAGTCTACCTCCTCCTTGATGTACCTCGCGAAGAAACTTCGCGGAAATGAAGGGGGGGAAGGCCCAAGCTTTAGAAAGTGCTCCGACAGCACCCTGGGTAATAGGGGGACCCCCTTCGAATGACCGCGCAAAGAACGTTAGATGGGGCCAGGAACATCGAGAAAGGTCTCAACGCCGGGAGGGCCTTCGATGCGGCCAAGGACTTGGCCGCGAGAAAAACGAGGTCGGGAATGGGGGGGGGAAGGGGCAGCTCGAGAAGCAGGGGAGGGAGTTTCGTAGGTCTGAAGAAAAACATGTCGCGATCTCAATTCGTCGCAGACCATCCCGAGAGCTCACAACAACAACGAAAGGGAAAGGGGCGAAGAAGTCGAAGAAAAAAGAATGGACGTTGGTTAATCGACTTCAGCGACAAAATCGTTGTCCCGCCAAAAAAGGGGGAGGAAAAAAAGCCCAGAAAAACCAGAAGGGGAGGGAGGCCAAAAGTTTGGGGCCTGCCCCTCACACCGAAAGGGGATGCCGGCGATTCAAAAACGATGGTATGGCCTGAAAGAGGAAAAGAAGGGAATGGAGCGGGGAACATTCTGGGGAAAAGCGGGCGGGCGGGAGGGCAGGTCACCTTTGCCCCCGGGAGATCGTCGAAAAAGCAGCCAAATGTGAAGGGAGAAGGTTATAAACTGGGGAAGGAAGAGTGACTCGTAGGGGAGCCGTTTTCTCGCGCGGCTCGGAGGCGTTACCTGGAAAAAGGAGAAGCTAAGGGGCTTCGAGAAGGGAAAACGTTCAGTTTGAACGAAAGTAATCTTTGGGCCGACCTGCGGACCGGTTGCGCGTGGAAGAAGAAAGGGGGGGTTACGGGGAAGCAAAAACCAGACCTTCAGAGTCCGGACACTGGCGGGAGGAGGGAAAAAAGGGCACAGGAGTCGAGAAGGAGAAGCAGGGAGGATTCCCTCTCAAGAAGAGCAAAAGCCAAAAAAAGCCACTCGTCCAGGGAAAAGGGGAGGAGAAAGACCGCAACTACATAGTAAGGGGCGGAATCTCCGCAAGGCTCGCTCAAAGGAAAGTAAGGAGAGAGGCGAGAGCGAACCGGAAAGAATGGGGCCGTTCTTCCTCTTTAGAATCTGGACGGAGCCCAACGCCCGACCCATAAAAGGGGGGGGGGAGCCGAAGGGTCAGGAGCGGGACGTCGGTCAGGACCCTTCCCCGTCTCCGAGGTGCGGAGTGCAAAAGAATCGAGGGATGGGGGGGAAAAGAGAAACGTACGGCTGAATGCCAGAAGGTCCTCCGGCCGTTGCCAGAGGTAAAGAAGCCCAGAAACACATCAATGAATAAGGGGGAGAAAGACAGCCACCTGTCCGATTTCCGGGCGACTCGGAGTCATGTAAAACGAAAACGGGCGAAAAAGAACCAGGAGCTAATCCCGTGAATAAGCCCGCCCCGCTGGGCCGTCCCGCAGAGAAGCGGGTCCCGCTATAAAAAGAGGGGACTGGGGAAAGGGGGTTGCACTGCACGCAGGTAAGGTACACACCGCACCGTGTCCGCTGCCGGGCCGCCGCCGAGGGGGGAAGGAAGGAACATGCGAGGAAGGAGTAGGTTGAGGAAAGGAAAATGGGACATCGTTTTTTCGGGGGGGGAAGGGTTGCCGAAGGAAGTCGTTAAAAAAAACAGGGGAAAGGACGTGCGCACACGTAAGAGAAGGTGCAATCTAGGGGGAGGTCTGCAATCCCCTACAAGGTGCGTCGAAGGGGGGGGGGAAGGGGCGCGGGGGCGTCAGGCGGCATTCCCCCCAGGCGCCGATATCGCCAAAAAGAATAGAAAGGGCACCGGGGTAGCGGGGAGGGGAACAAAGCGTCACCTCAATCCTGCTGCTCGAACTTAAAAGAAGCAGTTCTCCCGGGGAGGTGTCCTGAGGAAGAGAGAAGACCGAGGAACGGCTGTATTGGCGACGTTATTAGGTTCGGTAAAAAGAAATGCCGTTACAGAGGGTGAGAAGAGAGAAGGGCGGGGAGAGAAGGGGGTCATAGAGCACTTCCTACCTTTAGGCCCCGGACCCGCGTGGGCAGGCTGACAGCTGGTGAACTGCGTCGAGCAAAAGGAGGTTGAATTGCCGGGAAAGTGCCCCAAAATGCCAGACTGGGTCGAAGAGGGGTCAGTTCCTGCTTGCCATCCACGCTTCAGGGGAAAAAAAGTAGGGTCAACAGGGAAGGGGCCAAACGCAAAGCATCGTTCTTCCTCCCGAGGTTCGGCGCCCAGGAGAAGAGAGGGAAAGTTGAGGACGTGCAAAAAGGTAAGCTAGGCCGGTTCTTTAGAAAGGTTCCCGAGGGAGAAGGGGTTGGGACCGAGGTAGGGGGGGAGTTTGCTAAACTACATGAGGGGGGATCCTAAGAGAGGTGTAGAAAAATGAAGACCATGGGGAGGGGGTCAAATGTGGGGAAAGGCCTAGGACCGTGTTTCCCGACTCCTTCGCTTAGAGATGCCGAAGGCGCCAAAAAAAGTAAGTCACGGACGACGACGTTGGCGGAGTGCACAGGATATCTTCTCGAGCCGGTGGTGAAGAAGTCGTTGAGAGAAGAAGCGTCGTTTGCCGCGTAGAAGGCGTAAAGCTTCAGAGTCGATTCTCTTGGGCTCCTAGTCTTACCGGGGGGATGAAAGAAAAATATTGTGATAGCAGGGACAGTTTGCGGTCTCCTATCAACGTCTTAATAAAAGAAAAAGAGGGAGTCTGTTGGGGAGCGACAGTGGGGAAGTCCTGTGGGGCCTAGGAGGGAACAATGCTTCTTCTTTGCCTTGAAAAAAGGTTGTCGCGCTGAGAGAGTCACGAAAGTTGAGGTGAGCGCGGTGGGGGGGGGATGTTGGGAACTAACCCTAACAGGACTCTTGTCCGGGAAAGAGTGCAAAGGGCGAGGGGGGTGAGGCGGCGATGTAACTGAGAAGGCATCAGCGAATTGAGGGGTAATTATCTATACGGGTCCGATTAGGGGGAGGGGGGGGAAAGACTGGGACGCAAAAAAAGGGGGAGGATGAAAGAATATGCAGTCTCTATCTAAGTCAAATCAGAACCCACTCGGCATCGGAAAAGATAAGGTAATAACCTTCGATCGCGCGAGGGAATTAACGGCAAGGGAGGGGAGACAAAGGCGGCAGAAGAACAACAAGAAGGGAAAAGGCCTTTTCGTTTTCAAAAAAAAATCCTACGACACGGAAAGAAAAGCGAAAAGGCAACCGGGGCTAATGAAGACGAGAGACACCTTTGGGAACGGCCAGAAGGAAAAGCCGGTCTAGGAAGAAACAGAAGAGGAAACCTTTAGAAAAAAAGGTCGGCGGGAGAAGAAAAGGACGCTCCATAGAACATCACACAACATCCTGGCATGCGTGAAGAGAGAGTGAGCAAGAAGGTCTTTAACTTTCCTGGGGGTGGGGGGGAAAGCACAAAACTTTTAAAGGAAGAATCCAACCGTACTATTGAGTCAAAACTATCTTCAAAGTCGGGCAGGGAACTCGAATCGGAGAAAGAATAAGACATGTATTACCTTCTTCTGAAAAGAGGTTGGCGCTTCTGAGCCTCGGAGTATTGGTGTCAGGTCGCAGGGACTACACCTTCTACAACATTGAAGGGGTCCCCAACAGGAAGAAAAGCCGACGGAGGCGAAAAAACTGTCCACGTTCCGGACGTCACTACGCGAAGAACCGAGCCAGCCAACGTGAAAAAAGAGAATAAGGAGGCAAATAAAAAAGAAGGCTTCACAGGGGCTACGACCGCGTCGGGGGCGACGAGGCTGCGGGAAAAAGAAGGACATAGGAGAAGACTGACGAAAAGAAGGGCAAGATGATCTGGGGGGGGGAGGTCCATCATTCATTAAAAAAATCTTCTACCCGTTACCCGGAAAGGAAGGAAAAAAAAGATACAGACTCCTTCTACAGGGCCGCTTATCACTCAGGGAGAAAAAAGCGGCGGCGTGGGAGGAACGTATGGGGAGAAAGAATAGCGTGGGCCCGGTCTCTCTTACCATCAACCCTGTTAAAGGTCCCGAAGATTTAGACATCATCGAAGCCGTCGGACGAGGAGGGGTCGCAGATGTCAAGGGGGGGGGTTTCTGGGACAAACATACAACCCTTTCTCCAGAGGAACGTCTTTCAATGGGGGAGCTCAAGGAAGAGGAAAAGAAAAAAGCTGGTGAAAAACGGGGGTGAAAAAAAGTGACCTTTTCTAAAAAGGCGACTGTCTAGGGCTCCGAAGGCAGTGCGGAAAAACAAAGGTACGTCACAACCATAATCTTCCTAAGACGTGCTCGTGGGAACATCAACGAGAAAGACAGGGAAAAAAGAGAAAACGTAGTAGACGGAAAGGGCGGACAAAACCTTCCGCAACACCCAGCACGACGTCCAGGTAAGGGTCAACCTGTTCCTTGAAAGGGGTAAAAAGTTCAGCAGAGAGGGCATCGGGAGGGACGGACGAAGTGGGAAAAAAAAGGGAAAGGTGCTTACTGTTTTACAGAGGGAGACGGCT
>Ga0179593_1612169_pt1 | contig 19704 bp, 30 predicted proteins | sample CZODoug2_1_08_16_FD_185931 | JGI IMG/M metagenome (GOLD analysis project Ga0179593, IMG submission 185931) | Vadose zone soil fungal communities from Angelo Coast Range Reserve, California, USA - CZODoug2_1_08_16fungal (PacBio error correction) | ecosystem: Environmental > Terrestrial > Soil >...
GACTAAAAATCACTATCCCTCTAATTACTGGTCAAAGAAGAATGAATCGGCCTAAGAGACGTGGGAAGAAACTGGGAATTGCATGACGTAAAAGGGGAGCTGTTTCGGGGGCGCTTCCAACGATCGCGAAAGATGCAGGGGGGAAATGGAAAAAAGGAAACTCTCCGAGAAAAAAACGGGTAATTCGCGAGGCCGGCGAGGCAAGAGCTCCCGGAAATGAATTATCCAAAATCGGAAGGGATAGGAAAAAAAAGGTTGAGGAACTGTCTTTCATTCTGGAAGGGAAAGGCTGGAAAAAAGGGGCCGTGTCCTCTGCTATCGGGGTTTGGGGAGGAGAAGTTAGTTTCGATATCACGACGACGGGGGAAAAACAAATGGGAATTAGGACAAAGGTGACGCTAGGAGAAATGAGGGAAAGAAATAAAGGAGGGAGATCAGAGGATCCATGGGGCTCCCTATAGGGTTAGGGGTAAGTCGGGTAAGACAGGAAGGCAGGAAGACAAAAGAAATGGCGACGCAAACGGGTTCAAAAAAGAAGAAAAAGGTTCAGCTCAAAAAGAAAATCTTCACAAGACTAACAAGGAAGTAACCAGGGACGGAGCAAAATCATTGGGGGTCTAGAGTCTTGTCGGTAAAAGAACTTTCACTCGGGGGGAGAAAAAAGAAGAAAATGGGCGCGGGAAGATATTACTCGAACGGGATTCGAGCATGGCTAAAAAAGGGAAAAAAAAAAGCTGGGGGGGAACTGTCTAGAAGAATATTCGTATTCCCAAGTCTGCGAAGTAAGGACCGCTCGTGAGAAAAGTGACGGGGAGGGGGAAGGGGCAGCTTAGGGAGGCCGCGGGGACACCATTCGGGATGGACCCGTCAGGATTGGGGAAGGGAGATGGGGGAAAAAAGAGTCCGGAGGGTAAAGGGGTGGACCCCCAAACTAAAGGGGGCAACGCGGACACGAAGGGAAATGAAGCCAAAGGGACTCCGAAAGATTTGTGGGTCCCCTCAGATCTCAAACCCAAAAAGAGTCGAAGGCAGGAGAGGTAGGAAGCGAGAACAGTGTACTGGACAAGGTCATACAAGAAAAGGGCAACGGCGGAACCTCATGTAAGAAACCCCCCCCAAGGGGGGAGGAAATGGGGAGGGAAAGGCATGTATTGGGGCGGAGAAGGGGAGGAGAAAACGACCCGACCCTCCTAAAGGAGAGAACTAGAAATGAGGGGTGAATAAACGCGAGGGACCATGAAAAAGCGGCGGGAGGAGGAAGGATTTTGTGGGGTAGGGGGGAGGACTTGTCCGTAATCCAAAACGTCGGGTTACATATAAGGTGCACATGGGGGGAGGAGGTTACTCACTTGAGCCGTCCAGAGAAGAGGAAACCAAATTAGGTCAGCAGTCAGACAAATCGTTCGTTCAGGAGTACAGGAAGCAAATAAATTTAGCAGATGTGTTCAGGGGTGCAAAGACATGGGATGCAAGAAACAAGGCTTTCAATCAAAGAAAACTGGGAGGAAGAACAGGAAAAGACCCTTAAAGTAACAGGGAGGGGAAATTGTAAAGGAGGGGCGGGAACGGGCCCTACGGGCACACTAAATGGGAAAAAAAGTGAAAAACCTCAGAGACTATTGAGAGAACGTGGGAGGGGGGGGACTCAAAACGTAACGAAAGGAAAAAAAAAGGGGATACAGAATGCTGGGAAAGGAGGGGGGAATTGAGTAGGAAGAAAGGCAATCCGAAATAAGAGGGGCCTCCTGTTGAGGGAGGGGATGAAGGGGGTATTTTTTTCGGGAGAGTGGGCAAAACAGACCACAACGTCCTCGTAAAGTCGGCCAGGGGGGCTCGGGGTGAGCTCAATCACAGTCGGAGGAAGAGGAGATGGCTCAATATGTATTATGTACGGGTTTTGGCAAAAGGGGACACCGCACGCCTTGTGTATTAGACGAGGGGTGGGCAGGGGAACGGGGAACGGTCAAAACGATCGGGGGGGTCAAGGTCTGAAAGAGAACGAAGAGATGGCCAGCACTTATCTCATCAACAACAAGAAGGAGTGAGGAATTTGCTTGCCGATCAACTCCAAGGAAGGGGAGGGGTCGAGAGGGTTAAAAGAGGGGTTTTAAAGGGCCAAAAACAAGTTGTCCGAACCCAAAACGGGAGTAGTTGTTTTGAGAAACCCAGAAAGAGACCTATGGGAGAAGAAGGAAAGGGGGGACTATGTGAATCGGAAATTGATGTGAAATGGAGGGCGAAACATTTAGGGCCGATGGACCCTTAGGGGGGTGGGTAAGCCGGCGGTGGAGGGGGGGGGATTTAAACGATTACAAGCCAAAAAAAACCCACAGGAAAAAACGCAAGCATTCAACCAAGGCGGCCGGGGGGTTTGTCAGAATGTTTGTTCGCTAAGGACGAACTGGGGATAAGAAAAGGAAGAGGTTAACCGTTTTTGGGGGGAGATCGTACTTTTTCAAAACCCAACAACGTCGAAAGAGGGAGAGGGGGGGGTCAAAGATGTGCCAAAAAAAAAAAAGAGAAAAAAAAAATGAGGGGGGGGGAAAAGGAGGGGCCCTCTTTCCCTTGCCAACGCAATAGCGGGGAAGGGAAAGACTTTAAATGTTGAACAGAAAAAAAGGGAAGCGGGGGAGGTACACTTTGTTGGTTATTGAGGAGTGGGGGTGAGTGTTTTTTGGGGGGGGGGGGGGTAAAATTGGTCTCCACGGAGGCGTCCAAGTAGAAAGGACTCAAGATTCCCCGGAAGAGGGGGTTGAAGGGGTAACCTCATGAGGTGCTCGAAAAAGGGCGAGGAAGAAGAGATAGCACACTTGGGGGGAAACGTCTAGGGATACTCGCGGTTGAGTCATACACAAGGAAGCCTCCAGGAAAAAAAAATAAAGCGCCATCAAGCATCTTAGATGGGGGGGTCTTCCTAGAGGGAGTCAAAGTGGCATTGAAGGGGGACTCTGTGTACTGGTGAGGGTGGGGGAGCCCTATCTACCAGGAAATTCCTTAACTAGGGGGAGAAGTTCTCGGAAAAAGAAGTAAGGGAGAAATGGTTCCGTACGTATCGGTGGGCTTCCTTACAGTCCTATACAGTATCGCCGACTGCAGCGGAGAATGGTCAAAAGTTAGGAGGATTCAAGAAAAAAAATGAGGAGGATGAAGTTGTATGGGGAGAAGGGAGAGATGGCCATCCCTCGGGTGGGACAAAACTCTCTGAAGGGAGGGGTGGTAGAAGAGAGGGTGGGAGAAACAAAAAGGGGGAGTCAGCTCTCAAGGGGCGGAGAGATTAATCTTACTAAAAAGCCCCGATTATTTCCCAATTGATAAGAGATGAATTCTGGCTAGGAGATGAAGTTTTTTGGGCAGCCAGAGTTGTTAGGTGCCTACGGGAGCAAGGCTTGGCGATTGCGACGAATTCATTTCCCGTGGACAGGGGTCAGTAAAGGGGGGGGAGACTTGGGAAGGAAGAACAAGTAACATGCTTGCAAAGCAGTAAGCGGAGAAACATTATTTTAGAGTACAAGGGTCCTAAGGGCATTATGAGATGAATGGAAGAAGCAGGCTTATGAAGGAAGTAGATTTTAAGGGGTGAGGAAGCCGCAGTAGAGGGAGGGAAAAATTGCGGCGGGGTGGGGAGCCAAGGAAAAATAAAGAGGGAAGGACAATCTCTTTATAAAGGGGAGGGGGGTTAGCAAAACTGGGAAAACGGGGACTGTCTGGGGATGAAACCAAGAAAGAGGGAAAAAAAGGCATTCCAGACATTTTAAGGACCCCTGTGGAAGCCCATGAAGTTAGAGATAAAAATCGTTCTCTTCAGCTAGAGGCAGAGACACTCCAGCTGGATTAGGGAGTTAAACCGGGGGGGGGGTCAGCATTAGGGAACAGTAGAGGTCGGGCAAGTTGGAAGCCTCGGGGCTTAGAAGGGGAGCAAGAGAGGGGGGGGTCGCGGGGATCATCATATACGTGGGTCAGAAGGGGGGGGGGTACGGAGGGAATAAGGGTCTCTTAAAGGGCAGTGTTCAGGCTAGGGGGGGGAAGGTTTTTCCAGGGGAGGGGGGCATTCTGATGAGAAGAGGGGGGGGCCTTGGAGGGGGGGGGGGGTCAACCACCAGCGAGGGAGAGAAAAAGGGGTACAGTCCGCTTCAATCTGAAGGGGTGCAAAAGGGAAGGCGAATATCATACTGAAAAAAAGAGAAGTTGGGTAGAAACGGAGAAGAGACTTGGGGAGGGGTGATTCACGCGGGGTCAAAATCGAAAAAACAACAACTATTGGGGGGGGAGGAAAATCGAGAATCAAAGAAGAGAAGGGAGCCTTTCACGACGAGTTTTGCGAGACGCCCTTTAGGGGAGGGGCTAGTGTCAGAGACCCTGTGCGGCTATTTTCTCTACCCTTAGGCCCTATCTCTGGAGCTATTCCAAAGTGCGGTCTTTCCAATGCAGGCATTAGAAGTATCAAAAAAGGGGTGGGGAATTCTTTTAAAGGAGAATGGCTGAAGGGATCTCTAAGGGACCAGGTTATAACATGAGGACTATGAAAAACCTGAATCTGACTTAAAAGTTACGGGGAGGGGAACGGGAGTCCTATCCTGAAGGTAGGGGGGCCTCTTAGGGATGTGTCGCGGGTTTAATGGTTGAATATCAAAAGAGGGGGAGGAGGACAAATGGGGGCAGATTAAATTAATCAGGAAATTAGCAGATAAAAAGGAAGGCGAGACAAGCGTCCGAGAGGGCAAAAAAATACATGGTCTAACATGGCAGCGGGGCGGGGGGAACAGGCGAAATGCGCTGGAAAAAAATAACCCGTGAACCGAAGGTGAAAAGAAGCGCTTCTGAAAAATTCAATAATGCAATCACGGAACTAAGAACGCCGCACCCGGACGCGAGGCCGTCGGGGGGAACTTGCGACAGAATGAGGGCCAAATCTGGTTCTGCCAGAGAGAAAAAGTTATGAGGGCAATGACCTTTACGACGGAAAAAGGGAGTAAGGAATTTCGTGAAAAGCTAAAGGTCAAGAGGCCAGGGTAGATAGCAAAAAAGAAAAAAAGTCTTGAAAAAAGAGGGGATAGCCGTCGCAGATCGACTCCTATTACATAGCGTGAGACGGGGGGGAAAGGGTTCTCTTAGGTATTTCATCAACAAGGCTAAGCCAAGAAGGGAAAGGGGGGATGCAACCTTGGAGAACGCTAAGTTGGCAAAACTCTAACTGAGAGGTTGAAACAATCTCGCAGAGAAAAAAAGGGGGAAGCGTCGGGGCACCGGGGACAAAAGGAGTCTATACGGGTGGGAGGAAAGAGGAGAAGAGTCGCACTACCGAATAGTGAGGAGGGGATTAAGGGGATTTAGCAATGGGGAGACATCATGGAAGGAGATTCGGTACTTCTAGCAACGAAGGAACAGAAGAGGAAGCGGTGCGTAAATTTGAAGGGAGAAAGAAAGGTTCGGTGTAAAAAAAATTGGAGGAAAAACAAAGACCACCCAGGGGATCCGCCCTTCAAAGGGGAAAAAACCGAAGACTTTCCAATTCGTCAAAAGAAGGTGCGTTCGCGGCCGAAAAGTGGGGGAAGTTTTCCCGCGGAACCAGGGGGGGGGGGGGACGAAAGGGGGGCCGCCGGGAAAGGATAAGGGAGACATTGGAAATTCTGGCTCCCTTTATCCTGGTGGAGAAAGAGCCCAGGAAACTCTCAAGGTCCTGACAAAAGGGGGGCTGAGAAAGTTTTCCGATTTTATCATTGAAGAGCCCAAGAAGTAAGATAAAGTGAAAGGGCAGGTGCTTCCCAGTGAAAAGTTAAGGAAGAGGGAAATAAAAAACTGGCTAAATTACAAAAATAGGCCAGGAGAAAAAGGGGGAAATTGGAAGGATTTTCTACACACAAAAACTGGGTGAGTTGCAAAAGACCCACAAAGGGGGAGCACTTGGACCATTGTAAAAGAAAAGAGAAGGATTGAAGAGAAGGTTTTCACGGGGTAAGTCAACGTCCCGCCAGCACCCCAAACGGGAAAAAAAATAATTGAGGGGACGCAGCTATGCGGTCAAAGAGGAAAAAATGAGAAAAAGAAAAGAGCCAGGGACGGTTCAAAAAGGAAAGCGGGGGTTTTTGGGGGGGGGTGTCTTGAGAAGACCATGTAAAAAAGAATCGGACCAAAAACGTCCTCTACCGGAGGAAAAAAAATTTGGGGAAAAACTGCCTTCTTAACATCAAGCCGATGAAACAAGGCCGAGGGCTATAGTTCTTGCATAAGTTTGGGCAAAGAAAAAAAGCAGGGGGGGGGGGGGGGATCTAAGGTTGTGAAAGACGTAACAGTATAGGAAACGAAGACCCTTCGATCAGAAAAAAATAGAGATGGAGAGAGGGCAGAAGAGTCAACACACCAACGTAGGTAGGGTAAAGGGAGGACGGGGAGGGCCACTTATATCTAGATTTGGCGGTTCTTCGAGAGGGGACTCGGTTAATAGGGCCGTTTACAGGGAAAAAGGGAAACGTATAAGAAAAACGCGTCGGTGGATATTGAGGGGGGGTTTGATCCCAAAAAACCAATGAGGAATACCGGACGCCACTCTTAGCTTGAGGAGTAGGAGGGTTTTTCTCTAAATCACGAACAAAAACGGAATGAGGTGACAGGGGGTTTTGTAAACAGAGGCCTTTTGAGGGGGGTGGGGAAGTGGCACTTCAAAAAAAAAAAAACCAAGAAAGGAACTACGTGCTTAGACCAAGGCTCGGGTAAGTAGCAGTTCTCAATCGACTCAAAGGAAGAGGTATTGACATCAATTCTAGAAAAAGGGTTGGGGGTGCTTTTCATTTCTGGCTTTTTTAGGAACACACCTGAAAAGACTATTCAATCTGTCTGAGGTTTGAGAAAAAGGGTTAAAAGGACGAGGGATTGGGGGGGAAAGAAGGTGGACGCGGGGCAAAGCGCAGGGCAACGAAGGAGGATACGTTCCTAAGGGTCCGAGTTGAGAAGTGGTGGGTCACGGTTGGGGGTATTGCGAGACTGGGTGAAAAAGTTTTTTCTTTTTAGAAGGTAATGGTGGGCAACTCAAGAGGGGCGCCACGCTGCCGTGGAAACTTGCGGGAAAAAAATCGAACCAAAAGAGAAGAATTCTCTTGTTCTACTGTAAAAACGAAGGGCAAGCGGCACCATTGAGGGAGCAAGGGGGAGGGTAGAAAAGGGTGCCATTGGAACTGGGCGCAAACTAAATTTTCTTTAAAGTAACAAGACCGGGGAAACGTGGAACCACCTCAACACAAATCGGCCCAAAAGACCTCAAGAGGATTGGAAAAGGGAAGTCTCACTGTTTGGGAGGGAAATGTCCTTTGCGTAAAAGGGGTTCCTCTGAGGAGCAGGCACAAGAGAGAAAAGAGAGATCATTCTCTCACAGAGGAAAAAAATGACGGGACAAATATCTCATTCGGTGCAAGGGGTTGGGAAAAAGGGAACTGAGTTAAAGCCGAATCAAAGTATAGAGATTCGCCGTGAACCTTTGCGGGGTATTCGAAACGAGGGAAAAAGAGCCCACAAAGGCAGGGTTAGGGAGGGTGGGGGCGGGGGGGGATTTAAGAGGGGGAAGTCTCTCAAAAGGATTCGATATGTGTGGGGGGGGGGGGGGGAACCTCTGGGAGTAAGAAAGGGCAAAGGAGGGCTACAATTTTCCAAAGAAGGGAGGGGGCTATCAGTGGTGCAACGAGGCAGCTAGGAAGACGACTCCAGGGCTATAAAACAGGGGAATGTGTTTCATCCAGGATCAAAAAATAATGAGGGAAGGATTCGCAGGTTTTGGAATAAAGGAAAAAGAGGGGTGGAGTAAAGACGGTCTATGGGGGAGGTTCTATTCTACAAAAACGATGGTTTCAAGGGTTCCAATCGGGGTTAATGGACCTAGACTTAGGTTTCAAAGGGGGGGGGGCAAAAAAGGTTACACATTTTAAATCAGTGAGGGGAGAAGGCTCTCAAGTAACGAAAGAAGAGAAAAAGTAAAGGGTGCTAGAGGCCAGGGTCAAACGGTCAGTTTTAGATCCTCAGTGAAGAAAACGGAGGGGGGAAAACTCTTGAGGGGGGGGAATTTGGGGGTAAGGCGTCACAGGAAAGGCAAAAATAACAGAAGTGTGCAAGAACAGTTGACAAAGCAACTGCCTAGGAGGGAAAGCGGGTACCCATTGAGGCGAGGGGGAAAAGGCCTTACTTAAAAGTGTCTGACATAGCAGGAGCATAACGCGGAAAAAGGAAGGAATACAGGTAATCTGAACCGGTGGAGGGAAGCGTTCTCGGGGTTATATATAAAGGGAGGACCTTAAGGGGCTTCGCAAAAAGGTGGGAATACAATTCCTGGGGGGAAGGAAACAAAGGGGGAAGTTTAAGAGAGAAATTCCGTTTTCTAAAATTAGGTTTAGAAAAAGGATGGAGGGGGGAGAAGACGGTTTTGTCCTTTCTAGAGGAGAAGGGTGTCATCAAATATCCGTGAAATCAAAAGAAGGGAGGGGGAATCTTTTTCTAATCGAGGAAAGTTGTTCAGGGGGAAACATGTCTGGGGTGTAGGAATTGCTAAGGTTTGAAAGTATGGGGCCAGAACCCTCCGGGGAAGTTAAAAAAAACTTCTGAGCGAGTGAAAGACAAACGGGAGAAGCGAAAAAAGGGCAATCGACCTTTAAAGGGGAACAGTAGGAGAAAATCTCGGAGGCGGGGGTTGCTGAGAAGCTGAAGCTCACAACAACAATGATTTGAAGGGGGAGAGGGGGATCTCTATCACTAGCAGAGCTGAGCCTTTTCCCAAATGGTAGGGAGGGAAAGGAGTGAGTTAAGGAGATTCCCGGTCGTTCAGGCAAAAATTGCAAAAATGGTACCCGTTCTGTGGGTGGAAAGGCACAAACTATGGGGAGAAAAGAAAAGAAGGAAACGAATGTGGCAGGTCCACGCGCATATAGGGAGGCATATTTCATTGAGGAGGGATTAAAGGAGTGCGAAATTCGATTCATCCGGCAAGGGTCAAAGGAAGACGCTAATTATCAACCTTTGTGGAACGTAGGAAGGGTTACTTACGGAAAACTTTAAAAGAGTAGAAGGCAATCAGGGTGTTCGGCGGAAAAGTCATTGGGAACCGACGTGTAAAATATCCTCCTCCGAGGGAAAAGGAAACAAAAGGAAGATGAAAGGCTTCACCTGCCGTTGAAAAGGGTAAGAAGGCCTAGCCAGTCCCGTCTTCTCGCACGAGCCTCCGAGCTATAGGAAGGGGAAAAAGAGGGAAGGCTGTTTGCAGCCAGGGCTAAAAGAGGAGTAAGAGAGAAGGATACGCTTTGAAAGAGGGAGCAAAGAATTCATCTCAACAAAAAAAGGCGGCTTGAGATCTCCTATAGAGGGCCAGGAAGGAACCAGAGGTTGTTGGGGGGAAGAACGCTCGCGGGCTGGTTGATAGAAAGGTGGCAATTTCTTGACCAGCAGGCCCATCGGGAACATGAGAGGGAAGGAAAGGGAACTTGTTAACTGGAACAGCATCAAGGTAGCCCAGGCGAAAAGTGGTCAAAGAGGAAAGAACCCAATCCGAAGTGCCAGAATAGTCGAATCCAGAAGAAGGGGGCAAGCAGGGAAGGAGACATAAGAGGTGAAAAATGGAGACAAACTCTTCATTATTAATTCTCCTCCAACGAAAGCATGTAGACTTAAAGGGAGAAGAGAAAGGGGGGAAACTAGGACGAATCGAGGGGAAAAAAAAAAAAGGATTCTCTCTAAAGGAAGCTAGTACATAAAGAGTCAGAAGGGGGGGGTCTATTGGAAAATAGAGCAGGGGGACAAGTTAAAGACAAAGCATAAAAATGTCCGTAGAAGGGGAAGTGGGAACTTATCATCTTAAAAGTCATTGACTTGAACAAGAAGGAGGAGAACGGAGGGAAAGACTGAGACTCAGTTGACAGAGCGGAAGGGTGGAGTTGACCAAAGGATTTTAGTGGGAAATCGGGCTTCAAATAAAAAAACAGGAATCAATCCTCGGACCGTCAAATGTTGTGAGACTAGATGGGGGGGAAAAGGCTTCAATAACTCCCGCTCGGGAAAAAGCGGAGGCTGTGTGGGTGAGAGGGAGGAGGAGGGGGGTCTAATCAGGATAAGGACCTGAGAGGAAATGATACGATTCATTAAGGAAAAGTAGAGGACATGGCCGGTAATCACCCTCATATGCTTTGAAAGGAAAAAACTTTTCTTCTCAAGGCGAGGGCAGTGAGGACAGGGGTGACAAAAGAGGGTGGAAGGCCATTGGCTGCAAGACGGAAACGATAAGGAAAGCATAAAAAAAGTGCGAAAGGACCAAAGGTAGCCAGATTAACGGCCGGAAAGGTTGCGACACCCGGAGGTTCAGGGGAAAAGGCCGGGGGGGGATGAAGAGCTCGATTTTAATCAGGTGGGGGGGAACAACCAGATAGAGTGCCTCGGGGGCAGGGGGGGGGGGGCAACCTTCCTCATTCAAGGAACAAGGGGACGAAGGTTGGCTGATTCAAAGTCGTGCAAGATTTATCTACCAAAATCGGAAAAAAAGAGGCAGAATTTCAGCACGCGGATGATAGCAGGGAGGTGGGGGATGAAGGCAGGTGAACTGAACAAATCACCGAAAGGGAAAGAAGAAGAGTCTCCTTCCTTCAAACCAAATTTCTTAGAGGCGTAAAGGAAAGAGAGGAGTCATCCTCATAACGTGGGGAAAAGAAGGAAGAGGGAGGGGTGGGGATCAAAAAAAGATCCAAAAAAAAAAGGGGGGTGGGGCGGATTGGGTTCAGGTCAAACCCATTAAGAGTTAGACTGAGGCAAGGTCCGACCAATCAAAGAAGGGGCTACTAATAGAAATCAAAGCAGAAACAAAAAATTAGGGAGATAACAATTCTGTAGCGATCGTGGCTAGTGGAATTGGGGGGGGGGGGGGGGCTCTACTACGATCGTGTGGGAACAAAGGAAAGGCACAAAAAAATTTGGTAGAAAAAAAAGCGGGGATGATCGGTTTTGAAAGCAAAACCCCAAGAAAATAGTTTCGGAAAATAAATAGAATCTACTTGGGGGGGAGTGTCGCGAAGCAAGCCAGAAACCACATGGGCTTGGGAAAACGAGGAGTGGAGCGAACTGAGGCGGGGGGGAGGGGGAAAGGAAAAAATCCAAAACCCTAAGGAGAAAGGGGGACCCTTCTTCAATTTGGTATGGGAAAACAGGGGGTGGGAGAAGACTACATCTCTATGGAAGGGTAAGAACTTTGAAGGAAAAAGGTGTGTTCGGGCAAGGCTCACTTTGGTGCGGAAACAACACGTCCGGGCAATCGGAGGAGGGAGGGGGGGTGAAAAATGAAGGGCTAGAAATTGTTTGAAACAAATCGGTGCAAAAGGGAAAACAACTTCTTTTGGGGAGGGACAAAGTACATGTGGAAGGTAGAAAGGGGGAAGGGTAAACACTGTGGGCACTGTGGGGGGGGGCGGGGAAGGGGGGGAGTTTTTATCAAAAAAAAAGAGTGGGAAGCCCCTTAATTCAGGGAAAACACTAGGTCGTTGAGAATGAAGAAAAATCGGCCCAGTAGAAGAAAGGAAGGGGTTGGGGGAAAAATGGGTAACCAAATAGGGGTGTCCAAAATCATGAATAGAGGGGAAAGTCTTATCACCCTTAGTTGCCCTCAAGAAAGGGGGTAAGTGAGTCTCGGGGGGGGGGAGTCCCATCCTCCCTAAAGAAAAAAATCAAAAAAACAAAAAGCGGGGTAACCCTGCTAAAAAATAGGGGGGTCTGCAAAAGGGTGAAGAAAAGGGGGATGATTTCATGTAGGATAATAGGGTGGTAATGGAAAAAAGGGGGGGCAAGGTTCGCAGCCAGAAGAAAAAATTCCTTGAACAAGCGAGAGTGGAAAGGAACCAACGCGACAAATAGAGGGGTAGACATGGGGGACGTTGGAGCCGTATCCAGAATAGGGGCAGAAAACGGAGTGATGGGACAATGGGAGAAAGTATCGAAGATGTGGGAAGGGGAGAGCCTGGTCGTAAATGAGTCCAAAAACCCAATTCTTCTGGAGGACACGGTGAAGTCCGCGCACGTTGGCGCATCGACAGATATTTTTGGGGTGAAGAAGAGCGAAGAAGAGGGGGGTTGGGAAACAATCCGCGGGACTTAAAGAAAAAAATGATCGAGGGAAAAGCAAAAAAAATGGGCCGGGAGCCTCTATTCCGAACTAAGGGGAGGCTTATGGAAAATAATCGGGCTAGTCCTTAGGAGGAAGTATGGCTAAGGGGGGGCAGAAGTGTATGTTCTTTGGGTTAAAGTTGAGGGGAAAGGAAGAGTTGACGTGTGCTGAGGATACAAAGGCATTTTGAAAGAGACACAAAGGTGACATGGAAGGGGGGGACCTTATTGACACGGGGAAAGGAGGGAAAACATTCTGCGAAATTGGGAAACCTAACGAAAAAACTAGGTGGGCGAGTAGGAACATGGGGAAAGTATGGTGTAGATCGGGGGGTAAGCCTCGTCGGGGGAAGAGCTTAAACGACGGTCCTTTTAAAAAGTGAGTAAGGGAGGGGAAGAAACAGCATGTAATCGCCAGGGGAAGGCAAAAGCAACTTCCCGCGAATTCCTAAACACTCAAGACGTGAAAGGGGAGGACAGTTGAAAAAAGACTGCAGAAGCGGGGGGGGCGGCGAAGATTCATACTATAACAGGCATGAAGACTCATTCTCTTGCAAATGGGGGCGGGGGAGGCTGGAAGTAAAACACTGAAGAAACCTGAATCTGAAGGGAGAAGGGAAAACATTCTTTTGAAGCGACTACGGTGAATCTTTGTGAGCAATAAGGAAAGGAAGGGGGGGGGTCGAAAAGGATTGGGAAAGACTAGGGGGACGTATTGTTAGGGAAACAATCTAATTTTGGTGGCCAGGGGAATGGGCGCGCCATGCTCCTCCGACGAAGGGGAGCTCGGGAGGTCGAAGATCGGGGGTAATGGTTCAAAGGAAACCTGGACTGTTTTCATTCGGGAGAGCGACGTTTGGCCCTGAGTGTCGGAAGACAACCGCAGAACGTGGGGCTCTGAGGCGTTGGGAAGAAGGGGTTATAAGACTCTCCGATAGAGGAAGAAGATCGTGGGAGGGGGTGTAAAAAAGGGGAAGCTAGAGTCTGTATTTCGCAAGGAAACAACAACTTATTATTAAAGAGGTGGGAAAAGACTCGACGATCACTCTCTTCTCCGGGGGTTCAAAAAAAAAAGAAGACTTAAGGATCTTACTTCGGGCGAGTCGTCGAAGTTGATAAGGATTGCATACTATTACAGGTAGGCGGAGGCGAAGGAAATGAAGGCCAACTATAGAGAAGGACCTAATGCCAAGAAAGGGGGACATTCCAGCGCTATAAAAGAAAAAAAAAAAAGGCTGTAAAGGAGGAAAGGTGGGCTGCCAAAAGACTAGAAGACAAGGATTGATAAACGCAAAGGGTCTAGTATAAAAATAATGTGAAAAACACTCACAGAAGGTGTATATGAGGAAAATAATCAACCGGCGTCCGGCTTCAAGCAGGGGTGAAGGGAACGCCGCAGGGTCATTGTTGAAACCGAGAAGGGGGTGGAGAGATGACAAAAAAAAACTCTCTTGCCAGCAACCAGGGTCAAGAAGAAGTGAAAAGGTGGAATATGTCGGTGACAAGAGGGAAAGAACTCTTGAAAGGAAAGAAAACAGGGGCTACCTATAGTTGAAGGAAAAAAGTGAATGCAGAAAAAGAAAGGGACAATTCTGAGGATAAGGAAATTGCCGGCACCCTTTGGGGAAGGAAAATAAAGCAGCTTCAAAGGTGCTTACAGGACAGAAGATTCAATCGACAGCCATGGGCAACCTCATTTGCTATACAGGATCGTGGGGGAGAAGAACTTGAAAAAAAAAAGACCTGCTTTTCAAAACGCCTCCGGGGGGTCAAAAAAAAAAAAGCGCAATCAGTTCGAAGGGCCCTGAGGAAAGAGGACGGGAACCCTAAAGTTGATGAAGAAAGAGAAAAATTACAGAAAAGGGGGGGAAAAGGGCACCTCATCAGGTAAAAAAAGGTTAAAATTCACGGGGATCGACGAAAAGGCCTCTCTTAAAATTAAAATAACGGGTCAGGGACGGAAGTGAGGTCTCTGCCAACAGGGGAACCAAGAGGATTTGACCCTTTTATAAATCGTTGGACGAAACTCGTCAAAACTTCACTGGGGGGGAAACAAAAAGTACGCCGGAGTCGCGAGTCAATAAAAGAAAAGTCAACAAAAAGAAAAAGAAAGGGTGGTCTATTTGGAAGAGGGTCAGGGTCGCAGTGAAGCTACCATTCAAGAGAGGAAGATCGGCAAAAGTAGAGTAACTCAGGTTTACTTGAAAAGGGGGCGAACTTCAGGAACGACTGAGAAAAACTCGGGGTGGGGCCGAGAGGCGGAATGTTAGGTTCAAGGAGGTCTGGATCGTTCGAAAAATGAAAAAGACTCAAGGAAGAGGATGGCCATTAAGGTGTAGACACTAGAGAAGGAAGAGGGAGGAAGGACTCAACTCTTCGTTAAGCTGGAGGTGGGGTATGTCCGGCGGCTCTTTTAATAAAGAAAGAAGTAGGACCATTATAAGAATCCTGTGGAGAAATTAGTGGAAAAGGGGACTTATCTTCCTCTTCACGATAAAGTAGGGGGGAAAAAAAATGAGAAAAAATCTATGGGTACGCAGTTCCTAGGAATGTGAGTGGGAGAATAGGAACCTGAATTCAGTTTCTTAAAATGGGAGAAGCAAAAGAAAAAGTCAAAAAGCCCCACCGTGGAAAATTACAACGAGAAAAAGGGCCTTACATTCTATTACGGGGCCGGAAGACCGCTGTGTGGCTGAGGTGTCACCAGGCTCTAAGAAGGGGGGGGAAATGAAAAAAACTCTACCGTTGCCTAAAGCCTTGACCAAGGGGGTTGGGGGTGGGGTTACACAGGAAGGGGGGGAAAGGTGCGGGTGTGGAGGTGGGCTGGGGAGGAAAAATTCTGGGCGGGTGGTCGGGGGGGGTGTGGGAGGAAGGGGGGGGGGGGAAGAAAGATGGTGTGCCGGAGTAGGGGGGGGGGGCGCTAGGAAGGCAAGAAATTTGGACCTGGAGAAAAAGGGTGCAGCACTCAGTCAATAAAAGGGAGGTTTTGGAGAAAGAAAACGCCGAAGAAAATCTCAAAGACGGCAAAAAAAATTTTCGGCGCTGCTTTCGCAAACAAGGATATAAAGCCAGATAACCCGCGTGGCAAAGAAGGAAAAAAGACGGGGAGGAACACGATCAACCGCAACGAAAAACGTGTAGAAATTTGTGGGCGGTAACAGGCCCTTAAAAGGATGTGGGATGCCTACCAAGCAAAATCTGATTACGAGCGAAACAAGAAAACTAAGAAAAAAAACTTATGAGGAGGAAGAGAAATGCAAAAAGGGAAAATTCAAGAAGGAAGCCCTAACGTTCGCATGTAACTAAGGGGAAATCGGAAAGAATTTGCTGGGACCGGCACAAAATGGGACAAGAGACTACAAAAATACGGCGGGTGGATAGGGTGGTAAAAACTTACATTCATCGTTTTCATCCAATAGGGGGAGATTGAGTTTGATTTCAGAGGATCGCAAAAGGAAGGGAAAGCTAAGGGTCGAGGGGGTAAAACGGTGCTGTTTAAATACAGAAAAAAAACGCGGAGTAAAAGAAGAAAACCCGTCTTCCGAGGGGGGGTAATTTATGGGAAGGGTGCGAGGTACGGACGAATCAAGGTGGGAGGGGGGTCCATAATGAAGGGGGGAGAGAGGTGGTGTCTGGCCATGGGCGAAGGCGACCCCCCATACAAAAATTCAAAAACGGGAGGTTGAAAATGGGACCAAATTCGATATCTTAGGTTTGACACAGAAAAGTTTCAGCGGAACAGTAGGGGGAGGAAAAGGGTACTTTAGGGTCCGAGGAAGAGTGTAAGGGAAAAAAGGGGTTTTTTCGCGTTTAAAACTTCCGGGTTTGGGGAGAAGTAATGGGCCAAAAAAAGGAAGGTAAAGGCCACTCGAAGAACAAATGTGTGCACTTCTCACTGAGGGGAAAAAAGCACTCGGAAAAAAAGAAAGATTTTCGGGGGAAAAGGGGACCGCTCACATGGACGAGGAAAAAAGAATAGGGAGAAACCTGATTGCCCTGGAGAAGACTTGGCTTTCTTACAAACCGCCCGCCGGGCAAAAAACACAACTCAAACCAGCGGCACCGAGAAACCGAGTTTCTGCGAAAGGTCCAGGTCTACGAGGGGGAAAATGGGGGGGGAGGTCTCAAGATTCATCTGTTAAAGGGGGAAGGGGGGGTTCTCCGCCCAAAAAGGGACACAAGAAAAGGGGAATGGGGGCAAGCGGAAAAATCAGGAGCCTTCGGATACAAGACCGGAAGGTCGTTGCGGGATAAAAAGATGGGAAAGGAAAAGGTTAGACGATGATAAAAAAAAGTAAAACATACTTCGCAGAGGAAAAAAAACTGCCATTTGGAAAGCTAATTGCGTAGTTGAAAAGGAACAAGGTAGCTGGAAAAGTGGGGGTTAATTGTTGAAGGAAAGTTAAGGAACAAATGGCTTTTTTGGGGGGGGAACCCGGCGGAAGTGGAAGTTTGGGGTCAAAAAGAAAGTTTGGAGGGGGGAAAGATCGGATTCTCTCCTAATTGCAAGGAGGAGAAGCTTAACTCAGGGAAAATAATCGGGAAAAATTAAAGACGCCGGAGGGCCGGGGAAAAAAAAGAGGTAGTCTCAGTGGGTTGTTCATCAAGAACGGGAAGGCTTCATTGGTTCGCGCTGCGGGGGGGTTGCATGGCTAACGAAAAGAAACTTCCCGGTCCAAATCTAAAGTTTACCTCAGACAAACGGAGCATCTGTCCTGAAATAAAGGGGAAGCAGAGCTAGCATAGAACAATACTCACGCGAAAGACCAAAACTAGAGTCCAAAGGGCCTTAGGAATTAGGGGAGGTTGAAAACGGAGGTGAGGCAGCTCTTTCTGAATTTAAAAGGAGGAGAGAGGCGAGCAGGACAAAGGGTCGAAACCTTCTGCCCACAAACTGAAAATCATTCCTCTCGAAGAAGGGTAGAGTTGAGAAGCACTGAGTGAGAAAAGACGGAACTGGCAAACTCACAGGAAAAAAAGGGAAAAAACTTGGGATTGGACCTCTTAGAAGTATCAAACGCAGGAACCTTAACAGGGCTTATAAGAGGAAAACGCAGTGTCATCGACGCCTTGAGGGTCTTGATTAACAAGTTAGAGTGAGAAGGATGTGGCTCAGGCGGATTGACCATCTTTTGGCCGGCCAGCGACCAAAGGCAGCATCAAAAGATCCGGAAGAAGGGTCAAAATCACTGGAGCATCTGTAAACTGAATGGGAAAAGCAAGAGGGGGGGGGAGAAAGGTCGCGAGGGCGGGGGGCAAGGGGGGGGGGCTGGGAAAAAAATCCGCAGAAACGCCAAAGAAAAAAGGAAGTCTTCAATGAGCGTGGGGGGGGAGTAACAAACGGAACTAACGAATTACAAGAAAGGAAGACGGGGAAGGGTGAACTATAATCTGATTTATAGTGGAAAGAATCGGAAATCTCTAACAACAACGTAGAAAGGATGAAATATAATGAGAAGGAAGAATCAACTTCTCCGTTCGACAAAGAGAAGGAAGTTCTAGGGAAGGGGGGGGGCAAAAAAGTCTTCTCCCGGTCTTGAGAACTAGTGTCATAGGAGACAATTTCAAAGAGGGGCGCGCCACTTCAATGTAAAACGACTCCGATACAGAAGGAAAAAGGTCAGTATTTACAATGCACTCGAGAGGTGAAGAAATAAAAATGATCTTCTGGGAAACGTCATTAAAAAGAGAGTAGATCGAGAGGGGAAAAAAATAGATTGAACCTCTAAGCGAGAAGATCTTTGTAAATAAATTTACATTCTGGCAAACGGAAAAGGAGGGAGAAAGAACAATCCTGGGGTGCCGATTCGGGAACTTCATGGGAAGAGAAGTTTTCGATAGACTCCGCACAAGCAGAAAAAAAACAGAAGAAAAAAACTGCTCTAAGGTCTTACTGAGAAGTGTACTAAGGAATCCGAAAGTCAATACAACTAAAAAAGGGCCGATAGTGGAGTAGACTTGTTGGCTTTGGATAAAATCGGCGAAATGGGCTGCTAAAATCTAATTGAAGATGTGGTAAAACAACGAGCGAAAGCTGCAAAAATTCAGGGGGAAAGAAAAACAACCGATCTAAGGCATCAGAAACAGGGGCAGATCTCACCCTCATGGGTGGAAAGGAAATAGGGGAGAGGGGCCTTGCGCAGGCTTGGAAAAAACCTTTCTGTTTCCGGGGAAAAAGAATCAAAAGGGGGTGGAAAAAAGGGTGCAACATCTGTGGAAAGAAAGCATCTGGGACAGTAGGCAACAGGTCAAGACCTTAAAGAGAAAAAGCAAAGGAAAGGATGCCCAATTCTGATCCTTAGGAAAGGAGAATCGAAGGGACCAAAATCGTTATCTGACTGATAGTTAGTCCGCCTTCAAAAACATCCGAGTGAAGAACTCAGAGATGACCCTTTGTGAACGCTTATGGGGGAAAACTAAAAAAAAGCGGTTGTGGAAAAACAACACTATCAAACTAGGCAAAAAACAGCGAAAAACTTCGCATCCAGGACCGGAAAGACTGGGGGTCCTATGGGGGTAATAGAGGGGAAGCAGGCATAATAGGAAAGAAGTGGGGACTTGAAGGTCATAAAAAAACGAAGTGTGCTTTCAACCAAGTGCTAAACGGGCACTAACTTATACTAGATTTGGAACGAAGGGGAGGGAAAAACGGGTTCTTCAAGGGGAATTGAGGGTGGGGGGAATAGTCTCGAAGGACCTAAAGCCGGCACTGAATGACAGATAACAAATTGTTAAGAAATCTAGAAGGGAACACTCTTACAAAAAAAAAATAGGTTCGCGGGCCCCGGGGGGTTTTTTAGATTGGACGTCGCTTGGGAAAAAGGTACAAGATTACACAAAGAGGGACATCATTTTGTACTATGAGGGTAAAAAAAGGAAAAGGACCATGGAAGCCTCTGCACCTCAGTTCTGTAAAAATAAGGGGTCTAAGATGGGGGGAACGATGATCAGGGGGAGGAAAGGGGAAGGCAGAAAGCAAGCTTCCATTTGTCCCATGACATTTCTACAAAGGAGAACGTTCAAAATCGCAAAAAAAAAGGTGGGAAAAAATATTAATTAAGATGTGAGGGTGAAGATGAATTCAAAAAGACAAACGATGTGTGTCGTGTTGAAAACTTACCCTATTTGAACATAAATCTCACGAATTGGGTAGGGGTGACCTCGCTACTATTGCATCCGCCCAAGGGAAAAAATGGGGGGGTTCTCAACATCGAGAAAATGGAAACCAAAAAGGGATAAAGAATGCGAGTCCTCATCTAAGTGGTAACGTAAAGGAAGAAAAACATAAAAAAATCCGAATACCAATCGGCGAAGTTTTTTACAGAACAGAGAGGAATAAGGTAGTTTTTGCGGGGGCGGGGAAGCAAAGTTTAACCACAACAGGAAACGTAAAAGAAAAAAAGAAAGTTTTTCGTGAAAAATGCGGGGGAAAAAAAAGAATAAATCAACGTGATTCCCTAAAAAGAAAGGGAACAGTTGTAGCATGAGGGGGCTGAGACGGAAAAAGGCAAACGATACAAGAACGCAGTGGGGGGGGGAGGAAGGGGTGGAAACCCCAACCTATTAAAAAGAAACAGAGAGAGGGAAGTA
>Ga0179593_1407589_pt1 | contig 19702 bp, 24 predicted proteins | sample CZODoug2_1_08_16_FD_185931 | JGI IMG/M metagenome (GOLD analysis project Ga0179593, IMG submission 185931) | Vadose zone soil fungal communities from Angelo Coast Range Reserve, California, USA - CZODoug2_1_08_16fungal (PacBio error correction) | ecosystem: Environmental > Terrestrial > Soil >...
AATGAGTACCTGAGATCCATATGAATCAAACGGTGCTTCTTCCAAGCAATCACGATATGGGAAAAAGGGGTAGGAAAAAAAAACAGGTAGGGAAGAATAGGGAACATGGGAAGAAAAAGACGCGTCTCGTGGGAGGTTGAAGGGAACGGGAAAATGACCTCCCCTTGATCAAAAAAAGCAAGGCGTCAGTAGCATGTTTGATGAAACGGGAAACTAAAATAAAGACGAAAGGAAGATTCGCACGGAACTCCGGGAGAACTACCATCTCGAATCCTGCACTGACGCGGTGTCACTGCTGAAAACCCTCCGAAAACGTGTTACGGAACCACAACACTCAAAGGAATCCAGAACGGACGAGGATACTGAATTGAGGACTGAACATAAACCTGCATGTCCAGTGTTGCTCAAAGAAATTGCAGTATAACTCGGCTGGGGGACTTGGTGGGTCCAGAGCCAATAAGAACGACACGCGGAACACGGACAAAGAACTTGAACAAAGTGTCCTAATGGAAAGAAAAAGGGTAACTTAGTTCCCTCGCGAGTTGAAAGCATCATGAGAAGAACGGACAGGTTCGGGAAACTAAATTGGGCCGGTTCATGAAAGGGTGTCCCAAATAAAGCCTCGTCTCTCCGGAAGGAAACCTTACTTCGAGAGATAGGTGGTCAAAAGAAAAATCCGGCGAGCCCGGCCATTACTACGAGACTGAAAAACCATCTTCGCAAGAGGGTCTATGGAAGCAACAACATACTAGGGGGAGGGAAAAAGGGGGCGACGGAGGGGCATGCAATTTGAATAAGGAACGGAGCGTAGGGGGAAACCAGATCAAGTGTGACGTCTCCCGGATGGGGGGGGGGACGGGATGAGAAAAAGGGAAAGCCAAGGTGAAGGAAGGTCCGACGTGGTGGCCAAGTCGGGAGTTTCAAAAGGAGGGCTAATAACTGGGGAACGAGAAAATGTGAGACTTGACAAGACCAAAGGGAACGTAAGGGAAAAGCAGACAAGGGGGATCAGATCAACACAGAGTTTATGGTCGATTGTCCATAGGTGGACGGACCCATCTCTTGAAAGTAAATGACCTGACAAAAAGAGGGGCTGATTAGGCAATTTCTCCGAAATTTCCGAGCAGAAATCCCGAAGATAAGTCAACCAAGACGGGTTGTCGGGTACCGAATGAAACAGGGGAAATAATACTAAATGTTGATCACATGGAAGAAGGGAACGACCCGAACCGAAATAGGAAAATCTCCCGCGGCACTGGCGGGGGTTGTTTAAACCCGAAAGGCGGCAGGGTCTATGAAACGGCCGGGAGGGCCGTGGCCGACGGAAAGCGAACTGCCTTGTAAACTCTCCGTTGGAACTGCTTTGCAGGCAGCCGCTCAAAGAAGAAGCTGAAAAGAGGAACTTAAGCCGCGGCAAAGGAATGGAACGGGAGGAGAGGCCAACCGGAAAATATTACGGAGAAGAAAAAAACGACAGCGGTCGACTCTGTCGCGACTTCGAGGGACGAAAACAGATTCTGGCGGCTTCGAGATTCCACAACTGCCAGAGAGCGGAAAGGGGGGACGGAACGTGGGAAGTGAAGTGTCTTTAGGCAAGGGGCCCATACCGAGGCTGGGGGAAGTGGGGGTGGGTCAAGAAGGACCTCGCGCCGGGCCGGGGGATCTCCCCTAAGGCCGAGAGAGGGGGCGCAAAATAGAAAGGGTGAATCACGCAAAGGGGGAAGCCGATTTCTAAATCGGCAAGGGGTGGAGTTAGGAGCGGGTACCCAAAGAAATCTGGAGAATGAGTAAAACCTGACCACCGAACAGAGTGATTACGATCCATCCTCAATCAAAAAAAAACGCGTGAAAATTCTTGCCTTGGGAGTACATTGTGGTCAAAAAAGGGGAACCACCAGAGGTGACGTTTCGAAGTTAAGATCAACTACCTGACCTCAGAGCAACAAAGGAAGGTAGAGAAAGAGGATTGGACAGGGGTTATCTTATGCGGTAGGAGGGGGAAAATTCCGGTAAAAGAAAAGTCCTTCCATTCATTGGAAAAGTGGGGGGGGAGTGAAAAAAGGTTCAAAAGGATAAGAGGCGGTCCGTGGGGGGAAGGGGTGTCCGTGAAGAAAACGAATGTATTCTGTAAGGCGGAAAAAAAAGAGAGGGAAACCTTTGAACGCTCGATGAAAATTGGAGAAGGGATTAAGGTCGAATAACGGCCGCGCTCGGGGAGGGAGGTGGAGAGTATTCAGCAGAAATCTTAGGGAAAAAATGAAAGTCTCCCACATTAGGGGGACGGGCACTAGGGGGGGGGACCGCAAAAGAACGGCACGGGGAAGGATCTGCAATGTCATTAGCCTTGGGCACAGAGTAGGGGAAGTGGGGAACGGGTCAGCAGAAGGGACAAGAACAAACGAAGGGGATGGGACATAGCGAGTCGAGGGGAAACACCAAGACAAAGGATGGCAAAGGGGGTAGTTTTCAGCTCGAAGGAATTAAAGGGGGTAAATGGGACTACGAAGTTCAGAGTGCGGCAGTACGAAAGCTGTAAGAAATTGGAGCTTGGCGGAACAAATCCCTGTCACAAAGGAGGTCAAACTTTGCAAAAAGGGAATTTACGCGTCCAATCAAAGCGCGAGGGTGACACTCCCGGACTAAGAGGGGAACGGTGGAAACAGTCACGGAGGACATTGAACCAAAATGTAATGGGAGGACGTCCTGAAGACGGCTCTGTATAAAGGTATTTGACCTTTTGAAGTCTTGAGAGGGATCTCACATTGAAGTAGGCATCCCGAGGGGGGGGAGGTATTTGGGAAAAGCGATCGTCGCTGCGAGGAATGAAAAGGCGACATTACCGAAATCCAGAGGTAGGAATACATTTCCATTCACTCTAGGTCCCGGGAGTAAGAATTATTAAAAGAATACCGAAGGCTTGATTGGGTATACGGGAAGGAACTGTTCACGTACGGAACCACGTTATCTGGGGAACAGGGGTGTGCGAACAAGGAGACGCGATGTCTAGGCGTTAACCTAACCTTTTTTGATCGCCTCCTAAAACGGCAAAAAAAGAGCAAAAGGGATCTTCGGCCCTGGAATCTTAAGTTCCCCAGGCCGTTGCAAGGGACAGTACTGGGGTGCCAAAAAAGGCTCTACCGGTCATGATCAAATTCCATTGGAAAGATGAAGGGTCATCCGGTGAAAAAAGGATGGGGAAGGCAGGGGTTAGAAGCCATAACCTAGGTGGGACTAGATTTTTAAAGTCCGACAATAAAAGGAAACAGGAACGGGCGAGAAGAAATCGGGGCAACCAGAACAGATCGGGGATATTTGCACTTCGGTCTGGGGTTTGGGTAGGTTATACGACTAAGAGATTGGAAACAGAAGGAAAGCGACACGTACAGTTGGGGCCCTGTCAATGGAAGTAAAGGACAATATTAAAAAATAACCAGTGGAGAAGGGAACTACAAGGAAGCATAGTTTTTTAGGATCCCTTTAGGAATGGGGGGGAAACAGAGGGGGGGCGTTTGTTGGGGTCTGGAAGCCACCGTTGACGAGACGAGGAGTAGGAGTGGTCTTTGGGGGGCCACTGTAGCGACGAGTCTTTTCAAATCGCAGGGACAAATTCTACTGCTGGAAAGTGTTGGGTTTGGAACCCTGGGGGTAACAGACTTGAATTCTGTACTGTTTAAATCCTCCTTTCCCATTGACGAAGGGGGCGACAGTTGGGGGCGACCGGGGTGAAAAGCGGGGGAAATTTCGATCTCCTGGCTTAGGGAAGGATCCCCACCGGCGCACGGAAGAGTTTTGGTGAAAAGGCAGGGATTAAGTTTCAAGGAGAATCCTCCTTGACTAATGCCACTAGGAGCGGGGGAGGGGAGGACTCGCCAATTAGTGTAGGGGAAAGAAAACATCGTGGTGGGGAGGAAACGAAAGGATATCGTGTTCGACCGTAAAGAGGTCATGATGGGGAAGGGGAGGTACCGTATGGAAAACTAAAAAAACAGGGGGGGGCTGGAAGAGAGGAGATGGTAAAAAATTAGCTCATTCATGACCGCGGACGGGATGCCAGAAACTCACTAATATGCTTGGAGTGGAATTCAAAAAGCCAATAGCATTGACAAAAAGGACCGCCAGAGAGAAGCGTTGGAGGCAAAGGAAAAATGAACGTAAGAATGTCAACATCACCGTCGTCGTTATAAGGGGGTGGGTACCGTCAAATACGGAAAGCGAGATCAATTTGTTTCATACAATACGGCGAACAATACCATCAAAGGCTAGAGTGGGTGGGCACCTGAGTCCCGCCTGGGGGGACCGTTTGAGGGGAGGGGAAAAAAAAGGACTTGGTCTAGGCATTAGACAATGCGAAGGAAAACCCGAAAAAGAAGAGGCGAAGAATTGCTCAAACTACAATTGGGGCCAGTACTCCTAGAAGGGGAAATTTGCTCCAAATCCCAACCTACACTCAACTACGGGGGGTCAAACAGTTCTACAGTGAAGAACGAGGGATTCAAGGATGGAGGGTGCCGCTCGATTGGCGCCGTCCAGATAAAAGGAAAAAACTGTCAGGTCAACTGCTTTTGAAGGGGAGTCCGGGTGGGGGGAAAAAGAGATCTTTATAGTAAGACTTAAAAACGGACGGCACTCCGATCTTCAGGGGGTGACCCGAAACCGATTCCGGGTGCCGCAAGCAGAGTGTATGGGGGGGAGGAGATGAAACTCGGGCGCAACACTCTTTCTGGGCATAAACAAAAAACTGAGAGAGGGCATCCGCAACAAGGAGAACGATGGCAGGGGGATGGTGAATAAATGAGGCTGAGTGGCACACAAAAAAGCTGCCAGTTGTACCTTCACCTGCCTTGAGTGCCAGACAAGAGAAAATTGTAGGCCGTATGAAGGGGGGGGGGAAGAACGGCGTGTTCAACGAGGGGCAGAAGCGACATCGCAGGAGAAGGTTTCTCAAATTCTTCTTAAAAAAAGGGAAGTACTATAGAGGAGCCCTCTCAAAATGTGAGGAATGGGGACGAGGGAAAATACTTGGAGGAGGCAAGTACCGAAAAGGGGAGCATCTTCTTAAAGTCTTCAAGCAGGGGAACGAGTAAATCTATCACCTATACAGCAGGTTAAAAGAAAAAAAAAAGAAGTCCGGGACGACTTCAATGGCTAAAAAGCTCCCTAGAAATCTCTTTCGGACACCTGGGGAAATACAGGCCAAAAAAGAGCTTAAGAGCATACCTCGAGGGGCCATCAGGAAGGAACAGGAAAATGTGGGTGAAAAGTAAACAGAGTCTCCTTCAGCGGGAACCAAAGAGGTTTTCGGGGGAGTTCTACTGGAAAAGTGAATCGCAGGGGTCTGGCCACCTACAAAGAAGAGACCGCTTTCAAGCGACAAGACTGCAGGGAAGGGGACTTTCCGGATGAAAACTGGAAAGGTCAACTTCGAAGAACCCTACCTAGGTCGCGAGTCTGGAGATAGAAGGGAGAGGGAAATCCGATTTAGTCGTTAAATGATGCGTGAACAAAGAGTCAACACCACTTACCGGGCGACAAAGGTAAAGGGGGAAAATGGACAAGGGAATTGGCGGCAATAGTGGACAAGGAAATGGAGACTGGAATGGAGGGGAAACCGGTAGAGATGTGAAGAATCGGAAAAATAAAATCCACAAATTGCGGGTAATAGCCCTGTGAATACACGAGAAAAAGGGACAGCTATAGAGTAACCTAGCGAAGGGTGTATCGGGAAAATCGTTCCGGAAACAGAGGTGAAGAGAAGTCAGGGTAAGAAAAAAAAATGAGGCTACGGGGGCGAGAAAGAAGAAAAAAACAACTCTGAGAACGGTGGGGGGGGCAGTGTTGGCAAGACGAAGGACTTCCCTCACTTGTAGGGAGTTCTCGGGCAAAAAGATCACTCAAGGGGAAATGATCTAAAAGACGGGCGGTTGAGGAGAAAGAGAGATGGAAAAGGTGGGGAAGATTATCAGCGAAACGTAATAAGCGGGGGCAGTCCGAGCTTGCAGAAAAGGGAACAGGTCCACTGGGAGGGGGAAAGCGGGTTGGGTGGTATTAAACGAGCCGAGGAGGGGAGGTGAAGTTTGGTTTCACCAGCGCGACAAGATGGAGAAAATGGAAATGACGGGGGACCCATACAAGTTTTTTACTATACATAGGGAATGACATGGGGAGATGATCCAGGGGATAGAAAGGCAGTCAGAAGGTTGGAATGTATATCGGCAGAAGGAGTGCCCGTTGCCTACCCAGTCCAGGGAGGAAAAAACGATTCAAAGGAATGAACAGACCGGGAAAAAAAAGGAAAGCCATGCACGCAAGTCCCGTCGACAGGGGGGGATCCGGGAGTCATTGGTTTGCCTAGGAGCAGCAGGTCAGGAAACGAAGGAAGAGGAGGGCAAATCAGCCCATAAGGCGAAAGCTGGTCGGGGTCGAGAAGGCGGCAGGAAGAATTGCTATCCTAAGTGAAAAATAGGACGGGGGAAAGATATGAAAAAGGTTAGGAATGAGGTGGAGCCGGGGGTGATCAAAACTCGAGAAACACACAACTTGGGAGCTCGAACAGTGAAGGAGGGGAAAAAGGGCAAACGTCTCGTTCAAAAGGAAGAGAGCTTCTGTAAAAAGAGGCGCCATTGAAAGGGCGAAAGGAGTAAACGGTATCAAAATGGGGCCTGGAGTTCGACAGTGTGTGAGAACCCTTCTGTTCTAGGGGGGGGGAAGCGTTGAGGAAAAGTGATTATAACAAATGGTGGGGGAGGGGAGTGGAGAACCAAAAAAGGAAGAGAAGCGGGCGCGGAAATGTAAATAGGAAAAAGGGGTACCATCCTAAAATATCCGACATTGCTGGGAAAGAGATGGCTTGTGACTTTTTAATAGGCAATCAAAGTGGGAAGGTGAAAGAGGGGGGGGAAAAGCTTCCTGCCATACACGGGTGTGTCAATTGCTCCGTTGAAATATATGATTTGCGAAACTGAGAAAGGGAAAGGAGAGTCGGAAAGCTTTGGAAAGGAAAGAGCAACGGCAAAAAGTGGGAGGAGGCCAGGAAAGATGTAACGTAACTGGGAATCTTCCGAAAACAGACCCATCATCATGGAAAGTGGATCGGTGGGACCACGAAATCGTATCGCCCTTGCCATCGGGGGGTGATGAAGGTCGCTGACAAATCTGGGCCGTTGTTGAGGAAAATAGGAAGATTTTAGAAGGTTCCTGAGAAGGAACAGTGAAAAGGACTGATATCTTAAGAGGTTTTAAACAAAAAGCAGATCAGAACAGCTTTGAATCTTATTATAAAGACAAAAGAGAGTTTTCACAGAAGGGAAAGCTGGCCAAGGAAGGGGGAACCTTAAATTGAGTTAAGAGGACAGGGTCAATAGCTAGCAAAATCCTGAGCGTAGTATGACCATTCTGCAAATTCAAGGGAGGGGTGTGGGAAGGGGAAACGGCGTGGTGTGTACTTTAGGGAGCCCAGGGTGCCATACCGAGGAGGCGGCCAAATTCTGGCACTGTCGGCAAGAGGGAAGGGGCGGGTTCTGCCGTAAAAAGCGAAGGAGGGGAAGAGGAGACTGTTGTTTGTGTAAACTGTAAACGGAGGAGTTAACAATTGTTCCCTCGCCGTGTACAGGAGAAGTACTGGTATTGGGTAGCAGTTAGTTGGGCGACCATGCGAAATCTGAATTGCAATGAAGGTTTACGAGGTTGTCCTCCAATTCGCCCTGAGGAGGAAAGGTGACAGGGGAAAAGTGTAAGTCTCCAGGTTCACGATACTGAGCTGTTTGGCGGTAAGAAAGGAATATTTCGGACCGCACTCTTTTTGGGAGACCCGAAAGCAAGGGAGTTTAGGCAAGGGAGGAAGGCTGATGCGAAGGAAGGTACCTCCTTAAGAGAGACCTCAAAAAAAAACGAGTGGGGGGGGGGAAAGGGAGAATCTAGGGAGGTACTTCCGAGCCCATCATGAATATTACGGTAGTCGGACAGCACCGAATATTGAGTTAAGGTAATTCACAACGAGGGGGACGGAAAAGCTTCATTTTCTGCCCGGGAAAAAAAAGAGGTCCCGAGGGGGGGACATTAGTTCAAGGAAGAGGAATCCTCTGACCGGTAAAACCAGGACGCCGGGCTCCGGGGTTATAAGTTCACCGGGGGGGGGGAGTCAAAGAGAGACGAAATTCAGAGTAAAGTCAAACTAAGCGAAACAGGTCAATTACTGGCGATGAAAAGGAAGTAAGCCTACATTGTTTCTGTGAACAAAAGCCGTGCGAAAGGTAAGGACGTGGGCTACGGCACCACCTCATATTCACGCAGACATTGGATAAAAAAATAAGGGTCTTCCTAAAGAGATTGACAAGGGGCTTGACCAAAAAGAAAAAGCCCAGGAAGGTAGCAAACATAAAATGGCAAGGGCAGGGAAAAAACTAAGAATACGCTCACATAACAAGAAGAGCCTCTCAAAAAGAAAAATAAAAAAGTTGGAAAAAGACAGGGTCAACTCACCTTAAGGTCATGCAAGGGGAGGTTGTCCAGTCGCTTGGGCCCAATCTCTCGGTCGGCTTTATAAGTTAAACGGACTTCCACGACGGCCAATATGTATCTGCTGTAAAACCTGAGTAATTGAACCCCGTCCCTCTTACTGGAAAGGGGAGTAAAAACAGAGTGCAAATCGGTCGAGGGCCAGAAAAAGGTCCGTACTCTATGGGAAACGGATACAGGAAGAAGATGTCAAGGAAGGGTGGGGATCCGGTAGCTTTCACCAAAAAGATTCCACGGGGCCGGAGCCGAATGTCGTGCAGCAAAGTAATATCCTCCGTTGAGACTACTTAGGTTTGGCCCAATAGTCTAATTTCAACCAGTGGCCCCGCGAAGAGGGGGAATTCCGGGGGACCAACTGTCGGAGAAAAACCTCAAGAAAGCGGCTAGGAACTCAGAGTCTCAATAAAGGACTGTGATTGCCGATTGAAATAGGAGGGAAAGCAAAGACATAGAGGGACAGCAGGGGGGGGAGCTCGGGGCCTGGATGCTCGGAAATGAGATTCCAGGGGCGTACTAGGAAAGGAACGGTTCCAAAAGCAACAGAAGTGGGCTGCCATCCTTCAAATGCTAACCGAGGACACAGGAAGAGGGGTGTTCAACAAGACGCAGGAATCAAGAAGAAAGAAGGGCAAATCGAAAAGAGACAATGGGGCGAAGGAATTCGCACGTCAAGGAGGCGTGGAAACCGAGAGAGTTGTCGTTGAAAAGACGGGAAAATGCAGAGTCAAGGGGACGGGGGGTCTGGGTAAAACGCTCCACAAATCGGAGGAAAGAGTACGAAATAGCGATGGTAAGGTCGAGCGAAGGGCATGACCCTTCCTGCCATATACCAACGAGAGGTCGGAACCAGGGAGGGGGGAGAGAGGAATTGGGAAAGAACGGGGGAACTGCTGCGGATAAGATTCACCACTGCCTCTAAGAGCAAACGGCAGGGACATTGGGCAGAGGAAAGGTTATTTACTGTGGTGGTCCATGAAAATCAGGCGTGTCAGGGGAAAGGGGATTGGGGAAATCCTTAAATCGAGAGGGGAGAAAGAGAACTAAAACGAGAAGAGAAGAGCGCAGGTCAAACCGGAACCCTCCAATTGAACAAATTGAGGAGTTCCTTCGGCGAAACATTGGGGGATATTGTGAACGTTCAAAGAAGAAAACGGGAAGGAAGGAGAAAAACAAAAGACCACCGCACGAGACGGGGGAAATCCCTCCCAACCAATGGTGGAAATACCTCGTTTCCCATGACAGGTGAAAAGAAAGGACTACCAGTTTTGTTAAAGGGAGGAAGAAGCTAATACGGGTCCCGAGAGCAAAAACAAACAACACGTGAGATGAAAAGATAAAGAAGGGGAAAAAGTAGTCTGATCTGATACACTGAAGAAAAGGTAGTCGTAGCGGTACCAAAACTTGGGGATTCCGTACAACTAGGGAGGGGGAAGAGGGGGGGTGGGGAGAGGAGGGAGAGCCAGGAAAAACGAGGCCGCCAGGTTTTAAGGTTGGTGGAAGGAAGGCGCCACATTTGGGGAGGGGAACCGGAACATAAAGGCACCGAATCTTAGGGGGGAGAGGTGATTCACAAGACTAGACGGCCAGCTAGAGTCTATGGGGGGGAGTTACGGCAGGCTATTTCGGATGCCATAACCATTCAGGCTAAAAAAGGAAAGGGGTACATGATAACGGGGGGAAAAAAGAACGCCGGAAATGAAAAGGGACCGTCTCAATTTTCCCGAGCGATGTAGGTAAGGGGGTTTAGAGGACAGCATTTCGAAGACTCGGGGGGGGGGGGGGGGATGGAAGCGCAGTGAAAAGGTCCAGATGAACTAGGGACGTTTCCTATCCGGCAGAGGGGGGAAAAAGGAAAAAGTTCTCTCGAAATTTCCATCGCCTTTGCCAAACTCGGAGAGAAAGATGGAAGCCCTGTTAGGACTTGAGAAAGAGACAACGTAGAGTAAAGGGGAATTCCTATTGGAGTCTTAAAAAGATCGGCGGTTTCAATGACCTACTGCTAGCTGGGGTTGACGGTAAACCTGAGCAACAGTGGGGGGCCGGGGAGATGGAGAATTCTGGAGGGAGGCAGCGACGTTAATTACCGGGGATTCCCAGTTTGAATCAGGGAGGGGGAGAGTGCGGAGGGGTCCCATTGAATTGAGGCAGCCACGGGGGTGTTTCTGCTGGGAAGGAAAAATAGGGAGAGGGGATACTAGACGGGAAGGAACTTAGCAAAGGTGAAAAGCACCGAGGCCTCCTGACTTTCCCGGATGTGTGCAGAAGCCGTATTTAAGGGGAAAGAACCGGTCTGGGAAAGGGAAAATAAAGCTGGAAAAGTACGTGGGTAGTCAATAAGAATATTGAGTGGACGAACACTTATCCTTTCGTTTCAGTCTGAAAAGAGGGGTAATATAAGAAGTAAAGTCGTAGAGGAAACGGGGGGAAATAAAGGGGTCGGTATCTTCGTTAACACAGGACGGAGAATTACAAAGAGGGGGTCAGAGGGGGACAAATACTCGGCGAGCAAATCAAAAGCGTGAAATCGTCAGAAATAAACAACTATTAAGACGTTGGTGTGCTCCATATACCTGAGAATAGGGGGGGGGGAAGTCTCAAACTAACATTTAAGATGACTATAAGGAATAGGGTTGTCGGGAAAAAAAATTAGAGATTGTACCGGGAATTCGGGGAACGGAGAAATAGAAGAATATGGGGGCAAACAACTGACATTTCAAACGGACAAGTCAAAGGGGACCGGGTAATAGGGGGAAAGGGAGAAAGTCGGGGGAAACCCTGGGAGTTTAAAACTCAAATCTGGCTCTTATGAAGTAGGAACTGGGGTCCAAATGGAGTTTCTGAACCAGATTGTCAGTGGAGTGGGTATGAAGGGGGGGGAACCACAACAAGGAAAGAGTCTGGTCTGTTCCTACTGCGGCGGAAGGATGTCTGGGGAGTCGAGCAATTTACTTCCTAGACTAATAGGGGGAAGATTGGGGAACGCTAACAAGGAGGAGGGAAAAACAAGGTGCAAGGATACCATCAAGACTTAGATTTTATTGGTCTCCGGAGTTGGAGACAGAAAGACTGAATTTCAAGATCACTGGGAGCTGGGGAAAGGGAAGAGCCAAAAAACTAAGCAAGGACAGAATGGGGGGGGGGAAGGAAGGTAGTGTTTCTTCATTCGGAAGACAATTTACCAGGGGAGGGTAGGAATGAACTCAAAAATGGGGAAAAAGAACATAGTGGGGGAAAATCCAGTGAAATTTCGTGGAGGTGTGGAAGACGTAAGTAGTACAGGACGTAGACCGTCCGTAATAGCTAGAAAAAACAACAAAACTTGAGTATTGGGGATGATAAGAGAAGGATTAACCTTAAAAGGGAGGAAATCGAGAAATTCATAAGCAAAAAAAAGAAGAATAGGGGTATCACAAACGAGTACATGGACATCGGTCATGTAATAGACCGGGAAGAAACGGGGGCATCGTGGAAGTGCTGAAAGGGGGAGAAGACTTCCAGAAAAGGTACTGCAGCGGCCGGAGCAGGGGGGATGAAAAGAAGGAAAGTCGGAAAAGGAACTCATGGCGTGCAAACCAGGGAGAAGAAAAGCTAAAAGTCGTCCGAGGGGACGGGCGAAGGGGACGGAGGACCTCCTACAAAAGGGGTTCGTCCACAAAAGGAGAAGGTCACTCGGGAAGATTCAGCAGAAAAAGACAACCTACGGGGGTCGTACTTGGGGGAGAATCTCGGATATGGAGAAACGTTTGGGGAAGCCTAATCCCACCTACAACCACTCAAAACGTGAAGGGAAACCTCAGGGGAAAATTGCCGACTTCCTAAGAAGGGAGGAAATAGTTCTGGCAATAGCAAACTAGTTGGTAAATCCTAAACACCAACTTAAGGAAAACGGACGGGGAAGTCTTCATGTGCAAAAAAAGATCGGACTTCGTCTGCAGAAAGGGGACGACTCAACAAAAGAGGAAGTATCTGAGTCAAGACCCGATTGAAGCTACGAACGTCGAGTACTGGTGGACGAGGACCCAAAGATTCGCAACCCTCTTTAATAGGGCCGCAACAACTTCCTTACGCTGGGTCCACGGGGCGAAAGGAATAAGAGGGGGGGAAAGGCGGAGTTGATCATACCTATGGGTGTCACAATGGTCACCATGGATCACTTCCTTTTTAATAAGAGGTGAAGGGAAACGTGGCATCGAACAGGGAGGCAGTACTGACTTTTCCGATTTAACCAGAGGGCCAGATAACATCCGACGTCTACTTGAGCTCAATCTCGGACAACAGAAACGGAATTACAAAAGGGGAGAAACGTTAGCAACGACTTCGGTGGATGGGGAAGATTTCAGGATATGGGCTGGAAAGAATCGGGGAGGGGCCCCGGTCTGGAGGAAGCTTCTGATCGTCAATTGCGACGTGTGAAAGGAGAGAACGCAAAAAAAGATCAAGCCTTGCAAAAGCCAAATAGTGTCGAACTTCACGATACTAGGGACACTAGGGAGAAAAACTAACTCCCAGTCATCCCGTATCCCGGGTCAAGAAAGACAAAGCAATCTAGGGGGCGCCGGATGGGGCAACCGGGGAAAAGACGTAACGATGGGTGACCCTCGGGTTGTTCAAACTTGGCCGAAGTCAAATTTCAGGGTCACAGTGGACTCATTTTTTACCACTTTTCAACCACCAGCTCACCTCGAAGAATTCCTGCTACTATCACGGCAAAAGGGATGGAAGTGTCGGAGAGCAGGTGGAATTCAACCTGCCTGACCGGGAGACCCCAAAGCACGGTCATTCTGGAACTACTTCTATTGAAATAAAGGGAGGAGGGGGGGACCTAAGCTGCTCGACAAAACTGCAGAGATAGTCGAAAGTGCAATTGAAAAACATGACTAAAAGTGCCGTGCTGTGATTCAATAGGGAAATTACCGAAGAGGTTGAGGGATGGAAGGGGGAGGAAAAAAGGAAAATCGCGCTTGGAGGGGAGAACCTCACAACGCACGGCAAGAGAGCGGTAGCTGGTGAAGTCACAACAGTTTTCAAGCCCTGGTCTAGAGGCGGGGACAGGGTGGATACAATTGAAAGGAAGGGACCCAATGGGGATCGTCCTTTTCGGGGACCAACCGGGGAAACCTGAAATCATCGTCTACGGAGAAGCCGCCTCACTCCAACACGCCATACCTTTGGAAGGTTAGACATGGGGGGAAGAGAAAAGGACGTCCCAAAAAATGGGATTTTAAGAAGAAGAAATCAACTACCTGGACCCGGAGAAAAAAAACAACGGAGATAGGAAGATAGAAACAGGTAAGGAGTCGAGTCCAGGAGAAAGGAAAGCTGGGCAAAGTAGCGTTTCCAAAAGCGCGAAAGGGAAAAGGGTGGGAAGAGTGGGGGGATTGATTTGATCGACTATGCCTCGAGGGTCAGAGGGGGTGGGAGAAGGCGCTCAAGATGGAGTCGGAACGAGTAGGACCAAAAGATAAAACTGTGCCAAGTGGTAATCGAAAGAGGCTGCAGTTGCGATGGGTTACCATTTCTATTACTGGACCGGGAGGGATGGCATAAGGGAGGAGATTCTGGGGAAGAGAGGAGTGTGGGAGGCTGGACATACCCTTGTCCATCCGCCATTAGAATTTTCACTAGGGAACGCCCAGGAAACGTCACTCTGAAAGTCAACGAGGAAGTTGGCAGCTATTACGTTGGGAAAGAGGAGGAAAGAATGGGCAAAAAAAACCAAATATAAGAGGGGAAGGGGGGCGCCTATTGAGGGTACTCAAGAGTCATTTTAAGGGGTGAATTTAGAAGAAACTATAGCAGTGGAAGAGACGGATCTGAATCCTAGTTTTTTTGAAGGGGGGAGGGGGGCGAAGGTCACAAGCGAGGTCAACTTGTGACTGATCCGTGACATAGGACAACGGCAAAAAGCTCGGTTTCATCCACGTCTACTAGTGACCGGTGGAAACAGGGAAAAAAACGGCGGCCAGTACGGGGGGGATGGAGTATGAGAAGGGATCGGGAGGGATTGCCAGGGAGTACTTTGGATAAAAAGTAGAAGGTAGCGGAGCCATTTAATGGCATACACGAGGTGGGTTGCCAGGGGGGGAAAAAAGGGGAGAAGCTTTAATCGGCGTCGGAAAGGGGCCATAGAAAAGAGAAGGTGGGGAATAGCACATACCAAGGCAACAGAAAGGGTAAAGCGATGTCTGGAGGGTCCATCCTTATTGGGGATAGGGGAAAAAAAAAGAACCGAGGGGGATGAAGGAGCGAGCCCTTGAAAAGGAAGGAAGGGGGGGGGGTTTAGGCTGGGGTTTCACATAAGTGAGGGGAGAAAAGGAGACGGGGCTATTAACATTCGGACTGTTAAATCGCCGCTGAAAAGAAAGTCTAAAACGGGGGAAGGAATGTCAGACGGGGGTGCCGGAAGATTCCGTTAAAGGCAGGTTAACTCAAAACGTGGACCCATTCCCAACGCTCACTGGTAGGGAAGAAAAAAACGAAAGTTATAAGGGTTCATGGAGAACCGGGGAAGCAGGGGGTAAGCGGCGCCATAGACAGGGGGGAAACGAAGAGGTGACTCACTTCAAGGGGGGGGTGTTATGTGCCGGACTGAGGGGGGGGGGGAGGAAACCAGCGGGGAAGTTGCAGGTCTGGAAAGAGGTTTAAGTAGGAAAAGATTGCCATGAAGCGTCCAAACGTAGTCTGGAACTTAAAGGGTGAACTTTATGAATCATTACGTCGTGTAAAAGAAGGGTTATGAAGACAAGCCGGGAGCCTTCTTGGTAGGAAGGTGGCAAGGGATATGGGGGTCCGGACCAGATGTGATGGTGGGGGAGGGGACCCAGGGTCCATATATAGGAAATTTAGGAGAAAAAAAAAGGGTCTTCGTAGGTCGTGTATGCAAGGTCGCCTTCCGTATCTACGAGGAGAAGGAAAGTTTTTTGGTGGAAAAAGGAGACAACGGTATTCTTTATAAAGGGGCTCGCAGGGAAAGCTGACGAAAAGGAGATGTGGGGTGTGACGATGCCGAAGTAGAATAACGAATTGACTGTCTACACGTAGGGGGGAAGGTTAAGAAAACAAAAGCCAAAACGGGAAGGGTGAAAAGGGAAAGAAGAAGTTTCAGGATCCCTTACAGAGGCCGCGGGTAGTTTGATGGAAAGTCAACAGGAGGATGTCGGGAAAGCCCATTTTTGGAAGTTCCCCTAGAAAGAAATATTCGTGAGGGTTTTGGGCGCCCGGGGGGACCGTAAGAGGTCAAGGAGTTGGGATCAGGAAGTTACGTTCCTTATTCTAAAAATCACAAAAAAAAAACGGAGGGAGGGAGTAATTCGGACAAGTCACGGGAGCCATCATGCATCGTAAAGAACGTCCAGCAAACTCAACAGTGAAGTTGGAAGGCCAACGGTAAGGGGAAGAATCGGGATGGGGGTCAACCGCCAGAAACGGGTCATATGAAGGGCAGTGACGGAATAGAATTCAGGTCACTTCCCAGAACTGAAGGGGTTTTTATTCCACCAGAAGGAAAAAAGGAGAGACGGGGGCCTTGAAGGAGGGGGCTGGGGCGCAACAAAGAAGGCGACAATACCAATCATCCGCGGAACGGGGCGGGAAACCTTCGTTCCACGCAGGAGGGTTCTCTGTCCACAAACCAGAAAGGAAAAAGGCGTCAAGCAGGACGTCAATTGGCCGGCACTCAAAGGAAAGCAAGTCGCGAACATGGGGCTCCAACGAGGCAAACGTGGGTGCAAAGATATGAGAGGTGCTTCAATCCCACTACACCAGCCCGGGGGGAAGACCTGAAGGCAAGGGAAGGACTTAATACGAGGCTTAACGGATGTCGTGCCACTCTCAAGTGTAACGGACTCGGAGCATAAACGATTTCAAGGAACTAAGTTAACCTGTGAATCATGGTTCCCAGAGACGCAGGAGGCTGAAAGTGAAAGGGGACTTAAAAAACATCGACGGAAATCTCGATCTGCAGGGGGTTGCCCGCAGGATAGGTCGGCGCGGAAGCTTAACTGGACGGGGGGAAAAAAAAAACTTCGCATCTGTCATTTCCTACAATCCTAACGAAGGGACCCCGGTCAAGGAAAGAATGAGAGGAGAATAAAAAGAACAGAGGTCGTCAGGAGCAACAGGAATGGTGAACGGAAAAGGCAATTCCAATGTATGCCTGTGCAGGCAGTGACGTGTTGCAGAAGTGACACATGAGGGAGTAGATCTAATTGTTCAGCAAAAAGAGGAGGAGGATCCAGCTCAACTTACTTTAAAGGCTACTTAGAAAAAAGAAAAATTCAGGGGCCGTTGTCCTTATAACGGGCCAGCATCGCGGGCAAGGTCAAGGGCGGCCTCGGGCTTAGAAAGGGACGGGCACTTCAGCGCCGCGTAAGATCTCAAAGGGTCCAATCAGCAAAAAAAAAAAGAAGGGTCCCAGGCTTCAAGGGGCGACGCGAATCTAAAATCTCGGAGACCTTGGAACCACAATGAACGGACATCTCCATAAACCTCTGGAAAAGGGAGCAGTGAGGTTTCCACTAAACGGTACGCAGGGCGGCAGTGAACACTGCGACTTTGGGTGTCCTGGGACGACGGAGGGGAAAGAAAAGGGGACCTCCGGGCCGTTGGGAAAAAAAGGCGTGGTCCAAAAAGACCTCAACGGCGGTCCGCGTGACGATAGGCTCTTCAAAAGGATATTAGTGAGTAGCCCTTGGAAATGACAACAAGAAATAAGACCCCGGGACTGTACACCATATGGAAGCACGCTCAGGAGAGATGGAAATCACAGGAGGAGGGGGCACTGGCTCCTTGCCAAAGGACGGATATGCGGTCAGAAGGCTAATGAAATTGCAGCCTGCCTGAAGGTATTTGGCGAAATATTGCCAGCAATACTAAGGTGGCGAATGAAAAGGGGGATGGTGAAAGAGCGGTGAGGCTCCCTCCAACGAGACATGGCGAGGCATCCTCTGCCTTGTAAACCTCAGAAAATGGTAAGAACGGGGATGGGAGGATCCTCTGCCGGTGGGTGGTAGAGGGGAAATCGGGCCAAAGAAAGAGGATGAAGGGTCGTAACCAACATGACAAAAACGGCCAGCAGAATACTAAGGAGATCCATCACGACCACCGAACTGTAAAAATAGGGAACCGTGAGGAGTTGAAAAAAGAATTGCCCATCTGGTCGACCTACGAAGTAAAAGAAACTGTCAACATCAGAGAAAAAAAAAAGGTATGATAGGAGAAATGTAGGGGTATAAGTCCGGCGAAACTGATAATCTTCATCCAAACCTGGGAAGCCTGAAGGGACCAAGAGGTGTTTTCAAGGGGGGGGGGGTGAAGAGAGGACAAATATCCGATAGGTGACGGGTCAAGGGGGGGGGGGTCAGCAAGAAAGGAAGGGGTCGGAAGGGACAGGACAGAGACAAAATCTGGAACAGAAGACTCGAAACGGATTCCAAATTATGTATTACCCAAACGGCCCGGATCGATAATGGAGGTCTATTACAGAAAGCGCAGGGAAGTACTGGGGCCATACCCATTCAAAGACCCACATTGAAAAAACTGGCACTAGCAACACGGGGAAAAAATAAAAAGGAACTGTCCAGTACCTGGTCAAAAAGAAAAACTCCGTGGCCGTCGATATAGGAAGTGGTGTTGAAAGATCAACATCACTACACATCGGGATTGGGGGGGCCCATCGCATAATACCAGAAGGGAGCACGTTTCGGGGGCTATCTAGGAAAAAATCAGGGAATGGGGAAAAGGGAGCTCCGAAAGGTATAGGACTTGGAATGGAAATCTGGAAGCCAAGGAGGAGTGTGGGGGGAAGTGGGGGCTAAAAATGCCAGGTAACGACGGGTCAACTGTTGTGGAAAACTGAGAAAGGAAACGAAAAAAAAACCAAAAAAGGAAAAACAGGGGGTTAACGCCCTAAGGAAGAAGTTACCGGTTTAAACATTCCGTCGTCAATTGCCGAGGGAGATGGGGGAAGGAGGCCGTGATCGGCGGGTTGGGCACGGAGTTCCATGGGAAAAGAAACAGTCTTTAGATGGGAAGAGGGGGAACTGAATGGTAAGTCTGCACCTTTTTGGGCGGATTGGGAAAGTTATCTAGTGCTCGGCACAGAGGAGGAAGGGTCCTCGCCATTTGTCCTAAACAAAAGACCAGGGCAGGAGGGACCGCCTAAGTCGGGAAGTAAACAATTATTAAGAGAAGAAGGAGGGATTGGGAGAGCAAAAGAAGGCAAGTACGGGAGCGGACAAAGGTGAGGGGCGAAACCGAGGAGATTTTCGGATTCCCTTGTGGAATAGGTGAGAACGTAAAAAAAAACATTACGACGGAACTTGAGGACGGGGGTCCATCTGGGCCACATTCAGGTGAGAAGGGAAAACGTGATCAAAACCGCGTCATAAAGAGATAACGGCCAGCCCGAGTCCATATTTATACATATATCCTGGTGAAAAGGGGTGGTAAGGGGAAGGGGGGCGGCAATAAAAAAAGGCTAATATTTTTCGTCTACAACGTCCCATGTAAATAAGGTCGATCCTGAGGGGTTGCGTAAAGCATAGGGGGGGAGTCGCGGGAGTCGGTAAAGGGGTAAAGAAGAAAGAGGTGGTCACATAAAGGAAAAAGCCAAAGAAGGGGGGATAAACAATGGGTCAACGTTTTATGGATCCACATTACTTCGTGAAAGACCGGAGGGACAACAAAACATCAAGAAAAAGCAGTCGGGGGTCTAATGGGTACGGAATGGCCAGGTAATGCGTCACACCTGCGTGGGGGAGGGAGGTTGGCCGAAGCCACCGTTGCCAAAAGGAGTAGGCAATTTGAACTGCGCTACGAAAGGAGGGGGAGGGAGACAAGGAAGCCATGGGAATCCTGATCGGACGATGACTTTAGTGGGGGGGGACCGGAAAGGTCTTTACTCTTGAGATGGTAAAGCGGACGAGATATTGTTTGGCAGGAAGGTTTGAAACGCGAAACGAATTGCGATAGCGTTGAAAGGAGGGGGATGGTACAAAATGAACCGGCCGAATGGAAAGGGGACAGGAAATAATTTTCAACGAATCAAGAAGGGAAGATAAAAGGTACTTTGGGCGGTCTACATGAAGTGGCCGCCCTCGTGGGAATTGAAAAGAGGAAGAAAGCCTGATTTAAGGAAAACGGAAGAAAGGGGGGGGTCATGATGGTGCTCAATGGAAGGGAAAAACAG
>Ga0179593_1442679_pt1 | contig 19701 bp, 29 predicted proteins | sample CZODoug2_1_08_16_FD_185931 | JGI IMG/M metagenome (GOLD analysis project Ga0179593, IMG submission 185931) | Vadose zone soil fungal communities from Angelo Coast Range Reserve, California, USA - CZODoug2_1_08_16fungal (PacBio error correction) | ecosystem: Environmental > Terrestrial > Soil >...
TGCGGTGAGAAAAAGAGGCTGACAAGAAGAACAGTCAGCGAAAAAGGAAGTAGGACGTGGATTCGTGGACAGACGGTGTCGAGCAAAAGAGTGCAAAAAAAAATCTCGCAGCAAACGACAATAAAAAGAAGAACTGAGAATTCGAACGTCTAACACGGGCACTGATTGACTGGTTCGAAAAGGGTGAGGTCTGCAGTACCTGAAAGCCCCTCGACATGAGGATTGCGGATTGCGACAGAACGGTCAAGGTTAAGGGCGCGGGCAAATTCGAATCGACCTGACGAACTCACCGGGCTGCTCAAAATTGGATGTCCTCGACAAAAAACAACCGAGACAAGATCGTAGCTCTCTGGAAATAACATTCGGTCGGAAAACTTCGAGCGCCAAACCGCTGGTATAGAATAGGTGTGAACACCAGATCTACTGGGGGGAAGGAGAAGAGCACGAGCAGCGCGGGAAGACGCCCAATGGGACTTACACACGCAACGGAAGGACGTGTAGGACCTTGCGGGTCGCTGATGGCACAATGACAGCAGGACGAATAATAGACCGATTCGAAAGCATAGGATAAGAACGATAGCAAACGCGCCAGCGGCAAGTAGATCTCCATCACCCTCCTTGATTCGAGTTCTGTCGTGCAGCGAGACGCAAGATGCGAAAACTCGCAAGGGGAGACAGTGTCAATCTTGTAATCGCGATGGCCAAAACACGGTCGGAGGGGGAAAACATTCTGTAGTGGGATCCGAGGTCGGGTAGGAGCGGTATCCATGGAGCTCCGCCTCTTTCTTAATGCAAGAAATCGAGGATGGAGGGAAACGCTTTAACTTTCCTGACATTCTGTTGGGAAGCGCGGCCCTAGAAATCCCTCGGCTCTGGAAAACGAAAGAGGTCAGTGCCCGGCTAAAAAAAGAGGGATGTCTAAACCTGCAAACAGGGGTTGCAAAGTAACGCGGGGGGGAGATCTTTGCCATCCAAACAATAAAAGTATGGAAATCGTAGGGCTACTCGGCATCATGTGTAAGGACGCGACCAGACCCACCATCGCATCAAGGGAACGACTGCGTCGAAAATTCAAGCGCATGCCATAAAGACAGATGAACATCAAGGAAAAACGGAGGAAACCCCTGATATATTAGAGCCGGGCAAAGGGGACGTAAAAAATCACAGAATACCTTGAAGAGATGCTGTGAGTCAGTCGGCGCGGCAACGTCGGCATTGTCGACAGTCGGAGGCACGGAGCAAAACCAGGCACGTCTAGCCAGCAGGGGAACTAAAAGGAAAAGTGTCGGAAACTCAGTTCAGGCAAGAAAACGGACCCAGAGGTCGATTTTTAGGGGAGGCTGAAAGAGGCTGAAGTCGCCGTGACGACGCGGGCCTCCAGTCAGGTTGCAACAGAAAGCAGAGACAGGTAGTTCTCTAAAGGTGGCCTTGGAAGGCTCACCGGAACTGCCGGATGCATGAGGGCAAATTTCAGCCAAGGGGAACGTCAGCCGGTGTAAAAGACGGAAGGCCCGGGACTGGGAGGCCCCACAGCGAGGCGGTGGGAGGAGCGCAAGGATAGAAAAACATGGGGAGGAGCAATAAACACTGTGAATTTGATAAGGAGAAAGGATAGAAAGGGCGCATCTACGAGCAACCGTCCAGCAACAAGCTGCCCGGCCAGTGATAAGGAGAGAAGCAAGTTGGCGGGTGGTTCCGCAGTAGAAGCGACGTGGGAAAGAAAAATGATTTTCATGCAGAAAAAGGAGAGAGTGGGGGGGGGTACAAGAGGATTGATAAATAAAGGGGACAGGATTACTGGCGGCAGCGAACGGAGAATTGGGGAGGAGCGAACCGGAAGGCTCAATGGAGAAAGAGGGGCCGAAGCAATGAACCGGGAGCGGGTGTTACAGGGAGGCATGACTTACGCTAATGAATTCGAAAAACTGGCAAAGCCGGGCGTAAACAAAAGTCGTACTTATCCGTCGAGGAGGTCTAAGGCACAAGGGAGAAAAATAATCGAGGAGGAAAAAATCAATTTATCGTTGGGGAAGAATCCAAGGAAAGCAGGAGGGGATATCGAAGCGTAAGGACGGTGGTAAACGGATGGAGGGGGGCAAACCAAAGAAGGGCAGAGAGAAAGCAATAAGGTCATGTTGACCGGTTGAGAGATCAGGGGTCGGGCGCTCAGAGAGACGGAGAAAATCCTCCTTCGCGAAGAGAGGAGGGCTTGTACCAAAGACCTTATAAAGGGGGATTGGGCTAAGAGGGCTCATAAAGCAACAGCGTGTGGGCATGGCAACGTTGCGGGGGGGAAAGACAAGAGTGTCAGGAAACATAAACAGGCAAAACCAGAAAATTTCGCCGGCAAGGGGGGCAAGAGGACTAATGACGGAAAGTTGAGCTCGCGACGATAAGAGAAAAACATTCTGCAGTGCGGGCACGGACGGGGGGAGGGGCACTGTAATCCGCTGGAAAAAGAGGGGGAAAACGTCCCTAACCATCGGGGAGAAAAGGGACTGCAGGTGTGGGCACGGCAACCACGGCATTCCCACTCAATAGTGTTAAAAGGATAAAATGGGAAGAAAATAGATTTCTCTTCGCTACGAGGAGGCGGTAAAAAACTCCTGCTTCCTGATAAAGGAGAACGGGTCCGAAACCACCCAAGCGGAAGGACAAACGCCCATTAGATTCCGTTGTAGAAGAGAACCGGGGGAAGCCAATCTGTTTCTCAGAAGGAAAGAGGGGGGGTCAGAATGTTAGTGAAGAGAACCGAATGAGAAATCAGAAGATCCGGGACTGAGAGAAACAGCTCGGGCAATAAGGAGGGGGGGTTCTCTGTTGAACAGTGAACACGCGAGTAAGAGGAACTCGCGATCTAGTGAAGGGGGACCCTTGAAAAGCAGGGAACAAAGAGATGGCCCGGACTGCACGTCGGAAACCCGGCGCCTGAGGTGGCTTCCAAAGACCGTTTGGGGTAGGGGAAGGTAAAAAGATGCGTTGAGAGAATCATAGGACAGCGGCGGAGCTTAGAGAGCACCTGAACAAGGCCGAACAGAGGAAAAAGTGTAGTAACAAAAAAGGAGAGGGGTGAGGGCCTCCGGGGAAAGTAAAAACGGCGCGAGTAAGAAAGAATGTGCATCAGAGAACAGGATGAGCAAGTACCAGGATGGAAAGGAAAAGAAGGCCATCACGCAAGCGAGGGATCAGCCGCAAAAAAAAGAGTGAGCTCGGGTTGGAATCAGGTACCCAAAAAGCTTAAAATGCAGGTTCCGGAGGCCTCGCTGGCTCAGGGTCGGCGGGGGGGGGGGGGAACGATCTCCGAAGAGAGATTTATCTTAACGCATTAGGGGATGAAAAGTGCGACTAAAGATCGCAACTCAGGAGGAGAAAGTTGGCTTTATTGATTACGGAAGAGGCAGAGTTAAGTGAAGACGGTGATCGATCCGACGAGGCTCCAAAGAGAGAGAAGGAGCGGCAAAAAGAACCAGGAAAAGAAGAGGCCATGCATCCCGGAAGCAAAAGTGACGCAAGTCACTTTCCAAAAAGGGTCAAAGAGGCAAGCTAAGACCAAGAGGAAGGAGGAGGAGTAATGAGCCCGGGAAGGGGGGAGAAAAACAGAGCACCACCAGAAAACTATTCCGGGGCAAAAGGGCAGGTACTTGAGAAAGGAAAAGAGGATGTAGGCAGAGATAACCATGCCGGGCTCCTCGCGTTCCCATAGGAGGAAGAAGTGGAGCGACAAAAGGAAAAAGGGGGGGGCGGGGCGAAACACGAGCCGCGGTTAACAAATGAGTCGACCAACGGCCTGATAGGCGAAGAACTTAAGGGCGGGTTCTGGGCGTTTACCTGAAGGAAAAAGAGGAAGGCAAGCTGGGGAATCGCCACAGCGAAAAGCGAAAGGGGCGCTGTACCTGGCGCAAAACTTCGGGGTTCACCTTCCGACCGAAAGGGGGAAACGTTTCCTGATCAGAGGAGGGGGGGAGAACTCGAGCTCGCGCAACGAGGGTGCTGGGTCGGCGGCCGACAAAGGGGGCAGGACACCCCCACTGCGGGGAGGCGGGGTGCAGGCGGGCTGACAACAACAGAGGGGAACAACAAATCACAAAACCCAGAAAAGAGGAGCGACACTTTTTTGCCCAAAAGAAAGAAACCGCACTTTCCGGATCAAGAGGGGAAAAAGCACTATTCGGAGGGGAAAAGATGCAAAGTCGCTGCTGCAGCGGGGAGCAGGGGCGCCGTCCCGGATGAAGGTCGAACGAACCGGAGGGAAAACGTCGCTGTAAACATTCTAAAAGGGAATCAAAAAAACTCCGAAACACGCACGCTACTTCGGCCTGTTCCGGAGGGGAGTTGACGGGGGAAAAGGAGCTGCGAATTCTATAGAGTAAAGGAAGAAGGGAGTTTGGGACCCCGACGAGCAAGGGGGGGGGAAAAAAGAACACACTGAGCGGGATGGAAGGGACAAATGGGAAAAAAGAGGAATACCTGGCCCGCCAAGCAGAGAGGGGGGGGAAATGCCGCGATCGACGAAAAAGAAAAGAAACGGCGTGACCCGAAATAGAGGCCGATAAAAAGAAGGAGAGAGAAGAGCGAGATTAGAAGAAAGGAGAGAGAAAAAAAGAAAAGAGTCCTCATGACTTGAGTCATCTAAAAGAGAGGAAGAGTATACTTACAATGGAAAGGGAGAAAGAAGGAAGGGAAAAAAGCCCCGGCGGATCACGTCACCAAGTTCCCTGGAAGAAGACCGACTATTCGAAAATGGGGATCCTGAAGCCTCTGTTAAAGTCGAGGGGGAGAGAATAACAGGAGGTATACAAAAAATCTCCAGCGAAGAAACCCAAAAAAAAAAGTCTGGCGATGAAGGGCAAGGAGAAGAAGTATAAAGAAAATCAAACTAATTGAGTCCTGGCAAAAGAAAAGGATTCTAGAGGAGGAGGATCGTGGTAAGGCCGCCGGAGGGGAAAAAAATAATTATCAGACAAAACCTTTTGCAACGGGAGACTAAAAAATGGCCTTCGCCAGCTCTCTAAAGAGGCGAGTTAAAAGATAGAGAAAAAAAACTCCGGAAAGACTATGATGAAGGAAGAATCGCTGGGAAAGGAAAACGGCGGAGCATCAGAAATTCAAGGGTACGAGAAGGTGCAGGGGAAGAAAAAAAAAAACAACACGGTAGAAAAAAGAGAGAGGCTTCGCAATCGAAAAAAAATGGGGGGGACTACGTGCAGTCATCGAGTCTGAAAGAAATGGAACCACCCGTTAAGGGGCGGAAGAACCCTGAAAAGCACGAGTATTTGTCCCGTAGTTAAGTCCGAGGGAAAAAAAAGCCGATGCTGAGGCAGCGCAAAAGAAAACGATCTTAGAAGCCACGTCAAACATTGGAGAAAAAAAAATAGAATGGAACCTGATCGAACCTGTCTTGCACCAAAAAAAAGTCGACTAGAAGGACTGCTTAAGGGAAGGGGACCAAAAAAAGGCAGGACTCCTTCCTTCAGTGTGTGAGGAAGAAGAGCCGCCTTGGCAAATCACGCAGAAAGGCTGGGTCGGGAAAGGCGATGGGTTTGGGCTACTCCTTACCTCTCACGTAGACAAGAGGTCTAAAGAGGCACTACTCTAGAGAAAGTCTCCTAGAGGGAGAGGGGAAGGGGGTGGGCACTGCTGAGAAGCGGAAAGGGAAAAGGCAAGCTCCGCCGCCGCGACTCTTAAGGAAGGAAAGAGAGATAGGAGGATGACTATTCTCGGGGCGGGCAATAGCTACATTCTCAGTTGAGGAAATCAGAAACGGGAGCATTATCCGGCCAAAACTCCGGAGGGAGGTAAGTCAGAGGATCTCGTATACAGGCCCAGGCGAGATGAGAGAGAGAATGGCAAAGGCCCCTTCTGGACGCGGCTTTGCCGGAAGGACGCAGGAGAAAAGCAAAAATATGCAGGGTTCGTGGTAACCAAAAAAATCATTTCCTTTGAGGCCATAAAGAAATCGTATCTGCAAGGAGGATATGAAAAGCAGTCCAAAAGCCGAAGAACCCGGAGGAAGAAGGATCAGGGGGGAGAGGAACTGCCCTAGGCGGTCGATGTTCAAGGAATGGCAGTCACTAAGCGGTGAGGCAGATAACAGAGAAAAACGTTGGAGGCAAAGGATAACCAAAAAAGAAAAACGCGCAACCCCAGCCCGACAGCCTCCTTAACATAGTCTGATCGGGAAAACCATTGGCGTAAGCCATAAAAAACCGGTCCTAAAATCACGGGATCTTTTTGAGAGGGGAAAAAAAAGATTGTCAAAACGCCTTCAAACAAAGCTTGTTGTTTTAGGACCCCCAGGGAAGCGAAGACAACCATCACCATGGCGTGAAAAAACTAACGAGACAGAAAAATCAGAAAAGGGAGAAACCAACGGACTATCAACCGAGGCGGGTCTGGTCCAAAAAAAGCACTGAGGGAGACCGTAAACAGGAAAACGCCCGGAAAAGATGGGGAAAAAGAAAAAGGAGAAAATTTGAAGTGCGAACGGTAAAATCAATCAAAAATTGCGCTCCCCGTGAACGAAAGACCTGATCCCCCAAAGGAAAACTGGAGAGGGGAAAACCACGTTCCAACACTCTTCTCTAACTGCGGCAGAATAGGAGAAGAGTCTAGAGAACCAGGCAAGGGGAAAGATTGACACAGAAGTTTAGCAACCTCAGCGCGGAAAGGTTCATCAGAGTCATGGGTTCGTGGGCTGCCCGACTCCCTTTCAAAGCGAAAGAAGAAGATGTTTAGGGGAAGCCGAAGCGGAAAACCGTTGGACGTGCGGCGAAAGAGGCCTGTATTCCCGGACCTGAGGACTCGATCACAGGAAAAAAGAAATGGATGCCAGAAAATAGGAGGAGCAAGGAAAAAAAAGGGGGTCGGCGCTACAACAAGATGGCCCGAGCTGACTATCTTTTCCAGCAGAGAAAAGAAACTCCATCCATAAGGAAGGTGCAAGAAGGGGACTTCGAGGAAGGAGTAGGAAAACAAAAACACCGGTCTACCACCAAAATCGGCCTCCCTAAAACACCTCTTGAAGAAACCTTACATCGCACCGAAAAGAGGTAATGAAGTTGGTTGAGAGGCTCGGATAGCAGACGAAGAGCTTGGGCGGATTGCGCCTGAACGGAGGGCCTTTATTCAACTTGTGAAAAAAAAAAAAAAAACAGACTGCGACGCCGGGGGACGTAAACGCAACCAGAACACCGCTGGACCGGTACTATCACCGGTGTCGAAGGAAAGGAAGCTTCTTGAGGAGATCGAACTCTCCTCAAAAAGCGCCTGTGCCTAGGAAAAAGATGTAAAAAAACCAAGCTGAGCAGGACAAACTGGGCCACAAAGGGGAAAGAGGGTCGCGCCGTGTAGTCAGTCATATGGGGAAAGATTTCCAAGGGTAACAGCCCAGAGAGTCGAAAAGTTACATCGGAAAACGTTCCAACCAGAAAAAAAAAACGGCCTAAGCGAGGTTGGGGAAGTCCCCGCAAAGCAGCTGAATGTAGCAGGCGCACTTGTAGCCCAATCATTTCCTGACGTGGCCCGGACGAGATTCTGAGCAAAAAAGCTTCAACGAAGAGAGGAAATCTCCTAAACGGGGGGGTGAACACAACCGCCTCAATCAGGAAGCATTTCGCGGGAAGAGGGGCCAAAAAAACGAATTTGGGAATAAAAGGAAAATTTGACCCAAAAGGATGGAAAAGAAAAGTGCAACACCACCAAGGTGCCGCTGGGTAGGGGAGTATGACTTCACGAGTTGAAGATGGGAAGAAGCAAAGGCAGAGGTCACGCCGCGACTGGGGTAACGAACTTATTGAGGGATAGACCGCCGCAGAATTCAACCGGGCTAAAATTTCCCCCTATCGAACGAGAAAGGGGATTTCGGAGAAAGACTGCGGTTAAGAAACGGCGCAATGACAACATAAAAAGGGGGTTCCGGACCAAAAAATTTGTCCGTAAGCACCGAAAGGTTCTAACAATCAACTGAGAAGGGGGCGGGAAAATTCCCAGAACGGGGAGCAATAAGGCGGATCTATCCTGCAGTCAAAGAATCGACGATCGCTCACAGAACCAAGGGGCTAGAAAGCAACGGGGAAAAAGAGTGCACATACCACAGGTCCAAGTCCAAAAGAAGGAGGAGGATAGAAAGAAAAACCCCATCAGGACGGACGGAGAGAACAATCATAAATTTTGGAGGGGGGGCTTTCGAGGGAAATGGTTTTGGAGGGAAAGAGGGAACTGACGTACCCTAAGCGAAAGCCAGTGGAACGATGGGGGGGTCCAAAATGGGGCAAGCCCAAACATGGCAGTCAAAGCGTCCAGCTAACTAAAAGGGCCCTTGGACCAGGTCAGGAGAAAGAGTATCCCCCTCATTTCAAGAATTGAAGAACGAGTCTCAAAAAAAAGGAACACCAGTAAAAAAAGAAAACAGAAGAAACACAAGCATGAAGTAAAAGATGTACCCCCCCAAAAAGAGCGTAAACGTTTTATCCTAACAGCTCCTCATCGCAAAAAGGGGGGGTGGCGGTCAAAAAAAAAATAACGATAGGAGCAGGGATAAGCATGAAAGATTGAACGGCGCCCGTCGTAGATGCTCGTTAGGGGGGAGCATGCAATTCTCAAAATTACAAGGGGTTCTAGTAAAAAATTAAAAAAGGGTTCCGGCTGCAAGATCAAATGTCGTCTTTAGGAGCCCATTCCCTGTGGGGCGAGAAAAAAGCGAGGAGAAACGCTAAAAAAAAGTGACGGCGCCAAGGGGCTTACACAAACCATTTGGGCGAAGGAAAAAGGGATTTAACCGGCGAGACCTGGACAAAAAAATTCGATATAACATTGTCGCAGTGGAAGAGGGGAACAAAGGGGAGCCAGGGGAAAGAGAAGGAAAGGAACAAAAAAGCGCGGCAGCGAAAGAACCAAAAAGGTTCAATGCCTGCACACTGGGGACGGCCGACCTTTCAGAAAAAGAAAAGGGGCGTGCCGAGGGAACTGAAAACGGAAGACCGAAGGGTAAGGACGACAACTACCAGACTCAGAAAACAAAATATCTAAAAGATGGTGGCGACAAAATTGACCCAGAGAGATACTAGAAAGGCCGGGGGGGGTAAAAGTGATGATGATCTTGTAAGGGAAAGGTATGTAAGGTCTCGAAGGACCAGGGGGACTACAGGGGGTACTGATGGGGGGGGGGGAGGGACGGACTCAGAACATGAAGGACAAACGAGGCAACTCCGAGCCAATACTGGAGTAATTCGATGCTGTGCTTTTGTATGTAAGAAAGAAGACCTACACTTAGGGGGGGAAAAAATTTTGACTCACCTTCTGAAACCAAGAGGAGGTCCTGGAATACGGAACGATGAATGGGGAAAAAAAAAAACGATAAGATAGTTCTGTCCGCGATCGTCAGCTAACAGGGAGGGAATATCGGGAAGATAAAACAACAATAAGTCGAGCTCTACCGAAGGAAGGGAAGAACATTGATACAACGAAATCACCTAAACAAAACCCCTCCGTCCTCTCGCATTGTGCGAGGGGAAAACGAGAAAAAAACCCTTAGCCAGGAGAGGGTCGCAGAAATGAAATCGCTGCACTAAAAAGGGGAAGAGAAAAGAGGGGGGGTCAGAAGTTCCGATGTAAATTTTGGGCGATCGTCTGTCGTTAAGCTCAAGGCGAACGTATTAAAGTCCAGTTTCTCCGGAAGAAGGAGAAAGCAATGTCCACTACATACAGAGAAAAAACTTCCAGCTGGTTGGTAGGTCGACAAAACGGCGTCCTGCAATAGAGCGACAGTGCCGCACTGGAGACCCAAGTCGGAGGAAAACCGAGGAAAGAGAAATATCAAACCAAGGGAGACGCGAAGGGGGGAGCGGGATTGCAGAGAGGGATTGGGCAAAAGACGTAAGGGCTTTTGTGGTGTCGGTCCAATAAAAATCAAAAGAAGAAAGCCAAAAAAAGGGGAGCCAGACTATTCATACAGTTAAAGAGAATCTGTAAAACGAAAAAGTGGCATGAGGTCGCCCACCCGAATCATTGTCAGAGGAGGGATCCTAGACCGCAAAACTTACGAAAAAGGAATACTTCAGGCTCACGAAGTTGTCGACTGATCCGTGGATACTCGGGGAAAGGAAAGTTACCGTGAGGAACGAATGGTTTGTATGAAAGAGCCTTCAAAAAGAATAAAGACACATAACAAAGCGGCCAAAATCAATGACCTACTTAGTTATCGCGCTGGAGTCACAGAAAGCGATCGCCACCGGAAACGAAAAATCACAACAAAACGGAGAGAGGGAAAAGAAGACGGTGAGGAAAATCATAGCCGAAAAAAGAGGAGGAAAAAAGGGGGGATCGGAAGAGGGGTAGCGGAGTGAGAAAGTCGCTCACGAACCAATCGCGCAAGAACGACAGCCTCGTAGAATAAGAAAATCGGCTACAAGGAAACACAAATTTAAACATGGTGACACTGGGCGAAAAAAAAGAAAAGGGACTGAGATGGAGGGCGGGGAACAAACTCAGCCAATGGTTGTCTGGAAATCATAGGTAAAAAGATACCGCGCCCTAAAGGGGGTGGCCGGAAAGTTGGATGGGTGGCGCTCGACAAGAAAGAGGCAAGATGCGTATATCGGAAACACTGCTTTCAAACAACCGTCGAGGAGAAAACGCTTGAGAAAGCAGGGGGGTCAAAAGAGGAGGGGGGTACTAGAAAGAGGGAAGACAAGGTACTTGAGAAAGAGCGGTGGTCGCTTCCCACCGAGAAAGAAGACACCTGAAAGGGGACCTGGCGGGAGGATGAAAAAAAACTTACGCTTCATATGAAAAGAGGCCGAGAGGGGGGGACAAGCAATCAAAAGAGACAATGCAAGTAGTACACACCTCTGTGGGGTCGAGGCGGTGCGGGGAAGAAAGTAAAAAAAAAAAAAAAAAGGGGGTGGAAAAGGTGACAAGCGCGTGGGAAGAATAAAAGTAAAAGGCGAGCGGGAGAAAAAAGGAAAAAAGGTAGTGGGGGTACTCCTGGGTCTGGGAGAGGATCAATCCATTTAATCGCAAAGAGGAAGCGAGGCAAAGGGCGTCAACACTTGAAAAAGGAAACACTAAAAGGGGAAGAAGGTGAAGAGGGGCGAAACTCCGACAAAAGATAGCGTCTGTGAACCGAAGCAAAGCAACATAAAAAGAAAGGGAGGGTCGACCGGAGAAAACCACCACGTGTGCACGAAAATAGGCAGAGGAAGAGGAAAAACAAGAACCGCAATCAAGCAGGGGGGGGCCGGGGTTAAAAACACATTGTGTTGCGTACAAACCTCGAACCCCAATGCGCATCCAAGGGGAGTGAACGGAAAGGGACGGAATAAAAAGTCAAACAAAGGGAGTCAAGAACAGCTAACTCGGCCAAGAAAAGATAGAGGACCGCAAAAAGAAGCAGGAGAGAGGGAAGGTTCGTCAGGTCGCTTAGAGATGCAAAAAAGGGAGGAAAGTAGCGGCAAAAAAGGCAAAAAAAAAGCAGTGGCTCTCGGACAACTGGGCCATAAGTAATGAAAACGAACCAAGCTTTCAGGGAGACTTAGAAGAGAGGAAAAGGAGAAAAGTTGGAACATTCATTGGGGAAGCAAGAATGTCCACTGATAGTTTCTGTTGGAAGTGAGGGGGCCGGTTACAGTCGCCCGTAAAGAGGGAAAGGGAAATAGCGAAAGTAAGCAAGACTGGGAGGACGAGCAGAAGCGGCAAGCTCAGCGGCGCAAAAAAGATCTCGTCAGGTTATAATCGAATTATAGAAAAAGGGGGGGGAAGTCGGAAGAAAAGAAAAAAGAAAACAGGAGAACCAGCCTAAAAAATCTCCCTTACTCAATCAAAATAAAACGTACATCCTCAGGAGGGGGGCAATTCAAAAAAAGATTTTTCAATCAGGGGGGGGATAGAAAAAAAGGTTAATGGTGTACATCGATGTAGAAACATTAGGGGTGCCTTAAAAGATTCAAGGGGAGAATGTTGTTCGGACCTTGAGAGGGGGAAGGCTCAAATTGGGACAAAATATTGGGATGAAGCAATCAGGACGAGGCCCGGGAATCGTCGCTGCCGGAAAGAAAGGTCGGCACTGAAACGGCGATAAACGAAAAAAACTATTATTAACGAGAAAACAAATGAGGGAATCCAGTAAACACTGAGGAAAAATAAATTCGCTAAAAAAAAACAAATGGGGGGGTCGAAAAAACGGACAAAAGGAGAGAGGTCCTGAATGAAGGAGTCGGTGACGAAGCTACTTCTGACTTCAATAGGGGGGAGGCAGGTGAACTTGATCGTACGAACTCTCAAGAACTTATCTAGCAAAAAGTAAAAAAGTAGTAAGGTACGGGAAAAAGCAGTCGACCTGAGGGGTTCTGGTCGGTCGCTGTATGAAGAAAGCTTGTTTTCGAGAAAAAGTTGATTTTTAAAAAAGAAGAAGGGGTCTTTTCGGGAAGCCCGACCGTGCGCCGAAAGACATTCGCACAGGAAAAAGGGGAAATACCTACTCAGAAAAAGTGAGCTAGGGAAAGACGAAAAAAGTTCAAAACATTAGACTTGCTGGGTCTGATTCCGTGAAACCAAAGGAAAACTAGGCAAAGAAAGGAAGACCCAGCTATCAATTTTCTTCGGGAAGAGAAAGGAAAAACCGACTGTGTGGACAAGCGAAAGGTTAAAGATCATCGGGCGCGTCAAAAAAATCAGGCGCGAAACTCCAGAGAGGAAAGCTAGGCGTCTACAAAAACCAACTAGGGAATGCTCACAGGTAGGTAAGTTTAAAGTGGGAAGCGAACGACGCAAGAGTTTACTCTGGATGAAATAGAAAAGGAATGGCTTGGCTAAATACCCTGAAGACTAGATAATACGCGAAGAAGAGAAAAAAAGAGCTCTAAGAAACTTTTTTGTGGAAAGGAAGAGAAGGAAGACAAACGATCAAGGGCGAGTCAAATTGGGAACCGCGGTTCACAAAAACCACACGAGCACCTTCACCACGAGACGAGGGGAAAGGAGTCAGGGGGGAAACAAAAAGAAAGATCGGGTCGAGGAAAAAATGAGATAAAGCGGCGAGCTTCGAGAACCTAAATAAATTCATGACAACTGGGAGAGTCAACGCGGGGGGAGGAGGAATTGGTAATAAAAAAAAGGAAGGAGGAGGGGGGGACTAGAGAAAACGCGATAAAAATAAGTACAGCCGGCAGCGCCATCGCTGGGGAGACATGGGAAGGGGAGGAAACAGCAGAAGATTCCAAAAAAAAAAAAAAAAAGAAGGGAACAGGAAGGGACTTAGATTTCAAGTAAGGAGGAAGGGAAAAACGGCTCAGGTCCGTGGTGTGGAAAAAGGGAAGAAAAGAAGCGGTAGAGGGGGACCCAACAGGACAAGGGAATATTAGAAAGACGCTCGGCCGGAAAGGAGTTAAGGAGGGAAAAGACCAAGGTCCTTGCACTCGAAAAAGCGGCTGAACTAAAATGAAGCGACGAGTGAGCAGGAAAGCGCAAAAAATAAGAGCCAAAAACGCACGCCCAGTGCGCAGAAAGAAAGGGTCCACAGGAAGGGAGAAGAAAAAGAAAAAGACGACTAAAAATTCTCCTGAGGAGTGTCGCTCCCTCATGACGGCTATTCAGGGGGGACCGAAAAGAGAAAAGGGATCTCTTCAGGCGGTATCTGGCAAAAAAGCCTGCGCGACTTTCAGCGCGACAGTCCCATAATGATAAACGGCAGTTCGCGCCCGATTGTGAGAAAAAAAAATGTGACTTTTAGGAAAAACAATCTCAAAGAAGTAGGGGGGGGGGGGAGGCGCAAAGAGTACCTTACAGTGAAAAAATGCCTGACGACACCACAGCTGGAAGAGAGAAAAAGAGTACATAGGGGGGTCGGATTTGGGGACATGATAACGAGGGGGAGACTGAAAGGGGGATGTATTACTCGCGTGCGTGGACTCGCAAAGCGACCCGCCGCTGGGGTCTGGTGGCGACCAGAAGGGGGGGGGCCTTACAAAAACAGTGGGTGTGCTCAGGGGGCCTTATGGAGGACACATCGTGGATCCTTCAATCACTGCAAAACGGGGTGCTAGTCTCTACTCTGTTTAAACGAGATTCGCCTCAGAAATGGACCGAAGAGATGTCCAGAAAAGACGAAGAAGCACGCCGCGAGTGTCTGCGGCGGGATCAGGGGGAAGAAGAGCAGGGGAGAAACAATCTTCGAAAAAGGCGGAAAAAAGGTGACCGAAAACGAGCAACGCCGAGACTAACACTCTACTGAAACTGTCGGCAAAATGGGGGAGGGAGAGAGAGATAGGCGGATGAGAATTTACTGGGAATACAAAGACGGCGGGGGGGTTCCAAACAAACCGGGTGGGAGAGCTGGTGGAAAGGGACCGGGAAAAGGGAAGCCCGCGCGCAGGTTAAAAAAAAGAAAGAAAACGGTCCTGGACGAGAAAAGAGCCGGCCAGCCTCGGCGCGTGGAGAGAAAAAGAAACGGGCGAGGGAAGAAGGGGGCGGAAGAAAAAGTAAAAAAATAGAAGAAAGGGAAAGGTGCACAGAAAAAAGGGAGAACGTGAGAAATAGGAAGCTACGAGTGAAAGCGCGAGCAGATTCCTTCTCTGAGAAAAGAACCAGGGAAAGGGACGCGACACGCAGGAAAAGGCTATCGCGAGACGAGAAAACAAGAAGTCAAAGAGCGGTCCGGATTAAAAACAGAGCCAGCGCAAGCCGAACATCAAAGACTGCGCCGATGTAAGAAAAGCAAAAAAGAGCGAACAGGGAGGGCGAAGGTGAGGAAGGAGAAAGGAAATCAGAAGCGCTCAAAGGGGAAACTAAGAAAAAGGAAACAAGGAAAAACCACGGAGATAAGAGGCCAGACGTTGCAAAGGAAGGCAAGCCGCCTTGCCGTCGCCCTCGAAAACGCGATAGATTGGGTGGAAGAAAAAGAAGGGAAAGCGCTTTGAAAAAACCTGTAACTATGGGTAAAGAGGAAGGACTAGAGATCAAAATCCATAGGGGGCGGAGTAAAAAAGAGAGAAAAAACGGAATTCTGGGGAGCCATCGCCCCCCTTGGCCGCGGACAACGGGGAGAATGCGCGAACCTCGTTCCCCGGGCGCTTAGAAGAAAAAAAGCGAGAAGAGGAGGACCCGCGAGCTGGAACATCGCGCTACACGAGGGGAAGGGGGGAAAATGCTTGGCCGTAAGTGCCACCGCATCTCCGTGGTCCGAAGAAAAACGGGAAAAAACCTACGATCGCGGGCCTCGAAGTACAGGGAGTCCTGGAAGCGCCCGAGAAGAAACCAGGATGTGAGAGCAAAAAGCACGCTTGAAGGAAAAGACTTCTGGGGAGGGCGGGGGGAGAGGCAGAAGGTGGTTTAATACTCCTGACAAAGTCCGGAGAACGTCGACTAACTACATCTTCGCCTGCGTCGGAGAGGGAAAGTCTCCTGAGGGAGGGAGGAACAGGCATCGGCCAAAACTAAAAAAGAGAAAAAAATAAGAAACTCAAAGATGAGAAATGAGCGTCTGCTTGGCGATGAGGACATCTCCAATCGCCGCGCTGAGATCGCCACATCCACGGGGAAAAGGGAGCCGCTGGAAAACGAAAAAGGAGGAGGGCATCGGAATGCAATCAAACGGAGGAAGACGGGGAAGGCCCGTTGCCGATCCGCTTCCCAAATGAAGAAAGCAAAAAATCAAAGGGGGGTCTTGGGAAAAAGAGTCACAGGAACAAAGGAAAAGACCGAAGAGAGAGAATTGGAGATCAGCCGAAAAGAAGGGACAGGGCAAGACCCGAACGGGAAGGGGAGGAGGGGTGAGAGGTAACACTGCTCGATGCTAGGTAAGGGGTAACTAAGGAAAAAAAGAAAAAAGAGTAAAGAAAGCGTCGACGGCTACAACCGTATACAACCGAAGACGCGAAACACGGCTCAAAGCGGTAAAATCTAAACGAAAAATTTACCTGGGGGGAGGAAGTCGGAACTCTCTAAGGTTCCTAAGCCTGGATGGGGCGTTGATCCCGAGTGCATTGGGAAAAAGGAAAGCAAGATCAACGCAGTTTTGGAAGAACAAAAAAGAAGGCAAGGGGAAACACACGCAGGAGGGGATCCTGCGCGAGGAAAAAAGTGCATACAAGATCAAAAAAACGAAAAAAAAAACCGATAAAAAATAATGTCAAAAGACACGTCGAAAAAGCGCGCGTCGAGAGAACAAGGAGGACCCGGAAAGTGGGAACTGTAAATCCTAAAAAAAGGGGACGACTCTAGTCCGAAGGAGGGAACGAAAAGAAAGAAAACCGGCATTGGTAGAGAAAAAAACCATTCATAGGCAGAACTCGCTGAGGGAGCAAGGGGAAAAATTCAAAAAAAGCAGGAAAAAAATGGGGAAAGAAGAAGAGTCGAGAAAAGTCAAAACGCTGACCAGCGGCTCGAGTTCATGGGTGTGCGATGGGAGCAACGCAAAGAAGAGGGGAACGACGTCTCTATTTAGGGAGGGCAGAGGGAATGTTACCAAAGGAGAAATGGACAGGCGGTTCGTGGGGTCTAAAAAAGGAAGCAGGAAAGCACCAAAAAAGGAACCCCCCCGGTGATTAGTCATGGTGCGAAACAAATATTCTCCTCATGGAAGAAGGAGGAGGATAATCAGCTGAAAAATCCCTACTGGGACGGCGGAGGGGTCGCGAAGAGACATCCCAGAATGAAAGGGCTTAATATAAAAGAGGAGGGGAATCTCCCACCAAAGGGGAGAGAAGAACGGAAGGGCTGAGCGAAGAAACCGTAGACCAAAGCGTAGAAAGGATGAATGGGGGTTCGCGGCGTTAAAGAAACCGCGCGCTCTGGCAAGGAACTAAGAACCATATGGCATTGAATGACACAGGCAAAAGAAAAAGGTGTCTGGGAAAGTTGGGGGAGGGTCCCTCGTCTCCATACACCGACGCCGGGGAAAAAAAAATCTCGATATAATTGGAAAAAAAGATTTGAGAGAGATAACTCCTGCTTGAAAAAAGAAAGTGTAGGAAAAGAATTACTCAGGAAAAAAAAGGGATGAAGGACTCCAGAACCAGAGATGCCGAAGGCTCGCTGATCTTGGGAACTCTTTCGGGAAAAAAAAACCTAGATCTCAAAATAGTCGTAGGGGGCAGAAAAAGCCCCCACCAAAAAAAAGAACGGACTGGAGAAGTTGGATATATGGAACCACGGCTGAATGGTAAGGATTATGGGAGAGAAAACAAGAAGACTGAATGGGAGGAAAAACGATGTCAGGCGGGCGCTCCAACAGCACATGCCCAAAAAAAAAAGAAGCAGAGGGTCGGAAAGGATCCTCGAAAAGATAGAACGCGCTCTACGCTTGACAAGGCATAACCTTTAGAAAAAATTAAGGAGGGGGGAAATGCCAAAACCAGAGAAAGGGTGAGAAGGGGTTAAGTAGGGAAATAGGGAACACGCGAGGCCCCGTAAATCACAGTCGGATGTGAACAAAAAATGAGGTTGTTAGGGCTGGTCAGAGCGACGCAATCCCAAAAGCGAAATTCGTAAAACACAACCCGGGGAAGCCTGAATTGATTTGAGTCCGCGCCCGGGCGTTAAGTCCAACCTTCGCCGACTTGAACAAAACAAGCAAGGTGCAGAAACATGGGGACGTACAACCCATTTTCGAAAACGAGGGAGACCTTTGGTACCAGGACCCAAAGAGTAAAGTGCGGATCAAGAGCATAAAGCAAGCCAGAGAAACGAGAAAAAGGGGAACTTCCGTTATATGCCGTCGCAACCCGCTAAAAAACTCAGTAACCCCGGGCGATGACAACGTAAGGAGGATAACAGCAACAAAGACACCTCAGGATCTCGAGGGTAAACTGAGAAAGGAGGGGGAGGAGAAAAGGGAGGGATTCGTTAGAATTTTACGAAACAAAAGATTTTGACGAAGTTAAGTGTTAGAATCAACAATGGCGAAAATGATAACTGAAAGCAAGAACAGACCAATTGCGAAGAATGGCGAGGAACACTTTGAAATGAAAGAAAGAGACACACTAACGAAAAAAAAATCGAACCTGACCAGTCAAGGTCACCAAACATGTGCACTCAATCTGACCCCGAAAGAAAGTTTGCTATGAACAGAAGACTCAAGGCACCCATCGCAAGGTGCGAAAGAAAAAGTCAATAGGAATGCGATATCGAAAGGGGGAAGCAGTGTGGAAAGGAGAACATTCGAAGGAGGGGGACGGAGAACAGGCTGTGCAACCTTCCCTCAAAGGAAGGTTTAACACTTGAAAAAATGTCGGGAAGATCCTGGAAAGTCAAAAAAGAAAACGAATGGGGGGAAGCATTCAGGGGAGTGGACGGACGGGATAACACCCGAAAGTAGGCAGAAAACCTTAACTCAGCCCGCCGGTTTTTCCCGGGCCTGCGAAAAATCAAGAAAAATCGACAGAACAACTAAAAAAAGGTGCAGGGGTGGAAAACAAAAGGAAAAGCAAATGTTCAGCACGGCTACTTCAGCCGAGGAGAAAACAAGCCTCAAGAAAATCGAAAAAGGAGCCAGTTTGGAAGACAAAAGGTACGTTAAAAAAAACCTCAGGGAAAAGCGAAGGGGTCTTTCAACCTGGGGAAGGGAGGCAGCTCAACTGGTGTCGATCCCCAACTCAGACATACCACCGCCTTCAGGCTATGAGGAGAACCAAAGAAAGAATAGATCTCAGGGGAACGAGGGAAAAAGTGATGAAGACGACTGATTAAGGGGAGGAAGATAGGCCATTTTCCACTAGTGGATCGATGGGTCGAGGGCGCAATGTATGCCGGGAATAGGAACAACTCGAAAGGAAAGAAGAAGTTAGAGAAAAAAAACATGAAGATCGGGAACGAGCGGACCCAGTTGCAACAGGGGGAAAGGCAGCCGGAGAAAGAATCGCGGGAAAAGGGGGGGCCGATGAGAACTTGTAGGAGGCAGTGGGAAAAGAGCTATGCTGTCCTCGCACGCAGGCGAAAAGTAAAAAGGGAGAAAGCGTAGCCATTAGTAAGATGAAGATGGGGAGAGGCTGCAAGGGAAAGACGTCTCAGAGGGTACAACCCCTACCCGAATTTGGAGCTGGGGGAAGCATGGGGGACGCAATTGCGCGAAAGGAAGCGAACAGCGAGTTTTATCAAGGAGCATACGGAGGCACAATAAACCGCGAAGCAAAAGATCTACTTCACGGGGAGAGATGAAGAGGGGTCTAGTAAACGAGAAAGATCTATTATTCACAAGAATTGGAGATCAAAAACAGCAATCACCTAACATAAGGGTACGCAGGAGAGACGGAATGAGACCACCGTTCAAAAAAAAATAAAGATAACGGGGAAAACAAATTCGAAAAACGATGGTTCTTTAGAGGACCCATTCTGGAGCGCGAGGGGATGAAATGGTAGGTAAAAGAAGATACTATCGAAAAAGGTGGGTTGAGGTTGAAGATATATAGCAACTCCGACGAAGCCCGGGACATCGGACCATGTTTGACCTGAAGTAACGAGCAAGTACGAAAAAAGAAAGAAGAAAGTGTCTGTGTCAGGCAGACCTAACAGTGCGATGTCAAGGCAGTGCCAGGGAGCAGGGACTTTTTCATAATCTCCGTGTGGGATAAGACGAGTGGAAGGGATTCTAGGGGGGGGTCGAGGCGCTTCTGACCTCCCTAAAAAACCTCGTTCCCCACGATCCAAGGTGGCTACTAACCAAACTTCCAAATAGGAGAGATCGGGAAAAAGAACGGAACAGCCGCAATG
>Ga0179593_1523576_pt1 | contig 19701 bp, 20 predicted proteins | sample CZODoug2_1_08_16_FD_185931 | JGI IMG/M metagenome (GOLD analysis project Ga0179593, IMG submission 185931) | Vadose zone soil fungal communities from Angelo Coast Range Reserve, California, USA - CZODoug2_1_08_16fungal (PacBio error correction) | ecosystem: Environmental > Terrestrial > Soil >...
CAAACCATCCTTGGGGGCACGGCCAGAAAAAAAACGACGGACTGGTAACCAGCTGTAGTAAGAAGGGAACAGGAATGTTGCCTGGAATCCCTTGAGCCAGGAGTCAACAAGATGGGGACAGCATTCACACGTTCCGAAAACTCTTTCCTAAAGGACCTTAATTCTAACCGGGCACGGTCTTTTGAAAAAGGGGAGAGGAAAATTCTCGCAGGAGGAGGGATGCTGGCCACAAAGGAAACACTTAGGGGAGGAAAAGGGTGTCTGAACACTCGGCCACGTTCTTTGTCGCCATGTCCTCTAGTACTTGGGCTGCAAGAGCAACGGTAAGCATGGGGGAACCCCTAGCGTCCGATGCCGAAAGTCCTCCCCAAGGGATACATTAAAGACATGTGAAAAAGACCCCGTTTCGAGCTCTATGAACAAAACCCTCTAGAGGGGAGATGAAGGATCTCGCTCCCTAAAAGAATGAGAGCGTGCACGGAAACGCAACCGGATTCTACGGAAACTAGATTCGATAAGAGAAAGGGAAAAAAAAACGGGGACCTGTGGGGCTTCATTCGAGGGAGGGGAGACTGTCTTTTACATAATACCCGCGGATGCGAGGGGAAACAAAAAGTCGAGGAACCCGTTTCACCGGGACGAAGTCTGGGTTTTAGAGTGGAGCACTGCTTTATGCAAAGGAGGGACACAGGGAACAATCAGAAGATAAGTAGATCTCTCTCAACACCCGCGAAAGGGGGGCCACGTTGAGTCACTAAAAAAAAGGGACCAGAATGGGAAAATAAAAACGACCTGCAGCCGGCAACGAAAAAGGTCGAAGAGCGTCACTTTCCAACGGGAGGACAATGGTGTGATAACGCCATCGGGCAGGCAGTAACTAATGGCCGAAGTCAATTTTTCCGCCTCAATAAAAAACAAAAAAAAGCCGAATTGGACCCTGGAACAAAAGGACAAGAGTGAGGGCTCTAAAACTTCTTCTTAGCTGAAACGAAGAACTGGGACCCGGGGGACAGGGAAAAACAACTAATTGAATACTCTTAAAAAGCATACCCTAAAAAGAAAAGACATCTGAAACACATTGGCAAAATTAAAGACGTGGAAGACATCAATTACTCGCAGGTCAAAGGGAAGTCCATCGTTTCCCTCGAGCACCGGTTACTTCCAGAGCCGAGGAGTAAATCGGCCGTATCCGTACAGCCTCTGCAGGAAGGCGTGGGGAATAGCGGGGATAGTACAGTACAGTCCCATCGACTAGGAGGGGCTCAGTAACGGAGAAATAAGAAAGGGACATCGAGGTTAAGACTATTTACAAAAAAAAAAGAGAAAAAAAAAAAAGAGGGCCTCAGGTGGGGAAAGCCGCAATCCTGTTCGATGAATAAAAAAAACTAGGGAGACTCCAAGGCCAAAAAAGGGGGAAGGGGTAAGTTCAACGCGGGCTGCTGGGGTGTCGCCGATCCCAGAACCAGCCGGTAAGCGCCCGAAAAAAATGCAAGAAAGGATCACTGAAAAGAAAATATCCTGGGGGAGGAGAGGGGAACCCCAAGAAGAAAAAGAAAGGCTCAACGGTAAAATGAACAACCTCACCCCAAAGAGGGTGATCTTGTCTAAGAAGTTCACCTCTGAATCAGAGACGGTTCTCATTCAAAAGAGTCTAAACTTTGGATCGGTACGTCCTGGGTCTTACCTAGGAAAGCCCATCCTTCAAGAGAGAGCAAAGACAAACTCCGAAGCTTGGTCAAGCGGTTGGCAAAAACCCGTCAGGTGAGGGGCGAAGGGGGGATACTATGTCAAAGGGGAAGATCAATTTACGCAGAAAAAAGAGAACGCGGTAGAAAGGGAACCTAGGGAGGAGGGGGGGGGGAATGACGGACGCTTTTCGAGGTTGAAGCGAACGGCCACCGACAAGGGAAGATTTGGGCCATCAAAAAGACCCAGACCAGGGGATGCGTGCTTGACCTGACAAACCAACATTCAAAGATCTGGGAAAGATGTTGTAAAAAAGGAGTGAACTAGAACAAAAGATGCTTAGTAAAGTCCTATTGTGAAAAATCCTACAAAGATACGTGTGTTGCCGAGCTCGGGGGGGTATGAAAACCCGGTTAAGGGGGAGAACCCGCCTGGGCAGCATTGGCCACCTGAATACAGACTGCTGATGAAACCCGAAATGCAGCCCCACCCCTCCGAATACGGGCGTTGCCAGGCCCGAGGGGGGCTTAAACCGGGAAAAGAGGGGGGGAAGTGGGGGGGGGGAGGAAATGCTATGCTTTGAAAGGGCACGAACTTGGGAACTTCGAAACAAGCAAGGAGAAATAGACGCGTGTTACGGGAACGAAAGAAACTGTCGGGGGTGGTAACTTACTGAGCAAAAAACTATTGATGAAAAGGAACTGACCTCAACAAAACGATGGAATGCCTATAGCTTTTTTGACAGAAAAAAGCCTTTGACGAGGGCCGACAGGGCGTGACTGAAAGCGGATTTTTCACTACGGAATCCACGCGAAATCTAAACATTCAAAAAAACCGACGGGAACAACAGGATCCACCATCGAGGCGGTTAAGGGCGAAACGGGAACATCCATGGGTATAAACAGACGCGCGCAAAATCACCCAAACACAAAAACACAAAAAAAAGAACACCTTACAGTCAAAAGTCAAAGTCTCCAATTCGCCGTCTTTCAAGGGGAAAACAAATCCTCAAAAGGAGAAAAGAAGCAGTCGTGTGTATGAACGCTACGACGGGAAAGAGAACATTACTTTGGAAAAGAGGCTCTGGTGACGAAGGAAGACATACCAAAAAAGGAACTAGTCCAGGAGAAAAGGGGGTCTAAACCCGTCAGTGAGAGGGCCATTGAAGGTTCTGGGGGGGGAAAAAAAGGCCGAGCTAAGGTTGAGTGGGAATCGCCAAGCCGTTGTAAAGAAGAATCTACACATCTCCTCCCCCGAGAGAGCCAGGATAAACGGGGGAAACAGATCAAAAAAAGGAATAAATGGCGGGGGGGAAGCGGGGGCTTCCGGACAGGGGGGGGGAGGTTCGGGCCCTTCAGCAAGGCCAAGAAACAAGGGAGGCGGGGGGGAAAAATAAGGGGGGGGGAGGGGAGGAGCGAAAGAAAGGGCTGCGCTCACGGCTCTCGGCGGCGCGAGTGGATGAACGGGAAGGGAAATGCCGAATCCCCTCCGGTGTAACGATGTGACAGGTTCCCGTGCGCTCTGTATCAAAAACTGGAAGACCAAGAATGCAGAAAGTAGCCCAAAAAACGGAAGCAGACGGCACCACTGCGAAAGGAACTTAAAAAGGGGAAAATCCCAACAACGCTTCTCCAGCAGGGCAAAAAGGGCGTCATATTAAACCCCCATGGAAAAAACGATTCTTGTCGGGGGGGGTGGCCGGGCATAAAAAGGGGGTCGAAAAGGGGGAAGCTACCGGGTAACTGGGGGGATGCGTAATTTGATGGGGTGGGGGCCAAATAACCAAAAATACAGAATGATAAAAAGTCTCACTTTCAGCCCTGGAATTTACCAAAATATCTGAATACAAAACTAAAACTGAAATTGGGAGCTACGCATCGCCCAATGTTCCAAGAACTGGGGGTGGAACGGAAATCACAATCCAGTCATATCACTCGGGTACTGAAAGAGAACTCCCCCAAAACAAATGAGAAGCCTGACAAAGGGGGGATTGACCTCCCTAAGAAACCGAGAGCAAACAATAAGTAGACTTTCTCCTGAAATGTTTTCGGTGTAAGTTAACTGATGAAACGCTAACACTAAAGATCAGGAAAAAGGGGGATTTACAAAACGGCTTGTGGCTTCGCAAAAAATGCAAAGAAAAACAGGACGGGGTTCAATCTGAAAAAAGCACTGTTCGATCACACTGGGTTAAAAACTCCACAACAACGAAACCCTACGGGGAGGGGACGGCAAGGATTCGTATACTATCGGAGAAACACCCGGCGTAGTACGCAAAAAAGCAGTTCACCGGAACGAAAGTAGAACGAGCGCGAAAGAAGCGAAGAGGGGGCATCACTCCTCAAAAAACACAAGAAGAAAGGGAAACTGTTTCTACGGGGAAAAAACATCCCCCAGAAAAAACAGGGCTACTGGAATTTTGTGGGGGCAGAAACGGGTCCTCTAGCCTCGGCAGAAACCGAAGGGAAGGTATACCGCCGACGGCCCGACGCTAAGGGGGAACCAAAGAAGTAAATGATTATTTGAAAAGAATAGAGGAAACTGAATGGTACCAGGAAGGGGATCCAAGACCTATCCATCCGAAACACTGACCAAATTGCGGGTCTGTGATACAACAGAAAGTACCCCAAAAGGTCAGAAGACTTTTCAGTCTTGGGGGGAAAACAGAAAATGCCGAGGGACGGAAGAAAGGACCTAGCCCGCACGTACGTGCTGACGGGGGTTAAAAAGCAAGGGAAACCCTGAAGACCTAGTTCGGGATGGAAGCACCAAAAAATACTTACACCGCATCGTGTATTTCGAAAAATTTGTGTGGACACCACACCGAAGAAGTTTCGCAATTACCTCTCTAACAGAGGAAGCTATCTCTCCATGCAAAGCAGGCCGTGGAAAAGAGCGTCGCTGGAGTGGGGCTGCCAATTCCGGTAAAAAAAAAGCATCCTGCGCTACACTCGGTGGGAAAAAAAAGGGGGTCAGGGAAAAGGGAAGCGTTTCCGCATCAAACACGGGCAGGAAGCAAAGGTCGAACAGAACGATTGGCGATCCTGGAGCTCAAATAAAGAGGGAGGCCAAGGTCCTTGTACCTTTGGATCATAAGATACTGGATGCTTTGGGGGGGAGAGGAATCTGCGGTCAACAGTTGGACTGGATAAGAGGGTGATTTCATCACTCCTAAACCAAGAAATGGGGTTGCGTGAAAAAAAAACAGGAAATTTCTCAATGGGAAACGACGCGGAGGTGCTCATTCGGGATGAGCCAGAAAAAACACGCGGAAAATAGTAACCCACCAAGGGGCCTGGGAATAAAAAGTTGCCGGTGAGTAATACCAAGACGGGCGTCATCTAAGGGTTGCCTTCACGATAAAAAAAGGAGTAAATAAAGGGGACAGGATCTTGGTCCGCGCTCGAGGGACTCCCGCTAACAACACAAAAACCCTTTTCGCGGTATGAACTGGATAAGAAGAACTTTTGTGGTCTCGGGTGCACACAAAGGGTCCAAGGGGGGCAGCAGACGAAATACCTGGTGCGTCAGGAAAAAAAAGCGTGCGGCGGGGGGCCGTACGTGAGGCGACACTGAGATAACTCCGGACCCCGTCTCGGAAACATCTTTACACGGGGGGAACGGGTAAAAAAAAAAAATCACGTGATTAACCTGACTGGGTCGTGGTAGTCAAGTCTTGTCCAAACGGGCCTTCGGTGGTGTGTGTGTGCCTGGAGGTAGGGACGAAGGAGGTCAAAAAATCACCAGGTCCTGTGTGGGGCGCCGGGGGGGGTTAGCAAACAGGGACGGGGGAAGAGGTTCTTTTCAAAAGAGGTTGTGTAAACGCCAGGTGGGAAGGCTCAGAGTGATTGGGTGTTTATGTCTCGCAAACTATGCCGGGACGAAACTAAGTGGGGTATCTTTTGGAGAAAGGGTTCTGCTGCCGAGGGAGGGGGAACCGTTCCGAATTTTCTAATAAACGACGCGGCCAAGGCGCATCTGGCGGGGAAACGAAAAAAAAGGTAGCGATTCCTGAAAAGAGGGGACTCTGAGGAGCATCTTTCGACAGCGTAGCACCCTAGATTTCCACACGTAAGCGGAACCAAAGGGTCGCCCGGAGCATGCGGAGGGGACAAGGAATTGCCAGGGCGCGACAAAAGTCAGCGCGCAGTTCCGTCACATTTGACCCCTGAGCCTCCCAAGGAAGTGACTGTGGGGGGAAACAAAAACAATGTCGGGCTTAGGCAGCAGAGATTAAAGTACAAGGAGGCCCGCAAAACGGGGGGGGGGTCCCTCAAAAAAAAAAGGAATTTGACTCAAAAAGAGAAAAAAAAAAGCAGGAGGAAACTCTTCCCACCTTAGGATCAGAAGGCTCAGTCACGAAGAAAATAGGTTAACGCATGGGACGGAGATCGTGCAGCAAGCTCGAACCGACCAAAGGGGTCATAAAAAAAAAGGAGACCGGCGTGGAAAGGAGAGTCTGAATGGGGGGAATTCCCACGAATGAAGCGCCCAAGGGGTATAACAAAGGTCCGTAAAGGGGAAAAGATGGAAAGCCAATAGGGGGAAGGAAAAAAACCACCTCGACGGGGGGTCAAGCCCGGCAAAGTGAAGTGTCTACCCAGACAGGTGGTTTAGGCTGGGCAGAAGAAAAAGGGGAGGTAGCCTTGAGCCGCGTGCTGCCTACACAACTCAGCCCGAGCAGGCAATGCTCCCGTAAGTCAATAAACAGCCGGACGGGGGAGCGAAAAACGTCTCCGTCATGCGTAAAGGGGTGCTGGCGGACGCATTTAATTCAGGGGATCTGGGAAAAGGTTCTAGTCGGGCAAAAAAGGGGGGGGCCAAACGGGGGAGAAACGGAAACCCGAATCCTTCCAGCACGGTCCAAAAAGCGACCATGTACATTTCCTAGGAGATCTTCAAGAGGGAAAAAACAAATGTGGAAGTACGGCAAAATGCTTTGTGCACGAGCGGGAATTCTGTTGGAAACCGGAAACCACGGGTGCGTGCCGGGGGGGTCTTATCGAGGGGAAAAGCCCGTCCAGAAAAATTGGGGTCTCGAGCGGAATCTCAGTCCTAGGTCGCCGTGCAAGGTGGTGTGGGGGGGGGGTGTGGATGTCGTGGGGAGGTGTTTCGGGGGTGGGGGTCTGATGAGCGGGCGGGTGGGGGGGGGGGGGCGGACCGTCTACTGGTCACATCGGGGGAAGTAGAGCGGTCGGAAGGAGTCGGAAAAAATCAAAAAGGGCCTTCCTTTGGTGGTAAGAATCACTTATGCTCGCGACAGAACAAGGGGGGGGATCTATCAAAAAGAAGGGTTTTAGAGCAGAAAAAAGGGGGGTGGCGGAAACTACTATCTGGTACGTCGAAAATTCGATTATGTTCTCTCAAAATGGGAGTCTTGGGAAAGAGAAGTGGGGAAAAGGGGCGGGGTTTTGTAGGGAGCGATGTCGCCTGATTCAGGCAGGGAAATGGTTGCAGTAACAAAAAGAACTTCTCCGGAAAAAAGGGGGACTACTCATTAAATCCCCCCTGCCCTTGGGGGCGAACATCGATAGGAAGAGCGTATTTAAAACGTGGGGGCAGGTCCCTAAGCAGGGAGGAGAAAGCAGTGTTTGGGGGAGTAAGGGGAATGTGAGCGCCCGTACCAGCCGTAGCCCAAAACTCAGGGCAAAAGGGCCCCAAGCTCGAGATCCCTCCTTGCAAGGGGAAAACGAGAAACAAATGAAAAACCAAAACAACACACCAGGGAGATGAACCTAGCTATTTTTCAATCTTGGGGGCCTCGCCCAATCTATCAGGGACTCATATCGAAAGGGGGGGAGGTGCACGAAACAAGATAGAAGCCCGTGAAAGTAACGGATGGGCGAACACACCTCAAGGATCCCATCTCACAGAACGAGACGACGGAAAACGTAACAAAATCTACCTCGCCAAAAATCCCTCTGGGTGGAGGTCGCATTCTGGGGAAAAAATCAGGAGGCCCGGGCCAGTCCCAATAAGTCCTAAAAGATTTTTGGACAGCATCGTCTGGGAATAATAAACTGGAAACTAGCCCCGGGGGGGAAGGGTTCCACGTAAAAAAAAAAAAGTACTCAAGGGGAAGGATCAAGTGGCTACATCGGCGCCGGGGGGAAAATTCTAAAGAATAGGTTCAAAGCCTACTTAAAGGAGCCCAAGTAGGTCTATGGAGACCAATGTACAGAAAAAAAAGTTCATTGTGGCGAGGGCGAAGAAATGCCCAGGTCCGCCGGCCTATAACGGGAGAAGGAGGTGAGGCGCTACAAACAAAAGGATCTGGCTATCCAACGGTTCAAAAGGGGGAATGGGAAACTCTCCAATCGAAAAGCCTCTATCACTTACGAAGGAGTAGGAACAATTACGGGGAACTATGAAGCATCTCAGAAGCAACTACAGAGGAGAGGGAAGAAGTGTCAAGCAGTTGAAAACATTCCGCCTAGGTCACCTCACGGACGACACTGACTCCAATACCCAGAAAGGAGAACCAAACAAAGAAAGATAATCCCTTCGAAGCACGAGTATGAATATTATCGTGTCCACGAAAAAAAAAACGGGGGGGGAGGGAGTGCGGAGATGACTAGAATTCCTTACCCGTGAACCACACACCTTTAAAACAATCAGAATAAAAGTGACCTGACAGGCGAAAAGGGCCTCCAGTGTGCAAGGCGCCGAAAAATATGGTAGCGAGGTTCACAGGTTGGGGGAGAACGGGAAGTGAAAAAGGGGGGTAAAGTGTCCCGCGGGAAACACAAAAAAGGAAAAAGATCCATAGGTTTCGAACCAGATCAAAGGAAAAAATAACCCTGGGACCAACCTGATATAAAGGTACATCCTCAAATATAATTAATAACTAGGAAAAAAAGAGGGGCGGTCTAAAATGCGCCTGCATGCTGAAGAAGCTCAAATAATCGAAAAAAGTGAGACGGGGTTCCCCGGTAAGCCCGAGCTGAGTCATACCTCGGGCAGAAAAGAACGGGCTTTTCTGAAAAATACATGCCGCTTGGGGAAAAACCTCCAGGCGAGGAAAAAGGCGGGGAGACATCCGGGAGGGAAACAATCCTATTTTGGGGGGTCTGCGAAAACATGTGCCGATGATGTTCAAAAAAACGCTAGTCTCAAAGAAAGGAGTACTCTGGTTTTACTTGGAACAAAGGCCCTTGACATGGAAGTTACTCGACCATGGGGGGGAAAGGAAATCGGAGCAACAAATCCAAGGGATTCTTCTCCCTTGCGTCATGGCAACGATTTGGGGGTCTGAAGGCCGCTACCCTTAAAAAAAAAAAAAAAAAAGCTACGACCGGGAAGGAACAGGGCTCGGGAAAATGTGTGAGCAAAAAAGACGTTTCTCAAGATAAAACAGCACTTGGACGTTTTAGTAACGAGAGATGGGGTAAGGGGGTGGGGGAGCGGCCGTTACACTCTAAAAGGAAAAAGGGGGGGAAAAAAACTAATACCTTATCCTGGGCAAAGAGCAACAATCGCCCGCGCCAGGAGACTGGGAGGTGGGGTCCTCACGTAGAATGGTGGTGCAAGGGTTGAGTCGTAAAGATAGTCGGGGGGGAAATGGTGGCCTTTGCTTCTATTTCTTGGAGACATGACGCTAACGTTGATCACATTCCTATGAAGAAAGGCCGCAATCCGCTCGAGAACTGGGGCTAATACGAAAAAAAGATGAATAGTTGGGGGGACCTAACGTTTGGGGGGGTGGGGGGTTGCGCTCAACCCGAGAATATAAAGCAACTGGGCGAGAACGTAATTAAAATCATGAAAGAGCAACCACAGAGATTTTGGTCGAAGGCAGAGCGCCTGGGAAAACCAACAAAAATGCTGAGTGAGGCTTTCGGACGTGAGTGGCTGAATGGGGAGCAAAAAAAAATAAAGCCTAGCCTTTCCAACGTAAACCATACAATGAGTCCCGGGGGAAGGGGATCGGACAGAAAGTGGTTCCCCCCTCCGCGACATCACCACCCCAACTGACTCAAGCTGTCTCCCCTCAACTCCAAAGGAAAAGGGTCACTTGTCAAAAAAAAAGGAGATCAGACAAGAACTACCGAGGAACTCCTGGGGAAAATTAAATCAACCCCGCAGAAAACCCATTACCGGGGGGGATAGGGACATCTTTAGGAAACCGATCCTCTCATACTACAACCAGTACTTGCAAGATAGGTACGGATAACCCTGCAGGGAATGCAAAAACTGACTCCGTGGACTGCAGCATTACTTCTTCTCAGGGTGGGGAGAAGAGACCAAGAAAGGTTATAATCCAGTAAGAAAAAAAAAGTAGTACCGCCCTCAGACTCGGCGAGCCTAACAGGGGCTAGAGTGAAGCTCAGAAGGCTAAAAAGGGTCCTTTCGAGTCGCAAATTGCTGGGGAGAACCTAGAAAGGGAGGGAACTGGGGGGCAGAGGGGAGATTTCGGCGCAAGAAAACCCTCACCTACAAAATAGCGCACGACAAAAGAACTGACACCTATCCATATGCTCGCTCAGGCATCCCCAAAACACTACTCCAACACCAAAGACTAAACCATGGGCTGCCATATTGGAGGTCGAAGAAGAGAAAGAGAAGTGTTCTAAGGAACCCCTAAGGGAAGAAAAAGCGAGTGCTACGACGGGCCTCTAGCGACGGGGAAACAGGCCGGGAGGGGGGGCATGGGCAACTTTCGTTAAAACGAATCGCTCCGCACCAAATCAAATGACCTAAAGGGGTGGTTAACTATGCGGAATCTTTTTAATGAAAATGTATACCCTGCAAACCGTAATACTATCCAAAACGAGCGAAGGAGGGCGGAGTTTGTGGGACACATAAATTGTTCCAAGTCGAACAGCCTATCAATAATTGAAATTGCAGGTGGGGTTCAAATCACCGACTCAGGAGCACGTATCAGCTGCCAAAAACATCGGGGACGGGAGCTTGGGGGGGGCCAGGGGGACAGACGTGGCTCAGGAAAAGAATAGCTATCCCGAAAGAAAAAACAGTCTGTTGGGGGAAGATAGACGACACCTCTACTTATTCATAGATTAGGTTTCTGAAAGCCCCCTGTCCAACAAACAGCGAAAAAACAAAAAAAAAGAAGGCGCGGGAAGCTTCTTACCGTGTAAGCACCCACGCGAACCGCCCGAAAGACCTCTGTACTGCAATACGAAGGAGTCGACCAGGAGACAACAGGAAAATAGACCCTTTTCAGAAAAGGGTAACATGGCGACCCTTGTTAGAAGAAAAGGGGGTGACCTAACCCAAAAATGGGAATCTCCCGCAATCCTGGACAAAGGGGGGAAGGGGGGGTCGCCATGTTGCGGAACGTGACTCCACTCGCCGTCTGTAGGAAAAAAGAAAACTCCCACATCAGTAAAGGCGTTAGGGCGAGAAAAGAAGACTGGAGTAACTATTCTTGGAGAGGGGAGTTGCTTCAAAACCTAGGAGGTCCCTCCATGGGCGACTTTTCATCCAAGCTCCACTCACTAAGAACTTGTTTGGGGAGGAAAAAGAGAGGCTCGCTTGGGGCTGCGAGAAGAGGAAGACAAGCAGACTCAAATCACTATCCAAAAAACAGTATGCTTAGGGTTCAGTTTGCCAGGGAAAACGGGGGTAGGGGTAATCTAAAAGAAAAAACAAATCCGACAAAAAAGCAAGGTAGACCCAAAATCACGGAATGGGTTTCGGCACGCAAAGTCCAGCACCCCCAGAAAAGATACCTGGGGGTAAAAAAGTCACTTGTGCCGAAAAGATTCAAAATAGGGGAGGTCCAGTAGTCCAAGCGGGAGAACTCCGTGACAGGGAGGGGGGGCTGGTTCTCGGCCGTCGGGGGGAAGGCTGCAACCATTGAACAATACGGGGAAACCGCAACCTTTTCAACAGGAGAAAAAATTTGGGTTTCAGGTCACAAAAAACATCGGACCAGGGTGGTCAGTTTTGAAAAGAAGGGGAAAAAATGCGGTTAGAGGGGCAATAAGGTGAAAAATATCAATAAAAGCTCAGGGGGGAAGGGGGTCATGTCGAGAAAGACAAGTGCCAAAAGAAACACCAGTCGCATCCACCTCTTGGCGACTTTGCAGACGCGTGGGCGAAAAACCATAAAGGAAAGGATCGGCGTTCAAGAGGGCGAAACTTATAGAGGGACTCTTAAATTGCAAGACAAAAATGTATTGGCAAACTTTAAAGACGGAAAAAGGAGAGTAAAAATTTTCGCGGATAGAAGGAGGGGAAATCGCGGATATTTGAACTTGAAAAGGATTAGTCACGTGTGCCCACGGCGATTGGGTGTTTTCGGGGGGGGGCAAAGAAAGTTCGCCCTGGCTAGACGCTTGTCAAGAGAGGTTGAAACATAACCGAGGAAAGAATCGTTAAAAAAAAAGGGGGGGCGAAAGAAGAATGAATGTTCTTGATGCGAGGGAGAAAAGAAACGTGTAGGCAAATCTGTGGTGGTTGACCCTGAAGAGAGTAAGGAAGGGGAAAATACGTTCTGCATGGGGGGAAAAGGAGTATCTCACGTCTACTAAAAATCGACAAACACGATGGGTCGCACTTGTGGTCATTAAACTAAGAAAAAAAGCACGAATCCAGGTTGGTGGTATGTGGCGAGAAGGGGAGGAAAGAAGTCAGAAAAAAAAAAAAAAAAAAAAGGTACATGTGGGAGGTGCGCAGGGGGAGGGGGGGAATGACACAAGGCCTAAACGTTTCTAGGTCGAGAATCACACCTGAAAGGGGGGAAACGGAGTCTCTTAGGAAGAAGAAGTTCGTAAAAAGCTCCACGGGGAGGAGAATCATGGTACTAGAAAGTCGGAGGGGGGGGGGCCGTTGTTGGTTGAAGGAGGAGTGTCATTCCAGGTAGAATACATAAAAAGGAATCTTCACCCAGTTCCTGGGTGGGGGGGGTTACTTCCCTAGGGGCGTCAGGCAAAAAAAGGAAGGCGAAAAAGGAGTTACTTACGAGGAAGGGTGAAAAAAGGCCGACTGTCTAGTGCTTCCAGCAGAGGCTTCAAGGGGACGGGTTTTGTGGCTCTCTGAGGAATAATTCCAACCGGAGACAACGAATCATATTGTTTGGGTCCACATTCGATTGGGCCTCTTGAGGTTTTAGGGCTCTACCACACAAAAATTCAAAAAAGAAAAAAACTAAACTGAAGGAAGCTGAATTCAGGACCACGGGCCGAAGACGTTTGGGAAAGAAAAAAAAGTCGGGGGGGGAGTGGAGGGTCGATACGAGGGGGAGACAGAAAAGGCCCAACTATAGAGGGGGAACGGAGGAAAGTGAACTCAGAAGAGCTTACATGGGGAAGGGGGGGAAAAGAAGCGCAATTGAACAGTGCGCGCCAACGCCTCACCGACGCCAAGGGGGTTTGGTCATCAAAAAATAGAAGGGGGAAAAACAAGGAGAAGGGCGGGGTAGGGATACGGTTAACATCAGATATTCAAAAACGGTTTGCAGAAAAAAGAGAGGTCTCCAGTGGAAGTCCGGGTTTGAAGGACAAAGGGAGAAAAAACCATGCGGGGAAAGGAGGGAGGCAATCAACGGCGGACTCAACTTCCAGAAGGGAAACGAGAAAAAACTGAAACAACTAGGAAAATAGTGTTCAGAAAAGTTGTGCATGGGAACCGATGGTCAGCGGACCAAAAAAGGGAAAGGAAACAATAACACAAGCCCCCGTCCTCCGATCCGCTTAGAAGTAAATAGGGAAACATACCATGGGTCCAGTCCAAAGGGAAAGGGAAGTGAATTTAGAAAGCGTCCGTCGGAAAGAAGGGGGATTTGAGGCACGCCATTAGAATCATCGTCAAAAAAAGAGCACGGGGTTTGGGGTGGCCCAGTGGGAAAGGGGCTTTGCTACAAAGCGGCAGGAAGGGGGGGGGGGGGGAAAGAAGCCCCAACCTTAAGAGCATCCTAGAAAAAAAAATATCAAGGAGTATAAGAATCAAAATTAAAAAAAATTCTAAGTTACCAAGTTGAAGAAGGACGTCCGAAACGGCTTCTCATTTCACCAAAAGATAAGTATCCTAGGGTGTATTTTGAAAGGAAAAATAAGGGCGGGTAGGGTCTTCTTAGAAAAAGGGTGGAGGGGTCTGTTTTTGGGTCGGGAAAAAGAGTAGAACCAAACTAATTGACATGAGGGAGAACTAGAAATTACCAAGGGGAGGGGGGGAAAATGCCCTCGACAACTAAGAATCATTGGTTTGTGGGGGACCTCAATGATGGTTTACATGAAAAAGACAGGGAAACGCCTTGCTTTGGGTGGGAAAAAAATCACCCCGGGGATCACCTTCCCTTTTCGGATCAAAAAAAAAAGGACAGAACCGCCAATGGGGGGAGGCGAATCTCAAGAAACTATGAGGCGGCCGAGCTGCGGGGGGGGGGGGGGGGATCGTAAGGGTCTTGGGTAAGTGAACGGGTTGGTGGGGAAGAAAATGAGTGGTCGAGATAGACTTTCAACATCTCGTAAAAGTAAAGGAGCGCGTCGGGCGAGGAGGAAGGGTTTAACCGGGCCCGTGGTACGACATCCTCGAAGGAGGGGGGGGGAGCTTAGGGGAAACGAACCATTAAGCTGCCAGGGAGAGAGGGACGAACTTTTGTGTGCGCATCACAAAAAGTGGATTTAAAGACGTGAGAAGAGGGGAACAAAGAAACATGCAAGTCAAGAGGGGTGTACCCATCAAACCCGAAATTTCTGTGTGGAGCGTCTTGGGGGAGTCATGGGGGGTTGTTAGATAAAGGAGCCGATGTAGCAGAAGAAAAAAGAAAAAGGGAGGGGTTTCCACCCGCCATAGGGAACTGTACAGGGGCAATGATCACCGGCCGAGGCGTGGGGGAGAAAAAAAGTTGGGTCGTGGGACCGGATGTTTCGTTGTGGGCATCCGGGGGAACGGCCAACGGGACGTAGAAAAAGAAGGTTGTGGGTAAGTGGAATGGAAAAGGGAGTCCAAGTAAGCCCCAGAGGAAAGACAAGGGAAAAATGAAGGTCGAAGATGTTTTGCCATGCCGAAGCAAAAGTTCAAATTCGACAACAAAGTTATGATTGAAAATATTAAAGGTTAAAAAAGAGGAGCTGAGGCAAGGAAGAGGGAAAAAGAATCGTAATTTGACGTCCTCGTAGGGGAAAAGGAGTTGGACTAAGTCAGGTGCTCTCAACTCAAAGAGGAAGAAAAAAAAGAAAGTGAAACAGAATTCGAAAAGTGAAAAAAGACATAGAACTGAAGAGCGAAGTACTGGTGCTTCGCACACACGTTTCAATGAAAGGCAAGCAGAACCACTTCAAGAAATAAGAGAACAAAGGTGACATTCCCCGGAATAGGAGGGGAAAGGAGTAGTTTAACCTCCTGATTCGGGGAGGTTGGCAACTTAAAAAGGAAAATGGAAGTCATGGCCTATTCGTAAGAAATCATCAACTCCGACGGAACCACAACAGAAAAAAAAAAGTCAGAGGGAAGGGTCCAGAAAAATAAAGATAGTCGCAAGACCCTGGGTACACCCATGAGAAGGCTACAAATTATAAATCTTCAATGGTTTCTACTTCCCATATAAAGCTCGAGGAACTTCTGAGGAGATACACAATGTCTAGCTTCTAGAACACAAAGGGTGGGCGCGAAAAAGAACACCGACAAAGAAAAGGCCTGGGAAGAGGAGTAAATACAGATAAAAGGGAAGGGGAAAGATTAGGGAAGAACAGTAGCCCGGCCGGGAAAGTATACAGCCTCAGGAGGTGACTCACCTGCCAGAAAAATCAATCTACAAAAGGGGTACCATACCAACGAACAATCAAAGCAACCAAAAAAACCGCAAAACACGGGGGAAAAGCTGCAAAAAGTCGATGATCCGGAATTATACTCTCGACAAGGCCCTTCGGGGGGACAAAAATTGGGCCCAGGATTGACAATACAAATTCCAATAAAAAAGAAAAAGTTCACTTTCTTTAACCAGAACAACCCATAGAATCATCTCGTCAGGAGGGTGAGACGACCCTCAATTGACAGGGATTGAGCCATCTGATCTGGTATAGGCAGAAGAGACTTGCACTAAAAAAATTAATGTGAGAAAGTACTCTTTTGGGGGGGAAAAAACAGTATAACTACCAGGAATGGGCAAATCCCCCAAAAAAAAAGGGGACTCCCACCCATCTAAGCCAGGAAAACGCTGGGAAAAAGATCCGGAAAAAGGTAAAACTACGGTGCGTGGCGTAAGGAAAGACACCGGCCCGCAAGGGGGCGCGCCCCTCTCCAAGCGGGTACATGGGATTAAGGACCATCAGCCGAAAGGACTGGCTGGACTTGTAGGCGGTTTCTCAGGGAGGCCGAGAAGGCGCGTTTAAGGAGAAAACACAAAGAAAAAAATGAAGACAAAACAGACGGAACTCTGGGAAAGATGCCTTGCCCTTGCAACAACCAAGGTGAGAGGTGTTAGGCGCAAGAAAAAGTCACTATTGTTGGCGCAATGAGACCGAAAAAAAAAAAAGTAAGTACGCGTGGAGAAAGGCCTCATTCGTTTTCAGTGGGCCCAAAACGTACACAAGGAAAAAAAAGATGGGGACTCCCCGATTCTAGTCCTCAAAAAGGGGGCACGGCTTTTCCAACGATGCTTACAGCCGTCGAAAAGAAAAAGTTGGGGCCTGATAACAATATCACAGTGCTACAAATCAAAAAATGGACCCCACCTGATCGTTTGAAGGGCAAAAGTCTTTTCGAGACGGGGAAAAATGTCAATGAACAGGGTTTTTTCTTCCGCGAGGTTGTGAAACTCCTATGTTCAGTCAGGGGGGGGGGGGAGGTGGTGAAAAGCGCACTGGAGACCCTAGAGGGGCCCGCATTTGTGCCACCAAGGGATAGAGGAGTTCAGAGTCGAGACCTAAACCCTTGGAGAACCCGCCCCAAGCCGAAAGGGCTTCTGCTTTTGGGGGGGGGGGTGCGGTGGTTCAGGAAAACGGCGGACAAAACGGAAGTCGAGTCGTGGGGGAGACAGAAAAAAAGAACGGCCCATGCTACTGGAAATAATCAATACTTAGCGGGACACCAGAAAGAAAAACCCTAAGGTTGCAAGGAGAAGGTTAGAAAAAACAATATGAACTGCGAAGATCAACACTAATATGAAGGTCACTCCTGAGTTTTCGCAAGGGGGAAAATGCCTTGGAGAGGATTTCTTCCAGTCTGGGTGGGAGGAAAATAAGAAAACTTCCAGCTTGCCCTATATGGAAAGGAAAGAAAAGAGCCTGAGCAAAAACTCTTCAAGGCTTCAGAAGTTAAGTGGATAAAGAACATACAAAAGACCAAGAACCGACGATTCTTTGGGGCGCGAAAGCTTTTTTGGGGTTATAGGGGTGTGAGGAAGCGAGGTGGAGTTTACTAAAAGTAGGGAGATGTGGAGGGGGGAGGGGGGTGACTGTGGGTGACAGGGGGGGGACACTGTATGGGTTGTGAGGGAGATGAGGTGAGTGCGATAAATGAATGGAGAGAGTAAAAAGGAGGTGGGGGAGGGGGGTGGATGTATAGGAGGATCGAGCACGAGAAGTGGTGAGAGGAGGGGGGGGTGGGGAGAGGAGGAGAAGGCGAATAGGGGAGGGGGGGGGGGGCGGGGAGGGGGGGTTGGGGAGGAAGGGGGAGGGGAAAAGAGTAGGTGGGGGTGTGGGAGAGTGGGGGAATAGGAGGGTAGGAGAGGCGACAGACAACGGCAGCCTCCCCCAACCTCAACCGGAGCCTCGGCCCCCCGCCTCCGCCCGACAATAGGGGGGTGCGAGCGGGAAAAGAGATCCCCCCACAGGAGATGGGAAACGAAACCCACCACGCCCGGCCGGCGACCCGGGAAGAGCGATCACCCCCCCCCCCCCTGCTGCCCCCAAGCCCGAAGCAGTGGCAAGACCGCGCAGGGGGTGGGTCAGCCGGGGGGGGAGGGCGCAAACACCCCGGGGAGAGACACGCCATACCAAACCGCCACCCCGCTGACATGACGCCGCGCCTCCCAACAGGACCCTGAGGGCCACGGTAGGGGCCCGCCGGGCGAGACGGGACCCCCCAAAGGAAGGGTGGAGACTCGCCCCCCCTCGACCCCCCCCCCGGCCCCCAGGGTGCTCCCCTACCCCCCGCCGGAAGGGTACATGCCAGCACCCGAATCCTACCCGCCCGCCACAAAAACACCCGCAACCCCTCCCCCCATCCCGCCCGCCGAGCCCACCGCCTCCCACCCAAGGGGCCCGGCGAGGGAGGGGGCTCGCACGGCCCACCCGCGCCTCCCCAGGAGGAAGACCAACCAATCAACAACCCGCTGGCTCGAGGGGAGGGGGGGGAGGGGGTTGGCAGGAGGCCACCGGGGTAGGGGGGGTGAGGGGAGAAAGGATGAGAGTAACGCTCGGAGTGCCGTCGAGGGGGAACCCCAAACTACTCGAAAGCGAGGAAGTGGGAGGGGTCGAACACCGGGGGGGTGAGGAAAGCGAGGGGGGGGTGGTTGTGGGGGGATGAGGGGGGGTGGTCGAGGAGGGAGGAGGAGATGGGTAGGGTTTGAGGCTGGCGGAAAGAGAAAGTGTATTGGGTGTTAATGGGGAGGGCGGAGAAGAGAGGACGGGGTACTTGGTGGGAAGGGTTGAGAGGGTAGAGGAGGTGAGTAGAGTCAAGAGGTGGGTGGGAAAGGTGGATTAGTGGGGGGAGTGGGTATTTTAAAGATCCACCTTAAAGGGGACTAAAAACTTTAAAAACATCTCCTACGGAAGAGGAAGGTTGGCCTGGTGGTAGAAAAACATGAGGGGCACAATGACAAGGTTGGAAAAATCAGGGTCACGGCCCACCCTTTCTCCTGAAAAGAAAAAACCCCAGGGTGTCAAGGAAAAGGCGAGAAAGCCCAACTTCAGGATGTCGAAGAATTAGCGTTGGCGAAAACGTCATCAGATTGGGGACGATACCACGGGAAAAAAAAAAGGGGGTGAATCATCTACAGACATCGACATCAAAGTCCTCTTCCCATAAGGAACAAGACCATGTAATACCCCCCTTGGACGGAGAAATGAGACACCCCTCTTACTCACACCTAACGAGACTACTGGGAACCATTCTGCAAAGGGTCGGAGATTTGTCGCCGCTCAAGACATTTGCGAGACCCCGATTCTACAAAAGAGGAAGACTCCGATCGAAAACTAGAAAAAAGGCAGAATGGGATGGCGCAAAGTGCTTATAAACGGGGACTCGCCGGGGGGGGAAAAGGGCTATAAACCGGGGGGGAGGGATAAGGGGGGAGGTGTAGGGAGGAACCCTGACTATTATCTAAAGAAAGAAGTCATTAAAAAAACGGAAAAGGAAAGGGGGTACAAGCAAACACACAATCAAAGGGGGGGGTGGGGCTAATACCCTTCACGAAGTAATCAACGCGAAAAGGTGGGTGGGTAAAGCCTTAGAGCGAACCAAACTCATCAAAAGGGACGAAAGACGCGATTCAAAAGAAGGTGGGAAGGGGACGAAACAAAAAAAATCAGGCAACAAAACAGTTTTCCAAGTACTGGAAAACCGCGAAGAGAACTGAAGTTGGGGAAGGGGCAACGAAGGGAAAAATTCCGAAAGGAGGGAAAAAATAGGCGAAGATGGGGGGGGAGTTACTTACTGATATGAAAGCCAAAACCAAAAAATCCCCTAGCAAAGTTATAGCTTGGGGGGTCTGTAGAATGAATCAGAAGATGGCTTCCTTGTTATCCTTGAACGGAGCTAACTTCAGGGACGGGACCGAGTTTGTTAAAGGGAAAAAAAAACCAAATCCTTAATCTCAATCACTGGAAACCTAGGTAAGCTGGGGGGGAAACAGACGTCAAAAAACGCAACTGCCAGGGGGGATTTCGTAAACTCGCAAATCAGGTCACTATTTGCCCAACTCAAAAAGGGCGACTCTAGAAAATGGTTCATCGATCTTCAAAAGGGAAGCAATGGACTGGGTTTTTAGAGGGGCAAGCCTGCGCACAAAGAAAGAAAAAAAAATAACGGGTGTTTGTTGCTCAAAAAAAAAAACGTCGGGATCGGAGTTCAGCGAACAAGGGAGACGGAATCAGGAGTACGCTCAGA
>Ga0179593_1712063_pt1 | contig 19699 bp, 23 predicted proteins | sample CZODoug2_1_08_16_FD_185931 | JGI IMG/M metagenome (GOLD analysis project Ga0179593, IMG submission 185931) | Vadose zone soil fungal communities from Angelo Coast Range Reserve, California, USA - CZODoug2_1_08_16fungal (PacBio error correction) | ecosystem: Environmental > Terrestrial > Soil >...
AGGGAGTACGGCTTTGTAGGCTGGAGCGAAAGAAGGATGAATCGACAACCCTCAAAAAGGTCTCCTTTTTATGATTTCTCACCTTGTGAGAGCAACCTTGAAAGGGAGAGGGAGTGAGCAATAAAGAAGAAAAAAAAAGAATCTTGCCGGTGTAGTCCAATGTCGGGATTCGCAAGGAGCGTCGGAGAAATTGCATTTCTGCTAATCCGAGGAAGCGGCTCGGCTAAAAGGGGAAATCCCCTTTTGTTCGCGGTGCAGTAAAGGGCTCGGAAAGATTCACACGAAATATAAGAAGGGAAGAAGGAGGTGATCGGTGCACGCGCTTGAAGAGCCGTGATTAATTTCGCTTTCTCAGAACGTTTCAACCTTTTTCAGGAGAATTGGAAGGCTCTACAAGGGAGGAAAAAGTCCTGAAATTGCCTGAGGAGAGAAGGGATCAAGGTCAACCCTAAAGAGGAAGGGTGCTTACACTTCCATGGGGAAAACTACCGGAAAGTCACTTCCTTAATACGCATAAGGGGGGGGGAAAGGCAACTCTCTTTTTCAGGGGGGGGGGGAGGGGGAAAAGGGGTCTTTCTTCTTTGGGGGGAACGCAAAGCATTCCCGAAAACTGGGGGACCTGTGGTGGATTTGGGAAAGGCAGGGAGGAAAAGACCGTGTGTTCGGGAGGAAAGAAAGGCAAATGGGTCAAGAGAGGACCGTCTACGACTCCTGTAGAACATGGGTAGTTTTGCGTAGAGAAAAAAAGATAGCATCATGCAGGTGGAAGGTGTACCTCCGGTTCCCTGAAGGCGAAAGTAGAATCAGGTGGCTTGAGACTACAAACTGGCCGAGAAAAGGAAAGAAAAAATGAAGGGGAGAATCTAGCTGAAATATAAAGGACAAAGGAAAAGCCATCGTAGAAGCGGTAAGAAGGGGAAAAAAACACTTGTTTCGGAAATTCAAACAAAGGCTCGGCACGTCATCCACCAGGGAAAAATGAGCTTCACCTTGCGCGAACTGGGAGGATCATGCCCTTGAATTAACCAAAAAGCGTGGAAACTTTCCTCAAGCCCGTGCAAGGGCTGAACCGTGCAGAGGCAGAAGCCAAGGAAAAGGGGAGATTGCCCGCTGTTTCGAGAGGCAGGGGGTGGAAGGCGTGGTAACATCGTCCAATGCAGGACGGGGCGTCAAGCACTCGTATCGCATCCCGGGGGGGGGAGAGGGGGGGGAAAAAAGCCTCACCGAAGCCGCTGGGAAGGATCTTCAATAGCGCCGAGGAAAAAAAACAACCTCGAACTTGGCGGAAAGTCGAAACATGTTAAGCCGATTGGGAAGCGGAGGTGGAGAAAAAAAGGGGGGTTTTAATCAATCAGGTCTAAGTTGGGGAAAGGGCAGATCCTCATTTCTCTAGCTGTTCGAAATTTGGCGAAGAAAAAAAAAAAGAGCATCAATGCTCGGCGAAAAGAGAAGGATGGGGCCCACTGGTCAGGCAAGGGAAGAAAAGCGTCAGCTTCCTATCGATAACAAGGTCGCCAGCGGGAGAGGCAGATCCTTTAAAAATACTACTTTCTAAAACCAAAGGACGTGGGGGACAGCGCCGCAGAGCGCAGGAAAAAAAAAAGGAACACCGGCGCGTATGATTCCGGGAGGGGTGTGATGCTATTCTGCATAAAAAAACACCCTCTGTGCCATAGGCCGTATTGACAGGAAAGGCACGAAGGCCTAAAAAAGCTTTCGCGGCCTTTCCAGAGGGGGGGGCACTCACATCAGCAGAAGAGAGTCCGGGGGGAGGAGAAACAGTCTGGCGGGGGGGGGGAGGGAGATGGGTCCCTGGGAATCAAGAACAGTTGTTCAGTCAAAGAGAAAAAAAGGCCGATCTTAGGGTGGGAAAAAAAAAAAAAGGAAAGAAAGGAAAGCGGAAATTCCCCTTTCCGGAGACGTCCGCGGTTGAAAGGAGCAGGCGGGTCCGAAAAGGAGCGGTCTCGAGGCAACGCTATTTGCTGTCGTGGAGACCGACGTTTCACAAGCGGAAAAACCGCGAGACTCTATTTTTCCGGCGGAACATAAAGAAGACTCTGGTCGCCTCGCGTGATGAAGGGAGAAGGAAGCAGAAAGCACATTGTGCACCGGGAATAGGGGGAAAACATGAGGGCTATGTTGCAAGGGGGAGCGGAAAAAAGGGGGGTGTAACCTGGGGGAAGGGAAAAGAAAACGAGCGATCTCAACAACAAAAAAGAGGAGGAACCTCCTCGCTAGATTTTAACGGAAAAAGGCACGCATGGACATACGGCAAAGGAAGAGGGCTTCAACGCGAGAGGCTTTTCGAGCTGCGCAAAAATAAAGGCCAACGGTGCCGATAGGAGGGAAGGCCGGCAAAATCGATATAGCGGGAAAAAGAGGTCGATGGTGACACGGGGGGCGCAGCAAAAATACTGCATTGGAGAAAGGCAGGTGGCGGCCGGGAAAACATCACGCGAGAGGGATCGCCGGAATTGGTAAAGGGGAGTCTGGGAAGGGGGGGAAATTTTTGTGCTTTCCTTAGAGGGGAAACTCCGGAGAATCGTCGAGAGGGAAACACCTGTTTGCGGGGGGAAAATGCCTCAGGAAAAAGGCCCAGCTCGCGGAAAAAATGGTTAAACCCACGGCGACGGAGGAAGAGGCTGCCTTGGGAGCCCACACGATGCCGGGGCATTTTAACGATGCCGAAAGTGGGTAAGCCGGTCATACGGCCACGAGAAAATAGGGCCGGGTCGTTGGGAGAAAGAGAGCGCCTCACAAGAGAAGAAAAGCACGTAAGCTGGGGTAAACTTGTCTTCAACGAAGAGGGGGTTTCCACGGGAGAGAAAATCGTTGTGGAAGAAAAAATTTGCCAAACTGAGGGAAAGCCCGCCGCCGATGGGCGAAAGGGGGGGCCTTCTGGGGGAAGATCCCTCTAGAGCTGTTTCGGGCCATGACCAGTGGGCCCATCGTCGGGTATCCATGGTTTCGCCGGGGGAAGAGGGAAAGGGAGACTTGCCTGGTGGAGAATTGTCGAAGAGACTTTTCCTGACACGAAATGCTTCGGAAAAAGGAAAACGTCGCCCTTATGGAGAAGGGAGCGGCCTCCAACCGAAAAAGGTGCTTCAAAGAAAATGTTGGGGGGGTTGCCGCCCAGGAGGTGGACGCCGGAAAGGCGGCGCTCTTTACTATAACAGAAAGGAAAAGAGCTTAACGGTGAATTCGATCTTGGACAAAGAGGGATTCGCAAAAAGAGAACGCCGGCGGTTTAAATTACTAGTGAAAAAAAGAATGAAAAGTCCTCCTGAAAAAGAGAGCACACTCGGGGGGGATCTGCTAGCGCATGCCTTGACCATGTTCACCCGGAGGCAAAGAGGGAGCCAGTGGAAACGCGGCAGAGGCGTTTTACTTCCAGGGTGGGGGTCAAGGACGCCACATTTTCGCAGCAGTGGAGGGGTTTTCCTTAACGGGAGAAAAGGAAATGGTGGCAAGCCCGCGTAGATTCAGGGAAGGGAAAAGCGAATTGTCGTTATTTCGCTTCGAAGGCTGGGCGTCATTCTATTCCGCGAGATGCGCGGCATTAGGGCAAAGGGGGAATAGGGCCGTTTGTAAAAGGGGGGGGGATAAGGCGGAAATAGTTTTCAGCCAGGGAAAGGAAACGAAGGCGCGTTCCTCTTCACTTCCGGAAAGGAGAGGCGCCAACTCAGGTGCATACTCTTCGGTCGAAGGGGTCAGTAAAAAATATAGGTGAAAGGGGGAAGAAGAGGGGGGGGGGCCATTGACGGAGAAGAAACCCACGTCTCTCCCTACGGGAAAACGCCCGACAATTCAAAGCCAGGCGAAAAGCCAAGTTTCGTGCGAGGGGGAAAGAAAGACAAAGAAGAAAAATTCGGAGGAAAGGAGTGTCGTCTACCATCCAAAAAGAAGTACTAAGGATCTGCTGGGCGAAAGAGGGACAGCGGAGGGGAAAATTGAAGTGTAAGAAAAAAGAAAGGAGTTAGGGTTGCTTGCTATACAGAACGGAAAAGGACAATTTTCCAGGAGCTGCGCCAATGTAATTTCAGAAAAAACGGCGAGCGAAAGAAAGTTGAAGTTCCGGGACCCCGGAGGGGGGAAGGAAAGAAAATGTAGTCATCGCCTATCATCAAGAGAAAACGATCAACGCTTCGTACGGCGGCCAAAAAGTCTTTGACGAAAAGGACGGCATGTAGGACATCGAGGAACCGCAAACGTGTAATGAGGAGGAAATCAGAACCACTCGGGAAAATCCCCAAAAGCAAGAAATTCTGAAGTGAGCGAAGAGAAAACGCGGAAAAGGAGTCCCGCCATGTACTGACCAAAGAAAGGGGGAGAACGCTGAGACTTCCACTTTGCTCACGCAAACAGGAAGGCCAGAATACATCAGGTCCTGAGAAGGAAGGCATTAGATGCGCACCCGGGCAAGGAGGGGGTGGTCAGAAATTTCCTCGCCAATGAACGGAAAGGAAAAAAAAAAACAGAAAAGCAGATTACTTGAAAAGAGGGGAGGGAATCTCTCTCAACACAACACCTTAGAGGGGGCCATTCGAATCGTTCGGCGTAAGCGGCGTCAGGAAGGAAGGCTCGCATCAGTCATGGGTCTAGAATCGAAAAAAAAAAAAGGGGTCGATGGGGAGAGTTACGGAACAAAGAGGCGCACCTTGACGCGGAGCGGGGGGGAGCAGAGCTTAAGGAATCGTGCAGGCGGTCAAGTTAAAGCGTGGGGCGGTCGCGTGTATCGTAAGCGAAAGGCAAGGGGAGAAACCTCTCGATTGCGGGGGGGGGGGGAGGGCGTTGTCTCAGAGAAGAATCCCGTGTGGAGGGCTCGAGTCTCATACAGAAGAGCGGAAGATCACCAAAAAGGGAAGAAAAGGGTAGAAAAGGCACGCGTCTGGTCCGAAGTTCTCTTCTGAGGTAAAAAAGGAGGGGAGGGGAGACGGCCCTTTGGAGGGAAAAACTTCTTTCAGGGAGCCGTGGTGCTTGGGTCCAGGCTCTACATGTGAGGAAATCTGGTGCACCTTAAAATTGTCTGAGAACTGTTGGGTATTCAGCAACCTAAGCAGAGGACGGGAAAGAGGGTTGCTTACAACTGGATAAAAAAAGGGCCTTCTTTCCGGAAAGGGCCTGATACTCAATACGAAGTTTTGTATGGTAGTCTTTCCGGGGCCTCGCCGCAGGGGGAGGGTGTACGGGCAGCGAAAAAAAGGAAAACTGGCGGCGGGAGCCTGCGGGCTGGGGGTATGTTTAGTGCAGGTAAAGGGGTCCAGAGTGAAAAAAGAACCGTGGTTCGGGGAGGGTCAATTCAAGAGTTCTTGAGGGTGGTTCCAAGGGGAGACTGCGACCGAAAGGTTGTCAGGGGGGACGTCGGGAACGAAGATCATGCCGTGGAAAAAGAGAACGCGTTTGACTCAGGGAAAAGCAAACGATGAACGCCGCTCGCGGGCATGGGGCTCTACAAACTGGCCGAAAAAAGAGAACAAAAATGCCGCGCATCGAGGGGAGAGGAAAATAGCATGAGAACCCCCGAACAGACCGGGGGGGGAGGAAAGAGAGAAGCGGAATAAGAGGGAGGAATTGCCCACTTTGGGTATCTACGTCTGGGCTGGCAAACCAACTCGTCCACGTGAAGAAGAATTCCGGCACACCTAAAAGAGGCGCTAACCTGTAGGCGAACAGCCCTGGAATTACCTTACCGAGGGGGGGGGAACGCGTGGAACCTGGCGACAGAGAGTTGCCGCACACGTGCTGAATGCCTGCAAATCATACAAGCGGAGCCTCGCATGGGGGAGAAAGGGCCGGGTTTCCCGAAGCCGGGCGGTGTTGATGCAATGGCATGGGCGAAAAACAGGGAAGAAAAGGCACTAGGTAGCGCAGAAAGGGAACAAGCGCATTCATTAAAAGAGGTCTTCACTTTAGATGAAATCGCGCGTAAACCCTAAAGCCGCGTCACCACCCACGAGGGGTGGTTGGCCAGCAGAGACGCGCCAGCATTTGAATCGCTATTGGAAAGGGGAGGGGAGTGGGCGCGCTCTTTGAATCAGTGCTAAGTTTGCAGGGAAAACCTCTTCCTTTAAAAAGGAAAATATATTACGAAATAGGGGAGGGAAGAAAGACCGAAAAAGCATCAAGCTCGTCTGAACCCAGGTAAAGGGATGGGCCCACTGGTCAGCAAATACGAAACCCGGTGTCGTCAGAGAAAAGGAGGCCAAGAAATGAAGCCAAGGGAGGGGGAAAGCTGCGTCCTAAGCAGGGGGGGGGGGGAGGAGCGACACGAACCCTACAGGGGACGGTGGACAACAGCAAAGGGGAACATCGCTCGTAAAAGGGTAGGGCCCCGATCCTCTTAAAAGGGGGTACTGGGCGAATGAAGGAGAGGTGGGCTCATCTCCAACAAAAACTATGGCCAGAGGTACTATTTACTCGGCTACATTTGAGAAGGAAAGACGTAAAAGCTTCGCTAAGAAGAGGGGGTCAAATCACATGAAGGAAGAGAGAAGTTCGCTCTCCGTCACAAGTCTTTTCTTTGGGCCAAAAATGGGTCCCTGGGCAGGGAAGGAGCTCGAAAATAACACAGGGGGGGGGGGGGGGGGTGTTCGTCATATAAGACGACGAGGGATTTGTATGAGGGAGGGAAAAAGAAAGAAAGAAAAAATGCCGAAAGAAGACGGAAATGGGCCGAATCCTCAGGCCGTTTATGGCGCAAACCGCCAGTCCTCAGAGAGGGGGCTGAATGGGAAAGCCTATTTTTTTGCTAGAGCCGGCCGGGGGACACAGAGGGAAGTGGACGGCAACCTCTAGAAACTCGGGTTTGGGGAAGAAAGAGGACGGAATGAAGGCAGAAAGGGAGCCGCGCGAAGTCATGCGCAGCATGCACCTTTGCTTCGCCTTGACAACGACGAATGAGTGCTCTTTTGACGGATACCGGAGTACTCTGTCACTGCAAAAAAAGAAAAAACTAGAGAAACACCACAACGATTAGGAGGAGGAAGGAGTTTTTTGGGGTTACACTTCAGTGAAAGCTACAAGTTCTCAAGGAGAAAATAGCCAATCATAAGGGAACCGTCGAAGGAATGAAATGCTTCTTCGAGGCAGCCTGGGGGGCGAGGGAGAGCAGAAGGGCAGAACGTTTCCGAGAAGGAAGCACCGCCGTAAAAAGAGGAGGTTGTAAGGTAAAGAGGAGAGTGTTGACACAGTGAGGAGGAGGAAAAATAGTCTTGGCATTGGAGATAAAAAATTGCGGTCCTCGCGGACGAGAAAAAAAGCGCAGCCTGAAGAAAACAGTGAAAGGGCGCGGAGGGTCTGAATTTTGGGCATTTTTTTTAGGTCGGGCGGGTTGAAAAAAAGAGGGCCATAAGAAATCATGCATTCGAGAAGAAGACGAACCCATAAAGTAATAAAAGATCACTAAACAAGATATTCCTCAGTCCACCCGGGACCAGAGAAACAAAAAGGGGAAGAAAAAGGTTTGTAAAATCCGCCCCACGGAGAGGGGGGGAGTCGATGCATGTGATTGCCCCCACGAGCCGGCGGAAAGAGAGGGAAAGATGCTTAGGCCGGGAGGGGGAAGCGAGTCCATACTGCACGAGAGGCATAGGGCTGTCGGGCGAGAATCGCCTCACAATCAGAAAACAGAAAGGAAAGCACTAAAGAAAGGGGGAAGGATTCACGCGCTATGCAGAGTCCCCACGTCATATAAAATCGTGGGGGAGGAAACTTGCCAACTGTCTTCAGGGAAAGCCGCCGGGAGGGGAGAAAAGGGGAGTCCTTCTTGACGGGATAGGAACGAAAGGGCGAGTCTCCCTGCTGACCAGGGGGGGGCCCAGCAGGGGTCACTTCCATGGGAAAGAGGGGAGGGCTTTTTCGGTCATGAGGTCGAATAGAGTTTCGGGGAGGAGGTGCCGCCCTCGGAGCAAAGAACTGATGGAGGAAAAAAAAGAGCGGCCCACCCTGCAAATCGGAGACTTCAAAGAAAAGGGGGACAACGACTTGAAAGGAAATTCGATGTTGAAAGTATGTTTTCAGCGGCGAAAGAACTGGGGACGATAAAAGAGAAAGCAGCGCTTAAGGGAAGCTTTTCCACCCAGAATGGCAAACTACGAGTGCTGCGCCGGCGGTTTAAAAAGCCATGAGAGGAACAACCCTGCTTAAACCCGAAAAAGTAAAAGCGGGCAATCGAAAAAAAGGTAGGGGCCGGAGGAGAGGGCAAGGCTTCAGCAACAGGAACGGCTGAAGAGGAATCCTTTCCACTCGCCATCAAGAGGGACTAAAGGGGGGAGCCTGGGCGCAGGGACAAGTTTCGAGGAAGCGGCTTTTGCCGAACGGGATGGGGCCGGATGAAGTTTGGGGGGGGGGAAAACGCCAGAGGATTCTGCGAAAAAAATGGCCACGTCCACGTGTATTCCGCTTTAGAGTGCCGGTTTTGGAGGGAGGTGCCCCGGCTCGACCGCCTTCTTCCTGGAGGGGTCCAGTGTAGAGCAAGGCGGCCGCGCTTAAACGCTTTTAAGGGGAAAGGGGGGGAGGAAAAACGCGCTCGGGGGAAAACCTTTCACGGAAGAATGAGGCGTTCGCCGACGCAACTTGGTAAGAGTGCGGTCGAAGGGGGGGAGAAAAAATCTCGAGATCGACCCATGGCAAGTGACGGAAGGGAGTAAGACAGAACCAAGGTAAAACCCTTGAGGAAAGAAAAAGGCATACCTGCACTAAAAAGAAATACACGGACGCATGCGCGACCGCTCCAGTTTTCGGAAGTGAGACTGACGTTACAAAGCAGAAAGGAGAAGGAAAAAGAGCGTGCCTCACTAACATAAAGGGAGGGAGTATAAGGAATTTATCTGCGGTAAAGGAAAGAGATGCCCATTGAAGTTGTAGGGAAAAAAATGGCCCAGGGAACGGTTAGGGTTGCCTTGAGAAGACCGGCCCGTGATCAAAGAGAGCAATGAGAAGTTCAGGATGCTGCTCCGAAAAAGGTATAGAAAGGGAAATAATGAAGCAAAAAAAGGGCGATCTGAGGAAGTGGGAAACGTTTCCTGGAACCGAACGGGGGAGAAACCGAAAAGAAAGAAAAGAGAATCCAACGATACAAAAGAGAAAAACACGATCAAAGATACGGCGTCAAATATTTGACGGGGGAAGAATGTCACGGCCAGACGGAAAAAGGCCCCGAAAAAAACGGGATTCTTTGCGGATGCACGAGCCCACGCGAGCCAGATAAAAAAAAGGAGGATGAGCCGAACTTGAGAAAAAAAGATCCACCGAAAAAATCTTCAGACATGTAACTTACAGCCGTGCACGATGGAAGCACTCTGAAGGAGGGAGGAGGTGCATCACGCAAAAAGAAAAAAGGGGCGCCGAATACGCAGCTGCGTAGAATCCTCCCCAGGCGAAAAAGGCGACAGAATCGTCTTGGGGGGGAGGGAGAATGTCATCGGCCCATACGATCTCCAGCCTACAAGGAAGGGAAAGAACTAATTCATCACGAAACACTGGAATCTCAAAAAAACAACAACGTAGGAGGGGAAGAAAAGGGAAAGGTTCTTGAGGAAGGGCGGCTTAATCTGAGGAGGTCAGAATGGAGCCTTTTTTCGCAAAGTAAGGGGGCTAGTGGAAAGGAGACAACCCTCAAAAAGGGATGCCTTTTACAGTAGCCCTGGGGAAGGAAGTTCTCGAGAAGAGGTATGGGGGGCTGAAATTGAAACGCGGGAGAGTTGCAAAAGAAAGCGAGAAAGGGCTGCAAGTTGTGCATAGTTCATTGCGGGAAGAGGATTACGCGTGGAGCAGAAAAAAAAAAGGATTCTCGCATCCGATAGGGGGAATTGACTCTGGCTCGTGTCTCGCAATAATCCCGTTTAAAAAAAGCGGGACAGATTCCAAGAATGGAAAAGAAAAAAGATGCAACCGAATCTTCTACGAAAAAAGGCACGCGGCCTTTCTCTGTTGAGGAGAGGGAGGGGGGGAAGGCTGCGCTCCAGCTCCTGTGGTCAAAGGAAAAAAAAAGGATGGAATACTCCGTGGTGGAGGAAGGGGGGGGAGAAGACAATGTTTCGCTCTGATCGCTTAAACTTGAGGGAGGGGGAGGATGGTTTGGGTATGAGGCCTTTTATATCATGGCCAAAGATAGGGTCCGTGGAGGAGGGGGGAAAGGAATTTGCATCGCAGAGCCGGCGGTACCACAGATCCCGCCTTAAAGAAGGGGGGTGGGGGGGAAAAAAAGGTAGGAAAAGGCGCTTTTTCATTGATCTCCGGAGGGGTTGTCTTTGTACGGAGCGCAAAGACAAAAAAGAAAAAAAAAGAGGGGAGAGCCGGCAGGGCTTGGAAGGGGGGATTTGGTAGGCAGGGGGGGAAGTATGCTAATAGTGGTTAGGGAGGAATGACGTCAATGGTGTTCCAGATTGACCGCCGGCGAGATGTGGCCAGAAGACACATTCGAACGAAGAGGGGGATGGCACAGGAAAGGCTGACTCCGAACATTCAGGCCGAGAGCCCTCGCCGAGGGGGGGAAAAAAAAAGTAACCTTGTAGGGCCACCTATTCGTCGTTGGAGCAATACAAACTAGAGACACATCATCAGGAGGCTCCTAAAGCTCTTAAATATAATTGAAAAACACCGGAACAAATAGAAAAAAGAAACGCTTCTTTGAAAATTGGAAAGAAGGGCTTGCACAAAGTTCTCTGCCACGGCGGTCAAACGCCCTGAGCTTCACCGTAGAGGGGGACTATGGGAAAGTCATTACAAGGGGAAAAGAGGACTGAAATGGACTCGTGGAAAAAGGAGCGCTTGCCGCCGGTTCACCTTGCGGGAAAGACCTGAAGGACGCCCCCTTTACCGCTTTGGGAGGGAGGGCGGGGTCTAGGGAGGAAGGGTAAAAGGACAGGGATTTAACATAGAAGACACAGCCTTCCCCGAAAGCAAAAACGGTGGGACAATATCGCCTTCACCCGGAGCGCTAAGGGTTTTGTCAGAGCAAGGAAGAGGGGAAAATAACATCGTTAACCAGAAGGCAGTCAAAATTGTGAGCCGATTGGTAAGCGGCGGGAGGGAAGGGCGCTCTTTGAGGGGGGAAAGCAGGGCGAGTTTGGGGCAAAAAGGAAAAGAAACGATTGAGCGAAAGGAAAATCTATTCGAACTTTGTCGGCCATGAAAGGCCAAGAGCAAAAGCGGGAGAAAAAAAGGAACGGGGGAAAGAGGGGAAGGGGGAATGGGCCCATGGGAATGGGGACTTACGACCGCGGATAAATAGTTAGAAAAAAAGGAGGAAGGAAACAAGGTCCGCAAAAAAAGGCTGTAAGCAGTTTGGAAAAGGGAAAAGCTAACCACGATTTCAGGAAAAAAGAGAGCTCAATCGCGAGTGAAAAGGGGGGAAGGAAAGGACGTCCGGTATTCCGTGCGAAGTGGGGACGATTCGGCATCGCCAAGAAAACTCCTTGGCAAGGGCGGGCGCCGGAAAGGGACAATGGCCTTCCGCATAGGGATCTTCTCTCGCCGTATCGTGGAGAAACCATGCAAGCCGTACCTAAGGAGAGAAGGGGCGGCTACCCAAACAGGTAAGAGTGGCCTCGATCTTGGGGAACAGGGGAAAGTAATCTCGAAACGAACAGTGTTTGAAAAGATCGACGATACGCACGGATCAGGGATGTCAGCTCAGTAAGAAAAAGGGGGGGAGAGAAAGATCAATACTTAAATTCAAGGAAAAGGATCTCGTTTATTGGCTCGCCTCTGGAATTCCCCCACACAAAAAAAGAGAGGGTTCACGCGAATGACAGCCTATTTGCTTAGGGGAAAGAAAGGGTCACCAAGAAAAAAAAAAAAGATCTCGATTTGCCGGCGGTCATCAGGGGGAAGGAAGGAGCGGCCACCGTTTCGCCTCGAGAATCCCTCAAGAAAGGAAAAGATCTAGAGAAAAACTTTGCCAGTCGGGGCACGTGGAAAAAAGTCAGTGTTACTATCGGAAACATTGAATTGGGCTAGTGGGCAAGTTTCCCAAAAAAAGATAAGGAAAAAAAAAACAAAGAGAAGTAGGAAAAGGAAGGGGTTCTGGGAACGGCACCAGTTCCAGCGATTCAAATTTCTCCGAGAGAGGGGAAAAGGAAGAGTAGCGGCGAAGCAAGGTGAAAAAAAGGAGGTTCGAGCTTGCGCCGGAAAAAAAGACGCGAGCGACGTTTGCAAGAGAGTAAGGCAAACTAATAACCTCCGGCAAAATCGAGATAGCGGTTGCCGTCCACGTCAGGGGGGGAAGGGTAGCTCGACGCAAAAAAAGGAGGGGGGGGGGAAGGAAACTCTATTAGGGAAAAGAACGCCATCAACTCGCCGCAGAAAGGGAAAAACAGGTATCCGTCTTGATCTTAATTTGTATTCCTTTTGGGGGGAAGAAGAGTTAATCTAATACCAGAAAGAAAGGGCGGCTCTTCGAGATGCAAAGGTGTCGTTTTTCGAGATGGGAAGAGCCCAGAAACATCTGCGGCCAAATCATGACGTGTGTGGGGGAAAGGGAGAGGAGGGAAGTATTTCTGCTGAAGGTGATGGGAAAAAAGAAAAGTGCGCGGAAGCGATGAAACGAGGGAAATGTCGCGCGTACAAAAGGAAACCCTGCCATAGGGCGTTTATTGTCTCTGCTAAGAGAAAAAAATTCTCACGGAAAAAGGGAAGGGAGGAGGGGGGGGGGGCTGAAAGAAGCTATTCAGCGCAAGATAAAGAAAATCGTGGGTTCGACGTATTAAGAAAGGGGAAAAAAAGCGTCACCCTCCGCCGATGGCGAACCTTTGGCTTCAAAGGAAAATAGAAAAGAGGGACTGACGCGGGTCGGAGTGCAAGGATGAAAATGGGCCCTACTTCTTTTCAACAGGGAAAAGGAGACCGAGAGGGCTTGCGCTTGCTTGGAAAGGAAAAAGGTTGTACATTTCGAATAGATTTTCCTTTCCCCGACGAGGGGAGAAAGAGGGGGAGGGCAAACTTCAAATGTGGAGAAAAAGAAGAGGAGCAAAGAAAACGCGCTTCCAAGAGGAAAAAAAAGGTTGGGCGACTTGTGCCCGGGGCCACAAGAAAGCTGCTTGGAGACCGCGTCTCTCTTTACTATACTTGCCGGGAGGATTCCGGGGAAATGTCTATGATTGGAAAAAAGGAGGAGAGGAGGCGTCCTTCCGGGGGACAGAGAGGACGATTCAAAAAAAAAAAAGAACTCCTCGAACATCGGGCATCTCCAACGCGTAGGGGAGAGAAGGACTTCGCAGAGAGGAGGGCAAAGAGAGGGAGCCTTTGAAAAAGAGGAAATCAGATTGTAATTCATTGAATTATCTGGAAGGGAAAAAACCACATGTCCTCAGGTTAAGCTCATGGCGTGAAAAGGACGGAATTCACGTGGCGAGAAGTGGGGGGGGGGGGGAAAAAAAGGAGGAGGAAATCTAAACAAGGGAAAAAAAAGAGGATTTCCGCTTCTACTATGGAGGGAAAGGGTGGACGGCTCTATTTCCGCGAGATGCGCGGCATTTCGGGTGAGCGGCCATGTGGGAGAGCCCAGCGGTCCTGCGCGAGAGAAAAGAAACGGGCTCAGGGACGCGTATTCCAAAAAGAGGGAAAAATTCGAACGCCTTATCGATGTCGTCGTCTTTAGGCCGACGAAAGGGGGGAAGGAAAAAAAGAGGAGTCTACTGGGAGAGAAGGAAAACAGCGAAAAGGAGGGAAAAGCTTGGAAATTTCCAGTGAAGTAATACTGGTAGAAACCACTGGTCTTCGCAAACTGGACAAGAAGAGCACCAATGAGCTCAGGCGCGACCGCGCCAGTTTTCGGGAGGGCGGAAGGGAAAGTCCACAAAGAAGAAAAATGGGAGGCCAATGAAACCGAGCGGGGGAAAAAACAGAACCATCCAAACTACTTTATGATTATACGGACGTAGGAGTGTGGCCTTAATAAGGGAAGCGAGGACATTAAGTTTTAAGAAAAAAAAAAAGGGCAGCGATTAGGGTTTCCGGGAAAGAAAAAAAAAAGACCCTCAATTAAATCGCCCCGCATCAATTTTAGGAGCGCGCCGAAATCAATTCAGCAAACAAGGCAAGCGGGGGGGTGGGGGAAAATTTGAAACGTGGGAAGGGAAACCAGGAGAAGAACGCGAGTAATCACGACGAAAAACGAAAAAGAACCCCCCCCCGCGGGAACGATAAAGACGGTCGGGCATATTTCGGTGAGAGGGAAAAAAAACAGGGAACGGCATTGGAAATCTATCAAAAAAACCTCATCTTGCGAGCCTCCGCCACGAAAGAATTCTAAAAGGAAAAGAGGCTTCGCAGATAGGGGAGGAAGGTAAGAAAAACAACGCCCACGAACAACCGCCAGTAACTGAACCGAAGGAAAGAGGAAAGCATGATGCTTTCCCGGGGGAGAAAGAAAGAGCAGCGGCAATGTTGCGGGGGAGAAGAAGCAGCCGGCGAGAACTCCAAGACGAACCGGGCGAACAAGGAGTTGGAGGGGGGGGGTCTATTAAGACAGAGGCAGAGCTCCAGCCCTACAAATCAACAAAAGATTACGCCTACACTAATTCAGAACGAACAGAGAGACAAACAAAACAACAACGAGAAGGGGGGGAGGGAGAAAGATATACGAGTAAGGGAAGGGAATTCGGTGAGAGGAAGACTGCTGCGCTTTGTCTGGCTGACTCAATCCGTCATGGGAGGATGAGCTAAAAGAACAAACACTCAAAATAATCAAAAAGTTCTCGGGGGGGAAAAAAGTGTAATTTGGCCAGCGTCCGACCTGTGCGGTGTCAATCAACCTTTTACTTCGGGGAGTCTTTTACGTTTAGCAAAAAGGAAATTCAAGTCCTCTTGGGAAAAGGAATCTGTCCATCTTTCGATGACCTTTCTTGAGTTTTGCGGGGGATCTTCGCGAAAAAATCGGCATTTCTGCGAAAAAAAAAGGACATAGTCCGATTTCTTTGTCAAGGGCGTTTCTACAAGGCTTCCGCAAAATCCAAAAGGGGGGAACGCTGGTTCTCGATTAAGATGAAAAGTCCTGGCTCGGAAAGATTAAAGGCAACCGAAAGAGCGACAAGGGGGGATCAGCGTTTGGAGGCCCAAGTGCTGTCTCGTTTGCGTCTCGTCGGAGAGGGGAGCCGGCTCCGGGGGCACAGAAAAGGAAAAGGGACGTTTCGCACCAAAAACGACTGTTGAGTCCCTTTCCTCTAACAGAGCGCTGAAATTTCTGGGGGAGGGGGAGGGGACCGCGGTGTCCGGTATAGCATGGGGATATCGCTTCCGGGAAAGAGGAGGAAAAGGAAAGGGGCAGCTCGCTCCAAAGGACTGAGTCCAGGACCACGATCAAAGGAAGGAAGAAGAGTTGGTAGGGGTTTCGGCTCACGCTCTGAAGGGGATTTGGGAGCTTCGAAGGGTTCTTTGTTTACGGGCGGAAAAAAAACCAAAAAACTGGCCGGCGGAGGGAAGGAGCTTTTAAGGGATGAGGGGACAGGGTATGTCCAGTATTGCAAGAAAGGGGTCGGCTTAGAAGTACTTCAATGGCCATGGGTCCAGAGTTCTAAAAGGAGGAGGGTCCCGTCTACGACAATGAAAGAAGAAGGAAGGGGGCCAAAGTTGGAGTAGAAAGAAATCGATCAGCCGTGAAGCAGGAAAAAGATCTTTTTGACCTCCTTCCCTGGAAAAGGAATCCGCCTGAGAGAAAAAAGGCCTGGCAAAAAAAAGGGCCGGAGGGAAATCCTGTCGAGGGAAAGGAGAATCTCATCGTAAAATAAAATTGCCGCACACCGGAGGAAGGGAGGGGTCGACTCGCGAAAAAAGGGGGGGAGAATACTACTCGGGGTGGACAAGAAGAGGCCCACGTGAAAAAAGCAACGAATTAATCTTACACCCTTCTCGAACTTTAGGCATTCAAATGGTAATTAATACAGAGGGAGGGGAAGCTTGGAACGGGGATAAAAAGGGAGGGCCGACGGGTGCACCTGCTGGCGGACAGGGGGCCTCACGCCTCACCTCTTTGAGATGGGGGACGTATTATTCCGTACGACACGGAGGGAAAAATCGAAGGGAAAAGACTTCTCCTCACTAGGATCATAGGGGTGACAAGATCGGGACGTCAAAAAAAAAGAGAGGCCGTCGGCAAGGTATCGACAGAGAGAAAGCGGACAACGCCTCAGCGGAGGGCGAGACTTGCTGAAAGGAAAAAAAAGGGAGGGGGAAAGATTGGTTAAGAGGAGGAGGCGGCCTTTGCTTGTGGAGAAGAAAAAAAGGTAATTTTGCTCCTCTGCGAAGAAGGGCAGTCTCGTCGAAAGGGAAAAAGATATGGTAAGAAAGAAGGGAACGAAAAATCCAGCTCATACCAAAAAAAAAACCATGGAACGTTAAACGAAAAAGGGGGAAAAAAAAAGGGCCCAGCGCAATCCGACCGCGTCCCCTCCTATCTGGTAGATCTTGCAAGAAAAAAAGGGGGGAACCATAGGAGGAGACGAATCATTTTTGGAGAGAGTAAGGGAGACAACATTTTCGAATTCTTTAAAACATCGCGGATAGCGCTGAAGAAAATTTTCGAAAGGACAGTCTTCAGGGGAAGTCCGAATGTCGATTGTTAGGGGAGAAGGGAAGGAATACCACGACAAACCCTAATGCCTCTCTTCTGCCGTATGGGAAGGGGAAGTTTCAATGCACAGTAAAGGGGAGACCGAGTTGAATAGAGGAAGGCATCGTGTTTGGGAAGAAGAAAGAACACGCGAATCGCCGTGGGGGCTTCTACAAACAGCGGGATGATGGGGGACCCGTTGGCAGAAATGAGAGAAACATAAACCAAGGGGTGTACCTCTCGACGAGACGCCGATAGGAGGGTGTCAACTAATGAAAGAAAAAAATTGCCTACAATAATGAAAAAAGGGGTCCCTTCCCGGGCCGAAAGAAACGGAGATGAGGGCCGCGCCGTCTATTCCGTCCATGTCCGATAATCAACTTCCAAAAAGTGGGGCGTGTCGCGGGGGGGGGAGGAAGACGGTTTCACCGAAAGGGGAAGGAAAACCGCTATCTCGATTTTGCCGGAGAGGGGGCTGAAAGTATCTGCCACCCGTAGGAACTCCGGAAGGAAAAATGAAGCGCAGCTCGAAAAGCATGGAAAAGTGCGGCCATACGCCCTATGATGGCTATGTTTTAGGGGGAAGCTTAGAAAGTGAAGAGAAGGGGGAACCGAACCCAAGAAAACGAGTAAGGAAACAACAACAGGATGAGGGAAAAGATAGATATAGTAGGGGAAACTTTCCAGGGGGACCAGCGAAAAGAAGGGAGTCCGCTAAAGGAAAGAAGCATTTGGACTTAACGGTCTAGCAAATGTGGAAGAGAAGGGGGAGCGCAATTAATCGCGGGATCATCTCGATTCTAACGGGGAAGGTAAAAAAAGGAAGGTCCATCAGAGGGAAGAAGAAATCTATATGCGGGGAAAAAATCACTTTCGATGTTTACAAAGGAGGAAAGAAAGCCAAATAAGTGGCATGAGGACCGCTAGGACTGGGCGAAGGAAGCACAGCAACCGCGCGAATTCGGCCAAAAGAGGGGAAAAAGATTACTTGTATGCCGTGGGGGTTCAGAGCGGGAAAGAGAATACCATCCATAGGGGACGAAGCTCTGTGCGACACCTGTTTCTTTTTCGCGAGGGAAGAGGCCCCAGGGACAAAGAGAAAGAGGGGGAGCCTCCCACTTGCTCTTAAAAGAGGAATGTATTGACCCAAAAGAGAGGGAAAAGAAAAAAGACGGTTATGCTTAATGCCTTAAAATGGCGCGCGTAAAGGGCAGGGAGATTCCATATGGAGGGGAGGGGGAGATTCTAAAAGAACAATCGCCTTCGAAAGGGAGAAAACGGGGCCCGAAGGTCTTCACGCGCGATGCTCTCGCTGTTTTTCCAGGGTGGGTCTACGTAGGGGAAAAAAGAATCTGCCGAAAAAAAAAGGGGCGACCTTGTCTGAAAGGGAGGGCCTCTCATATATGCGGCTGACCGGTCGTGAGAGGGAAAAGTGGGGCCCATCTCTTTAAAGTTACGGGAACGAGAGGGATTCGCTGGGGACGTTTGAGGGCATGGATGCGAAAAAAGGGGGGCAGATAGATTTTCACTTTCGACGAGATGCGGCTGGGAAAAAAAGGAACCCTTAGTGATAACCGCCCAAAAAGAAACGAAGGGAGGTCCAATCGGCTATAGGCGACTTAAAATTCGAGATCCTTTGAGGGTGTCCGCGGCGTCTTGAAAGAAGAAAGAACTTCCGGGTGAAGGGCAGAATCTTTGGAAAAAGGGGACCTAAACATGTCTTTCGAGGAGGGGGAAAAAAAAAAAGGGAAGATGTTTCACAAAGAGGCAACCCGGCCTCGCTCTAAAGGAGGGGGGGCACTCTCAAAGGAGGTAGGGAGAGGAAAGATTACAATTTTCACCCTGCGGCAAGCGCGGTGAAGGTGAGCACGCGAAATAAGAAGGAGAAAGAATGATTCTTCAGCGAGCAAAAGGGGTTCGAGAACGGTGAGAGCAGGGGGTTCACGTGGGTCTTCCACTGTCCTATAACTTTGTTTGAAGGGAGGGTTTCTAAACCCAGTGAAAAGGAATCGATGGAAGTAATGAACTGATAGATTGGCTTAGGGTGGGGGCGGTCATTCTAGTTCAAGCGAGGGAAAAAAAAAAGGCTTCCGGATTTGAAAAAAACAGAGAGGGAGCACCGCGCTCGGCTGAAATAAGTGTGCGGCCAGGACCTGAAGAGAAGGGGGCCGCCTTTAACGGACGAAGGAGGAAGGGGTCGCTTTCGCCAAAAAAAAGGAGGACTCTTAGGGGGGCGGGAATTGGTCGGATATAGACTTAATAACTCTTGGAAAGAAGTGGAACTAGGCTGATAAGAACCGACGCCACTGATTCGCAAAAAGGGGAAATACCTTCACCTCACGGTAAAATCGCAAGGAAAAACTGGCCGAAGTGGGGAGGAGATTTTCGCACTGCACAGTAAAAAAGTCTGAAGGGGGCCAATGAAAAGCAGGGGGAAGAAAAAAAATCCAAAAGGGAGTATTATTAGGGAAGGCTCGTTTGCAGGAATGCCAGCGCGATGCACAGGGGGGAAGAAACAAGCTTGCCCCGGAAGGGGAATTAATTGCCTTGAAAAGACTTCCCTCAAGGAAGACGGAAGGGTCAGGGAGAAAAAGGGGTAGGAGAAAGGTAATCAAATGGCAAATCAACACTTACTAAAGAAAGGGTTTGAAAAAAGGTTCCTGGAAAAGGAGAACGCGAAATCTACAAAGAAAAGAAAAGAAAGGGAACAAAGCTTTCACGATTCAACTCGGCGTACGTAGGGGGTCGCATATTTCAGGGGAGAACACGAAAGGACAATCATTTAGGAATCGATCCAAGGAAAAAGGACGTTGCTGAAAATCCGCCACGCCTAGCCGATCAGAAAGAGGCTTATTCAGCAAGGCAGAAAGGGGGGGGGGAAGCGGGGAAAAGCAGAAGAACACGAGTCAGGAGGAAGCCTGCAAAAGAGGGAAAAAAAGCAAGCGCACGCTTCATGGGGATGGGGGGAAGAAGATAAAGGAACGAAAAAAGAAAGGGTGCTGAAAGAGAAGACAGGCCGTCGATAACGAGAAAAAAATTCGACCGGATCACTGCAGACGTCTTGGGAGGGGTGGAAGGTCATCGCCAAATGACAGAGCTCCATCCCGACCACTCCAAAAGAGAAGCTCACTAAGGAGAACTAACCCTTGA
>Ga0179593_1363363_pt1 | contig 19698 bp, 30 predicted proteins | sample CZODoug2_1_08_16_FD_185931 | JGI IMG/M metagenome (GOLD analysis project Ga0179593, IMG submission 185931) | Vadose zone soil fungal communities from Angelo Coast Range Reserve, California, USA - CZODoug2_1_08_16fungal (PacBio error correction) | ecosystem: Environmental > Terrestrial > Soil >...
AGAGAACGCAGATTAGAGGGGGGGGAGCGGGTGAGATGAGAGGAAGGGTAACTAGTCGGGGGGGAAGGAAGTGGGGGTAGGGAGATGGAAGGGCTGAAGGATAGGCGGAAAGGAAAGGAAGCTATGAGGGGGAAGTGGGGGAGGTTTCCCAGAAGAAAAAAGGAGCGGTCTGTTAAATGGGCAAAAAAAAGGGGAAAACGGAAACGTGAAATCAGGCGAGCGGAAGAAAACCTCCCCCAGGGGTCAGCAAAGACGGGAAAAAAAATAAGAAAAAAAGGGGTTGGGCCCGAGAACTTCAAAAAACGACAAGCGTAGGGGGGTGGGGAAACTTCGGGGCAAACCCAAGGCTTGGGTGGAAAATCCCTAACAAAAAAATGAAACGGGAAGCAAATTGCGTCCAACTTCTGGAAGGGAAACTAATTCAAGGAACTCCAAAGGTTGGGGAGAAAAAAGGCGTAGGACACGGTCAAGGGAGAGTGAAAGGGGTGGCGGATTGGAAAAAAAATACAAAAAACTCCTTGGGAATAGACAAAACTCCTTCCAGGGAACGGGGGGAGAATCAAGCAAAAAAAAAAATGTAAATGTTACGTGGGAAACGGAAATCGGGTAATGGGAAACAAAAGAACTCAAACGGGTTCAAAATCGCTTCAAAAAAAGCATGGTGGATTGAGGGGTCACGTGGGGAAGAAAGCTGGGGGGGGGGGTTTGGTGTGACCGTACCCCGTAAGTCCTGAAAAATTGGGGGGTGGGGGTAAGGGCGGTGGGGAAGAGGAACCACCAGTATTGGGGGGGTTCAAGGAAAAGGGGGGTTTTGATGGCCTAGAAGGCCACAGTAGAGGGCCCGAAATTCCGGAGAGCCCACAGTCACAAAAATCGGGCAAGAAAGCAGAAGATTGGAAACAGCCGCGCTGGGGAAAGGGGGAGACAAACGCTGGGGTGAAGACGGGACGGACGGAACGGAAGGGATTAAACGTTTGAGAAACGAAAAAAACTCAGGGGGTTGGGGGAATTGGGGAGGGAAACTAAGATCCCAAAGAGGGGGAAAGAATCAACACAGGAATGGTGGGAAAAAAAGGCAAATTAGTGAAAACAACAAGACAGGACTGAAGCGAGAGTGCAAGAAAAATAGTCGGACACTATCTTGTGTCATGGAGGCATCAAGACAAAAAAAAATCATAGGAAGGGCGGAAAAAAAAGGGGAAGAAAGGTGTGTTGAACTGAATTAAAAGGGGGGGAAAAAAAGGAACACATGGTTGGGGGGACCGTCACACCTCGGGCGGGTCCATCGAGACCATAAAGGGAGAAAAAAATCGTCCGAAAAATAGCAATGGGGGGCAGAAGGGGAAAGGTAAATTACATAAAATACATGTAAGAGTGGCGAAGACTAAGACCATACCTCCAGAAGTCACAAAAACAAGAAAGGAGTGGGAAAAAGAGGGGAGTAATGGTCTCGGCCCAAAGTCCTCATTTGTTAAGTACCACCCGAAAGAGACCGTTCAAATCAGGGAACAAGTTGCGAATTAGCGGGGGCAGTGGTGGCGAACGGTCGCGAGGGAAAGACAAGGCAGTGGGGGGAAGGTCCCCAAAAGGTAATGACACCGAAAAGAAGGAAAAAGGAAACAATCACTTCCTTTCAATGAAGGGTTGGTCGAAAGACCATGCGCCTGATGGGTGGTTTAGGGAGCAACCATCCAGACAACAGACCATACCACAAATGAAGTTTCTATTTTTTGGTGGAAGATCTAAAAAATGTCGTCCGATTTGGTTCCACCAACTAATGTTCTGGGGTGGGTAAAAGATCCCCAGGGGAATGATGTACATATGATGATGAAGTGGAAATGATGGACAGGACAAACGAGCATTGTTTACGCTCGGGGACAAAAAGGGGTAAAACTTTCAGGACTCACTGTCAGTCGGGGGAGGAAAAAAAAGAAAAAAACAAGGCAATAAATGAGCCGGCTGGAATCTACGAGAAAACGCATGAAGGACTTAGATTGCTCTTAAAGGTGGGGGTTAACCTGTGTGTCACGTAAGGGCGGGAATTTGATCTCTTTGGGGGGGGAAGATAGGGCCTCAAAAAAAACAGACGAAAAACCAAAAAAATTGCCCGTGGGTTCGAAGACACGGGCAACCCTACAAAAAGAAAAGGGGGGACACAAGGACCCTGTAGGTTGTAACTGGTTAACAAAACAACCAGAAACCGCCCATTTGCAAAAAAAAAAATAAAAAAAAAAAAAGTGGACGTGAAAAGGGGAAAAAAGCGTTTGTGGGCAAGAGTGGTTTTGGGGAAAAAAGCGTTACTGGTGGGGAAATATCTCTGGGAACGTGAAAAAGAAATATTCCGGGAGGGGGAAGAAAAGGCAGCGGATGAAGTGCAATGGGGGGGGGAGGAAGGTAGTTGTAGGATGGAGGAACACGAAGGGGAGGTTTGCACGACAACTCAACTACCGCCACAAAGAGCACCGAGGGGGAAGTCACCTGCCACTATCTACGTGGAAAAGACAACACGAGAATGCCTAGGAGCAGCCGGAATCTTGGATTGAAAAATGACGGGTTCGGGGTCATACCCGAAGTGTGTTTAAAAGCGGGAAAAAAAAAAAGTTCGCCCTTCCGAGTGTGTGTGGGGGTAACAAAAATCGCTACAGCGAGTTGTTCCCCGCAAACTGAAGGCTTACGAGGGGTGACAGGGGAGAAAAAAACACGGCCGATTCCAGAACAACGTGGTTACAAAGGGGGGAGGTCCGCAGAACAGGATAGAAAGGTCGAGGGTTACAAAAAGATATGGTCGAAAGGACGAGGAGGAATTTTTTTTCAGGGGGGTCCCCAAAGCACGCTGGCTCATTTGGGGGGGAGAAAAATGGGTAACAAGAAGCCTCGTTTTAGACTCAGCAAACTCGGGAAAAAGGGCCGCGCCCTCAAAGCATACAACAGAGCACTGGGGAAAAAAAAGAAAAGTCCACCTCAACTCCGAAAGGGTGTAATAAAAAAAAAAATGGGGGGGCGCACGATGGTCCACAACAACATGGGGTCAGAAAAGTTCCCAAAGATAAATCCGAAAGATCCAGGGGAGACAGACCGCCTCAAACGGGAAAGGAGGATGGAACACCGATCTATGGCAGACCGTGGTGAGGGGGGAAAAGGGCAGGAGGTGTTTGACACCAAAACTATAAAAAAAAAAGAAGAGGGGAAGGTCCGTAACAAAATAAGAACTGGTTGGGGTAACAGGTTCTTTTGAAAAAAAGGGGTCGTAAGGTCATTTTTGGGGAAGGAAAAAAGAAGAAGGGCCCGAGCGTCAGGACGCGCATACCGTGTCTAAACTTCGGGGGGTAAGAACTAATTCGAAGGGGAGAAAGAGGGGGTGGGGGACTCCACGACCGCTTAAAAACAATGAAGAGGGGTAACGTGGTGAAATCCGAACGGGGCTGGTCAAAAAAGATCTCATTCGTAGTACGGACATGTGCAATTTTCCGTGAATGCTGGTAACGACGAAAAAAAGAAAGTGACAAGGGCGGGGAGCGGAGGGTCAACTAAGCTACACTGACTGGAGGGAGGGAGACTTACCGCTTCAGGTCATGTGGAGGAAAAAAAGGCCACGATGGCGGCTCATGAAAACGGGGCAATAGCCGAGATTTGCTTGGGGGACGGGGAAAAAAAAAAGCAGTGGTCGACAAAAACTTGCGTTAGGGAAATTGGGACAAAGGGCTGAATATGCTCGAGGAGTTGAGAAAGTTGTATAGAAGGAGAAAAAACGGGGTCATTGGGTACCCCCCAAAGGGTCCTCAGGGGGTCTAAACACGCAGCGGCTTAAGGGAGAATAGAAGCACGGATTGGACTCACTAACATTTTTGAAAAAAGTTTGGCAAGGTGAGCGAGGGTTAGGGGAAAAGGGGGGCACCCGTGTAAAATGAAAGGTAAAAACCGTTTGATGGGGGGGGAAAAAAACCAATTTCATGGAAAAATCTGACGGACACTTGAAGAAAAACAAAGGTAAGCTTGGTCGATAAACGCTGGAAAGTCATACGGACGTGCACAAAAAACAAACGCAGACGGGGGGTGCCCTTGCGATGCAGGGAGTAAGGGTTGGGGGGTTTTAAGAGGGCACTCAGATTGATCGGTTCAGAAAAACTTTTGACAAAGTGGGGCCGTGGTGGAGTTGGAGGTTGGAAAAAAAAAGGCCCCTGGGTTCTCTGGTCTCAAAACTAAGAACAGGAGCGGAGAACACAGGGCCACTCCGCGAGGAAAAAGAATGAAGTAGTTTTAAAATCTTGTGCGAATGTGCCGGGGCAAGAGGGTAAAAATGGCGGCTTCAGCTGGGATACTGTGACAAAAAAAGGCCCAAAAAGTTTTACAAAGTCAAAAAGAAGATCCGTGCGGAGTCTTTGAAGGGAAAAGGGTGGGGTCACCCTCCGAAAAAGAAGACAGAGAATCGAATTAGAAGTATAACGCTCACTTGACGGGAGCGTAGCGTAGTTTTCAGGGGAAAAACGAGCGATAGTGGACATTTCTTATTTTTGGGAAGGTTCGGAAGAAATGAATATCACCGGCTTCGTAACCCGGGGATTGGGGTTGGCAAGATGGGACCCGGGGAAAGTATCGCCCGGGTGATAAACGACCCAGGGGGTTGTGGGGCATAGGTCGGGCGCGGGGGGGGGAACTGGGGGTGTTCAGGAAACTCACGGTGGGGTGAAAAATCCGATGGAACAACGGAAAATCAAAGAAATGGGGACAGTGGTTTAAACGGAAAAGGGGGCTAGCCATGTAAAGTGACATCTGAACGCTTCAGAGGCAAATTCTTGTAACATTGGAAGGTAAACTTCCAAAAAGGACGGGGGGGGAAAAAGGGTTTGGCCAACTTTGCTTCGCTGGTTGGCTGGTGGGCACCCCTACACATCTTGAAATTCTCACTTGAAAAAGGTCGGCAAAAGGGGCAAAACACAAAAAAGGAAAAGATAGAGGAAAGAAAAAAGAACAGAGGGGGATTATGTGCTGAAAATAGCCAAAAGAGCAATTGGGGGGGGACGGGAAACCCAAGGTAAAAGTTGGAAGATACCATAGGTTATCTAACTGAACTAAGACGGAGGTATACCGAAGTGAAACCAAAAGGGAGAGGGAAACACACAAAGGGAAGGGAACAAAAAACAGTGTTTTTCGGGATTGCTGGCAAAGTTGTCAAGATTGGGGTCAACCAGATTCGTAAAACAGAAAAAAAATCAGGTCAAAGAAAAGATATTCCGAACAAACATGTGGCAACGTGATCAACATCAGACGGCGAGATTAGGGGGAACCCCAGGACAAAAAAAGGGAGGGAAAAAAGGGAATAGCTGAAAGCCCGGGGGAAGAGGGGGAGTTCCACTGATATGGAAAACAGGAATCTGCTCAGGTCAAAAAACTGAAATAGCTATCAGAGAGAGTACAAGTGCGTATATTAAAATATGAACGGAGAAGAAACTGCTAACTGGTGATCAGGGCCCGTGCGAACCGACGGGTGCGGGGAAAGATGGGTTGGGAAAAAAAGGAAATCCAAACAGAAAGCCTCACTCTTGGTAGAGCAACGGCGACGGAAAAAGATTCGTTAACAAAACCGCCGGGAGAAGGGCTCGCACGGTCACAGGTGGCAGAGGGCAAGAAGAAAAAAAATCACACCTACGGAAAAAAGGGAAAAGGCTGAACGGATCATCTGGTGAGTTAACGTGTAAAGACAAAGGAAGAAGGCAAAAGTGGGGGGGTGTTGTGGGGAAACGGGATGGGGAAGAGTTGGAAAAGGCGAAAAGAAATGGGTATAGAAAAGGAAGGGGGAACAAATTGGGAAATGGTGGGGAAATGCTGGTTTGGGGGCCAACGGGGTAAATCAGGAGTACTGAAAAAATCACAAAAAGAAAGGAAAAAAGCAAGGGCAAAAGAAGGAGTGGGAGAAAAAGGAGAAAGAGGGGGGGGGGGTGTGGTTGCACATAATCTAGGCTAGGCCGGTATCAGTGAAAGAACCTGATAAACTCAATACACAGATGCCGAGGGGGACACAAGAAAAAATGCGGGAGAAAATCAGTCAAGGGTGAAAAGAACAAGCAAGCGGATTGGGAAATGGACGGGAAAAGATAAAATAAAATCCACGGCACGGGAGAACGCCGCTAAGCAGTCATGGAGGGGGGGTGTGGTAAGGTAAAAGGGGACGTGACATGTGTCCCCGAAAACGTAAGAAGGATACAGGAAGTTTACATCGGATTACAAAGACAATCAATTTTGAGAGAGCAGAAAAAAGGAAAAACTCTCAAATGGAGGAAGTCTAGACAAAAGTTCGAAGGTGACGCGGAGGTCAGGTCATTACTGAAGGGGGAACTCACCAAAGAAAGGAAGAACACAAAAAAAAGTTTCAAGATTACACCGCTATTCGTGACGAAAAAACTGGAACTTAATAGAGCACGTGGAAAAAAAACCTACAGAGCGGGAGAAGTCAAACAAGGCAAAGGGGTCGGGGGGATGCAGAAGACCTCGGGGCAGGAGACGGGAGTGGCGATGGAATATCGGTGGTTTGGAAAGACAAAGAACAAACTGGGGGAAGTAAAAAGAGCGCGGGCAGGGCAAAAAATCGGTGAGGGGAGAATAGCACAAGTATATGGGAAAAGATCACAGTAACAATACCGTTGTTGCTGAGGTCAGCAACTAAAAAGGGGTCAACCAGGAAAAAAAAGGAGCCAGATGTGGGTGCCAAACGCGCAGCGGAAAAGAGGAAATCGAAGGGCAGGAAATGAACGGACCCAATGGGTCAAAAGAGCTGGGCTAAAACGAAACAGGAAAAAAAAAGAGACTAACAAAAGAGGGGGGCAGAATCGCAACAAGAGGGAAAAAAGTTGTCATCGGGAAAAAACCTGCGAAAAAGCATTGCATTCCGCAGCAGGATTCGCAGAGCAAAAGGTGAGAGGGGGTTGGCAGGTACAATTTCGATGAGGCAAGTTGCGGCGAAGTGCACCAAAAAAGGGGTCTTATTGGCTAAAACCCCGCCCGTTGCAGAAGCAGTAACACGAACGAGAATAAAAAGCTCCAAAGGAGGGCAACACGTGGAGATGCAAAAAGCAACTACGGTTTGAAAACACCAATCGCCACGGTGAATTGGTTGAAAGCGGGGGTGGGGTTGAAAGTACGAAACGTAATGAGGGAAACAATTTGGTTTGGGTAGAAAGGGTTTGATATAACAAAAAAAGGGTGTTCACTGGAAGTTTTTCCAAAAATAGGTCAAAAAAAAAAGGGGAAAAAATTATGAGAAGACTGCCACGGACAGTCGCTGTCAAGCCAGCAAACAGACTAGCTCGCAGCGGGTTAGAGTTTCAGCCTGCGCTTGCGCAAACTTTGAATCGCAAAAGACAGAAAGGGGAGAGACAATCTCCGGGGTTGGGACGAGAAGAAATGTGGGGGGGGAAAGATTGCAAGTCAAAGGAGGAGATGGGGACAAAGAATTCCCCAGGATATTGCCACCACAATTAGTGGAAAAAATTCCCGGGAAAGGGGGGGTCAACAAGACGGGAAACTTGCGGAGGGAAAGAAAAATCAAGCAACCAAAAGGCCTTTTTAAAACAAAGCGCTGATGAAGGGGTTTCTAAGCATGGACAGGGGGGAAAAAAATTCACATCCTGTTTGGGGACAAGGCCGAGGGGGGGACGCGACAAAAAACAAACCATCGTGTAACGATAATCACATGTGGCGATGAAACGGGAGAAAAAATAAAAAAAAAAAAGGAAGGCTGGGTAGAAAATCCAATCGAGCTACACGGAGGAAAACAAGAAAAAGGGGTGGTCTTCAAAAAGTTCCGCCTCCCTGGGGGAAAATTTTCTGGGCAAGAAACTTGTTCATCACGTGCCAACTGAGGGTCTCTGAACGTGGTTTCGAACTGATGGTACTCGGGGAAAAAACAAAAAGGGGAAGGGGTCCAACAGGAATGGTACTTCTGAAAAGGGACAAAAAGAACCTTTCCTCAGCGCCCGGTGTTGTTGGGGGGGGGGGGTTTGAACGGGGAAAGCATAAAAAGGGGGATTTCTGAGGTACTCGCAAAAGAACAACCAAGAGAAAAGGCGAGAGGGGGGTGCAGAGACTTCAGTCCAGGGAAGGGGGGTGTTTCCAAATTGGAAAAGGTATCCGTGGGGGGAAGGGGGGTTCAAAAAAGCGATCGGGGGAAAAATGGCATTCACAACGAGCTTTTCCTGAGAGGGAAGGAGCAACTGTCATACCAAAGCAGGCAGTCTCGAGGCAAACAGGTCTCGGAATCCCGATCGAGAAATCCTACAGACTAGATAGAAAGGGAAAAAACGACCTTGACAGGGGGGGGGGGCATCGTTGGTTCGGAAGGGGGAATTGGGTAAAGAGGGGGGGGGGGGAATAGTCCAAAATCCTATAAACACCAATAGGGGACGGGTTCATCCCACCTAAAAAAAAAAAAGAGGGGGGGGTTTCACCGAACAGGGTCGGTAGGGTCACTAACACAACAAAGAAGAAAAATAACAGGGGGGGGAGTGGCATTCACCACTAATGTGTGGAAAAGGTTGGGGGGGAGACAGCGTGGGGAAAATGGAAGGCTCAAAAAAGGGTACCATAAATTAAGAGATGATTCTAGCGGGGGGGGAGAATTACGTAGGGTAAAGAAAATCAACAAACGGAGGGGGAAGTTTGCGAAAGAAAAAAAAAACCCGCCAAAAGAGCAAGCGGAGGAAGAAAAAGGTGCCGAAAGAAAGGTTTACCACCAAAGGCATCCTAGTCATGGAAAAAAAGCTGATTCAGGTTTCTTGGTTTTTTTGCACCGGGGTAAACTTCTCACAAACGGGGAGGGTGGTGTGGTGGACGCGAAAGGCCTGGCAAGGAAGGGGTGTTTTTAACGAAGATCAACGCGAAAACAAGAAAAATGCACGCGTTGCGTTGAGGGGCAAAAGCAACCAAGAATGTCACACAAACTTTTGGAAACATGGTTTTCCGAGAAGCAGCCGCAGGGTCTATGGGTCCCAAACATGCGCTGAGGGAACGGGGTGAAAAAAGCCCAGGAAGAGGGATCCTTTTTGGTTTGGGAAAGGGGAAAAGAGGGCATACATAAAAAAACATGAAAAGGAATCCGTTCGCGAGCAAACAGAAGAACTCGCCTGGAGTCGGAGGGGGAAAAAAAAGATCAAATCGACTGAAATTTGGTTTCCAAAAATGTCGATGAGGTTTTCACGAATTAGGATAAGCAGAGGGAAAGCGACCATAAGGAGGGGAGGGACAACTTCGAAATCGAAAGGGGAAACAAAACCGTGGTGTGATAGCGAATGTAGTGGTGGTGGAAAAAAGGGGGATGAAAAAAAAAAAAAAAAAAATGTCAGTGTCGGTAAAGGAAGTCCCCACCGGTGGGGAAGTCGTGGGAAAAAAAAAACTGGTGTCGTAATGATTTTGCTTCAAAAAGGGTCCGGAGGTCCGTCCAACCAGTTTGAAATCGGAACTGTAAAAAAAAAAAAGGTCTATAGAACCTGGCAGATCAGGGGGGGGGTTAGGGGAGAACAGACTATAAAAAGAAGGGGGGGGAGGGGGGAAAAAAAGAACGAGTCAGAAACTGGCCTCGAAAGAAGGAAGGGGATGCTAAAAGAGGGTCACTTATAAGTTAGCGAAACCCACCTGGAAAAAAATGCTTCTCGACATGGGGAAAAAAGAATAACCGACGGATGTAAAAAGGACAGAGGAAACTTGGAAATTTGGGGGGGGAAAAGAACAAGGCTGCCTCGAAGAAATCCCTGAAAGAAAAAGAAGCCGGAAGTTATCGTCTTGGGAAAACTGAAACCTGGAACAGGAGGCTAATTTCTCTGAAAAAAGTGAGCTTGTCAAGAAAGGAGGGGGAAAGAATCTGGGCAAGGTCGAAGCTTGATTCGGGGGGGAAGAAAAAAAGGATAAAGCAGGAAATGTAACCTAGATTTATGGGAGAAAAAAAAAAACTGGCCTAAAAGAAACTGATGCGAAGAAGGGGGGGCGGGGCACGCGTGGTGGGGGAGGTGGGGTTGATTGGATTCTGCGAGTTAGGAAAGGGCCTTTGGTTGGTTCGAAGGAATGAGGTCACCCAGCATTAGCAACCCAAAAAAAAACCATCAATTGAAACTGAAAAAACAAGCGTCAGAAGGGGGGGTCGCTCGGAACAGCTGACCTCAAGACGAAAAACCAACAAAAAAACAAGAAAATTGCGGGAGAAGAAGTACGGGTGGTTAAAAAAAAAAATGCAACACGGGAAATGAGCGTCAAAAAAGGGTGGTGGGGGGGGGAAAACCTGTACAAAAGGAGGGGGGGGGGAAGTAGGTGTGATTGTTTCCATTTTGCACAATTTACGAGGGAAAAAAAGGAGCACAAGGCGCGACCAACCGGGCCCGAGACATGAAAAAGTTTTCAGGGAAAGAGGGGGGAAGGGACGGACCGCCGGGCCGAAAAAAAAAATTGGCTAGAGGAACGGAGGGGGGGGGGGGGGAATTCCTTTTTCAAAATGTGCATCACCAAACAAAAAAGGAAATTGACCGCAACAAGCAAGGGAGGGGGGGAGTCTTTCGACAAAGTCCCACCACGCTCCGAGCGAATTCGACTTGGGGGAGCAGGAAGGAAAGATCAAAAAAAAAGGGAAACGGTAACTCCTTAAAAGCCTATTGAAAGGTGGAGAAGAAGGAAAAAGGGTGAAGGTTATTACATGGTATCAAAAAGCTGGGGACGGGGGGAAAGAAGGACTTGTGTTGTGTTTTGTAGATGTTGAACGAACAAAGAGAGGATCTAAGGGGAAAGTTGGCCACAGGTTTGGCGGGATATCGGTCTGCTCACGGGGGGGTAAGGGGGGGGGGTTGAAGACTAGGGGGGGGCCAAAAAAAAAGAGGGGGGGGGGGGAAAAAGGGTAGATCCGAAAACCTTTTCTGGTGTGGTTGGCAGGGTGGCAGACCATGGGACATATGAGGAACAATCTGTTGGGGGGAAGGAGTTCGGGCAGTGAGTCAAGAATGGGGAAAGAAACGGACACCAAATGTGAAGTTGGGTTTGCGTAAAACAGTGGCTAAAAAAGTGGTTCAGAAAGGGAAAAAAAGGAAAATTCCAAAAAAAAGAATGGGTCATCCTGATACTCTGGAGAAAAACAAGAAAGGGGGGGTCAAAGGAGTACCAAGAAAGAAATATTGAGAGGGGGGGCATTGTACAAAAAACTCAGAAAAAAAGGCTAGCAATTGAACAGCACCAGGGTCCAAAGCTTTAAAGGTCTAAAAGGAGGGAAACTCCCTTGAATGAACAGAAAAAGGCGAATGCGTCGTAATATTTCCCAAAACCAATCAGTAGAAAAAAGGGACCTACACCAAAGGTTTTTAGGTTGAAAAGCACAGGGTGAAAAAAGGTGGGAAAAAAAAAGAATTTGGATAACGACCGAACGAAAAAAGGAAAATAGGACCCGAAACAAGTTGACAATTTTATCCATAACTCGTCGGGTCAAGCCATGAATGTAAAACAAACTTACGAAAAGCGGATAGAAAAGGTTCCGGAAAAAGGGAAAGAAAAACCATTACAATATCTGGAAAAACACGAAAGCTAGACGTAAGAGAGTGAAGTGGGATAGGGGGGAGGATTACGTGACAAACTACAAGGGGCTGCCCAAGGAAGCGTGAAGGGAAAGAGAACGAAGAGAAGGGTGCTTGGGGTAAAAAATATTGGTTAAAATACACCAGAATCCGAAAGAAGGGTTGATCAAAAAGAACGTCAAAGTGAAACTCTGCATAGAGGGGGGGGAGGGGGGGGAAAAAAGAAAATGGATAGCGCTTCTTTCCAGAAGAAAAGGAAATCACAAACAGGGGGACAAAAGGGGGGAAAAACAGGGCCGAAAATCATCGAGTTAATCGGTGGAACCAACAAGTACTAAATGGGGAAGAAGAAAAAAAAGCAGCACGTTGGGTGTGTGAAAAAGACCGATGAGAAAGTGGTGGGGGGGGAAGGAGACTGGAAAAGGGAAAAAGGGGGGCTTATTTTGCCAGTTAAGAACGGGGGGGGGGGGGGGGGGAAAGGCAAAGCCTGATTAATGATGAAAAAAGACAAATCAAAATCAAGGAATGTCAAAAGGAAAGAAAAAAATATTCACAAAATTCGGCCGATGTTTGGGTACACATGAGCTTGTAAGGTACCCATGATGGGGAGAAATGTGAAAGAAAAAAAAAAAGAAGACTTACAACGGCCTGCGACCAGAAGCAAAGCATTGGGGGGCCGAAGAAAAAAAAAAAGGAAAGAACGAGGGGGTGAAGACTAAAAACGTCAGCAAGGGGTTCCTTATACCAACGGCTTAACGACTGAACGGGAGGGGGCAAGAAGAAGAAAACACCAACCGGATTGAGAAATTAACGGTCCAAACCGCTCGCCAATTCTGGTGCAGGGGGGGGTGTCAAGGAGGGGGTACGATAGTGAAACAGCATGTGAGACGAACCAGGGAAAAAGGAACGTACGGTTGAAAAGTAAGGACGGATGAAAACCAATCAGATAATAAAAGGGGGGTGAGCAGGAAAAACACGATCTGTGGACTAAAGTCCTAGAAAGAAGGGGGGGATCTAGACAATCAAACTGACGGGTAAAGAAAGAAGGAAAGGACTAACTTGGAAAGGAAGAAAATTACGAAAACAAAAAAGGTTTGGAAACTGAAAACAGAAGTAGGGGGGGAGGGAAAGACTGGAAAGAAAATCGGGCCCACACCCTACAAGGAGAGTGGCACACAGGAAAGAGGAGAGAAGGGGTCAGAACTCGGGAAGGTAGCGGTCGGTGCTAGTGAGATGGGATTATATAGGGGGGGGGAAAAAAAAGAAAATCTAACAGGTCGGAAACCGCCGCAGTTTCTGGGGGGGGGTGGAGGAGGGGGGGGAGGTGTAAAACAAGGAAAAGTGCTATTAGAGCGAACAACAAGAGGGGGGGGGGTCGAAAAACCCGTCAAGGGGGTTTAAAAAAAAACTAGAAAGGTGAACCAATCAATGTCGGGACCGAACAAAAGGGGAAGGGAAGCTCCACGTAGGCGAGCCGCGGAAAAACTCCACATTGAACAAAAGGAGAGTTAATCGGTTCGAACACTCAACAAGCGCAACCAGAGCAGGGGGGGAGACTTAGAAACAAAAACCAGGTAGCCCGTTGGAAGAGGGGGGGGAACAAGCGGGAAAGCAAATGCATCCAGCCCCGGGAAGGGAGGATCAAGAAAAGGCAAGTGCTACGGGGTGGATGTCCATTAGAGGCAAAAGGTGGGGGGGGAAGGGGAAGTTCGACGGGGCGGGGGGGTGCGCAGACCAAAGGACTGTGGTGAAGAAAGGAACGGAATTCAGACGAAAAGAGAAATCACACGCAGGACGAAATTGAAAGGGGAAAGTCAAAGAAAAAAAAATCAAAAACGCGGGGGAAAAAAAATCAAAATCAACAAAACTGTTGGAATAAAGGCAAGGTAGAACAGCGGGTGGGGGTTGGAAACAGTACGAAAGGAAGAGGGAAAACAATTTTGTTTGGGAGGGGGAAAGGGTGGTTTAAGGAAGGAAACACACGGGCAAATGGAGGGGGAAAATAGGGCGGGGTGGGTTGTTGAAGGGGGAAGGCCTCTCTCGTCACAAACCAAGGGTAAAGTCAAACGACACAGTAGGAAAAAGCAAGAACTTAAAGCCGCAAAGCTAGCTCAGAAGCAGTAAAGGATTTACGCATCGGGGGGGGATGCGACTGGGGGAGGGGGGGGGAAAAACGCACCACCGCAAGTGGGGATAGACATGAAGTGTGCGGAAGGGGAAATAGCGTTTGGGAATGTCGAGGGAGGCGGGAAGAAAGCTCAAGAGGAAAATTCACCCCCATGTCAAAAGACAAGGGGGGTATTGAAGAACCCAAATACAAGGCACTAGTTCGGAAACAAAGAGAGGGCACCACCAAACCTAAGGGGGAGGAGGGATAAAGACATCAACAGAGATGCTTTGAAAAACGAAAAAAAAGGCGCTGAAAGGTATTTCAGAAGCTGGTGGTCAACAGGGGAAAGTCACCATCCTTGTGGGGGGACGTAAACAACACCCAAACTAAAAATGTCTTACAAGGAGCTGACAGGTCAGTCGTAAAAACAGTCCATAGAAAAAAAAGGAGAAAAAAATTGGGGGACACGAAGAGGAATGGTAATGAGAGAAGAAGGAAAAAAAATTTCTTAGATGGGGTAGGGACTTAATCAACATCTCACAAAACGGGAGGAGAAAATAGAAAGGGGGATCAAAGGGGTTCACGGGAAAAAAGAATAAACATGGGGGTATTTCATGCAGACCTCAATCGTTGACTTAAAAAAAAAAAGGGGAAAGTTAACGGACGATCGGGGGACAGAAAAAACTGGAGCACAAAAAAAAAAAAAGTGTAAAAACCAAGAGGGAGGTCACCAAAAGGATGTGGGAAGGGAAAAAAAAAGTCAATGAAGGAAAACCCCTGACCTTGCCTGTTTGTGGTGGGGAAATAAAAAGGAATGCGATGGTTGCGTGAGTACAGACAGCTAGGGGACCAATAAAAGAGGTTTTTGCCGTCGACAAAAAGTCCTGATGGGGAAAAGAAAGGGATTTTGTGGAAAAAGGAAAAAATGGAAAGGAGGGCAAATGGGGCCATAGGGGAAAAACAAAGAGCAGTGAAGGGTGGGAAGGATAGCAAAGCACGGGGCGTAGACATGAAAAAATTGCATGGGAAAAAGGGGAGTGGCAAAACTCTCGAATTCAACAGGAGGAAAAAAAAAATTAAAGCGAAAGAGTGCACGGGAAGCTAGAGTTTAAAAGCTGGAAAAAGGGGGTCAAGTAGGTGTTGGGGGAAGGGGGGGGGACTTCGGGGATACTCTTGGTTCTAGGCCAAAGTGAAAAAGAAAAAAGAAGGGAAGAAAACCAAGTCCGTTGGTTGCGAATACACAACCACAATACCAAAAAAAAGGCATTCAAAGGGGGAAGGGGGGGGAAAGTCCCAGGTTGAAAGAGAAAAAAAAAAACCGGGATGAAAGGGTAAACGTAGGTTCCAATGGGCAAAAAGAGGGTTTTGGGAGGAGTTAACCGAGGGGGTCTAAGGGAAATCGAATTAAGTGAAGGGATTACTAGCGGGGGAGCACACAAATCATGGAAAAAGGACCGGGTGGAAAGGTAGCTGCTTCTGCCAAAAAAAGGCCGGGGAGGGGTTCCGGGAAAGCCTATCCAAAAAAATCTCCTCAAAAACGGGGGAAATCAAGAAAATGGGAATAACACTGGGAGGACAAGGGGACGATCTCCGAAAAAAAAGAAAAGGGCTTTTTGGGGTTTTAAGTAAAAGGGGGCTGGTTTCCCGCAGTTGGGGGGGGAGGATAAAAAAGTAAAAAAGAAGGGAAGGGGGGTGAAAAGGGAAGAGGCAGTACTCGCACCAGAAACAGGGTGGTGGACGGACGGGGGGGGAAGTTTGGGGGAGAAAAAACCCAGCTCTTGAATATTGTCGGAATAAGGGCCAAGCCTTCGGAGGTCAAAAAAGCGTGGGATCAAGGGTCTCAGGGAATGAAAGGCCCAACAAAAGAGGTTGACGACACGGTGGTTGCGTAAGAAGGAGTCTGGAAAAAAGAAAACAAAAAAAAAAAACCGGGAGGGGGGGGGGGGAACCTGTTGAAACCGCGTCAAACGCAAAAAGAACCTTGGAATAGAGTTCCAACATCAATAAAAAAAAAGTGAAAAAAAGAAAATTACGGAAAGGTGAAAGACTGACCTGCACTGGAAAGGGAGGAAAAAAGGTTAAAACAGATATAACTAAATCTCCACTCCAATCTAGGCGGTGACGAGGGGAGTAGGAAAGAGCACAGACTTTGGTGGGGGTGAGTTAGCGCGGTAACGTGGGGAGGGGTGGGGAACGAGATTGACTGGAATGTGACGAACTACTACGTGGAGGGCGTCAAAACTTTTTTGACAGTGGGCTTTTCAATGTGGTCTTAACAGACGTTGGAGGAAAAGAGGAAAATGGGGAAACTTGAAGCCGTTCAGGGGGTTTGACGCGGAGACGGACACAAAAGGGAAAAGTAGGGTAGAGGGAGGTCGGAAATAGCTGTGCTGCCTGCTCAGACAAACGATCTAAAAAAAATTCCCCGAGAACTGGGAGGAAAATTTTGGCAGTTTTGTGGGGTGAAAGAGACGTCAGAAACGGAAAAAAAAAGGATTATACGGTACTTCTAAGGAAAATGGTGTCACTGTGTAACAAAGCACCGGAAAAAAAAAAAAAAAAAGACAGAAGGCTTCCGGAAACGGCGTGGTCACAAGAATCGAATCAAATTGTGATATTGAACCTCTTCCTCAATGGTGTTGAGTCCAAAAGGAGAGAAACAATGAAATGGAAGTATCAAGGTGTTAGGTTAAGGAAATTTTTCCTCTTGCGTTTAGGACTTCCAAGAGGAAGGATGGCTTTGGTGAAGAGGGCGTTGATCAGGGGTTAGAAGAAACATTGAAGCGGATGTAAAACCTATGGGATAAACACACTGCAAAAAGGGGGGAGAAGCGGATGAGCCCATTTTGGAAAATACTTGGGGAATGACCCAATAGGGTTGGTCCAAGGTGGGGGAGGTGAAAGAAAAGATGGGTAGAAAAAAGGTTCCTGTTGTTAGAATCATGAAAGGTAAACCGGGGGGGGGGGGAAAAAGGGGGGAAAAAAAAAGAAAAAATTGAAAACAAGAAAAAAAGGACGCAAGAATATTTCAAGGAAAAAGGGGGTGGGTTGACCATAACCCCACAGAAAAGGGACTTGCAAAACCAAAAAAAGGGAGAATTGTGGGGAAGGGGGGAGGAAGAAGGAGTATGTTTGAAAAAAGCAAGGAAAGCAAGGAAATAATCGTGGGACACGGGGTGAAGGGAAAAAGGAGGGGCTCATGTTGGAGGTCCGGGGGAATATGGGGGTTGGTTTGTGGCGAAATGACGCCAAGCGCCGCACGGCTACCAACCAACGGAAGGGGAGAAGGGTGTTTAGAATACGTAACTGTATCCCGCCGTGCCTCAAAGAGGGCACTGGAGAAAAAAGGGGGGAATCCAAAAGCGGGGGGAACAGACAACAGCATCAGACTTTTTCCGACCCTGAACCCCGGACTCCCGGACAAAGGAAGCGGGATTTCCGACCAGAAGCTAACAATGAGCGACCAGGAATCTCAGGAAGCTCAAGCTATGTGAAACAGGTAAAAAAAAGAGCAGAGTTTTCCTCCATTCAAAAGATCAAGGAGGTCATTGAAAAGCAGTAAAGCTGTTGTTGGTTAGAAGGGGGGGGGGAAAAAAAGCAATCTAGCCGCATGAGGTAACGGTTGAGTTGGGGGGCGGGGGGTAAAAGGAGGGTCGGCGGGGGGGGGGCCACGGGGGGGTGGTTGGAACCGGAAAAAGCGGGTGCCAAAAGAAAGGGGACCGCAAGAAATAAACGAAAAAAAACCTGTTTTGTTTGGGGGAACTGGGGGGAAAAGGGGGGGGGGTAGGGAAAAGCCACAAAAGGAAGAGGCCTCTTGATTAGCCAGTGAAGAGGATTCCAGGTAAGACCCAAACGGCAACATATGGACAAAGGTGGGGGGGGTCTTCAAAACTTGCGGTCCGTTGGGGGAGGGTTGGAAAAAAGCGACGGACTCCATAAACGGTTCAACGCAAAATTAGCTGTCTGAAAGAAACACCCCAAGGGGAAAAGAGAATCGAAAAATCAATAAGTTGGAAGGAAAGTTGGAGGAGAAAAAAAAAACATCAACGCTGAGCCCTTTTCCAAAAACCCAATGAAAACCTGGGGGGGGGAAAAAGTGAATAAAACCTTTGGCCGGGTGAGACGGAAGCAAAAAAGCTACTGAAAGAAGTCGGGTCAAGAAAGATTGGCCATGGATGGAAACCCAAAAAAAGTGTCGGGAAAAAAAAAAGAAAACCGGGGGGGGGGGTTTCGGATTGGCGTTAAAAGTTTGGGACCAAAGGAGGGGTGGTTGGTCAACCTAGTTTCCAGGAACCGCTACGAAGAAAAGGGTATCAAAAACACAAACCAACAAAAACTGTGGGGATAAAAGAAGCAATCTATTTCTGAAAAAAATCGGTACAAAAACAAAAAGCTACAGAAGAAAAGGGGAATCTGAAAGGGGAAGAAAAGGGGAATCTCTGCTCGTCCCCTTAGATAGCACTGCGGCATGTGAAAGGAAAGATATGGATCTACAAGTAGAACGCTGCTAGAAAAGCCAAGGGGTGTGACGACGAAAGACAGCCGCACTTAGGGGGGCTTAAACCATTTTTTTGTGCCCAGTAACAGGAAAGAAAGCCGCCCTTTTATCAAGAAAGGGAAAAAAAAATTCAAAACAAGATCGAAAAACTTTCGATCTCGAGAGGATGGGGAGGGAACGAGTAAGGGCTAGAAAAGAGAAAAAATCAAAGACGGAAAAAAAAAACGGGTTGAAAAAAAGGGAGGGAAACTAGAATCTTGGAAGTGAATATTTGTAACCAATGACTACCGTGAAGAAAGAACAAATCTGTGGTTTGTTGCCTATAGGTGAGTGGAGAAAGGAAAAGAACCGGGGTCTGAGATTAGTGAGTGCTGTTGGTGGGGTAAAAAAAAAAAAGGTCATGGGGTGTGTGGGGGGGAAGAACAAAAAAAAAAAGGTGAAAGCATTTCTACCACTAATATCGAATCAAGAAAATAAAAAAGAGGCAGCATAATGCAGACCATTATACGTGGGGGGGGGTTAAAAAGGGAAACATAATCTAGGGCAGGTTCAAGAAGGAGACAGGGGGGGGGATTAACCGACTGGATCAAAACGCTAAGACAGAAACATGTAACTATGAAAGAAAAAAGCTAAATGATGGGGAAGAAACGCTCCGGCCTATGTGCTACAAGGGGGGTTTTCCAGGAGCGCAGCAGCGAAACACTGAAAAGGGGAAATCTTAAGAATAAACCCAGAGATTCAAAAAAGAAGGTGGGAAAAGAACAGGGGGGGGGGGGAAGCAGGTCAGCGTTGGTTTGGTGACGTGGGAAACAATGATGGTGAGGGGAAAAAGAACTGATATCTGGAAGGGTGGTCACTGAAGAGGAGGTAACCAAAAAAAAAACGAAAACGGGTGGGTTAAGGGGGGAGGGGGGGAGGAGACGACAACGCAGCAGGGGAAAGGAAAGGGCGACAGAATTTAAGATTTCTCGGGAAAAAAAGGCGGGTCAGGCAATTACGATGGGCAGAAAAAAAAGTAAAAAACAAAAGTGGTGACAATACAATTGGACAATCGTTTCTATTCGTGACGAAAAAGGGGGAAACTGTCCAGAATCTGTTGTGAAACAAAACCTAACAATACAAAGTAGAAAATAACACCGTGGAAAGGACTAATAAGAGGGGAAAACAGAATCAGGAAGGGGTCATTGGGGGCAACACACGGAGTGCGGGTGGGAAAGCGATTTTTAAAGAGTCGACATTGGGCGATGCGAAATTGCTTGGGTTGGGAAGGAAAGCAGCGAAGGTGCAGAGCAAAAAATAGAAAAGCACCAGAGGTGGGTTTCCAATTCATTCAAAGGTCTTTTTGCAAAAAGCAGACAAAAGGGAAAAAAGATTGTAGGTGACCTGCAAAAGCCGGTAAAGGAGAAAAATACGGGAAAAAGACCAGAAATTCTAGACTGCACGGGACCCTTCCAAGCCATGGGGGAAAAAAACAAAAAGGGACGGGGAACTCGCGGTGCGGAACAAAGTCAAAAAGCCTCGAAAAACTGAAAAAGCAGAGTTGCTCGCCCAAC
>Ga0179593_1244890_pt1 | contig 19697 bp, 24 predicted proteins | sample CZODoug2_1_08_16_FD_185931 | JGI IMG/M metagenome (GOLD analysis project Ga0179593, IMG submission 185931) | Vadose zone soil fungal communities from Angelo Coast Range Reserve, California, USA - CZODoug2_1_08_16fungal (PacBio error correction) | ecosystem: Environmental > Terrestrial > Soil >...
GGTGCAAGGAGGTGTTGGGTACAGGTCAGAAAGAAAATGTGTGGGGAGGACGACTGCGGCGCCCTCACAAAGGCTAAAGAGGGCGGAAATGTCACGGGGGAAGGGCTTCCGGCTTTGCCGTCGTCGGAAGGGGGGGCGGAAGAGGGGGGGGGGGGGGGCACGGGCAAAAGTGACGGGAGGCGGACAAGCCTTAATCACTTTCGCCGGATCCGCAAGTACCAAGGGGCGACGACATTGTAAAAGGGGACGAAAGTTGGTTAAAGGGGTCTTCATGTGGGATTCTCCCTGAGACCTCTAACCACAACGGAAAAGGGGAGAGGGGAGAGACAAACAGAAAGAAAAACTTCTGAAAGGTGAGCGTCAGGCAATGTTTACGAGTGAAACCTCTAAGATACGCACGGAAAAGCAAGTTCAAATGGGGTGCAATTGGAATTCCCCTGCGCAAAGAAAAGAGAATAAAGAAAACGGCCTGGCCTAAGACTATGGAAGTTAGAGAAGCAGAAGCCGGAGCATCAAAAAGAAGGGGAAAATCACCGTAGGATGAAATAAAACACACATGAATCAGACTGTGAAACTGGTGGCGCGCCGTTAAGGAATTTCTTGAAATGATTATATTTTCAACACAAGGACCGGAAAGGGCGTGAGGACGAAGGGATCTCTTCCAAAGTTGGGGGAAAGGGGAGCAGGGGGGGGGGAAAAAAACCTAAACTTGAGAAGGCACTCTAATATTATTGGGAACAAGGACGACATCAAGTGGTGACCCACCCGCCACCAAAAAAAAGAGGGAAAAAAAGGAACGGGGGCCCGGGACTTAGCGAAATCATGCGGGGAGAAATCTCTTTCGTGGGCAAGGATCATCCTGATCAGGAGAGATTAAGGCAGGCTAGGGGGGACATGGTCCCCGGATCATTGTACAGATGGAAGGGGAAAGTCCTCCTTGGGGAGCGCACGACTTTTGGAAAGTGGAACGAAATGCCAAGGAGGCCAAGGTGAGCCATGTGATTGCAACGCACAAGGGCGTGCGGCGGGCAAGCACAATCCTCTTAAACTTTAGTTTGCCACTTGAGCAAAAGGGGGGGGGGACTAAGCAAAGAACTTCGACACCAAGGCGCAAAAACTGCGAATTCGTTCCGGCGCAAAGGAAATGGATGAGGGACAGGGATTTCAACAAGAGCAGAGAAACATAAACAAGTGGCACAATCCGTCAAGGGGAACATGGACAATCGCAGCGGGCCCAGTAAATTGGAAAGAAGGGAGGGAGCTAAAGAAAAAAAAAGGGAAGTGGTGATGCTGACGGTGACTAACCAAGTGAAAAGGCGGCAAGCCCGGTATGGCAAATTCGGGACGTTCCGCCGCAGAAGAAAACGTCATTCCTAGCGGAAGAAGATGCCTAGGTTGCGGGAAAATTCGTATTGGGGCAAAAAGTGTTGCGGGTCTAGTAAAGAGAAAAAATCGCAAAGGGGAAAATTAACAGCTAAAGGCGGGCATATGGCGGATGAAAGATTTCCGAGAAAAGGCCTGGGAAAACAGGCGTCCTAAAGCAAGAAGAATGATTAACTCAAGCAAAAAGAAAAGGAAATGGTGGTTGACGAGAAGGTGTTGAATCAACAGGAAAACCACTACGGCAGGAGGGCCGGAACGCGATTCTGACAATCGCAAAGGGGGTATTAAAAAAGGGGGAGGGAAAAGAGGAGGAAAGGAAGCGCGAATGCATTCCCCCTGCGCCGAAGAGGCCTGCCCAAAACAAATCGTTTGGGGTCTGTCTTTTCTGGAAATCATAGCCGCGGAGGGGGGCGGGTTCCGAGAAGGGAAAGAAAGCCCGGGGGAGATCTCATCCTCGTAACTCGCCGCAGGTCATGGAAACTGTCGTCTCACTTTGCCGCTAGTGGCCGCCGAGAAAGGACCCGGAGGAGGCTTGGCGAAAAGCTGTGTTCTTGAAAGGCGGCCAGCACGGGTTGGAAAATCGAAGCTGATGTTTGGGCGAAAAACACACCAGCAAGCAGGGATCTGGGGCGGATTACGATTCAGTCGGTCCGGGTATGAGCAAAGCACATCAGGAATATGTAGTGGAAATGATCATTTCGGGAAGTTGCGTGCCGGTCGGCGAAAAGCCATTCCCGATTGTATGGGGACACAACGGCGTAGTGCGTACAGTTTTAACACGCGAGGAGGCCTGAAAACACACAAAACCAACCCTCTTCCCTGAAATGGGAAGCGGTCCATTGTCATTCGGGAAGAAGAATATGCACGCAGCAGCTGGGATGCAAAACAAATCACAAAAAAAGACATTTGCGCAAACTGCTGAGGGCTAAAGTAAAATATAAAAAAAAACATGCTGGAAGAGGGGGTCTGTGCGCAGGTGTGTTGTCTAGCGGCATTTCTATTCAAAAAGATTCCTACTCTCCGCGGGCACTCCGGGGTCCCTTCGAGTTAAATCCTCCAACCACGCGCTTGTGTTTGCGTGCGAATTGTGACAATGAACCACCATCAGCTACTAAAAAAGATCTTATTACGAAGATCTGCTCTAACGATGGGGGGTCAGCAATTATTAATCAGGGGGGGGGAAAAGTCCCAGAAGAGGCCAGCGCAAAGTCAGGACAAAGGTAAATCCTCGTCTCAAAGACTAATTGAAAGAACAGCTTAAAGAACTTGAAACCTGTTACAGAGAGGGCCAAAGTCATGGGAAAAAAGAAAAAAATTGGGGGGGTTTCTTTTTTGGTGGTTCTCGGACGTTACGCGTGGAGCAATCTAAACCTATAAGGGCAAACATCGAAAATGGGATAGAGAAGGGAAGAAAGTCCCATTGGGGCGCGGGCGATTCCGAGGGGTCCTCCCGGAAGCAAGCCAAAGCAAGGCTGAGAGCCTCCACGATTTGAAAACTTCCAAATACAAACTTAAGACTGTTCCACTACTTCCTTGCAGGAAAAAGGTCTAGGGAAGTCTGTATTTACAGTGCGGCGAAAAAAACCGCTCGAGTCGGAGAACCGCGGGGGATGCCTGGCATGATGGAAACGCATCCTAACACAAAAACAAACGAAAGAAAAGAGAGAGATGGGTTTCCATCAGGCAAGGAGAAACTAGTGCGACAGACAGTCGCGAGGATGGGTAAGAACCGAAGAAAAAATAAGCATAGAAAAACAGGGGTGGGTGGCACGTCAGAAGGACACTCGGCGCGCCGGAATCTAGGGGTCAGGCGGGAAACGTGATGCCAGCGTCAGGAGGTCAGCACAATTAAGGTATCAGGGTCTTCGATCCCCTTGGGGAACGAGGCAAATTATATGTTTGGGTCGGCGCAGAGCGCGACTCTAATAACAAGATAGAACTGGCAGAGGTGGCCATAGACGGAGGAGTGCAACGGTGGTCAGGCAGCTGTACACGAGACGCGGGGGGAATGAGCAAAAACGACGTGAATTGAGGCTTGGGATGTTTCCCAGGGAGAAGCAGGTCGATCAAGCGGAAGCGGCGGATCCGCTAGACGCGCATGTTTACGGGGTGCCAAAGTCAAAATAAACCCGCTTTGGGGGAGAGAAGTCGAAAGTTTGACGACTTCAAAAACAGGATGATTCTCGGATCTTTGGCATTTGGGGAAAAAAAGGCCGACTGGAATAAAAATCCAGTTTGAAAAGAGGTGCCAGAGATCCAGAAGGGAGATCAGGACGTCTGTGCGACCAGAAGTTTATCGGGCAGTTAAATCTTCACATTCTCCGGAGAAGACAGAGAAAGTTGTATGAGGACTACGGGGTGCATGCGGTTAGTGGGGTATCAATAACTCCGCCATCCGTGGGGTGAGCACATCAATGATAAGGAATGTCAGAGAGCAGTTTCGAAAAAAAAAAAAAAAAGAAAGAAAAAAAAAAAAAAAGAAGGAGAGGGAAAGTAAGAAGAAAAAAAAAAAGAAAAAAGAAAACACAAATAAAAAAAAACAAAAGAAAAAAAAAAAAAAAAAGAAAAAACAAAAAAAAAAAAAAAAAAAAAAAAAAAAAAAAAAAAAAAAAAAAAAAGAAAAGAGAAAAAGAAAAAAAAAGAAAAAAAAAAAAAAAAAAAAAAAAATAACAAAAAAAAAGAAAAAAGCTAACACCATTTACCGGGTAACTCCGTGCCAATTTTTCGGGGTTCGGGACTCCTACACGGGGCGGGGGCTGCATAAACGGAAGGGGAGCTCACGACAGCAGCTCACAAGCCCCTGGACGGGTTGGTGCGTCCGGAAAAGGGTTAGTCGAAAAAAAGGCCCACACAATAAGACAAGGAATAAAATTGCCTAATGTTACCCCAAAGACCCCATGGATTATTCCGTCACCGGTGTGGACCAAATGCTCCCTCAAAATCGGTATGCAGCGGGGAAAACAGACCGAGCGAAGGACACCACGATGCCGTGGGGGGAAAACCGTTGGATGGCGGGGTGCATAGATTGGAAGGCCCGTGTCATGTCGCTCAATGGTAGCTGAACATGTAAAAGATTAGCTCGTCGTCAAATTCGGCGCGGTGGAATCGAGAGGGTTGGGGTCGGCGCCTAGGGGCTGGATGGGAGGACGGGCGGGGAGAACACACTCTCGCGGACTGCACTGCGAAAAAGGGACATACGTTGACAGGATTCAAGGTCGAAATAGTTACGGCAAAGCACTGTACCCCTGAAACCGGTCTTGGTTCAACAGAAACGGTCGCGATTGCTTCGGTCTGTTTGACAGATTCCTTAGGCCGTAAACGTGGCCTACGAAAAGTCTGCTGAGCCTGGCAGTGTCCCGGTCAACCCCGCGTTGCGTTAAATTTGAGAATGGGCCCGAGGCTCATTACTGGCCCTGAACCTGGACCTAGTTGTGAAACCTGTTACGGGGAACCACTAAAAAGGGAACTTGTCCATAGGCGTGTTGTCACATTTCTGGGTTGCCTGCAAATCATACCCCAACAAAGATCATCGCTGGGGTCGTTGAGCGCCCGGAGCTGGCTATCCAAATGGATAGACGAATGACCAGGAGAAGGTTTACGCATTGACCCGGATATCAACGGATTTAATTTGTTCAGGCGGTGAGTGGAAATACTCACGCAAAGTGCATGGTGTGCCATGGCACTTTACCGCCAGAAAAATAACAAAAACTTCCAACACGCGTGAGTAAGGCTCTGGATGTGAAGAATAAAGCAGAAACCCATTGACCCTGTAGGGCGGCTTGGCCGAAAAGGTGTGCTAGAGGTCAGGCCAACCTCCTGCTACAGAAGCACCAAGGGTGGGAGGGATAAGATATTGAGGAACTAGCTCCGGGGTTTCAACATCTGCGACCAGAGCATGAAAAAAGCAGTGTGGCGGGCCGCCTGGCAGATTCGTCAAGACCTCGTGGGGGATGTTGCTGCCGTATGTGGGAGAAGCGAGAAGAACGTGTAATGTGCGGAGCACGCGACGTGAACAGGGCCCAGGGATCACCGAACTAATTTGGGGGGCCCATTGAAAGGACTAGGGTAGGGGACACCATCCGGCCAGCTTGATACGATACCCACCGGGCGGAGCACGTTAACATCCACCGGCGTCCCGTTGTGCTTCTTGTGACAGGCCCGAGTCGTCTCAAACCGAGGCCCAAAGGAGGGAGAAGGGAGCTCAGGTACCTAGACGACCTGCACGAAGAAGTTATATAAGCCGTTCTTCGGTACATTTGGTGGCCAGTGAAGTTCGCCAACTAAAATAGCCAACCACAGGGGGCTATCCGATTTGGACGCAAATATTTGGGAGCGGGCAATGTGACGGAATCTTGCCTGGGGCGGGAAAAGTGCGGTTGGACCGATAAAACTCCATGAGTTCTCAAGGAAACGGCGGAACTTCATCCTTGGGTTATGGGGAGGTGAACGTAAGACCATGTGGGGTGGGCTCCGGGGATCTTCGAGGGTCCAAATGTGACCACCTTCGAGTTCACCTCAAACAATTAAAGCAAAAGACATGAGCAAGTCCGGGACAATCACCCTGCCTTGAAAAGAATGGGGACAGTACAGAAAAAAGAAGGACACTTTTGTTCTGAGATCTGAACAGACAACTTCTCCCCCCTCAAGGCGTTACCGGAGAAACCTTTCACGCTGAAGGCCCCAATGACAGACATCAAATTCTGAAGGTATCCAGCGGGGCCATGCCCTACGGAACTACGAGATACACCGATGGGCAGCCATCACCACTTACTTCAGGGGGGGTCCCTGTGGCCGATTTTCCGGATCGGGAACTTCATGCGCGCTCTTCTCAGTTGGCGGTCAAGAGGGGAAACCACTAACTCATATGGGATACAACCGCGACCTCTGGACGTAGAAACTTTAATACGGTGTGGTATCTTACAATTTTTTCACACTCTGGGGGAATTTCGTAACCAGCGGACCATACGTTGGGTCTGCATTAGGGTCAGCGCAACCTGTACCTGAGTACCGAGGTCAGGGCAGAAAACCCCCTTTGGAAGAAATCCATTGATGGGGCGGATGACCCTGTGGATACCTCGCTGGGGGTTTACCCTTTCTAGAAAGCACTTAACGAAAAAGTCACCTTTTTGTCAGGGTGGAAAGACGGAGGAGGGCGGCCTCCCCAGGGTAAAAACGCGGGCTGACATGCGGACAGGGGGGGGGGGGGGGGATTGCGTAAAGGCCACATCTGGGTGAGGGTGGGACCCGAATCGAGAGGAAGTGGGGGGGCAAAAGGACATATCTTCAGGGTCCGCACAACTTAGGAATCGGGCAGCCGGAAAGGAATTCAATTCAGGGACTTCAGGTGACGGGGAAACGCGCCGTTGAATCCAGAAACTTTCAGACAATTGCTTCAAAAATGCCGTCGAGGACAATTAAAGCCTTCGCGCTATATAACAATTAAAATTGAAAAGGACCCAGTTTCAACAGGACGAGTGTGGGAATGGTTTTTTCATGGGGTTCGCCCTGATATCGAAACAAAAACAAACGTCTTATGATGAAAGAAAGGGTCATTTGAGAATCACAAGATAAAAGAAAAAAGAAAAAGGAAACGGGTCGTCCGCATTTTTAGTCCGGGGCATACTTAGCTGCAAAAAAAAGGAAACGGACAAATCACGTTCAAAGGCAAGGGGGACCATGAGAAAGGAAGGCAAAGTCATGGAAAAATCAAAAGGAAAAAAAGGAATGGAGAAAAAGGAAGAAGGGGGAACGAAGGAAAGGGGAGAGAATATTTAAATCCCCCTGAATGGACTTCCCTAAAAAACAACTGACCCGGACAAAGTTAAGTTATTTATATCTGCTCACGGAGAATCGTGGAAGGAGAGAAATTGCAAAAAAGAGGAGGAGAAGGGGACGTATCTCAAAAAGGACGAAAAGGTTGAGTGGCTGCCGGTGACCTCGAAAACCTGAAGCCAAAGCGAAACATTATTTAAAGAAAAGGAAATCACAAGGGGGGGGGAAAACACCTCACCAACCACTCTAGAGATACGGCAAAGAGAGATCCTTCGGGTCTCTTTCCTTTGGTGAAACGAGGCAAAAAGAAATGAAGGAAAAAGAGATGGCGAAAAAAAAAGAAGAAAGTCGGCGGCCTAAAGCCGGTTGCGGAATAAATTAAAACGTTCCTCCTATGCTCGCCCGAAAGGGGGACAGGGGTAGGGAAGGCTTACAAGAGGGGGGAGGGGAAAAAGGGTAGTAACTCAAAAAAAAAACAGGGGGGGAAGGGCGTAAAGCACCCTCTGGAAAATGAAATAAGGGCGCCATTGGTTCCAAGAGCAATAGAAGAGACCACGAGACTAAAAAGGGAAGGACAGAGGGGCGCCATGGGATGGGAGAACGGGAAGTAGGCTAAAAACCCTCGGAAATTAAGGCCTTTAACAGTGTACAAAAGGGAACAGCTTGCAACACGTTGTGCAGCAAAAAGGGGGGGAAAGAAAAAAAGGGGGAAAAGGGGAAAGGGGAAGCTAATGACGAAAAAACAAAAAAGCACCAGCCAAAGGGACCAAGGAAAGGGAGGGGGGACGTGCCGCAAAGAGACAAGAAGAAAAAAGGAACGCTATCAGACAGGTGTTGCGGTGTGGTGGTGGGGAGGGGGGGAGGCGGTGGGGGGGGGGTGGGGGGGGAGGGAGGGGGGGGTTGGGGGTTGGGGGGGGGGGTCTTGCCACCGTCCAGTTGAGAAGTCTGAAAAAAAGCACCTCGAACAGGGGAAGGCCCACCATGTTGTTGTCAGAGCAGAAGGGGGAAGCTGTTCAAAAAACAAAGAAGGCCTTAACAGCGGGCGGGTTCCTGAAAAAATAAAAACGCGGCACAACAGGAAATGGGAGGTTTGAAACGGGGACCACAAAAAAAACGCCAGGAATAAAGCCACGCAGAATACTTAAAGACTTGGGAGGGGAAGGGAGGGGGGCACTCGGGCTGCTTACCTTCCCTCCTCGAGAGCGGAAACGCCAGACCAAGACTAAAACGGAAACAAAAAGTTAGTTTGAAATCATATCGCGGGCAGAAGGCGCCTATTGGAGCCTCAAAGGAGAAAAAACGAAGTAAATACTCGATCTCTAGCCTCAGGAGAAGGGAGTGGATAAAAAAAAGCCGGGAAGGTCTGCCAAGCTGAAAACGACCTTCGCCATTCCCAGGAAAACGAGTTGGGGAGGAAAGAAAAAAAAAAAGGTGAAGAGGAAAGGCTTGGGCCTCTGGGGAATCTCACTCTCTTGTTGTGTAAACTCGGCTCGCATGTCTGACTGGTATCCGTGTGCGAAAAGGAAAGTAACTGGGAGAAAAGCAAAATTAATATGTCGGTGGAATTCTATCGAGCCGAAGACTAAGGCAGGAGAAGGGAAGGGGGGTTAAAACCCAGGAAAAAGAGGGAGGGGGACATACAATTTCATTAGCAATCTCTCCAATGAAAAAACCGTAAGTCATCACAATGAGGAGGTAACAAAGGGAAATTTGAAAGAAGAATGCCAAAAAAACCCATAGCGTAGGGTGCAGAAAAGGATCATGTTTTCTCAGGGCTGAAAGGAAATCCTGGAATTGTTGTCTAAAGACCTGGGTTTGGGGGGGAGAAATGGAGGAATGGAGAAAAGGCTTATCCTCATAAATCTGGAGACCCCCGTTCTATTTAACTGAAAAATTCATGGAGTCTAAGGGAAAACCAACCGCGCTTGTTCGTGAAGGCTGGTCAAAGGGGAAACGGAGGAGGAGCTCAACAAACAATGCTCCGATCCTTACTTGCGGGGGTGAGGGTCGCCGCATTAGAAGGGAAAAATCCCAAGCACAAAGGAATAGCTGATGGGCCAAAAAAGAAGGATCGTCTCCTGGAACACGAGCAGGAGTGGCCACAAAAGGTCCGAGGCTGGAAAAAATCGGGGGGAAAGATTGTTTTGGGAGGAATTCGAGGCGGCAGAGAGGCGAAACTAAGAGGGCCATCCGCATGGGGGGGATCCAGGAGACAAAAAAAAAAAAAAAAAAAAAAGAAAAACCCGTGTGGGGGGGGTGAGGGGTTCTGCGAACGTAAAACACGTAAGTCCCTAAAAAGAGTAGTGAGCTGAAATCATTGGAAAAAAGGAAGTCCTGAAACGTATCTTGAGAGGGCATGGGCGGCGGGAAAACAGCAAGAAAACAGTCTTGGAAGGGGAAAAAGATGAGGCCTTGAAAGAACAATCAACAACAACACAACGGAGGAGGGGAGCAGATTTTGTAAATCAAAAAAGGAAAAGATCCAAGGGGAGCAAGAAAAGAGAGAGGGTGGGAAAAAAAGGGGAAACAGAATCGCAGCGACATGTTTAAAAAAGGGTCACGTACGTGCCCAAAGGAGAGAAGGTAGGGGATAGGGGGATGTGGTACCCTCGGAATCTCAGGACTGCTGGAAGACCCATTTTTGTAGCAAGGGAATGAATTAGGGGGAAAAAATGACAGAAGCTTCCAGCGAAAACTATCTACCTTCAATGTGGGGCAGTCCGATTGGCGCCGTCTTAACGGGGACAAGATTATGAAAGGGTAAAAAAGTAAGGGGCTTGTAAGGGGGTTCACTTAGACGGGGGGGCTAAGCAAAGAAGGACTAATTCTAATAAAGGGATGACTGGGATTTAAAAGAGCACTAATAACCAAGTCGGGGGGAAAAGAAAATCTCCGGGGAAGACGGATTGTCGAGCGGAGCAGGTTTCGAAAATGCAGCAAGGGCGACAAATAAATGAGCCAAGAAGGTAAAAAGAGGTCTAAAAAGTGAAACGCAACATGCGCGGTCAATCGAGGATGCAGGGTCTTATTAAAAAGAGGGGAGAAAGAGAAAATTAAAGCTGGACTCCGGTACAGGCGCTAAGTCGCAAAAAAAAGAAGGGAACAACTCAAAAAGGAAACGGAGCGAGGGCGCCAACCTCAAGACATCACTTCCAACTCAATAGGAAAAGGTGGGGAGGTGGAGGGGGATACCACCCAAGGAGATGACCCAAATCGACAAGACAAAACGCTCCATACGGAAACGAGGGGTTTCGAAAAAAAAAACGAAAAGAAGTTGAAAACAGAGTATGACCATTCAGTCTCGGTGAACCGCAAAGCCGGGGGAAAGTGTCAAAAAGGAGGAGATGCGGCATAAAGGACTGATCACTTCGGAGTATCTCGCGGGGGAAAAAGTTTACTGCACGACAAAAAAAAAAAAAAAAAAAAAGAAGAAAAAAAAAAAAAAAAAAAAAAAAAAAAAAAAAAAAAAAAAGAAAAAAGAAAAAAAAAAAAAAAAAAAAAAAAAAAAGGCCTCAATATAAAAAGTAAAAAAAAGGGGGGAAGAAAAAAAAAAAAGAGAAAGAAAAGGGGTTATTGGGGGGTAAACAGTAGGTGCGCCAAGGGGGCGACACACACCCCGAAAAATACAAAGAAAAAAAAACAAAAACAAAACACCTAAGGGTCTAGTGTTGTCCCCCCCCTCTGGGGAAAGGGAGGGGAGGTAATCTGCAAAAATTGAAAAGAAACTTCTTATTTCATCGCTGAAAGCCAGGCAGCAGGAGGGTGGGGGGAACCCAACATTTCCTTTTCAATGTGGGGAGCGGAAAAATGACTTGGCAAAAGAAAGCAAAAGTGACAGTCCCAGTTGAGCGGACGAGTGATAAATCAGCAATGAAAATGAGAGGCAGGGAAAATTCGAGGTGAAGAGGGTAAAAAACGAAAAAGTTAATGAAAAGGGAAGTTTTGACGGGGAAAAGCGGAAAAGAAAAGAAGTATGCCTTGCTTCTTCAGAGAAGGAAAGCAAGTAAAGGATATGTGCCAGGGAAACGGGGAGGGGAAAAAAGGGTGTTTAGGAACATCCAAAAAAAGGGTCGTCGCTCCCTCGAGCACTTTTCCAGCTGACGAAGGGGGCCAAGTAAAATGGAACGATGAATTGGCAGGATGGAGGAGTCTGAAAATAGGGAAATCTCAGATCCAGCGCTGTGCGCCGACGAAATTCGAAGTGGGGGGGGGGGAGAGCGTGTGGGGTGGTACTTTCGATGGGGGGGGAAAAAGGAGCAAGAGTGAAATCAAATGTAAACTCTCACGCCGCAAAAAGGAAAAAGGGCCGGATCAGGTCTAAACCGAAGTGGCTGATGTAAACGAAACAAGAGAGGAGGGTAACAGCGGAGGCAAGACCCAGGAAGAGCGCCGCCCACGGCTCAGGAAAGAGTGGACTGAGTCCGCATCAGATCGATCAGGATTGTAGGGCCTGAACAAGAAAGAGTTTATCAAAAAACTGGGGAAGCCGCAGGGAGGAGGAGCTCGTTGGGGGGAGGGGATAGTTTTGGCAAAAGGGGGGGGGGAGAAATGGGACACACTGGGGTAGAGTGGCATGCAAAGTAGAAGGACCCCCGAAACACGACCCAAAAACAAATTGGGAGATCCATTCGGAAACTAAGTAGAGAGTGTGTGTAACTTTCTCAACTGGAAACCACGATGGAAGGGGAAAGGGGGGAGAAATATAATACCCAGGAAGGAAAGATGGGAGAGGAGGGGGGGGGTTCATTCAAATCCTCGTTAGGTCCCAAGAAAGAGAGGGGGCTCAAAAAAGAACTGGCGCTCAAAGTCTTAACATAGGCGGGAGAATATTCCTTCATGGCGAATGGGGGGAATTGCCGTAGGGAAAGGACGCACCGTTCCAGGAAAAAAAAGGGGCGGAGAAAAGAGGTATTAAGGTCAAGAAACGCTCAAATATTCACTTACCTGTAACATTGCGACTGAAAAAAGGACCCAAAAATTGGGTTCATTTTTGTCGTTCGGGGGGGAACTAAGGATAACTCGGAAAGAAAAAAACCGGAGGGAAAGAAAAAGAGAGAAAGAAGACAACACACTAAGAAAAAAAAAAAACAACAAGAACTTTGTACACTTTTCTTCTCACAATGGGGGGGGAGGGGGTCGTTAGCGCGCCGGCTAAGAAAGGGGAACGGACAAAGAAAGAAATTCAAGGCAAATGGCAAGGGAGGAAACAAGGGAAGACTGAAAAAATGCCAACCAGGAAAAGGAAGACTTACCATTTGCCCGAAGGCCGATGGTGAAAAAGTTGAGCAATAAAAATCAATCTCGGGGAAAAAACGGTGCCGGAAGAAAAAAACAATACTAATAAAAATTAGAAGGGTGAGGGGGATGACAGGGTCAAGGGGGGCTTACTGGTCGACGGGACTGGCAAAAACACAACTCGCGGCCAGGCAACAGGGAGGAGAGGACGAATTGATCGTCCAAGGGGGTTGGGGGGGAGGAAGAAGAACTTTAGCAAAAAAAAAAAAAAAAAAAAACCAAGGATTAAAACCAGGTCGAAAAGAAAAAAGTTTGAAAAACCATCCCGCACCACACGCGCAAGAAACGGAGGATCGGAAAGGAAAAAAAAGAACTCTTCTTGTGTTGACAAAAAGGAATCCTATCGAAAAGCTGAACTGGGGACGTCCAGGAAACTGGCCCTGTCAAAGGAGCAAGTGGGCGGAAAAGGGAGGGAACAAAGCTGGGGGGTCCTATGCCTAAGAGAACATTTGGGAAAAAAGGGTCGGGGGATCCGTGCAGGGAAAAAAGACTGGGGGTTGACGCGCCAGGGGGTCCAGGAACTCAACCATTAACCGAGGGCGGCGGCCTTTCATCTTTAAAAAACAAGGATTGCAGGGCGACATTGTGCCACAAAAAGAGACCCACGAGGGACCGAAGGACAACATAAAAAATAACTTGAAAGCACAGGGCGCTGTAGTGACTTTCCCGAGGGAAAATCAGCAAGAGAGGTCAAAGACGACTGGGAAAAGGCGATCCCGGGGTGGGAAGCCACGGGATTGAGAGGCTAGGAGCGAAATAAAATTCCAGAGGGGGGAGGCGTGTACGAAAAGGGGGGAAAAAAGGAATTTTTATGCAGCCCGTGTCAGGAAAACCAAATGGAGTGCCGTGAAAGGGGAAATCCTCGAGGAAGAGGAAAGAGGAAGAGCGTCCTACGGGCCGTTGGACGCGGCGGAAAATTCGGCTTTCTGGATTTGCGCAAGGGGGCACGAAGGCCCCTCTCCCGGGGAAATTGGGAGGGGGGGGGAAACACTAAAGGGGACCTACTAGGGATGCCCCGAGGAAGGCAAAAAAAAAGTGGAAGGGCAAACATCGGCTTTTTCCTGGGCAAGATGATGATAATCGCACAAAATAAGGGAACTGGGAGGGGAAAAGAAGGTTTAACAAAAAGGCCTTGAAGAAAGAATAGTGGGCCGAAAAACGGTCTTTGCAAGGAGAGGGGCGCTGGGAAAGGAAATGAAAGAAAAAAGGAAGAAGTCACCAAAAGTCTGGTTCTTCTGGGGAAAGCAATAGAGCAGCTTATGGGCACCGATCGTGCAGAAAAAAAAGTGATACACTCGAAGAGAGAAGAGAAAGACGCAGAGTGCGGGGGTTGATTTTAACTTCTTTCTAAGCACAAAAACTTCCCAATGCCGGGAAAAAAGGAGGGGGGGGCTCTGGGGGAGGGGAAGAGATTTTGACGGGAGGAACTCCGAGATGAAAGAAAAAGAGATTGCTGTTTGGAAACTAAAATGTGATCGGGGAGGCAAGGGGGAATTCCCGGGCTACCGGGAAAAGGAAACTTAAATATGGAGTGTAATTGTTCTGTCTGGGTCGGGGCACGATACGGAAGTAAAATTAACGGAACTAAGGGGGAAAAAAGGCTGAGGACAGTTGCCGACATTTCAGGAAGAGTGGGTCTCCTGAAAAACCAGGGGAACCTGGGGAAAATGAATCTGGCATTTGGGAAAACACCGGAGGGACAGGTTAATAATCACTCCCGGAAACACGAGAGGAGGGACAACACCCCTCGAAATGTAACGGAGGAATTCAGAGAGGGAAAAAAATGATGGGAGAAGGGGTATTTGGGGAGGAGGTGTCTTCAATCGATGGAAAGCCCCGCGAGAAAGCCTGAAGTCCAACAAAAAGGGCCGGGGGGAATACAAACCATCCATCCACTCAACCGTAGGGGGGGGACGGGGGATCACTGCAAATTGGACCCGAGCAAATATCTGCGTGGGAAGAAAAAAGGGAGATGCGGGGAGGTCTAAGCAAAGGTACAGGGTTACCATGTGCAACATCCAAAGTACAAATAGGAACGAGATCCGCTCTTAGAAGTGAAAAAGAGGAGGGGCAAACGCCAATAACAGTAAGTCACCCGTGCAGGGCCTGTTTTCGCGTCGGAAAGGGAGAGGTGGACCAAAATCGAAGGGGGAAAAGAGGGGTGAAATTTGAAAAAAGAAAGAAAAAAACCCTGACCTTACCTTGGTGAAAAAACCCGCTTGGAAAGACGGGAAGAAAGAAAAGCGATTACTAGACGAACAGAGGTTAAGGACTTTATGCAATCGTTCTCGACGAGGGGATGCTGGGAAGGGACACAAGGAGGAAAAAAAAAAACAAAAGCCTCCGGCTATTTGGGAGGCCAGGATACTGGAAATGGAAAAAAAAAAGCTCGACTCACAAAAAAAAAAAAAAGGGGAGGAGGGGGAGAGGTGGGAAACATATGCCTAAGCGGTAAAAGCTTGGAAAGCCGGAGGTTGGGAAGAAGAAGACCCTAAGCCTAGAGCGACGGTCCTTCACTGAGTTACAGAGGGGCGAAAAGCGTGTCGTGCGTCGCCGGGAACCCAGCGAAGAGGAAAAACGGGCAGGCTGGGTCAAAGGTGAGATCAAGTTTAAACCGGATGCAAACCAGGATATTTTGTTCGTGCAAGCTTCCGAGAAAAAAAATAGACGAAAGGCACTTGGGAAAAAAAAAAAGCTTGGGGAGGGGAGCAGCTTTAAAGGAAAGAAAGGGTAAATGGATGTCCAGAAAACGGAGGCAAATTGAATGGGGCCAAGAAATAAAAGGGGGGTAGGGGCGGAGGGTTGTGTGACAGCGAAAGGACATACGCTAAGGGGAGCGACTCTGGGAAGCAAGCAGCACCTATAAAAACGGAAAGGTTGAGGAATCTCAAGGGGGAACAATGATGGGAAAAAAATCTCGGGTGCAGAAAATACAAGGAAAATCCAGTTCACAGGGACACGATGAAGCACATGGCGAAACACTGTGTAAAAAAAAACATCGCTACGAATGTGCTTACTTCAATCAGGGGTGGACAATTCACAACGGGAAGAAGAAGGGGGAAGGGACATCTTCTGAAGGGGGATAAAGCACTAAAAAACCTCACTGGTGAAAAAATCAGAGCCGTCTTCGAGGAAGAAAAAAAGAAAGCAAGAGCAAGGAACAGAAAAGGGAAGGGGTTCTTGCTGTAGAAATACACGGCGAGGGGACTCTCCATACGCCCAAGAGCTGCGCCTCTTTTTCTCCAAAAGAAGATAAGGAAACAGATACGGGGACGAAGGAAGAGGGGGGGAGAGGCTACATAAACTAAAAACAGGGGGTAAAGGGGAAAGCAGGAGGAAGAATGAGACAGAGGCGCAAGATATAGATCGCAGTGTCCCGCGTTATGCTTCGGCACGCAAAAGAAAAGGAAAGATGGGGGACAAGAAAATCGGGGGGGAAGTCGATTAAGGGAGGGGGGGCAATTAATCAATCGACCATCAGCCTCATTCAATCAAAAATATTATCTCTTTCAGGCAAGGCAGAAAGGGAGTGGGAAAAAAGGCTTCAAAATCAAAAGGGCAGGGACAGGGGGAGGAGCATCATAAATGATCAAAACGACGATGGGGGGTGCAGTCCATCCTGGAGCGAAAAAGCTTGCATAAAGAAGGATAGGAAAACAGGTTCGCGGGCAGGGGAAAAGGGAAAGGGGGGGGGGAATCAATCCCAAAAAAAAATTCTGGGGACATCCAATGTTCACCGAAAAGCGGGAAAGCACTCCAAGTGAATGGCCGTGCGGAGGGCAAGAGTTCACGGAAACTAAGGAGGGAGAAAAGTAACAATGGGGGACCAGGAAAGAATCCCCGGCCAGCAGAAAAGAGGGAGAGCAAAATGAGCGAGAGGAAAACAAGACAGTCCAGGAAAAGAATAGATGTGAGGGATGTCTGGAAAAACTAGTGCAATATCCAGCGCAAGGTAAAGAAGAATTGACGCAATGAAGGGCCGTGGGGGAAAAGGAGGAGTGGAAAGGGAACAAAGAGTTAAAAAGTTCCAGAGATGAGATGCATACCCTGTTCGGGAACAGCGAAAACAAAGAGGAATGAGGAAACTCTAAACTAAAAAGAACGGAACCAAGGAGGAGCAAGTGCCAAAGAAAAAGAAAAGGCTAAAAAAAGAAAAAAAAAGTGGAATTTCACGTGTGAAGGGAGGAAGGGAATCATGATGTTCTTCCGAAAAAAGGATTGAAAGTCAAATAAGCCGCGGCTGGATTCTCCAGGGGGGGAGGCAAAAAGCTGTTAGGAAAAGGGGGGTTAAGGTCAAAGGCATTTAACTTTCGAGTCACATGAAAAATAAAAGAATTCTGAAAAAAAGGACAAAGAACAAAGGAAGAGAAGGGGGTTTTGAAACGGGAGAAAAGGGACACAAGGACGGGGGGAAGGGAAGGATAAAAAAAAAGAACGTCCATTGTCAGTGGTTGGGAGCAGAAAAAGAGCTTATGATTTCTCCGATCTGAGGAGGACTCAAAAAAAGAAAAGACCATAAGGAGAAAGGCCGTATAAAGATGGGAGGAAAGCACGGAGACAAGAAGTCACAACTTGGCAAGGACTGTCTCAAGACTGAAGTAATCTGAAAAAAACGCTAAAGTAGGCACGGACCGGGAAACATTGAGAAAAACCCCCTGCAAGTTGGGGTCCTTTTGTCTGAATTTGGTTTGAAGGAAACTGAAGAGAGAAAAAACAACAACGGAGAGAAAAAGAGAAAAAAGACAAAAGGAGGAAAAGGTACAAAGGGAGAAGGACCAGGGACGTGCTACTTATCGCTCAGGGGGGGGGGAGGAAAAAGACAACGGGAAAGCAACGTTCACAAGCCAAGTGTGAGGTGCCAACGGACCAGGCAAAGAAGGAAGCCATGAGACAGAAAAGAAGAGTAAAGTGGCACGAAATATAGCAAAAAATCTTCCTCTTGGAAGACCACTAACCTAAACCAGACGGGCATGGAATGTGGAAGGTAAAAGTTTATAGGGAGAGCAAGGAAAGAAAGGGAGGTTTGAAGGGGAGAAAAGGGGGAGACCCCCCCCCGCGATCCGGACACATTCGGGAACTCGTCCGCCGAAGGGGACTAAGTGGTATGTCGGAAGGTTTCCTCAAACTAGAGAAAAGAACAATTCTTTAAAACAACTGGGGCTACTGAAAGAGTGTGGTGAAAAAAACTAACCGACCAACCAAAAAAAAAGCGAAAAAAAAAAAGCTGGCTTAATAGAAAAGAGGGGGGCTCATCAAGGGGGGGGGAAAATCGGAAAAAAAAGGCGGGGACTTCTGACGAGAATTCACATACGGGGGAGTCAATTCTCCGTGGCAGCGATTATGCGCGGGATCAGAAAGCAGGGAGATCAATATTGGGGGGAGTAGGGGAATATTCAACAGAAAAAAGCCGTGCGTTGTTTTCGTTAGAAATGCTTAAGAAGGCACCATGGCCGAGCGAGAGGAAGATTTAAATGGAAGGGAAAGAAAGGACACCGTTCCAAAGAAGACAAGGAGAAAAACAAGAGAGAAAGGCAGAAGAGGAAACAGAGAGAGGAGTCAGCCTATTTGGTCACAGAGGAAAAAAAACATTTAACAATCCGTTCAAGGGGAAAATGAATACGCAAGGGGAAAAAAGGGTGAGCACTGGAGGGAGAAGATTCCTCTGGTGTGAGAAAGGGGGACGAACAATGAAGAGCGAAAAAACCTTTCAACAGCAGATGCTGGGTACGTTTCAGAGAAGAAAAAAAAACTCGATTCCCTCTAAAGGGGGAGGTCGTGCCGCTTGGTGAGGGAGGAGGTAAGAGTTGCGGCGAATGGGAAGACCAAAAGAGCCCACTGGGAAAAGGAAAGAGGACTTCCTATGCGGATGGGGAGCAAAAACGTGTCTCAGAAAAAGTAGAAGTGGGAAAACACGGAGGTTTTCCGTCAAAACTGCAATTCCGCAAAAATCGGAAAACATTAAAAAGGGGGTGAAAAAAGGAACACCGACGGGCACTGGCAGGAAGAGAATGGCTCAAGCGACAAGTGGGTGGGAAGGATGGAAAATGGGGGAAACGGACAAGAAAATAAAGACAAGGGCACGACCACTCAGTTCAGAAACACAAGAGGGGGAGAGTTACTCGGGCTGGGGGCATGCTGGGGGGGGGGCGGGATTCGGTTATGTGCCGATCGTCAGCCGAAACGGCGGACAAGTAGAGATATCTCTGAACTGGAGGACTCAAAGGGAGACGACAGAGGACCAAAAAGGCTACAATTACCCCCTTAAAGTGGGCACTGCGAACTATCTTTAAAAAGAGTGAAAAAAAGGCTACCGCGGCTGGTGGGAGAAAGAAAGAGGTGGTGCGCACACGACTCAAGGGAACTTCTCGGTTGTCGAGGAATGACGCGAAGGAGAGACCACCAGCAAAAGGAACTATGGGGAGGAAGTAGTAGGGAGGAGGCTAAACAGACGGCGACAAAAAAAGGTCCAGGATATGATTTTTTGGGGGGGGGAAAACAGGGGCTGCCTTACCAAAAACAAGGGGGAAGCTCCGCGCAAAACGGAAAAAAAAGAGAAGAACAATGAGCCTGGAACATGGATCCCACCGGCTTCAGAAGAAAAGGACCGGACAACGGTGAGTCAGAAACACAAGCGCAAGAAGTGGGTCGCAAATCTGCATCACTCGCTGTGATTCTTGGAGGAACCCGGGAGGTGGGGGTGCCAAGGTCTGCCTGCCTGAAAAAAGGGACACATCGGAGGAAATAGGTCCCAGTATTTACTAAACCCCTAGTTTTTTTGAGGTCTCTGGTGATAAACTTAAGAAGTACGGTAAGTCATCGGTCTCCGCATAGGCGCATTAAGCTGCATTGAAGGAGAAGCGTAAATGGGGGAACACTGTCAACAAGCAAAATCCAAAAATTCCCATTCTGTACAACAAAATAAAAAAGCGAAGTTCTAAGGAAAACCGGTGAAAAAGGAGGAATTAGATCGGTCCACAGTGAAGGGGAGGTGTGGGGGGGTGGTTGATAACGAGGCAGAGTGAAGGAGGGAAAAGTTACAAAATTTGAATCTCACCGGAAACAAAAAAAATGCACGTGTTAAGGTCGAAAGGAAGGGGGGGAGCCCGAAAAACACGCGATCCTGGGTCGCGGAAGAGAGGGGGTCGCCTGCACGGAAAAAGCAATGTCCGAGAAAAGGGGCAGAACTCAAAGGCTTCGGACCACCAGCCGGACGAGGATTAAAAACCTTATGACTCAAAAGATGGAAC
>Ga0179593_1339681_pt1 | contig 19697 bp, 26 predicted proteins | sample CZODoug2_1_08_16_FD_185931 | JGI IMG/M metagenome (GOLD analysis project Ga0179593, IMG submission 185931) | Vadose zone soil fungal communities from Angelo Coast Range Reserve, California, USA - CZODoug2_1_08_16fungal (PacBio error correction) | ecosystem: Environmental > Terrestrial > Soil >...
CCCGCGGGAGGAAGCAAGTCTAATGGATCTGGGGAAAAAAAGCAAAATTACGTGGAATTTTGCAGGTTCTGCACCAGAGGAAAGCAGAGGGTCTCAGTTGGATGTCGTGCAGAACAAGGAGTTCAACGATGACTACTGGGAAACTCTAAGGTAAGGACCCCGCGGGCCTGGAAAGGAGTTGGGCAGGAGAGTTATATCCATGCGGAGGAAAGAAGGGGGGGGTCGCGGAAGTTGGCAGACGCATGACCAAACCCAACGAAAAAAGGGGCCGAGGGAAGAGGGCCACGAAAGAAAAGAGGGACAAAAAGCAAGTCGAATCATTCCTGGATGCAAGCTACAAAGGAGCCGGCAACTTTGAATGGGCTCTTTTTGGGTTTTCGAGGCGAGGACCGTGGCTCTGTTCAAAGGGCCTTAGCGGAAGGGTTGGAAACATGAAGAAAAAACTCTTGGGAGGGTCCTGTCTTATGTAGAATTTAAGAAAAGATTAGCCAGCAAGGCACCCCAAAAAAAAAAGCTTCTGCCGAAAAGAAAGCGCGCTGAGGAGGGTGGGGGGGCAAACGTCTGATGAGGAACTAGAAGTTTTGTGCTCAGAAAAAGGTTGATGAAATGTCTGATCGGCCTTCGAGGTATCTGCGGTTGACTGGAAAAGAACTCACAAGGTAGGAAAGCGCGGGGGGGACGACGGAGAAAACCGATGGCGACTTGACTACCTCACCATCGGAAGGAGCCCGGAAGCTTGTATCCTTAGAGCGATACGGAGACCGGGGGAGACGCTCGTAGGAAAATGGAAAGGGCCCCCGCCTGACATCCGGGCGCTGACAGCGAGTATGGGACGAGGGGGGGGCAGCCAAACGAGGCCTGACCTGAAGGAGGGACATCCCTTGCCGGCAGAAGGAAAGTTGAGCCCTGGCTGAGTTTTAGGCAATTCATGAAAGAAAAGCCGAGGAAAAACGACAGAGTCTGGGGGGGGTCGGAGCTTGAAGTCGATGCCAAAAAGCAACTGAAGAACAGCGAGGGTGAGGGGAAGTCATCAACCGACGATTGAGGGCAGTCCTTTCGTAAGAAAGGGAATGGGTTGCGAGGAAGATGGAAAACACCGCTCAAAAGGGAACCCTTAAACATTTCCTCAACCCCCAAGGGGAAATCCTGCGTCAGGGGAAAGGGTGGGGTATCTCCGTGGTTACCAGTAGAGCCGGTTGGTCAATCAAAGAGGTGTCGTTCTTTGGGGGGGGGGGGGGGGGGGTACAAAGGTTGAGAACGACGCCTCAGTCTTCCGCAGAGAAAGCTGAAGAGGCTTGCAGGAATTGTACCGCAAGCAAATTGCCAACCAAGAGTTCAGGGACAAACCCAGGGGCGTGCGTCCACATCTGCTATCAAAATACCGCGAGAACGACAGGAAAATACACGGACCAGTCAGCTAAAAATCTTCCGTCAGGGAAAGTCGACGCCACACTCAAAAGATCTCATAAAAAGATGAATGATCGTGCGGGTTTGAGACACTCGAGGGAACTTGGACCCAAAAAGGAAGACTAGAAGCCGAAACCATGCAAAAGGGGGGGTCATCAAAGGCCATCAACTTTTTAAATCGAAAAGCACCGGAATTTCACGCCGAGCACAAGCCAAGCCAAAAAATACATAACAGGTGTCTGTGCACATCGCAAAGCGCGGAAGAAACGGAAGTCTTAACGAGAACTGAATCATGAAATTGACAAAGGGGGAAAATTGGGGAACGCACGCGGGTCCGTGAATACCACGCCCGAAGGAAAAAAAACAAACTTAGGACCACAAAAAGTTTTACGGAAGAACTGGTCTAAGAGGATGGGGTCAGAAACTCATGTCGGGGACCGATGGTAGGGGTAAAAAAGAACCGATCCCAGGGGACTCATTACAGGCGAAACCAAGGGGGCCAGTGGATGAGACCCCGGGAAAAAGGATCTGCGATCAAACCGCATTAAAGTTACGGGAACGGAAAAGACCGCGAAAGACTGGCCTCGGGAAAATGTGGAAAAAAATACGAGTTTTCCTGGAACGAAGAAGGGCGGGGAAGGATACTGGTCAAAAGACGACAACAAAAAGAAGAACGTTTGAAGGGACGGCCCACAAAGGGGTTTGGGTCGTAGTACTCACGGAATTCAAACCCGGCGGGATGAAACTTAGACGCCTGAATTTGTAAAAACATGGCAGTCGGGAGGGGAAAACAGGGCAATCACGCAAACGCAGAGGAAAAGGAAAAAACAGTCCGAATAAAGCGCGGCATCCAGCCGTTCCAACATTAAACCGAACTTATCCAAGTCGGGATCTGGACGGAAAGCGTAGTCCATAAACCGCCCTACTCGGACAAAGCGAGGGGATCCGCGCAAATGGAGGGGAGTTGGGTGGGCCAGTTGTCAAAGGGGAGGAGGGGAAGGAACGAAGCGGAACGATGTGGCCCAGGAAAGGGGAAGGGGGGTGTCCAGAACACTGTTTGACGCTTTCGACGAACGCTTAGTCCTCACCAAGGGAACCCCTAGCTGCAAAAAGAAAGGGGGTTACGGGGCGTGAAACATCATTATCTCGGCGAAAAAGAGCAACGGGAAAAACGCAGAAAATGGTTAACGGAGAAGCAAAAGTCCCTATTTTGCACGCTTGATCACTATTTAAAGGAGGCGTCTGAAAACAAGGGAGATCGAAGACCTAAAAATTGTCGGCCTACTTATATCTAATCACAGAAGCGGAAAAGAGAGGAGGGGTAGCCTTAGGAAGGGGGCCAATCCCTAGGGACGGTCTATCTCAAGGCCAAAAAAATCGGGGCGTACATGGACAACCGGGGGAAGAACAAGGCGGGGAAAAAGGGGGGTTAAAGGAACTCTGAAGGGTTTCAATCTGATGGCGGCGCCCCCGGCGAAAAAGAGTTTCGTCTCCGAGATAGAATTCTCATGGGGCCCAACTTTTCAATTTGGTCAAAGGAGTGGATGAGGGGGGGGGGGTACCTCCAGGGGAAGGCCCATGCGGCACTCTGGGATCAAAAGCTTGACCAAGTAATCAGCGGCCAAGCGCGGGACGATACTTTTCAAAAAACAAAAAGAAAAGGCAAAATTGGAAAAAGGCGAAAGGGTGCAACGAGGGTGTGGGAGAATCTTTCCGATTAGGTGGAACTACGCGGGAAAAAACGGGAAAAACCGAATTCTTATGAGTTCAGGGACGTTGAGCAGGAAGGTGCATGCCGCTCGAAAAGGGGACTCAGCCTGTGCCGAAGGAGGAAAAGAACATGCACCGTTGCCGTGCTTGCCAGGTGAAAAAAGAAGGATGTTTTTCAAATGGCGGAAGGACACTCCCGCCTTAATTATGCTTGGGGGAAGAAAAACCGACCAGACCTTGAGCAGGGACAGCTTCCTGAGGGTTCTGGGTCGGCGACCAGATTGGGGGAAGACCTCCCTTAGACGGTCCAAAAAAAGAGGGAAGTGGCAAATTGGACTAGGCGGAGGGAAGGGAGGGGACGCATCCCACTTCAACCGGGAGTGGAGAGGGGGGGCGAAAAAACGGTGGCTAAAAAAAAATCCATGATGCCAGGGTCGCGGTAAGATATCAACGGGCTCGGTGCTTTTGTGGGAAAAAACGAACAGTCGGGGACAAGAATGCGGGGGAAACCAACGCTGGAGGATAGGATCTTCGCACAGTGGGGGGGGTCCCGGAATTTGTTGTGTTGCAGGGTAATGAACTGACCGAAGGAAAAGCGCGGGTCGGGGAGGAAGGGACTATGAATGGACGAAGAAGATGTTGCTAAGAAAGCCGCTTGTGGCGATGGGCACAATTAACAGAGTCTGCCGTGAAGCCTGGCTGTGGGGGAGGGTGCTCGGCGAAATTAGTGGGGGCGGTAACTCGGGATGGCCCGGGGGTGATCACATGTTTGGAGGGGGGGGGTTTCGGGGGAGGGTGGGTAAAGAAAGCTGCCGGTTATAAGGCGCAAACTGGGTCGAAGGAGCAGTCTTGTTATAGGAGGACTGATGTGGAGGAAAATGTGAGGGAAAGAGGGGGGAAGAGAAGGAGGAGGACTTTTTCTACCTTGCGTCGTAGGATAAAAAATCTAGTGGACAAGCGTCCTTTGGAGGGTCGGAGGGTTCGTCATGTGAGGGGAGGTAAAGATACCTGGGATAGGGAAGGGGGGGGGGGAGAGGAGGGGAATGAAAGTTCCCGAGGTGGAGAATGAAGCCGGGCCCCGAGGGAGGCCAACAGGAGGGAGGGACGTGACCAAGAATACAAGGGGTTCCCTCCAAGGTGGCCCAGCGGAGGTCAACAATGGTTGGGGGGAGAGTTGTTTAAAAGAAAAAAGGAACAGATGAAGGAAGGATTTTTCGCGAGCAAGGAAAAAGAGCGGGGGAGATTACGCATAGGAGAAAACCATATGACTTCACCCAGAACTCCTTGTTAAGCCATTAGGGGGGACCTTTTGGTCATGCCGAATGCACAGAAAGGGAGGGGACTAGTGGTCGTGGGGGAGAGTAGGACGGGGGGTCAAAGAAAAAAGGAAGAAAAGGGCTATTTTAAAATTCCATTATAAGGTTCATCGGGCCAGGAAGGAAAGGGGCAGGCGCTTTGGGCGGCCTCAGTACGGCATCCGCTTCAGCGGTATGAAAAGGAAGGAAAATTTTCAAATGGGAAGAAAGCAGTGTGCGTCAAAGTCGAGATCGTTCGGAATGATCAACGGAAAGAATGAAGGAGGATGGGGAGAAGGATGACAAAAGAAGAGGGTTTAGAAAGCGGAAACTCTTCGGGCTCTCCAAGAGGTTAGTTCTTTTCAAAAGTCAACCGCAGATGACGCCGAATGCGACAGAAAAACAACCGAATGCGCAGAGAAAAAACGGACATTGACATCAGACGCGGGACCAAAGCCAATCAGCGCTGAAGGATCCAAAAAAGGACGGGCAAATAGTTATCGTGAATTGAGGGGAGAAGTTCGTTCCGACAATCGGTAAGGAAGGAAAGGGGGAATAAAAAAAAGGGGGTTAAGGAAAAGGGAGAAAGCGATAAAGGGGATCAGGGGAAGGACCGGACTAGGACAACCAAAGCAACCCAGGAATCCGAGAGTGTGTGCTCGGGAAAGCCAAAGTGAAGTGGATTTGGATTGCTTTGGAACGACGAGACAATGGCCGAGGCTTCGAAGATTCGGGGGGGATGTGTCAGACGGACCGAGCCGTGAAGAGCAATTTCAGCGGTCCTCCTATATCTCAAACGCCTCTTTGGGAAGCCCAGTGAAACTGGAAAGCGGAGGGAAACTTGGATCCTTTGACGGAAGAAGTCCAAATAAAAGAACCATTTACTCCAAAAAGAGACCCCTCGTTTAATGGGAAAAAAAAGATGTTTGCGGTTTCAAGGGTTGTTCCAGATCCACATTGCTTTGAAGAGGACCCATCAGAGTCAACACAAAAGGGATGAGAAAAAGAAGGGGCCAGAGCAGACGCGAGGCGGCTCAATTTGTATCTGGGAAAACGCAAGGAGTTGGGAGGTGGGCAACCATTCTAGGGGGCGGGGTCTCGGTGATTTCAAAACGTGTAATCATGGATTTTGAAGGAAAGGAACTACTGCCAGGCTAAGTGGAAAAAAAAGTCGAGGAAGGAGAAAGGGGGGGCAAGACTGCTTAGATCCATGCGGAGAAAGAAATAGATTGGGGACAGCGGAATTGCGCATAGTCAGCTGCCAAGCCCCACGAGGGCCTGCGGCCTCGGAAACACCAAAAAAAATCATAAGACCAAAGAGCGAAATCAAGGAAGTGTGCCAGAGAAACTGACGAACTTCCAGGGGCTGCTTTTGTTTGTCTAAGGGCAAAAAAAGCAACATATGGTTCGCCTCGCCTCGGAAAGAAACCGCTTTAAGGAAAGTCAGGCAGGCTATCCGGCTATTTAAAGAGGGAGGAGAAGAGAAAAACAGGCAAAAACTCTGCTGGCCGGAATCTTTCGCCCTCAGAGCGCTATTCTTTGGTGGGGGGGTCAAGCGGAGATTAAAGTGTTGGTGCCGAGGGCGCATTTGGGTCTTCTGGGGAGGAGAAAAAGATTCGCTCAAATTCGGGTGGCTGGAAAAAAGAACTACCGGACTCGGCGCAGGAGCGGAGAAAACCTAGACTGGCCTTGGGAAATCAGTCCTCTCAGAAAACTCCGTATGGGTACCCGGACTGTAAACCAGAAAGCAGGGGGGGGAAAGGGGGGGACTCACTGAACGGGGGGATCGTCCATACCTTCGAATTAAAATGTTACTGCCAAGGCCGTTGACCTGACCAGGGGCGAAGTGAACAGCTGATGCCGAAGTTGTATAGGGGAACAAAGAGACATGAATCTCTACTGAAACGGAAAAAGACGTGCAAGGACATAATGGATTAGACATGGGATGCACTTTGTTATTACAAAGGTCATGGGAAGTCGAAGAGCAAACAACGAAACAAAAGGCCCAGAAGCAAGTACTACCACAAGGAAAGACCTGGCGAAAACCAGCGATTGTCTGGGAGGAGAAAAAAGAGCGGGGTGTTTTTCGCCTTCAAGTGCCGGTCGCCTCAGAAACCGTTACGGGCCTCCGATATAAAATGACCGGAACGAGCCGTAGATGGAACCCGAACCAATCCTCACCCTGGATCTTAGGGAGGGGAACCGTCTTCCAACATGTTACGGGCATTGGGTTCAGTCACACGTTCGCCTCCGTTTGAGTGGGTAACTTTCCTGATCCCAAAGTTATGGGTAAAAAAGGAAAAGAATGGAGGGAAATCCGGAAGCCCGGAAAAAGGGGGAATCTTGTCCAGGCCTATGCTTGAACCTCCACCCTTGGGCCTAGCACCATTAAGCCAAGGGAACGGCCAATCGAGATCATCCTCAAAGTCATAGTACAGAAAAAAAAAAAAGCAGAGCAGACTGAAGGGAATCAGAACACTCCGCCCAAACCAAAGCGCTAGACAGGGATCATGAGGAAAGAAAGACCGGCGCGTGTTGATCGCAGCTTTACAAAACAGGCCGAATCGCGGCCGAAAGAGGGGAAGAAAAGGCATAAAGTTTAAGAAAGGGCACGAATTGCCTAAAAAAAAACACAGCCCCGGCGACGGAAGCCAAAGCCGGTGCTTAAAGGTGCAACCAAGTCAAATCGGCGTGAGAGAAAAGGGGAGCCTTGGGAAGGATTCCAGCCATCGGTCAAAGGAAAAGGGGAACGCAGACTAGAAGGTTCGCACACGTTCCCTAACAAACACCAAAGTAAGGGAATAACCCTGTGAACCATCCTGAAGCGGAGTTGTCGAAACCGCCTTTAGTGAACCTGATGTCTTGTAAAAAAAGGAAGGGTACATTGCTCATTAAATGCCGTTCTATCACAGCCAAAGTGGTGAAGGAGAAACTCCGTTTTATCAATTATCTTCGAGAAAGAGGAAAGTGGAACGGGGGGGATCTTAATCCCTTAAAAGAGAGGAAACCGAGCAATGTGGGGTTGCCAAGGTACGATGTTGTGGGGGACCTCAGTTACAAATACCAAAGGGGGACACCTTATACCATCTTGTCGCAGAACAAAAAAAAGGGCCGTCATTCAAGAGGAAAAGGGTGGTATTATACCAAAGCCTCAATCGTGCAGGAAAACGTCGGGAGTGAGTCCAAATTTAAAAAAAAGGCATTGGGCCTTTATGGCAAAGGTACAACCGCCAAACCGAATCAAAACGGCAAAAAATGTCTTGGCATGGAGACGAGGCGGACAATAAAAAAAGCGCTTCATGCAGCGAGGCCCAAAAGACGAACTGGAGGAATTCGGTGAATTCTTCCTGTCAAAGCGGGAGGAAAAGGGAACACCTGCAAAGTACAAAGCGAGGTACTGCAAAATGGGGGAGGAATGTAGTTTGGGTGGCCATTTTGGGCAAAGTGAATGGGAAAGGTCCTCTGTCACGAAGGTGGAATTCCATTAAGGACTTGTGGTGGCCAGAGAGGGCAGAATGGAAGGAAGCTTAGAGGTCCAAGACAAAGGAACCAAAGCTGACAAAAATTGTGTACTAAGGGAGGCTGATGAACCCTCAGATCGTGCGAAGGCCTTGCCGCAACCAAAGGACGAATGAGGAAAGAAAAGACGAGCTAATCAACAATCCATTTGCAGGGATAACTAGGGGAAGGTAATCCACGCTTCGGAAAGGAAGGAGAGAAACTCAAAAAAACGAGGGGTCGGCTAATATCAGAACCAAACAACCACGGAGGGATTAAGTAAAAGAAAAGAGAAAATGGACAAGCCTATGCTCCGAATCTCCTGGCAAAAGAAGAAAGGAGGCGTACATGTCAATAAACGTCCACGGCCGTGGGGGGGAGGAAACGGCTTCCGAGTTTCATGAACAGAAATGGGAGAGGACCACGAACGCTCGTTTCCGGCAGAAGGAATAGGAATGTAAGCAGAGGTTTAGTTTAAGTGAAACTTGTTGCAACAGGGGGCACTGGGGGGAAGAGGGGGACAGCGGCACCATGAGAAAAAAGCAAACCGTGGTCTGGAAACAATGCTTAATGGAGGAACACAGAGTGACCGCTCACGCAAAAAAGAGAAAGTTCCAAACGTGGCCCCAAACTAACCCGGTTGAAAGCTGTGGGACTTGGATCAAAGCGCTTGTCCGAGTGGGCGGTTGAGCGACGCTTTAAGGAAAGAACGCGAATTCTGATACAAATCGGGTTGGGGGGGGAAAATAGCAGGGAGACCGCGGAGGGGTAAGCACTTGCGGAATGCGAGGAAGACAGGCTGTTAAAGTGTTGCCCTGTGTAGGAAAAAGACTTCAATTATTTTGCTAACAAATTCTTAGTAAAGACAGGAAGTGGAAAGGACGGGGGGAGAAGAGGGGGGGTGGTAGACTAAACAGGGGGGGGGGGGGAAGGAAGTGAATAACGATTCAAAAGTGTTTCTTGTTTTTGCACTGAAGGCAAGGAAAGAGGGTGTCTTTGTAATTTGAGGAAAAAATCCGGTAAGTGCCAGGGGGAGGGTAAAGATCTTTCGCGGCGGTGACGTCAAAAGTCCACTTGTCATGCCGGCTTGAAGCACGAGATTGCGAACGCGTGGTCTCAAGACCATAGGATTAAAGGGGAAAGCCGGTCCAAGCCTGGATCGGTCAGGGTTTCACCATAGCCCGACATGAAAGGGGAAACAACCTGAGATAAGAGTTCTTCTCAAAGTTTGGGTGAAAAGCCCTGTTTTTTTGTTGGGGAGGGACTTGGATGCTTAGAAATGAGCTGCGGTGCAAAGTGGAATGGTGAATTTAAGGAATGAAGAGAGAAAAACCCGGTGCGAGCACGCCGCTTAGGGGTGGCAAAAAGAAGCACCGGCTGCGTACATGGCGCCAGGGAGGGGGAAAGGTGTTCCCGGTGCGTAGTAGGTCAAAACTCTGTTGACCTTAAAAGATTTAGGGGATTTCGCGAACTTGAAGGAAGGGTGGTAAAGGTAAAAGCTGCAAAACGTAGAAGGGAAAGGAATAATAGCTGTGATGAGACGTGGAAATGTTGGGGCGGGGCTGAAGGGTGGCGGAAAGCAAGGATCGATAGTACTATTTTGGCAAAATTCACTACTTTACTAGATCGCTGACGAGGGGCGGTCGACGAGTGTACGCCGTCCTTTGGGGGCTGGAGGAGAAGGGACGAATGGCAAAAAAGTTGAGGTAAAGGGGAAGAGGATGGACAAAGAAGTTTTGGGAAGGGTCTCAAAAAAGTCCAGAATAACGGGGAGACTCATGAATGAAGACCGCCACCGACACAGGAAGAACGTACACAGAGGGGAAAAATGGAACCGCCCAGAAATAAGGTGGCCAGACAAAGATGAGTGAGGAGATGGGGTCCAACGGGTGACAAGTCGGAGATCTGCCGGTCAGATGAGTAAAGGAAAAATTCGCGGTAGAAGGAGATCAAGGAAAGGCGAAACACATATCGACACAAGACCATCTATTGTTCTCCAGGGGAACGGGGGGGGGTTCATCGACGCAAGGGAAGGACAAGACTATTTTGCAATTGTTTTTTGATCTAGACTTTCCATGGAGGAAAAAAGAAATATCTTTAAAGTAAGGGATGCCGCAGGATTGGGGATCGGGTGTGTCCATTGGAGAGGGAAGGAGCTTTTCTTCCCTCTTCATTCCGCAGAGGAAAAGGAGTAAACTAGGTCTTGACCGAAGGTCAAAGGGAAAGGGGTCAAAAGAATGAGGGCAGAAGCCCTTTAGAAGCTCGTCTCTAATGAGTACTTCCAAGAAAACCTCGTGAGGTGTCGACGAAGAGTAGGGAGGAAGAGGGTTTTTCTCCTCTTCCCGGGTCTCTGTGGAATTTCTTTTCCACCAGCACCAGGGGAAGACTAGGATGACGACATACCTAAAAAGAATGAGACAAAGCGAAACTTGCATCAGACTCCAAAAAACTTGAAAAGTCACCAAAGCCATCTCGGAGTGTAGAAAAAGATTCCCGACAGCATAGGGGGGGAAGGGCCGGGCTATTTAGGGGGACGAATAAATAGACGGTAGGGGAGCAGAAAAAAAACATTGGGAATAAAAAATAGGGGGATGAAGCATTAGAGTATCTCCAGGGGGCCGAAAGGATGGCCGAAGAGGACAAACAAAAAGCCGACCAGGGAAAGTAAGTCCGCATGTGTATCACGGCATCCAAAGGAGAAGGGGTCTACATGGTTCTTTTGCAGATGGGGGGGAAATACCGCGTCCAATCACTGGGGGGCGGGGAAAGAAGGGGAAGAGCATAGAGGTGAATTCTACCAACTTCTTCCTCACGAAGGAAAGACCCCGGCGGTTGAAATCGAAGGACAGGAATGGCCCGCGGAAAATGTTAATACCGGAAGGGCAAAGAAAGGGCAATAAAACACATCAAAGATGAAATAAAAAAGGACTCCATCAAGCTGTTTAGGGGCGGGGGGAACGAAAAAATTAAGAATTTTGCGTTTTTTCCAGATCAAAAACTTTAGAGACCACTCTCTCAGCAACACGGGGGGGAAAAAAGAAAGAGGGTCCGGCGAAGAGGCGGGCTAAAAAGGGGAGAGGGAAAACGAAAAATTACGTAATTGTTCATGGGCACAATTCTAAAAAGGGGGTTGTCTCGTTGTATCAAAATTCAGATGGGAGTGGAGGGGGGAAGATACTACTGCCAGGAGGAGGAACGCCCATGCAAAAGGTCAGATTGTGCAAGAAGGCGGGAGATCAGATAGGATAATCGAGGGGGGTCGAGGGAAGGTCGCAGGAAGACGCTCGGTCCGGGAAACAATCACCCCGAAGATTTGGCAAGCAAGCCTCTGCAACAAGAAGGAAAAAGAAGTCCGAATCAGGAAGGGGAAAGAGACAAGGCCCGGATTTCCTCTGTCGTTGGTGGTGTCCGGCGGGCTGTCACAGGGGCCAGAGGGTGAACGGCCTTAGCAAGAGGTCTATGCAAGAAACATCTTTGGAAAGGAAAAATATGATTAGACGAGAGATTTCTGGAACGAACATTAGCCAGTAGCAAGTCACGCTGCTGGATTCATCTTTTCCGAAAACGAGAGGGAGTGCGGTTGGGTTTTCGTCGTCTGAGGGGGAAAATGGGAGAAGGGGTTGGGGGCGCTGTCGCATATTTAGGGTCAGGAAAGGGGAAATCATCTTCTGGCCTCGCGGGGGGGACTGTAAAAAACTACATCCGCGAGCGCGCGGGGAAACTGAGAAAAACATATTTCCTGAACTTGAAAGTCGGAGGGAGAAAATCCAGCGGGACGGAACCTTCTTGGGTCCCTGAGAGAACGCTATGCGAGTTTTTTCTCAAATGGGCAGGGAGAAAAAGTGATCGGCCCAAGGGCCGGGGAGAAGAACTTTCTCTTACAGACTGATGCAGTAGGGACGAAGAAGGGAAGAACAAAGAGCCTTCAGGAGGAAGAAGTTCACGATGACAAAGAACTGGACCTTAACTGAATTTAAAGATAGCACTTGCAATTTTTGTCTGCAAAGCCTGGGGGTACCGTCCTCAAAAAAACAAAAATCGTGCCAATCATTACTGAAAAGAGGAATTGCCGTCGGATAAAAGACAGACAGGGGGGAGGAAACGAGGGGTGGACATCAACCCCAGTGTGGGGGGGGGGTACAAGTCCTTCTTAATCTCCGAAGGAAGGTGTTCGGTCCTCTCTAAAAAAGGAAGTTGAATAGGAGGGGGGGGGAACGCCTCTCTAACGGAGATGAACAAGGAAAAACTTATCTCACCAACTTGGAATCCTGCTCAAAAAGGGGAAAAAAGACTGGGAATGCTGGGGGGGGAGCTCTTGGGGAAACACTTCGAATCCTGGTGTTGGGCACGAAGAAAGAGGTGGGCTGTGAAAAGGGTATTAAGGAAGGAGGAACCGACTCCGCGATGGGAAAAATCACTAAAGAGGGTCCAGGCCTATTCCTGGAAATACAGCCCCATTGCAAGACTCTCAGGGAAAGAAGAAAGGCGAAAAACATCGGATCAGCCAAAACCCCCCTCACCACCAAAACACAAAAACAACAAAAAAAAAAAAAAACCCCTCTCAAAACAAAAAAAAAAAACAAAAAAAACCAAAACAAATAGCAGGAGCTCCGGAACTCAAAGGAGAGTCGGGGCAACGGGCCTGGCTACTCAAAATCTACTAAACCCACCCCTCAAAAAAAAAAATACCAATGCATGAGAAATCGGGAGGAGGAGGGTTTTGTGCAAAGGCAGCGGTACTTACACGCCACAAAGTGGAAAAGAAAAAGCAGAAAAGAGGTGCATCAAAGTCCGCCCGATGTAAATTCAAGAAAGACGGAACGGGAAGAACAAAGAAAAAAGAACCGGCAAGGGAAGCAAACGTTAATTAAGGCAACGAAAAAAGCGGCGTGGAGTAGAACTTTCTAGGGGGGTAAAGAAACTGCAGAGGCAAAAAGACAATTAAAAGTGGGGAAGAACGCTAATTTCACCTGGGGTACCAAGGACGAGCAACAAACAACTGAGAAAAAAATTGCGAGAGAAACTATCCATAACTACTGTCTTGGGGCAGAAAGGGGAATCGTTACATATGGGCGTGAATGGGAAAAAAGAAGCCAGTCCTCATTATTACCGGGGGGGCGACCACGGAAAGGGAAAAGGGGAAAAAAAAGTTTATCAGGACTGGAGAGACCAGCGTCCATTAGTGTCCGTGACGGAAAAAAGTATATGACGAGGCCAGTGTGGGCCAAGGTACAGTTTTTTGGGGAAAGAAAAGATGAAGTGCTTCGGGGGACAATCTGGTACGACGACAGCATGCACGGAATAGTTCAAGGCGGCAAAGGTTTGCTATAAAACCCGGACTACAATCGGCATTCACAATTAACCTGAGGGGAAAAAATTGCGTGAGAGGAAAAAAGCACGCAAAATCAGTCCTCTGTGACATACAGCAGGGAGGACATCCGATCAAGCGCGGCATGCAAAGAGTTGCCAACATTTCAGGACGAAACATGGTGAATGAGGGTGAAGGTCTTCAAAAGACTCAAATAGGGAGCACACGAAAGCGGGGGGGGGATCCCAAGAAACATCTGGAAAAAAAGGACTTCTTGGGAAAGGTTGGGAATGGTCATATTTTCTCAACGTAAGGATCCCCGATGTAGAATTGGGGTTGGTTTTCCATACTTTGGGAATCCGCGGGTACTCATTGTCCCCCGCGTCGAGTCAATCAAGAAGGAAAAAAATAATCAAAAAAAGGAACAAGGGGGGGGGGTGAAGACATTTTATATGACCATCTATCTCTTCTACGAAAAAGCGGAGACCTTTTCCGCCCAGGAAAAGGGGGAAAGAGGGAACGCGAAAACGAAATATTTCTGGAGTGAAAGGAGTTCCATGTAATCCCAGCGCGCGGAATGGCCAGGAGAGCTACGACCCTCGTGGGGGTCGGCAGACCAAAAGAGAACTCGACAAAAAAACCCGATATGATCAGGCGAACAATCCCTATTGAGGACTCTACCTGGGACAAAAAGAGAGGGATGTACTGGAAGATGTCGCAAGGCTGAAAAAGGGGGACGTGGTGGATAGCGCTGCCGGTTTAATCATTGACTGGTCCGGGAAGCGGAAAACTGACAGAGCGTTTCTGAGAAGGAAAGAGAGGGTCATCAAGCAAGGTGGATGGACCTTGGGTCAGCTCGGTGTGAACTGGGAGGAAGATCCGCGGCGGAAAAATCTCACAGTCTGGAAAGAACAAGGACATTCAGTGGGTGCCAATCGTACAGGAGGAAGGAGGAAAAAACGACTACCTTGGCCAAAACTTGGCCAAACCAAACTACCTGCTCAAAACCGTCAACTGTGAGAAAAAGAAGGGGTCCGATTATGGGGGGCGGGAAGGAAGGAGAAAAGGAAAGCATTCAGGATAAAGTTGAGGTAGTTATTTTTAACTCGGGGAAAAAAGAAGATCGGGGGCAAACTGGAGGATGGTCACCTCTAATACGAAATTGCAGGGGCCCTGTTTGAAAACGCCGTCATTGATTTTTTGGAAAAGGTCGGCGTCGGGAGTAAACTCCCGCCGGGGAAGGGCCAAGGAGCGGTGGGGGGGTACGAACAAAAAAGGTGCACGCCATGAAACCGCTTCCGTGCAAATTTTCTTGTGGAAAGGGGATCCGGCCCCCTGAAGCGGTGTCGTTGTGGGGGGTTGGGCAAATCGCAAAAATTGGGGGACGGGTAGATATTTCAGATTGCGGTGAAAAAGAGGAACCCTTTCAAAAGCCGGAGGGGGAGGAGAGGGAAGAGAAAAAAAAAAAAAGAAAAAAAAAAAAAAAAAGAAAAAAAAAAAAAAAAAAAAAAAAAAAAAAAAAAAAAAAAAACGGAAGTGGTCTCCATCAGAGGCACGGGAAGAAGGAAAAAGAGGGGGGGGGGACTTGATCTTTATTTGGTTTCCCAGACTGGCAGAGACCAGGAGATTCAGGAAAAAAAAGGGGGTGCAGGGGGGGGGTGTTGAGGGAAGGGGGTGGAGGGGAACTACTGGAGAGGGGTTGCAAAAGTTGAATGTTTAATTTTCAACCTGGGCAGTTGACGCAACGACCTCAAAAAAAAGACTCTTGGAAAGGTGGCACAGGAAGCAAAGAGTGCAAAAGGGGAGGCGGCGACTGCTGTGGGCTTGGGTTGCGGGAGGGGGGTGCGGGTAAGGAGTGAAAAGTCGGGATGGGAAGGTTATGAGGGTGCGAGTGGCAGGGTAAATTGAGGGGGAAGGGTTTAAGGGGAAAGAGAGGGGGACCGGGGATCAACAAGCAGTCAACGAGGAAGCATGATCTTGTGGAGCGCTGGAGGGGTGTCGTCAGATTCGGAGCCAAAGGAAGTTATTTAATTAGAACTGATAAGTGTAGGTCTCGATCGGGACTTACTGAGGGACGAGAGGAGGTGGGGGGGGACGTACGCGTCACTTTTGGGCTTCAAGAGGAGGAAAGGGAGGGGCTTTGGGAAAGGAAAGAGGAGGGACCAATATTCTTGGCTGAGGGACCACACGGCGTCGGTTTGCAAGAAGGGGGGGAGAAAGTGAAGCGCAACGAGGGGGGGAGGGCCGTGAACAAACCCTGAAACGCCCACGAGAGACCAAAAAAGTAAAAGGCGCCCATGAGCCCGTTTCCAAAAGCCGAGACAAGGTGGAGGAAGTGGTGTTGAAAAAAAAGGGGGGGGGGAAGATCAACGGAGAGAGATCGGAGAGAGGCCCTACCGTCTCGGAGAGAACGCAATGACGGAGAAAAAACCACAATAAGCGGGGAGGCAGCACCACAAAAAATTAACAAAATTGCGCAGTGGAATGGAACTGGGGTTAATCTACTGCAATGTCGGAAAGGAAAAAGAGGGGGGGGCACTATGAAGGGGGGGTTTGTGAGGGACGGTCACAATGAAGTGGGGGGGACACCATATAAAAGGGCTAGAAGGGAAAAAAAAAGGTAAGAAGGAGGGAAGTTGTCATCGGTGGAAACTGAGGAATATTCTGAAGTTTCTCCAGAGTCGCGCAATAACTGCATCTTCAGCGAAGGAAGGGGGAAAACCGGGGCCTATTTCATTTTCCGAAGGCATGGGCGAGCCCCGGTCAGGAGGTATAGATGATACCATACTTTAGAAGTCCCGATAGGAGGATTGGGGAGGAACGATAGTCACGAAAGGCCCAGAGGGTGTTCAAACCGAAGTAAGTCAATCTTGTTAGGTGTTCAAGTGAAAAAGGGGGACTAGAAGGGGCGAGTAAGAAGAACCCTCAAAGATGCCGCACGAAAAAAAATCAGGACAGCTTAAAGAAACCAAGCAATCAGCAGGGGGTGGGGAAGGGAAAAAAAAAAGGGGGACAAAATGACTGCCAGCGAAGGGAATTGGGGGGAAAAAAATTTCAGGGGGGAAGTTCGGGTCCGCATAAATAGAAGGGACATGAAAGAAAGGGATAATAAAATTTATGAAGGGGGGCTGAGCTAATAAGCGAAGGCAGAAAAGAAGACTCAACGGGCAGAACGAATATGACAAACAAAAGCAGCCCAGTGGAATTTAATACTAGGGGAAGTAGGCAAAGCACAAGGAAGTTATAGGAGGGCAGGGGAGGGCGGAGAATTCAAAAAGGAAGACACGACTGCCAAATAGAGGTTGTCTTGTAAGCCTACAAAAACTATCCAGGCTAAGAGACAAAGTTGCAGGGAAACAATCTCGTTAAGCCCCTAAAGAAAGGCAAAAGGCTTGGGGAAAAAAATCTCCGAAGTCATGGCGGACTTAAATACGTTTTCCGTAGATCACATCCACATACACCATTGAAGGGGAACAGAAAGAAACTCCGGAAAACTTGGAGAATGGTTCCTACCAGCAAAGGAAGTAAAAAGGGGGGGGGGAGGGGGGTTCAAAATCAATACATTGAAGAACATCGCGAAGAGCGGGGGGACAAAACAACAAAAACAAAACCACCATACTCTCTCAGCCAAAAACCAAGTTAAAATATAGGGTCACGCGCTCGCGAGTTCAGGTCTCAAGTTGGATCTGGGGGAAAAAAGCAAAAGCGTCGTTTGGGGAGGGGGGAGTCAACCATTCGGCAATGCTGTTATAAAGGGGGGGAATGTCAGGTGCAAGAGTTGGAAGGGAGGGGGACCAAGAAATATCTTTAAGTTACGACCTACGGGCCATGAACCTCCCGGAGAGTGGGGGGGGGCAGAAGGCTTTAGCTCAAGGAGGAAGAAGATCTATGGGGGGGGGTCTAAATAAATAAATCATAGAACTCTGTCCGGCATGGGAAAAGACCCACCGAAGATTGGACCAAAGCGGACCTCCCACGTGGGAAATAATAAATCTTAAAAGCAAGGCGAGAAAATTCCTTTAGAAGACCTAAAAAAAAGGCTTCCTCCGTTAAAGGGAATGGTTTTGGAGAAGGAAGGGAGGCCAGGGGAAAGGTGAAGGAGGAGAGTATTTAAAAAATTCCAATAACCTCGTTTGATTGACAACAGGGAAGGAATGTCTATCCTCAAAGAGTGAATGCGGAACGAAGTAAGGGGGGAAAAGGTCCTCTTCTGGCGGAAGATGGGAAGAAAGCCCTCATCGCGGGTTTTAGAAGAGGGCAGATTAGGAATGGAGGAAGTTTTGTTCTCTTAGGGAAGAGGGAGTTTTGAACTGAGAGCAGCATCTTTACTGTCCAGATGGCCTGGGAAAAGAACAACAGACTGAGAGCGCAGAAGGTGGGAAGAGAGAACTGGGCGTAGAAAAATCTTCGCAACTAAAAAAGAAAAACAGGGACCAAGGGTTTGACGTACATTCCGAGGAAGAGAGAAAAAGCGGGGGGGAGTCTAGCCATTCGGAAAAAAGTTAAAGTTAAGGGAGGGGGAAAACCGGGTTGACCTACTGGCCTGAAAAGCTGAGGGAGGGGTAAGGGAAGGAAGGGGACCAAAATCCTTCAAATTAATTAATGAAAGATGTACAGAAAGTGCCGGCATCCTTACAAGAGAACCTGGGAGGAGTTGAGAGTAAAACGGCCGCAGAGCAAAAAAAAAGACTCACCTCGTGAAAACGCGTGTTGAAGGTAAAAATAACGAAGGGCCGGAGGGGACAACAAGGAAAGGAAATTCAAACCAAGGGGGGAGCATAAAAAGGCATATGGGGTTTTTTTCGCAGTACGTGCTCTCGCTCCGGGAGGGCACGACGCGGCACATAGGAAAGGCCGCTCTCCCGAGTGTACCAAGTTAAACCACGGGGATCAAAAAAGAAGGGGAGGAAACCGCTCATGGACTGAAAGTGGGGGAAGAGAGGTCATCAGCTCGTCACGGCCTACAGAGGGGGGGAGGGCATGGACATCATCTCCCCAGAAGGAACACAACTACAGGGGAATAAGGAAGACAAGGGAAAGAGCTGTGGCCCACTACCTTTAAACATTGCCGAGAAGGGGAAGCAAATGCGCGGCGGTCACATCTAGATAAGCAAGAGGTGAAGAAAGAGACGAAAAGACACGGAACCAGTCCTTCAATCGATCAAAAGGACCTGAGTCCGGGAAAGATAAGACCAACGCAAAGAGCTCATAACAAGTCAGGGGATAAATCGCCAGCGCGGGGTTATCACCTTCAGCCTTTAGTTACCAAAAAAGGAAAAGAGGAAGACGAAAACAGGCTTGTCAGCAAAGTTAAAAAGAAATCTGAATCCGAAGCAACGAATTTCGCCGAAAAAAACAACAGCCAGGCGACCTGGCAGCAAGGCAGGTTCTTCATTGCAACATCGCCCGTGATGAGGAGGCGGAGGGACGATTCCCTGCCATCATTCAAATGAAAAAGGGGGGGACAACGCCAAGAAATAGGTAAGTTCAACTGAAATCGCAAAAAAAAACTTGGAAAAAATTTTGGAGAAACGAAAAGCACCGATCAGTCTGGGGTCATCCTCTCAGGGACCGGAGGACGGGGTGAAAACAAAGAATCAAAGAAACAGTATTAACGGGACCTGCAGAGTGAAGTAGAAAAAAAGGGGTTCAGGATCATGCGCGAAAAAAGCCGGCAAAGGGGGACTTAAGGGAAACACGCCGCGAAGAAACTCGCAAAGGTGGCCCCGGACAGGGTGGGGGGGGGGAAGCATTCAAAATAAATTAGGGAGGGGGAACGTTATACAAACTGTCAAGAATAACAAAACAAGACTTGCACTTTAAAGCGGGGGGAAGGGAGGAAAAGGGGGTGTGGCGTACAACGCAGAAGAGTTCATTCACCTGCGTCGTCACTGAGAGACGATTTGAAAAGCAGGCGCGGCGGGAGAGTTCAATCAAAAAGTCCTATGGAGGAAGAACATCCAAGGAACAGACTATCACGCTTTGACATGAAAGAAGGGGAAAACATTAAAAGGGGAACTTGGGAGGAGTACCGGGAAAGCAGTAGTCCTTTGCCCCCGCCTAATCGTAAAGCGACTTGTAGCCCCAATAACACAGAAAAAAGGGAGACGTAGGGGGGTGGGGGCCATTTTTGGGGGAAAACGGAGTTTAGAAAAAAGGTAAGATGGAAGGGCATGAAGGACTTTGGGTCAGAAAAAAGGTTTGAAGAAGATGTTAGAATGACGTCGGGTCCACAGACAGGCCCAACGCAGATTAAAAGGGGGGTTGGGAACGAACAGGGAAGGGATTAAGAGATCAGAATAGAGAAGAAAAGAAGGAGTCGCCGGTTCCTCCCGCCCAGAAATGAAACTCCTGAGCAAGCATAATCAAAAAAGGCAAGATTGGACAGGAATTGGGAAGCAGGAAGGGGACCGGTAAGAAAAGCAAGCGTCTGCCAAAGGGAATGAGAAGGACAGCTTTCTTGGTCAGGGGCATAACGG
>Ga0179593_1372590_pt1 | contig 19697 bp, 27 predicted proteins | sample CZODoug2_1_08_16_FD_185931 | JGI IMG/M metagenome (GOLD analysis project Ga0179593, IMG submission 185931) | Vadose zone soil fungal communities from Angelo Coast Range Reserve, California, USA - CZODoug2_1_08_16fungal (PacBio error correction) | ecosystem: Environmental > Terrestrial > Soil >...
AACCTAGAAACACGGAGTAAATGCCGACAGAGAGATCTAAGAAGGGGTGAAAAAGAAAGAAGGGAAAATTGAAATAGAGCAAGAGCCAGCTCTGCCGGAAGTCCCTGCCTGGAATACGGTCCTCGGGGGGAATGGGAAAGAAAAAGGGTTGGGTCGGTGGGGGGAGAGATAAGAGGACAAGTGGGGGGGGGGCAGGCCATCGGAGGCATCGAAAAAACCAGTGGGAGTGCCTGACCTCCCCGCTCTGGGAAAAAAAGACGGAACCGATCAAACTTTCTGCCCAACAGCAGAAAAAAAAACGTCAAAAGGGAGAATTACGACAAAGAGGACCGACAGAAAAAAACAACGCGCAAAACCCGCAGTCACTGAAGGGAGACCCTGTCGAGAGGGAACCAGAGGCAGGAAATCTAGAAAACGAGGACGGGGATCACAAAACAGATTCCCTCTAGGCGAAGGGGGGGGGTAGAGATTTTGAAATTGGGGGAGGAAAACCAAAAGGAAATGGGGGAGGCAACGCAGCGTTGGATCCAAAAGAGTGGAATCTGCATGGATGGGTCCGTAAAAATCGAAAGTGGTTTCGGGGGGGCCTTGATAACTGGACGAATAGAGGTCCCTCCACAGCCTTGTGGGGGTTGGTTTCTACTACAAGGGGAAAAAAGAAACTCCCCGCCTATGACCTGGATTATCGGAGAGGCAAGGCGCAAACCTTCATTGCGGTCGGGTACAAGGGGGATTGTGCAGAGGGGTGGAAAGGGTTTGCCAACAAAGAGCCCGTGAAACGGGGGGAAGTCTGGCCATGGACATTGGGGGGGAGGGTCGCGGTCAGGACCAGCCCTCTGTATGGGATTTAAGTGCAAAATGGGCGTCGAGACCCCGGGGGCCTACGTCCATTAAAAAGGCTAGAGGAAGTTGTGGTTAGCGGCCCGTCCTACCGAACGAAAAAAAGGAAAAGTGAATGGGAAACGAAAAAAAAAAAAAAAAAAAAAAAAAAAACTCAGAAAACGTCCACCAATCACCACGTCCCCTCAAGAAGCGCCGAGGGAGGAGTGGACCTGAGCAGTGCCAAAGGGAAGGACCCCACCCCCCCACCCCCCCCAACGGAATCGACGAGCGGCAGGTGGGAAAAGTGTTGGGGGGGTTTGTAAAAGGGCAAATTGGGCGGCAAAACCCACTTGAAGGGAAGGGGGCGTAAAGCCTGAAAAAACCGCCACCAAAAGACTTCAAAAAGAGAAACAGGCGGGCCAGTTAGGACCGGAAGGCCACTGAACGAAGGGGGGTGGTGGTGTCCACAAAAAAAGGACTACATCGCAACGAGTGGGGAAAAGACAGGCGCAATCCAAACTAGACAAGGAAAAACAAACCAGGACAGGGGCTTCGGCCCGACCTAAGGAACATCAAAACTGGCCAAAAATGCGTTCCTAAAAAATCATAGGGTAGTCGGGGGGGAGGGAGCGGAATGCGGGGCAGGGGGGGGGGGGGGGGTTCAGTGATGCAAAAAAAGCCGAAAAAAAAAGCCCGGATTCAGCCTAACCGGCTAAGGTAATGAAGGTGAAGGAGTATTTCTCATGGGGTGATCGGCGTACTGTCATGTCCTGGCTTGAGGGGGGCGGGTGGGAAAACAGGGGAATCATTGGAAGTCCATGATCCCAGAAAAATTGCCAAGCTTGAAGGGACAGTGAGTGGGGGGGGGACAAGTTTTTTCATTGGAAAAGAGCATCAAGACCAAAAGCAGTGGGGGACGGAGGGGGGGTCTCTGGGGGGGGGAAAACGGGCCTTTACCCAGCAACTATCATAGGGGGCTTCCAACAAGATTGTCGGGGGCCGGTAGTCAAAAATAAAACGGCGGGGTCGACCCGAGGGGTTTCGTCCTCCTAAGTAAAAGGAAGTGAAGAGTGGAAGGGGCTTCACGGGGAAGAGGCCAAATGTTCTCAGAATCAACCCAGACTAACGCAAGAGTGGGGAGGAACCCTTCAGGGGGGATGTCTTCCCAACCGGAACGAGGCAAGTCGCCTCGCCCACCAAAAAGAAAAGATCATGCGTGACAAAAAAAGACCAACAAAAAAAGGAGGGGAGGAAGGAAAATGAGCATAACCGGGCTAGCAGGGATTAGCCCGCTTTAAGCAAGCGGTTATCAGCGGTCCAAGATGGAAAGGGGTGGGTCATCCTTGGGGGGGGAGATGGAGAACTGGAGACGACGACCAGGGCGTCTTAACGATATCTGGAGGAGGGGCCTGGAAAAAAAGGGGGGCGGCGCGGAGTCAGAATGTAACACGGCCAGGATCCATCAGGCTGGCCGACACCTCTCGGGCGTAACAGGAACCGGGGAACCGAGCACAAGCACCTGACGTTCGGGTGAAAAAAAAGGGGAGGAACCACAGACCAAAGTCAACGGTAAACTCGGACGGGGGTTCGGGGATAAGGAAAAAAAAAATGTGGCAAAAAAGAACCTCGAAAAAGTAAAGGTCGGAAGGGGAAGGTCAAATTTTGCCTAACCCAAACTTGGCTAAGTACAGCTAAAAAACGGGCGATGGGGGAAAGACAAAAAGGAATAAGCGCAAGAAAATCATGGACAGCGGGGTCCCGCATGCCGGGGCCATCAAATGCGACAACACCTTAATCTGGTGTAAAGGGGGGAAAACGTAAGGAGGGCCAGAACTTGTCGAGTAGCCTGGGAAAAAAGATACCTCGTCCTCGGGAAGAATTGGGACCCTGCAAATCACGCCCCACAGCCTTTGGTCAGAGAAGTTGGGAAAAGGGAATGTATCGGGGGGGGGAAATTGTAACGACAAATAAAGCAGAAGCAAAGGGTGGACGCCCATCGGAAAAAGAGAAAAAATAAAAAGGCAATTGCCCTCCAGACTGTGGGAAAAAGGACGGAGGAGAAGACGAAATCCGCCGGGACTGGCCTAAAGGGAACAGGGAAGACTGGGGATCTTGTTTGCGCGGGGGAGGAGAACAACCCGAGAAAAGGGGAACGTCCTTCCCGGAAAAAGGCGTTCACAAGGGGGGGGGGGGAAGCGCAGGAAGGGTTGCGCCCGTTCAGGAAAAAGAATCTGGAATCCGAAAGGATTAGGCTCAAACTGCGGCTTACCGGGCCGGCACTAACCTTCAAAAAAAAGGAAAAGGTCTAATTGGGGGAACGGACAGGACTCAACAAAAAGAGGGAAAAAGAAACAAGGGGGAACCAAGGACCGGCCGAACTCAAAGGGTGCGCCTTGGCGAAGAAAAATTAAATATGATGGGGAGTCAAGGAGGGAAGTGAAAAAACGGAAAAAAGGGGTTAGGGGCGGCCAAGAGATTAAAAAGAGAAAAGGAGAACAAAACCTTTGAATCGCGAAGTGAAAGAAAGAATAACCGACAAAGGGGCGTGCAACGGTCCATGTCCTCAGGCCAGCTGCGTTGACAGGCTGAAGAAAGTCACCAGACACGAAGGGTAAGCCTTCGAAATCGGGGGTCAAGCGAACAGGATGGTTTGCCGGGTTCCAATTTGGGCGCGTGCAGGGTTCGGAAAATTTCAATCAGGGGAGAAACTAGACGCAGTTGAGGCCTGACGAAGGGGAAGGGGAGGGGACCACGCCAAAAGGCCAGGCAATATACAAAGCATGTGCAACGAGGAGGCTCCGAACGCTGAAACCAAGATTATCCAAGAACCAAAGGGAAGGGCAAAAAGATGGATCCAAACTGAGACTGAGGACAGAAAAAGAACCTGGCTCAGCAACTAGTAAAAAAGAGAGAGATGTGGAAAAAAATCCACCGAAGACGAAGGCGGCAATTTAAACTAAAAAAAAAACAGAAATCATCGAGGAGAAACACAACAACCCCAACGGAAGGGAGGAAGGAGAGAGACCAGACGCTCGGGACGTGCGTATGCCAAAAGGGGGCGAAGGGTCTCGGGAGGAAAAATCGATCAACGCTGAGGGCACGCTGTAACAAAAAAAAAAGGGGGACGGCACTGGCCCCGAAAGTATAAGGGAGCAGGTGTGAACGGGAAAAACCAAGGGGGGGTCGGTTGGGGGGGGACGAGCAGTCACCGTTTTTGGTAAGAGACCCGGGGAGAGCGGGGGGAGAAGAAGAGGCACAGGGGGACCCGTAACTCTTGCTTCATTGCCACCACTCGGAAATGGAGAAGGGCTTTTGCGGGAGTATGACAAACGACAGACACGCGCCAAAAAAGGAAAAGCAAAGAAAAAAACCGTCCTCACGGAGAGGAGAAGAGTCAGAAGCTTTTACCAATGATATGGTGCGTGCAGGTGAAGAGCAAGCAGGAGGAGGGATGGGGGGGAGGGGGGGAAACCAAGACTGAAAGGCAACTGTCACGCAGAGTGGAGCGAAGAGGGGCATGCATGGATTCGCGTGTCGCAAGGGGGGGAGGGGGAGGGTTCCAGGGGGTTGGAATGAAGACTAAAAGGGCTAAGACACTAACCTAAAAATCCTGGTCAACACCGGCCAAGCTTAAAAAACCGATAGTGTAATGGATCTTGGAGAGGTGAGGGGCAGGAAAAAAGGGGACAAGTCCCGCCCTTCGAAAAAGTTGCGGTGATAGTTAAATGCATGTTTTTTCCAAGAAAACACCAAAACAGGAAGCAGCGGGGTTGGCGGGGAGGGGCGGTCACATGGGAGGGGGTCATGGAAGAAAGGGAGGTGGGCCTATCCCGAGTATTTGCTGTACGGTGCCGTCACTCCTCGCAAAGAGCGACAGTACACTAATGGGGTTTCCAAAGATCGTGTAGCGGTATTTCGAGGGGGAGTCTGAAAGGCCACCATCAGGAACTGGCAGGAGGCCCCGCGGGGGACCTCACCATCGGGTAAGTCGGGAAAGAAACCGCGGCGAGGTCACTGGAGCACCAGGGCCACGTTCAGGAGGAAAGTCAAGAGGTAGTTTTTCGGAAGGGGAAGGTCGAGGGCCGAATGGGGGGAAAACTTGCTTTGGGGTACAGGACAGGAGGGGAGGCCACGAAAAAAAAACGAAAAAAGAAACGCTCTACCATGACAAAGAAAAAAGACAGACTAGCCGAAGGGACGGAGTTGTCCGGTGACACATGCAGTTACAAGGCCAAGAGGGGAGGGGTCCTCAGCCTGCGACAGTTAAAAAATCTAAAAGGTGCTTCTGCAGAGACCAAAAATCAAGTGAAAGTAGGGACCTCAGAAGAGAAATAGGAGAACGGGGGGTGGGGGGTATGGGGGGAGAGGGGATAAAAAGGAGGATGAATGGCGAGGGGCTATGGCGATTCATTCCTTGGGAGGGGGGGTTGGGAACAAAGTCCGAATTTTTCCTTTCCTGGGACTCCGGCCTCCGGAATTGATTCTAAAAAAGGTTGGTGGTCGGAGAGGCATGAAAGGGTGGAACAGGGGAGAAGGGGGGACGGGAATTAAATCACGAAAAAAGGTCAAGCGGGGAAAATTGACGACGTGAGGGGGGGGGGTTTTGACTCTCAAAAGAAAAAAAGACCGCAAAGACTATTTGGGCTGGGGGGAGGAAGAGGGGGACCAATTCCCCGAGAGGGAACGCCAAAATCGAGGGCCCGTTGCATCGGGACAGAAACCGCAACAAGTATCAGCAAGAAGGAAAAAAAAGAAAATCTAAACAAAAAGGTAGTAACAGTGGTACGAGTGCTCCCAATTGGCTTGAAAAACATGAGGAAACATCGGGAATGGGGGGGTACGCAGGGCAAATTTATCCCATGCAGTCCGTGTCTAAAAGGCAAAATTCGAATGAGTGACACCATAGAAAGGCCTTTCTACGAAGAAAGCACAAAAAAAAGAGAGGAAAAGGATAAAAAGGAGTGAATCCCTGAAAGGGGGCGGAGACATGAATCTAAAAAAAAAAAAAGGGGAATGGAACAAGCTAATGTGGACAAAGGACAAGGGGGTCGGGTTTTCATCCAGGACAGCCTTGCCGCAAAGGCTTGAGACCTAAAAAAAGGGGGGTGCGACGGCAAGCTAGGGAAGTAAGAAAGAAGCCCTGGAAAACCTTAGGGGAGGACGTCCAAGATGAAATACAGGAAAAAAGTACCTGGGGGGACCGTCGCGAGTTGAGGGGGAATAAGGGGAATGGAAAAAAGAAAGGACAGGAGGGCGGTGTGAGAGACCAAACCAGGACGTAAAAGGACACGTCAGGGGAAATTGGGGGGGGTAGGGGGAAGTCCCACTTTGATCGAAGCATAGGAAAGCCGGAGAAGTAGCCTGATAAAAACACTTGAGGGGGCAAAGAAGAGAAGGGTTGAAGGCAGAGCGCAAGGGCGAAGCTGGAAACTTTTTTCAGGAAAACTGAAGAGCACGCAGCAACCTAGAAAACAATATGGACCCCTGAGGGGGGACACATTTTAGATGGGGCGAAAAAGGAAAAAAAAAAATGAGGACTAAGCACCAACGGAAAGGTGGTACAAGTGTTATATCAACACGAAAAAAACGCGGCGAGGGGGTACGGGAATGTGACAAAAAAATGAGAAATCTCGCCGAATGTGGTGGGGCTCTTCCACCTCACTGGCGCAGGATGACAAAGAATAAAAGGCATCGGCAGAAAGGGCATGCGCCCCATTCAGAGGGAAAAAAATCAATAAAAACTGCCGACCTTACGATCATACTAGGGGCCTGCACAAGGACAAGGTGTCTCATAAAAGAGGGGTGAAGAATTGGGCGGTAGTTCGGGCCAACAAAGAAGTTCTACCAAAAAACAACTACGGCTACAAGTTGGAGGGTCCGCGGGGGGGGAGGACGTCTCGTCGACAAGAGGAAGACACGGGTCTCTTGCCTGGAAAGTTAGGAAAATACCGGAAGGGTACACTCTGCCACGCAAAAAAATGAGGGGGCACGGCAGAGTGAAGGGTGAACAAAGGAAGGAGGACACCTCTGAACAGAACGCCCCTAACGGCAGAAAGCTAAAGGTTGGAACTTGCGAGAGTAAAAGTAAACTGTATAGGAGGTTGGGCAGGCGGAGGAAAGGGGGGGGTTAGGGCCATCAAGAAGTAAAAAGGAAAGCCGCCGAAAACGCCCTTGGAAGAAAAAAACGGGAATAAATCGGCTAGCACGAGAAGAGTGCCAAGTGAAAGTACCAAGCCAGCATGAAATCTCTACTGACCGGGAGAAGAGGCGGAAGGGGGACGCACAGCGGGTAGCCTCATGGAAGGAAAAGAGGGGGGAACTTGGGGTTTCTCTGGGACGGAGTTTTTCTGTGGAGAAGTTGGTTCGTCAAAAGAGTCGGGAAACAAAAGCGAGGTGCGGGGCGAGTGGTCGCCGAAAAAAAAAGGACCGCAGGAAATGAGGTACAGGCATTGGACAGCAGAAGGTGGGGACAAAAACAGAACCTGGGAAACCAAAGAGGGGGGATCAACCAACGCAGACCGGAATCTGAAAATCCAAACTGCAGCAAAGAGGAAGGAACAAACCAAAAAAGTGAATAGATGGAGCAAAAAAAAAGGTCCAAAGATAAAGTTGGGGTCACCTACTAAGAAGGGGGGAGCTGGACGGCATTGGGGGACGCCCGGCAGGAGAGGGCTTCTTCCGAAAAAAAATCTCCAAACAAAAAAAAAGGTAGGGAGAAGAAGAGAGAAAACAATCATACAGAGTGGCTTGAAAAGGCAGCTAGACGGAGTTGAGAGGTATGACAGAGACCAGAGGAATTAGTCGCTGAACACAAGGAATGAGGCACGTGCCGGGGGGACAAGGAATTAATCGGGGTCGAAAGGTTTTTGGATCAGAGATGAAGACAAGTTGGGGGTGAGTGTGATCGGAAAGGAGAAGGAACGTGGGGGGAAAGGCGGGGAAAGGGGAGCACCGTTCAGAAAAGATGAAGTGATCACATTGAAATGCTAGGGCGGAAAAAAACGTCGTGAAAGAAGGGAAACTGTCGCTTTAGGGTTAGGGCGAGATGACTTAAACTGCCGACAAACGCAAATCAAAATCCTCCCTGCCAAATAACCAGGAACCTCCCAGGGTGAAAAACAGACACAGTCGACCGTCCTGACCCAGGGGGGAATGGGGGTGGATTACACAAAAAAAATTCGGGAAAAAAGCAAAAACCAGATTGAATGGAAAAACACAAGCGGGCAAGGGGGGGAAAAGGGCACAAAAAAAGTTGGCTCGAAAAGAAAATACTCAGGGGGGGTTTTTGGGGGGGGGTTGGGCGCGATTGCTGCAGAAGGTTCGGAAATGGAAAAACTCCATCGAGGATCCCACAGACCTCATCTGGGTTAAAGGACCTCCGGAACTAAAAAAACCGGGCCTATACTTTAGATCCGAGGGGGCGCAAACAGGGAAGGAAGCCAAGGGTCAGGGGCGGTTGAACTGGGGGGTGCACAAAGGGTGCGCAATGGTCAAAAAAGAAAAGAAAAGGAAACGCAGCAGCAGGGTGGAGTAAGTAGTGAGGGGGGACGGGGGGAGGAAAGACCGATTTTACAGCAGAAGACGAAGGGCCGGACCTGAGGTACCTCAGAGGAAGACAAAAAAAAAAGGCCGGGGAATAAAAGTTTGGGAGCAGTTTTTTTTTTTTTCCAAATTCAGAAAATATAGGAGAACTGTCGCGTTGGCCGGAAAGGATCAATGGCAAGCCCCATATACAAACCCCTCGTTGGGAACGCCAGTCCAATTGTAAAGGGGGGACCTACAGGAAAAGAAAAAAGGGCAGGGTGGATCTTACCGAGAAGGAAGTGTTGGAAGTTCTGAAAGGAAGAAGAATGGGCAGGTACTTGTCACGGAATGCCGAGTAAAAAAAAGAGACAGCAACAAAGGCCCACAAAAAAAAAAAGAGCAATCGTAGGAGGGGGAGAGCCTACACTTACAAACAAAAAACGCGGTATCTTTGGGTTGGAAAAGGGCAGTGAACAAGTCAGCCAGGGTTGGTTGGACATCGGCCTCTCAGAAAAACAAACGCGGCAAAAAGGTCTTCGCAAGGTGACGGCCACGAAGAACAGAAGGGGGGGGGGGGGAAATCGGGGCCCCCAAAGAAGGGAAAATAAACTCTTAGGGTTCAATGAGGGAGGCAGGGCGGGGGGAGGAAAGGTAGGTCTGCCACAGCAAAAAAAAAAAAAAAAACTGGCTGTAGCGGCAGAGTTGGAGGGCTAAAACCATGGAGGCCAAGGTGGTGTGGGAGGGGCGGATTTGCTCCCGAAGGGGGGGAGGGACTGGTGACCAACATAGCAGTGTCCGGCCGAAACTACCCACATTGTCGGTCCTTACAGGGGGAAAATTGGTCCCAGGGGGGGGGGGGGGGGGGAAACGTTTACATTCAAAAAAAACTAAGCCAGTCAAGCGGGGTTTGAGGTTTTCCAAAGGGGTTGGAGAAAACACCAATTCAAGTAGCCCTAGGGTTCAGCGGGGGAAAGGAAAGAAGCCCTGGGGATTTCACTGGGGGGGCAAAAGTAAAAAGTCAGATTGTGGGAAAATCCAAATACAGCAGAGGAAGGGACGATTACTCACCAGGAAGAGATGAAAGGGTTCAAAGCTTAAGTAAGCTGTTAGGGCCCGAAACGAAGAGAATTGACCGGGCTGTACAACACCGTGATTCATTGAAAAACATCCGAGAAAAATACATTCCTCTGGGGGAAAAATCTTAAGGGGAGAAATGGGGGGCTGACCGATCCTCAAGAAAAAAAAAAAAAAGAGGGGGGGATAAAAGAAAAAGTATCACATTATACTGGATGTTGCAGGCAAAAGGGGGGGGGGAAACAAGAGAAGTGATCCAGCACATCGAGGTCCTGTGTAAAGAGGAAGAAGGGAAGGGACACAAATGAGGGCTCCTAGCCTCGGGGTGCCCTCGTAGGGGGTTCGGGGGAAAAATTGACTTAACCAGACCGGAAGGACCGGTTCTGTCAAGAACAAGAGAGCGTCTTGGCCACCTCGAGATTTGCGGGGGGGTCAAGAAGGAAGACTGGAAACCGATAAATAGGGAAAGGGAAGAGTTGGAAAGTGGGGTTGGGAGGAAAAAAAACCATTGGGCGTCAAGGGAGATGGTTGGCGGGGATGGCACAGGCAACGGGGGGAGAGGTCAAGAATAACTCCCACCCAGGAAGGTTAATAAATAAAACTATCAAAAAAACGAATTTTCAGGGGTCGAAAACTGAACAAGAAAAAAAAGATAAGACTTTGCTCTGGTGTTGGCATAATGAACCCCAGAAGCTCTCAGAAGAAAACAAAAAGAAGACAATCAGGGTCGGGTTCCAGGGGGTGAGTGGGTGCTTCAAAAAAAAAAAAAAAAAAATGAAGGCGAAGCACGGAAGAGGGGGGGGAACTGTCCACGGTCTAGATCAACAAAAAGGTCTATTAAGAATCAAAAGACCGAGAGTAATAATTGGGGGAGGACCAGGGAAAAGCAGAAAGGGGGTCAAGAAGCTTGGCAAAGGGAAAAGGGGGGGTCGTGGGCAGCTTTGGATCAGCATCGTCGAAATTGGGAACGCAGGAGGGAATCGAAAAAAGGGAAAACCACTACCACGAAAAGATTTGGTGGAGAAAAAAAAAAAAACGGGAAAAGCGGACCTCAAAAAAAAAGTGTCTCTGGGAAAAAACTAGAAACCCCTTGAAGGGGGGCTGGGGAACTATTACAGGCCGCCGAGACAGAGCGAAAGGAGGGGGAAAAGGAAACCAAAAACCCCTACGGCTACAGATGTGGCAGGGGGGGCCCTTCGGGGGAACTTCGGTCGCAAGGGAGGTGAAAAACAAAAGTACTATCAGAACAGGAACGCCGGCAAGGCCTCACAAAAAAAAAGTAGAGTTGGGGCGTGGGGGGAAACACGTAAAGGAAAAAAAAATAGAGGAAAAAAAGAAACCGCACAAAAAAGCCGACCTCATAGAAAATGGAACGATAAGAAATCTAAAACGGAAAGATCATTGGGGAAAGGAAAGGATAGGGTTCGTAAATGCTGTGAGGGGGAAAAAAAAAAAAAAAAAAAACTCAAGTGGAAGTCCTGAGAAAACTCCACATTTCAGATCGAAACATTGCAGGGAAACGAGGAGTGCCAGGAGGATTCAAACGGACTGGGGGGGGGGGGAACCAATTGACTCTACTTTCCGGCCGAGAAAAAGAAAAAGACACCAATCAAAAACGCGGTTAGAAACAGGGGGAAAACGGGAGGGGGAAGAAAGAGGGTTTTCAAGAAGGAGTGGGGGGGGAGCGGGGGGAGGGAGAAAGCTGAGTCATCTCGCTAACCAGGAAGAAGGTTTGGGGGGGAATAAAGTTGGGGGGGTAAAAAGGACCAAAATGCCTAAAAGCCACTGGGGATCACCGCCAACCTAGAGGAGAGAAAAAGCTGGAAAATTGACTGCTGGAAAAGAAAAAAGAAAAAAAAAGACGGTCCTGAATCCAAACTTGACGTATAATTCATTGGAAAAAGCCACGGTCAGGTCAAGTAGGGGAAATAAAGGTCGCTGGGAATCAGAAAGAGAACAGAAGAGCGGGAGGGCCGGGACGGCCGCCACGGCCCGAAAGAGGATGGGGGGGAAAAAAAAGATCTCAACAAACAACCCCAAAGGGGATAGAGGAGAGAGAGATTAACGAAGGGGGCCAGGGGGCGTACGTAAGAAAAAAGCCAAAAGAGAGGTCTTAGAAAAGGAAGGACGAATCCCGATCTGGACAGAAGAGGGGGGGGGGATAACAGCTGGGGCAGCTTTCACAGGACATTAATGAATACATGGTAAAAGGAAGGCACCCTGGGGTTTGGCCAGGGGGGGGGGGATCGAGGCAGTCCCGTGGCAGAAGGGGGAGGAAGGAACTCGCAAAAAAAATCAGTAAACTGTAATGCCCACGGGACTTGGATGGGCGCAAACGTAAGGTCTTCCATCGGAAAGCAGCTTTCTTGCGGAAAGTCAGGAGGAAAAATAACTGAACAGTCGAAGGGAAGGAAACGACTCACATCCCTTGGAGAAAAGACCGATTAGAATCAAGAACCGAGTGATCTTTGGGCTTGTCGAATGAAAAAAACCTGAAGTGATGAGTGAATGGGTGGAGTGTCCAAAAGGACTGCACAAAAAAAAATTGGGCAACTCGCCTAGTATAAAAAGGGGGGGGAAAAAAAGTTGACCAGGGGGCGGGGGGGGGGAGACGGGGGTCCGGAAACTGGAAGGAAAGGGGGCGCCCCCCGAAACCTCGTAGAAAAGTGGTATTACGCCAGGGGGGGGGAAAAAGAGAAAAGCAAAAAATAATCGAAGAACCACCCCGCCTATAAAGGAAGGATACTGGACAAAGCGCAGAAGGGGGACTAGAGTAGCCGTTGAAGGGTTTTGGGGACAGGATAGGTGAGCTGCGGTGTTTCACGACAAAAACAGGTGGGTTGAACGTTGGCCAAGGGTGATCGAAAAGAAGGTCAGGGTGCAGGAAGGAGGGGATCGGGGTGGCTGTTAAAAGAAAAAAATGAACGGGCAAAACAAAAAAAACAGCCGGAACGCCTACCCATAGGGAAGGGGTTGGGGGCGGGAACCGGGTCACCTCCCTCACGCTAAAGAAAGGGGAGGGGACCTAAACGAGACCGCACCGAAAAAATCGGCCCTAGGGGCAAGGTTGGTCGGGTCCGGGGGGATGACATGGCGCCGGGGGGGGCTGATCAACCACCGGGGCAGTGGGGGGGGAAGGGGGAAAAAGGGGTGTAAAGAATTTGTCGATCCATTAAATGACCCACAGTTAAAGTCTCTGAGACGTGCGTAAAGCAAAGGGGAACGCAGAAAAAAAGACATCTAACAGGCGGAAAAGGTGCGAGAGAGGTTTAGGGATCCTGGAAGGACAGGGAAGGGGTCCGCTTTTTGTGGAGAAAAAAAGGGAGGAAACATCAACAATCTGTTCAAAAGACGCTCGACCCGTCCAAAATGGGTTTCACACGGTGATGGTCAAAAAGGGGGCATGTCTGAAAGGCCAACAGGAAAGTAAACTGGGAATTATCGGGTCGTAATTTGACCAAAGGGACTGGGGGGGACTCTGATCTGGGGAAAACAATGGGAATGGGAGGCATTTCTGCCCAAAAAAAAAAACTCTGACGCTGGACTCTCTTCAAGCTCAACCCTGGGGAGGGAGACCAGTGTTTGTTGAGTCGAGGGGGAAATCGGTATATTCTACTGCGTTGCGCGGTGAGGGGAAACGGGGGGGTTGAGGAAGTGAGAACAACTGAAATAAGGGTTCAAACTTGTGTACAAAGTTGAACATGCTGGAAAAATCAAAAACGACGCAGGCATTAAAAACTTATTGGGGGAGGGACGGTCCCTGTTTTTAAACGACAAGGAAACAGAAAGTATTTGCGCCCATGAATATGAATTATCAAAAAAGGGAGAAAAAAAGGAGGGTAACAGAAGCCTAAAACGAAGTTTCAGAGAAACTAACTCTGGGACGCGCAAAATTGAAACTTGTGTGCAGAAAATAACGACCCCAATTGTTGCATCAATAAGGGGGGGGAAAAAAAAAATAAAAAAAAAGGGAAGCCGGTTAAGGGTTGGGCCTTGTAGTAAAAAGGGGAAAGAAAGCATGAGAGGAGAGGGCCCACTCTCATAGAAGGGGGGGGGGGAATATCGATCTCAAAAAAAAAAACTTGTATTATTATAAATAGAAGCAGTGGGGGGAAAAAACAAGGACCGATTTTCGAGGAAATTGATTAGCCGTTATGGTAAAAAGCCGGGAGGGGGCTCCAGAACGGTAATTGGGTATTGGGGGTGGGTCAGACTACGGAAGGACGAAACAGGAGAAATGGGAGGAAACAACAAGGGTGCGTAAAACAAAAAGGGGGAAAAAAACCTGCTCGCAGGGGTTCAATAAATGAACAATGGTCGAAAAAGGTATTCATATAAGGAAAACAGAGAGCGGCATCGCAGGGCCAAAAACGAAAATAGATCGATGTGTCATAAAGGGGGGGGAAGGGGGGAACATAAATAACTGCCTAACAAAGGGGCCTTTGGGTTATGAGAAACGGGCACTTCTTGCAAACAAACCGCGAGGGGGGGGGGGAAATTTATGGTCAAGGGCAAGGGGGATGGAAACCGAAAAAAAAAAAATTAACCGAATAAAGGGAGGGGAAGTCACCGATCAAAAAAAACATAACCCAAGAGGGAGAAGACGAGAGTCAAATGGGAGAAAAAGCTGGGGGCAGTTGGCATAAAGGAAAAAGGAAAGCACAAATCTCAGGCAAAAAAAGCTGCAATCCAATCTGAGAAACCTTTGCAAGGGGGGTGGGAAAACGTTCAAAGAGGCAATGGGGAAAAAGGCCACAGGAATAGGCGTCCGAAGGGGGGGAAGAAAAACGCGGGATAGGGGGGGACCTTATCAAAAAAAAAGAGGTTCCGGCAGGGGGGGGGTTCTGATACGGACAAAGGGACCGAAATTGGTAGCGTGAGGGGAAGGGGGAAGGGAACAGCTTTTACGAAGGGGAAAGCCGGCAGCAATTGATCTCTCAAAAAAAGGACAAACTGAGAACCTCCTGAAGAAAAAGGGAATAAGCCGACGAGGCCCTGCCCAAGGACCTCCAGCAGACAGGAGGGGGAGAAAATGGGGGAAACTAAGTTTTGGGTACCTCGGAAGTGGGGTCGTTAGGAAACTCCGAAGTAAAAGAGAAGAGAGGGGGAGATTCCCGCGCCCAAAACCAAGAGGGCTACACGTGTTAATGAACGGGAGACGCGGGGAGAGGTGGGAAAAGACAAAAGTCGGCTCTCGAAAAGGAAAAAAGTACAAAAATGGGGCAAACACGCCAACGAAACTGAAAGACCAAGCCTGCTGGGAGTGGGTCTGGGTGGGAAAAAAAGGAAGGGAAAAAATAGGATGGCCAAACTAAACCGCAAAAACCAGAAAAAAGCAGAAAGGGAAAAAAAGGTCGCATCACGGATAGGCGGGAGTCGGGAGTTGAAAAGGGGCTAGGGTTGGGGAACCGCAATCAGGCCAGAGAAAAAAAAGACCTAAACTGAAAAACTGGCAAACGATCGCAATGCAGATAACTAAAAACTGCGAGCAAAACGCGGGCCCCTTGCCAGTTTGCAAAAATGGTCAGGGAATGGTTGCCAAAAAAAATTTAAGAGAGAAGGAAGGGGGAAGATCTGAATTTTACTAATCACGCGGGGAAGCCGTCATGAGGAAGGAAGGTGACGGAAAAATGGGGGGGCCTGCGGCGGGGTCGAAAAAAGCAGGGGGGAAGAAGAAGCAAAGAAGCAAAACCCAGGTGGCCCGAAATTTGGGGTCGAGGGGGTGCCCTCCATAGGGGGAGGGGGAAAGTGGATCCCTCGGTTTGCCCGAGGAAAGAAAAAGAACCTAAAAAACGGGACTGTCACCAGAAAAGACAAAGGGTCCGGCCTCGGACAACCTTAGACACGGGAGTGGGAAAGCCTTCCAAAACAAAATGGCTACATTCGCTATTTACAGCCGGATCATTGGGGGGAAAAAAAGGGGAAAAAGAGGAAGGGAATGCAGGCATTTAAGCCGAAAGGACCCTTCTTTAAATGATTATCTCAAAAGATTGAGAGGAATAGAGTCAATAAAGAAACGGCGCCCTTTGAAGTAAATGCAGATGCAGAGAAGAGGAGAGGGGAAGCCAGATATCCCAATCAGGAAGAATCGCTGGGGGGGGGGGGGGGGTATCAAAAAAGGAAACAAAAGGCCAGGGGCACCTTGCATTACTCAGTGGATGAGAGGGGGAGTAAGCAAAGTTGGTGTCTGGGGGGGCGAGCAGGGGCCAACTGGGTTTTTCCCAGGCGTCGAAAATCAGGCAAACCGCTTGGAGGATCAAGGGGAACTGCCAGAGATGGGCGGTAGGGCGCTAAACCAAGTTCAGGGGGCCAACTGCGTTTTAGAAAAAAAAAAAAACAGCGGTCCGGAAGAAAAGCCAAGCCCAACAGCAAACCGAAGACACCGTGGGAAAGAAAAAAAAAAAAAGGGAAAAAGGCCTCGAAAAACCAGCTTTCCGGGGGAAAAAAGGAGAAAAAACGCTTTAAGGAGGGGGGAATTGGGGACCATATGGGAGGGGAAGAACGAAAAAAGAGGAGAGATTGAATGGGGAAAAAAAGAAAATGAGTCTTGGCAACACGCAGCTTTTGCAAAAACGGAGTAATCTGGAAAAGGTTTGCCTTTGGGTGGGGAAAAAGGGGCGTTGGCGGGTTATTCGGATGGAAGGGAGACGGGACGACCAGAAAAATCGGCTTTGCCAAAAAAACGAATAACAATTCCCAACGGAAGGGAAGGGGGTAATGGGTCTTAGCAGGGCCGCACCTTAATGCGACTTCGAGTTCTTTGTGGCAGATAAGGGGACGGCAAAGGGTGTACAACGTGGAACAAAAGAAGGAAAAAAAGGGGGGGGGGTCGGGGCGTGTGGCGGGCATTCGCGTGAAACAGACCCGAGCATACGTGGGGGGGGGGGGGGGGGGGGGGGGGGGGGGGGGGGGGGGGGGGGGGGGGGGGGGGGGGGGGGGGGGGGGGGGGGGGGGGGGGGGGGGGGGGGGGGGGGGGGGGGGGGGGGGGGGAGGGAGAGAGAGAGAGAAGAAGGAAGGAGAGACATCGGGATCATACGCGTGGCGTCCGAGAGGAAAAAAGAAACGATCAGCAAAAGAGAGGTCCCTTCAGACCGGGGGGGGATTCCGCCCTTAATCACCTGAAGGGCCAAAATCGGGGCAGTGAAAGGTTGGGTTGTGGGTAAGAAGGAGGAACGTCCACCTTTCTAAAATCTGTCGGAGTGCGAAGAAAAAACACCCGAACCGAAGACCCATCTGCAAAAACTCTTTAGAGAACTGCGAGGGGGGGGAAGTAAACATGGCATCCCCAGGGTCGGGCACTGAAGCGAGCGGCCCGGGGGTGGGTGGTACTGGAAGGTGGGGGGGTCAGGGTTCTATTATGAGGAAAAAAAGAAATGGGGGGGCCTAAAGGAGTCAAGAGGAAACGGAGTAGCGGAACTAACCGGCAACACGAAACAAAACGCCTCTAGTCACGGGCTGCAAAAACATGTGAACAACGTCCGACCAGGGGGCGGTCCCTTCATTTGGGGGAAAAGAAAAGGCAAAAAAGCAGGACAGCGCGTAGCTCGCCAGTAACGAAGGTCAAAACCGTGTCAAGGGAGGGAGACGGAAAAACGGGCATCTTGGAAGCAGAATCAAACTAAAAATGAAGAAAAAAAAGAAAAACAAACTCTGATGGAAACTAGGGGGAGCCTGCTCAAAGGGGGGAAAGGGGGTATGGGGGGTGATGGGACAAAGCTCCAAGCCCCCTTAGGCCAAAAAAAAAGTCTAAATGAAGGCCAACTGTGGGAAAAAAGTGGGATGGGCAAAAAGGGGGGGAGTGAGCAGTCTCCGGGGTTCGGCTGGGAAAAGGGGGGTCGGCAGGAAGTAAAAATCCCCCGAAAAAAAAAAAAAGGGTAACCTTTTAGTTTGAAAAAAGGGGAAACGGGCAACCGGTGGGGGGGGTTTGGGGTGGGACTTCCATCAACTCAACAACAACGCAGGCCAAAAAGTTGTGTCCTAGGGGTCAAAAAGGCCAGTAGGTTCCAGTGCAGGTATCGAGGGGGACTTGCCCAGTCTTCGAGCCGGGGAATAAAAAAAATTAACATAAGACCAGGACTAATGGGGAAAAGCAAAAATACAAGAAGGGAGTGACCGACGAAGCCCCGAAATGACAAGTCGAAAAAAAAGGGGAAAAAGACAGTCACGGGGGAACCACACCGAAGGGAACGTACTGGGGGGGGATAAACCCAGCTGGGGGCATTTAAACCCAGAGAGCGAATCATGCCCTGAAGCCCATAGGGAAGGGAAGAAAATGGGGCTGAACTAAATGCCAAAACACAAAAGGGAAAGAAAATATAGAAGGCCAGTATCCTGGGCAAAGGGGAAGGGGACAATGGATTCACCAAAAAGGGGGAAGGGGGGAATTTGGGAAATCAAAGGTCAATGCTTGCTGTGGGGGGGGGTCAGCCGACCAGGACGCGGGGGGAAAAAAAAAAAAAAAACTGGGGGGAAGCCGTAAAGGAAGGGTCGTATCCACGAATATTTAGGAAAGGGGGGGGTGGAAACATGAGGGCGCGCCTAAAGATGAATAAAACAAGGCGAGGGGATAACCTCGCGGGGCCGGCAACCTGAGGTAAGGGATGGGGGGTGAACGGTACGGCCTTGAAAAGGAAGAACCCAAATATCCTGCCTGGCTGGAGGGGGGGGGGGGGGTAAAAGGGAGCAAGGCCACGGGAAACAAACTGGACCTCCTTAAAAAAAGTGGGGGTTGCATTGATTCTGAAGGGAAAGGGGAGAAACAGGGGGCACCCTAAAAGAGAACCTGAGAAGAGCTATACCCTTTCGAAGAAAAAAAAAAAAGTTGGAAAAAACGAACGTGAGAACATAGAAAAGAAGCTGGAGACTTGTGAAAGGAAAAAAAAAAAAATGAAGCCAACGGAATCTCAAACCGAAAACCAAGAGAGGGAGTCTGGGTATGGGGACCTATTGACGTATTAAGTGGGAAGGAAATGCATTCCCTAGCACCGGAAAAGAGGGGGGACCTACCTGCATTAGAGAGGAAGAAGCTGATACCAAAGAAAAAGACACCCGGGTTCTTCCTGGATCAAAAATCCCGCGGGGCTGGAGGAAGGAGTTCAAAAAGAGCAGGGGAACCCGCCCGATTTCAAGCAGGTGGCAGGGTGGGAAAGGGGGCATATTTGTTAAAAAAAAAACCTCCCAGCACAAAGGGCGCCCCGGAAAAAAGGAACAACAAAAAGACTTCCGAAAATGGCTCAAGTGGGGGGGAGAAAAAAAAAAAGTTTCGGAGCCAAGAAATAACAAGCAGCGGTATGAACGAGAAGGGGAAAAAGTCTTTTGGGGCGGCAATAGTTGGAACGGCAACAGCCACGCCGTCAGGCAAAGAATGGTACCGGCTAACCACAACCTAGAAGTAACACTAGGGGGGGACCGTGTCAGAAAGGAGGATCTGTTGGGAAAAAGGGTCCGAGGTAGGGAAAGCACACGACGACTTAACCCTTCCACCTCCAGTCGAGAATCAATCACCACGAATACTTCCGCACCACGGGGGGGACTCGTGCCGGGTGGGGAAAAAATGAAACATCTCACCTAAAGGCAAAAAAAAAAAAAACGGCCGACGCCATTGGGAGCCCTTGCGAGAGAAACAGAAGGAATAACGTGTTAGTCGGATTTAGGGTATTCGGAAGGCGGTAGGGCAAAAACAAACGATTTATCCAAGAGGCCGAAACGCCACAAAACTGCAACAAAAAAGGGGGGAAAGGATAGGCTGCGAGGAAACCTCTGGCGGCCGTGGCCCATTACCAGACTTGCCAAAGTAAGAAAAGAAAGAAAACGGGTGGGTCCGGCCGCACAGCAAAAGGGAAATTGGGGACGCACCAGAGACGAGGTGGAAGCCGTCGAAACGGTCAAGGGAACAGGGGGGAGGGGACGGTTGGGGAATTTTGCCGGGGGAATGCAAAAGGTGTCGCGAGGAAGAGGGTCGTCAAGTAAAAGCTAAAAGAAGAATTAACGGAATGGACCGAGTGGCAAGGACATGGGAAAGGAAAAAAAGCATGAAAAAATCCGCAGTTTTGGGGCCCGAGGAATAAAGGGAAAGAAAAGGGAAAAATCAAAAACAAAAGAAACAAAAAGTGGAAAGTATCTGATCCAAAAAAAATACCGATAATGAAAACACAGGGAAAAGAAAAAAAAAAAGTGACGATGCAGAGCGCTATGGGAAAGGAGATAGCTGTGCACCCTTGCAAGAAAAAACAGAAAGGGAAAGGCCGGAGGGGAAACTACATGCCGCTCGTCGGGAG
>Ga0179593_1670781_pt1 | contig 19696 bp, 28 predicted proteins | sample CZODoug2_1_08_16_FD_185931 | JGI IMG/M metagenome (GOLD analysis project Ga0179593, IMG submission 185931) | Vadose zone soil fungal communities from Angelo Coast Range Reserve, California, USA - CZODoug2_1_08_16fungal (PacBio error correction) | ecosystem: Environmental > Terrestrial > Soil >...
GGGGGCGAAATAAAAAGGGTTAACGCTGAACGATCTCCCATTTTTGCGGCTATTGCAAATAAAAAATGGAAGGAAGGGGATTAAAAAGACGGCTGGTCAATCAACTTCTTGTTCAGTGGCGTCCAAAAAGAAGGGGGGGGGAATGACTAGTCAAAGGACCGTCGAGTTGGGAGAAGAAGAAAGGGGAGCCAGGGTGCAGGTTACCGATTTGATTCCGGCGAATTGTCAGCAATGAAAAAGTCAAGGGACCAAAGAACAAGGAGGAGGGCATGGTGTCCACGTCAATAATCCAACCCGGAAGGGAGAAGGGGGGAGTCTAAAAAAAAAGATGGGAGGGGGAGAAAAGAGAGAGAGGTTTGAAAGACAAGATTGGGGAGTAGGAAGTTACGGGGAAACAGGGATTGCAGTCAAGAAGGGAGAGGTTGGGGGGCCAAGATTTGGCGTTCAATGCGGCAATTAAGCCAGAAAGACGTTAAAAAATGGGGGAGGGGCAAAGGGATAGGAAGAAATCGGGGGAAAAGGGGACTGAGCAGTTCAAAAAAAAAAAAAAATTGGACGCCACTTTACCAGAAGTTGTTGATACAAAGGATCACCGTGGGGCTAAATCATAGAGGCAAACCCGGAGGAGCGTCTCCGGACATTAAAAGGTCCAAGTGTAGCAATCCACAAGGAGTTCATAGGACCATAGATTGGGGGGACGGAAAAAGGGAAACGAGGGTGGAAAATGGCGTGGTCGAAAAAGTCAAAAGGGATGGCATGGACCGGTATGATTATCAGGTCTCAGCGAGGGGTGATACCAGAAATGGGAAAAGGCGATCAACAAAGAGGGGGGAGTCAAACAAGAATTGGCGGAAGGGAGGAAGTTTTCTGGGTGGTAGGGGTGAAGAAAGACGCTCCTTCAGGGGAGGGAAGCGGCAGGGGAACTCAGCAAGAAACCTCCTCTCATTTCGCGGCCGGGAGTAGCAGGGCGGAGTAGGACGCCGGACGAGTGGGTCTTAGGTCCTAAAAGGGGACTGATAAAATGAGTCCTCGCTTCATTAACACAATTATCAACGCCTTAAAGGCGGCAAGGATAAGGAGTTTTCCAACGGAAGCAAAAACTGAGATAGAACACCTATTTCTTCCCTACGGTTTCGCAAAGGGAAGAGAATTTCAAAGGGGGAATGGGGGAAGTAAGGGGAAGAAAAGGGCCTGCTAACTTTTTCCAAATTATAGCGAACTCGGTTCGACGCATGCATAGCGAAAGGCTGAGAAAACACAGACGCGATTGAGGCGCCACTCGTCGAGAAGCAGGGAATGGCGGGGAAGAGAAAGATCCGCAAAGGAAAGTTGTACCAAGCCGTGGTAAGCAAAATGGAACATCCAAAACTACCTATTCGCGGAAGAGAGGGAAAAAAAAATCAACTAAAATGGGGAAGGCTGAAAAAGAGCAAAGCAAAGACGTGGGCGTTATCTGTCGGACTCGCGAAAAAAAGTCGGAGGGGGAAAAAGATGTACCGCTCAATCGGGAAGACGGGAAAGGTAGAATTTCTCGCATGCCGACCAAGGTGATAACGAGCAAAAGGAAAAACCGGAAAGGGGGGAAAGAGCCAGCAAGAGAGGGAGGGACTCACATGACGACGTGGAGAGGGAGGGGGAGGGACATAAAAAGGAAGACGGCGATGGAGGGGCGTCAACCTTCTCCCGGACGGATGCGAGAGATGAGGGAAGAAAAAAACTGAGGGGGCCCCGCGACTTCTTAAGGAAGAAAGGATCTAAAAGTAGAAAAGGGAGACGGAAGGTGCTCAACCTCTTGGAGCCCGAGCTAGGGCACGAAAAAAAGGGAAAAGAAGAAAAAGCTGATCTCGGATAGGAGTCAAGGAGTGAAGCGTGGGGGATCACCACCCCCCTGGGGAAGCAAGAAGAGACGGAAAAAAACTGGCCGCATACGCTGGGACTTAGCGGATCCAAAAAAGGGTGGGAAAGATGATGACAAAGTTTTAAAGGGGGGGGGGGAAGGCGTTATCTCTCCACAAACGGGGGAACAGAAGAGATAATACAAGAACAAGCGACAGAAGAAGAGGACCACACGTTTTTGATCCGCGCGCGGGTGAAACGCGTGAGAAGGGGTACCTCGTAACATTAAAAGTACGTTAGCCGCCACAGGGGATACCAGCTTTCCGAAGTAGGGCAGAAGGGAGGGAGGGAAAATTCGAATCGGAGAGTCCTGAGGGAGAGAAGGTCTAGGTATCCAAACGGGGAGGAATAATCGGGGAGGCCTGGGGAGTCTTCCTACCTTTCTGGGGAAGCCTAATATGGGGGCCCTTTGGGGGTGGGTTGGAGAAATTCCGCATAGCGTCGTAAGAAATGTCCGGTACTAGAGGTTGCACGATAAAAAAAATCAAGATGCTGTAATTCCGCTCCCATAGAGCCCTTCGTTGGAAGTTAGGGGGGGCGCAAGCCGGTTGTAGATAGTCAACAAGAGATAGGGGGGCATGGGGCGGGGGAGGAGAAAGAGATTTATCTTTCAACTGCATGGCGCGGGCAGGAGGAAAAACAGGAGGGGCGCGCACGCGCCAGCCCGCCACAGTCGGGTGCGGGCAGAGGGGAGTTATTTACTGTTGCGGGTCGAAAAGGGATGCTGGATGGGGGGAGGGCCACTGGAATTATAGCTAAAGCGGCCACGTCGTGGGAAAGGTCTGTATGACGGAGGACAGGCCCAGAAAGAATCAAAGCTCCTCCGCCGAGTTGGGCATCGAGAAAGGGGGGTGGGAAATAAGCGGACCGTAGTAAGATGAAAATGCAGGGTCAGGGGGAAACGTCTCGAATGTCGGGGAGAAGAAAGGGGGGACGTAAAGTTCATCCCCGAAACTTTTCGCCCGAACCGCACAAGGAGAAACCGAACTCGGGCAGACAGGGGGAAAGGAACATACTCGCCTGGTCCGACGTCTGGCCGAGGCCGAGAAGTGAAGGTTTTGTTCAATGGAAGGAAAAATCGGCGATGTTGAAATGGACGGATGAGGTGTAAATTGTAGAATCGGAAGCTGGAAGTGGAAGAAAAAAGGGGACCGGTCTTAGAGCAGCCGTGGACCCCACGGAAAGGAAAAGCAAGGAGGACTTTCCCGCGTCGCTCCTGAAAGGTGGTGTTTAGTCCGAACCAATGACTCCCAGGAGGGAGAGTTGGAAAACAAACCGACGCACCTTCAGAGAGACCGGACCAAGTGGATTGAAAATTTGGGGGGAATAACAATCAAGGGCCTCTGTCTAAAAATCTGACGACCTTGGAGCCAGGAATAAGCACTTCCAATCACTAAAACATTTTCATAATTTGCCGCATTTAGGAAGGGGGGGTGAAAAACTGGCCGGGTCGTAAAGCGAGAAACAAAGGGGGGAAGACAAATCCATCCCTGTTTGGTTACAAAAGTGGGGGGAATCGGGTGTACCGTCGGGGGGGAAGGAAAATGTACACCGGAGCATTAATAAGGCTGGACAAGGATTGTACAGAAACAAAAATCTCTTGTGGGCAAGTGGGGCCGAGAGATCGAAAGGGACGGGAGGGAAAAAATCATCAGGTGCCAGTTCCATGTGGTGGGGAACGCAGGAAGATTAAGGGGGGAGCATTTTGCCAGAGCCAAAGTCCGAATAGCTCTCTGAAAGATAAGGTCAAAGAAATAAAAAGGGAAGGAAGCTTGTCTGTCACATTATCTCAAACACAGGAGGGGGAGTTGGGAAGAGGGGATTCAAGTATTGTGTATGCGTGAAAAAGCAGGGATTTGGGGACGGAAAGTGGGCGAACTTGTCCATGAGGCAAAAAGGAAAGAAAGAATGGGGAACAACCAGAGGGCAGTTAAACTTCCAATCGAAGGTCAAGAAAGGAAACAATGCAGCACTAGATTTCGCCGGGGGACCAAGGTGGGGGGAATTCCGGACCGAGTACGACTCGCCATTTTGTGAAGAGTCGCTAGCCCCCCGACGGGCCGTAAAGCCAGTGGAAAACAATGATCTCCAGTGAGAGTGGGCAATCCAAACCAGACTGGAGACACAGGGGGGCGGCTAGATACGCAGGGTGAGGGGGACGGGAAAAAGGGAAGGCAATTATGAAAAAGATCTGGATCGGGACGGAGGGCTGGGAAGTCTAAACAAGATTCGGCGTGCGGTTTCTGAGTCACCAACGTTAAAAGACATCAACGCGGGTGTCTTGGGGGAGAGGGGGTGCTTCCTTGGTCATATAACGTAGATGTGGAAGCCTGAACTTAGCGCAACATCAAACAGACTCGCGCTGGATCTCCGTAACTGTGCTTGTCGGGGATGGGAAAGGACTCCTTTAGCAATAGGGCGTTGCGGAAAGTGGAGAACCTGAGCTAGAAGAGATCCTTACACATATCCGCGCGACGAAAAGGAAGGTCGAACAAGGGAAGAGACGATGGTTGAAGGGCAAAAAACGCCTGACACCTGGCTATCCGAGGACGCGGGGTCTAGAAAATGCCGGGTCGACGAAAGGGACGAGTGATTGAATTAGGAGGCCTGAAAATTAAAGGTATAAATGGGACCGCAGGCCTCAAGGGAACGCGAGCGTTGTCCAGGAACCGCATGAAGAGCGCGGCTGAAGGCAGACAACGCCTCAGAGATAGAGAAAGCGAGACCGCTTTGAATACTGGCAGTAGCCTCCGAAGAGAATTAAAAAAAGATTAACCAGCCGGTGCAGGGAAAAAAGAAAAAAGAAAGGCCCTCAAAATAACGAGGGAAAAAGAGTACTAACGCATTCCCCACCAGGGTGCTTGAAGGGCATCACGGGCCGTATATTGTCAAGGAACTAGGGCTCCTCTCGGAAGAATATAAGGGGGAAGGAGAACACGCCATTACTCTAAGAGGTCACCATTTTTAAGAAGCGAAAAAGAGTGATGAGGTTGAACTCGAAAAAACCTTGGCGGAATAAGGGGGAGGGACAATTACTGACTTGGTATAAACCGGGGAGCCAAAAAGGAAAAAAAGATCAGTGGTAAGCCCTTCTCAGCGGGGGGAATGCGCTTTTTAGAACAATAAACCCACTGAAACATGAAGCAATGCTCCAGGGACCTCTAAATGAAAACCACCATTGTATTTAGACCGTATTCAAAAAGAGGGGGGGGGAGTCTCGAAGAATCATATCCTAACGGCTCCGCGAGAAATGCTATTGAGATCTGGGAAGAAGCCAGGGAGGTCAAGGTTCCTCAAAAAAATGGGGGGGGGGGGGGGGGGGGGGGAGAGCCTGGTGGAAACTGCGAAGCAAACCGGGTCACCGGGGAGGGAAAAAAAATGGGAGGGGTAGGGAAGGGAGGGTGAACTGTTAGGCGTAATCGGAAGGAAACAAAAAGCAAAGAAAGGACGCCTAAGAAAACCAGGTCCTGCAGTAACAAAAAGTACCGGGAACCAAAGGAAAACGCGGTGGTGCTCCTCTTCGGACTTGACCAGGGCAAGCCAAGGGAAAGGTGAAAGCTTAATCTATTGCCGAACAGCTTAACTCTTCATTCTGGAAAGTATAGTCAAAAAGACGAGGGCCTAAAAGGAACTGATCCCCAGACGAGCCCGGAAAAGAAAAAAATAAACTCGCGTTCGCTTTTCAGGAAGCAAAACGAGCAAGCCGGAGGTAGTGCATTTGGGTTGCATGAAGAATAATCTCTTCCCAAACTAAAAATCAAAGGCCAGTTCGAACAAGCCGGCGCTACCAACATCGAAGAGCAGACCCCGGGTTACAGATGGGGATGGCCTTAAAGTGAATCAAACAATTTTTAGCAAGACGAAGGCTGGGCAATTTGAGCCATATATCAAGGGAGGGGCCTCGCTTTATACTTTAAAGGAAGGGAGGGGGGTCTAAGTAGAACGACTGTGCCGCGAGAAAAACGAAGAAATATCCCTCAGGAGGCGTGAAAAAGAGGAGCACTCTTCAATTAGTGTAAAGTTTCTGTTACTTCAGGGTTACGCGAAATCGTGGGGCAACACCTGGAAGTGACTGGCAGGGTGTAGGGGGGGGGGGTGAAGGTGCTGCGGAGGAGGGGACTACCGTCTTCAAGCTGCTCCTCTCAAAAGGGGAGGAATCGGGAAGAGGTTTTATCTCTGTAAGAAGGTCAAAGCAGGAAAAGTCCTCCTAAGGGGGCTTTACCAGTCGAGAGGAAAGGGGGGAAAGTCGGCTAGAATGCCTTGACCAAGGGAAGACACGAAAAGGGGTAAGAAATACTCCAGGCCATCCGCGGGCACCTTTTCGCTCCCAGGATCGCGTGACCAATCTAAGCCCAAGAGCTGGGAAAATTGGCGTATTTTGTTGCCAAGTCAGGGGGAAAACGGCCCATGAAAGGAGAAACTGCGTCGCCGCGAGGTACTGAAAATATGGGGAGAGGATGGCGCCACTGGGTGGGGAAGAAAACCCTGGGGAAAGAGGGGGAAATTGACCACGACGGGGACAACTGAAACATATGCGGGGAAAGAAGCCTCCGCTAAGGCGAGGAGGTGCAGGAGGGGCACGAAGGCACCAAAACCTGTGCCAGTCCAGACAAAAGAGGGGACAGGGGGAAACGACGGACTCAACCAGGTCGAAAAGGGGGGACGCAAGAAGGGAGAGTTAAAACTGGTGACTCGCCACGTGTCTTGAAAAAAAAAATCAAAAAGGGGGGCTGACGGCCTTGATCCAAGGTACACTGCCGCAAAACGATCAAATGTAAGTTGCCCAGGCATTTTCAACCGAAAAAAAAAAAAAAAAGGGGAAAAAAGACTGAAGGCGAACATCCCAGCTATTTACCTCCCTCCAGCTTGGAGTGCCAAAGGGATGAGATCATTGTTTTCCAAAGGGAAATGGAGGAAGCTCCGCGTGGGCAGGAGCCTAGCACAAAAGGACGCCAATAAAAACGGATGAAAAAAAGGATGGACCGTTGGGATGTCCAAACGAAAGCATCACTGGTGAAAGTTTTGTGGGGGGGGGATGAGCCTCTGCAGGACAGAATAAATTTGGATTCAGAAATCTGGGGCCAGGGGTAAGGACGGTGGGGCCAAGGAAGAAGTGAAGTGGAAAAAATGATGACCGTTCAATCCCAAACGCGAACAGTCTGGGAATCCGGAAGAATACCCAAATGAGGAAGATCCAATCTGGTCTGTCACAGACTCGCAAAAAAGGAAAAGATAGAGGGACATACATAAGGGAGGAGAGTTGGGATTAGGGGACAGGCAGGGCAACTGGCGGTGGGGGGGCCGGTCATTGGCTAACTGTGAATGCGGAACGAAGCACCATCGTTAAACGCAAAACCAATTAGGGAAAAAAGAAATATTCTGATCCGGGGGTGACATCCCACGAGATTGGAAAAAACATGGACACTCACTTTGGGACTCAGGGGAGACGAGGGCGCGGCGTCCGTTGTGGAAAAAGTATCAGCCCCACTGGACGGTTGCAGGTTAAAAAATTGAACGGGGGACGGTCCATCAGGGTGGGGAAAATCCAACTGGGGCCTTTCTCTGGATACCCAAGGACAGGAAGTTTTAAGGTCGTGCGCCGGCCTGTACCACTGGAGAGGGCGAAGGAATAGAGAATCGTAAGGATAGGCGACAGGGGGGATTGCGTGGGATCACCTTCGTCAGAACTGAGGGAGAAGAAGGGTGGGGCGGAAACCCAATCGGCTTCACCGAAACAAAGCAGAGGGACTTGAAGGGGCTTAAGGGGGAGTGGGCCAGGTGAACGACCGACTGGGGGGACGGCTTGAAACTTCGGTCGAAAAAAACAAGGGAAAAACCGCAAAAATGAAGGTAAATCTCAGAGTTGTTACTAAGGGGAACGGAAAGAAGGAAGCGGGAGGACAGAAAAAAGGGCGATGAATCAAGCTTCAGAAAAAGGACAAAATTAGGAAAAAATCAGTGGAAAATTCAAGGCATCTGGGAGGGTTTCCAAACTGATGCAACAAGAAGCAAAACGCCCTAGACGAACGATTCGCCAGTTAGGCCGTGTCGCAAAAAAAAAACGGGGGGGAAATTTGAGAAGATGGATGGATGGAAGGGGACGCCGAACCTCACTACAATTAACCGCGAGGGGGAAATCAAATGCGCTCGGATACGGTTCATAAAGTAGCTGATGAAATAAAAGCCTTGCGGCAGGATTTCGGATCGAAAGAGGTGAAACTTTCGAGAATTTCCTCATAAATCCGTAAAAAACCTCTTACGAAGTGGCACACCCGCTTCGTAAAATCCAGGGGGGAGACCAATGGGACTTAAGCCCGAACCAGTCAATCCGGGACGTTCGTGATAAAGGGAAATGAAGCAGAAGGGGAGAAGAAAGTAGAGCCCGGTATCCGGATAAACGCGCCAATCAGTAAAAACGAAATCGGGGAGACTTCACCCGATCGGGCTCACCATGGAAGGAAGGGTCAGGTTGGGACACCTTGTCTTTGCGAAACTCCCGAAAAAGGGAAATGCTCACAGGCGGGGCTCGCGCTTTTGATCATTGGAAACGACGGGAAGAGACGCGCTCTTAAAGGGAAGCTGGAAAAAAGCTAGGGGGGGGAAAGCCCAAGCACCATTACTTCCGTCGGACCTACCTTTCGAAGTACAAGAGAGTGTATGAATTGCGAACCGCTGGAAATCCAGAGAGAACAACGCATCTGTCTTCCGAGATAATGTGGAAGAGAGAGGGCTAAGACGCAATGTCTCACAAACAGGGAAGGGGTCGGAGGAGATGTCAAGTTCCGACACGCCACAAATCGTCACGCGGGAGCGAAAACAGGGCTCGGGGGGGAGAGATCCTTTCGTGGTGTAAAAGGGGGTATTGTTCTTCACCACCACAACGGAATGGAAAACCTCCCTCATCCGCAGGTACATCAGAGGCAAACCCTTTTTGGGGGGAAAAAAATCCGAGGGAAGATTGCGGGAGGGGGGGGGAAGAGGGTCTGGAAAAAGCGGTAGCCGCCACCATGTTGGGGGAACACGCTGTGCTGGTCCTCCATGGAACGAGACTCAGCTGAAAGAGGCAAATCCCGAAGAAAAGAGGGTGCGCACTGAAAATAGGGGAGAGTGTTAATTCGTCAGCGACGTAACGTGAGGTGAGGTTTGGGGATCATAAAAGGAAAGAGAGCGACATCACCGCCTAAAGTTTCAAAAGTTTAACGCTAAAGCGGGGATGGCCGGTATGTTAGAGCACGTCGTAGTGTGATGCTGGAAGCGAAACAAGTTGAGGAGAGTACCGGACTCAGGGAGAGAATAGGAGAACAGAGGATCGTCCTGGGACTGGCGGAAAGGGGGAAAAGGAAGAAAGGCGGGCGCTAAGGCAGCGACCTCTACAAAACGGAGGAGGAAGGGCAAAGGCTCCCAAATTGATGGGTTCGGTCGGGGGGGATCTAAAAAGAATCGTTATTTTGAGGGACACTGAGATCGGAAAGAGGGGGAGGGGTAGCGTGTTGTGGAAGGATCGGAGGCGGGAAAAAAGCAGGAAAAGGGAGCGTCGAGAGATGGCGCGCTCGCCTGGAAAGGAAGTGTGTTACCTCGAACAGCAAGGGTAGAGCGCTGCGGTCCGGAAATAATCAAGTGCGGCGAGAAATTGCCGACATTGGGAAAACTTGGAACGCCGAAGGCATCATAACCATTCACGGGAACATCGCGACCCCGGCAAAAAGAAAGAACTGGCGACAGAGGCAATCTCTAATTAGGCCTTCTTATTGGGGGGGGGGGGAAGGAAAAGGAACAGAAGATGAAGTGACGAATTCTAATATGGCGTCTAGTCTAGAAAGGGGGTGTAAGGGGGAGGGTGAATATTTGGTGCCGGAAAGAAACCAGTGTCGAGAAGGGAGTTAAAAACCCACAGCAAAAAAACATGGCCCGCGGAGGCTCCACATGAGATGTTGGTGATTTTTCTAATAAGTTTGAAGAAGTCCAGGAAACCACCACCTACCATTAATAGGGTCTTTAGGCGCGACGAAAAATCACGGGCCGCAAGTCCTCGCCGGGTGGGAAGGGGAGCTATTTGTTGGACTAAGCTTGCCTGCTCCAGAATGTTCGATAAGAATCCAGCCTATCACGCTATGGGGAAGATTGAAATTCAGAGCAGAAAAGATTTCTGCCAGCTAAGAACATCCCATCGGAGGACTCTCCAGTCGGGGGATTGCTCAACATTGGAACTGGCGTTTGTAAAAGGCGGAGGGAAGAGAACTCGCGGAGGCTAAAGCACACTGGAAAGCAAAGGGAAAGTAAGAAAAAAGTCACATCACTTATTGGGAAAGGGGGCGGCAAAAGATGCGGGGGGAAAGGGGAAGACTATAATTATTGGATTTCAGAATCATCTTGCCAGGTCCATCAGGAAAGGGCGGGAAAATAAACACGTAATTTCATCGTGACAGGGGGGGAGAACAAGACGGAACAGAAACGAGACGTCGTCAGCTTCCACGGCATACTAAACCAGGGAGAAAAGAAAGTAAAGCGCAACAAAAACAACTGAGGATTAAACGGGATTGGAACATGAAGGGGGGGGGTCTATGAGGTGTGGATGAAATTCAGGAAGGATTGCAGTTCAAAGGAATTTAACGGAGGGATATAAGAAGTGGGAACTGTTCATGCTGAAAATTACGGAAGAGGGAGAAGACATAGGAAAGAATGATCATCCATAGAGTCTAAGTTCCACTTGGGGGAAAAAGGGGTTGGAAATGGAAATAATTATTGACAGCAGTCCCGGGGTCGAATTCCACCACTTTGGGACCGAGAGAGTAAATCAAGGGATTTAATCTCCAGGAAAATGGAAAAAACCGACTTTATGAGGAGTGCCCAATAAGATTTGAGTTTCTCGGTGTACGAGGCAAGGAAAAAAAGGAGAGACTATGGGGGGAGAAAATCTTAGTTGATCAGGCCCGGGGGGGAGGAAAAGGGAGATGAAAGTCACAACTTCGGTATAAGGGACACCGAGGCCAACAGGTCCAACTCCTCAAGGGTTCGAACGCTGAAGGGTGACGGCTGGTTTTGTTAATAATGAATTCCTGAACTCGGGTCGGGGTGAACGGGGAGAAACCGAAAAACACTACGCCTTTTAGTAAAGGGAGGGGGGATAAGCATGGCGGTCGGTCTTGTGAACAAACGAAGGAGGGACAAAGCGGGTCCCCTAAATGGTGAGATAACGATCGATTAAGGAAAAGTTCCCCGACTGTTCGAATTCGTCGGGGGATCAGGGAAGGGGTTGAAAAAAAACAAAATAACTCCTTCAAAATGGGGGACGAGAGAAAATATGGAGTCGCACATGAGGATGTACGCGGTGGTCCCGTTAGGACGAAAAGATAGGAGAACGTCACCCGTCAATTCTATGAACGAAAGGGGGGGGCTAGAAAAGAGATCGGACGCGGAATTATCGAGAACACATCTGCAAGCTGGCGCCGGCTAAACGCCTTGTTAAGGGAGGCTTAGCAGTGAAAAGTCAGGAGGAAAACGAACAAGTGACAAAGCAATTGCAGGCCATTCGAAAAAGCCCCAAGGATATGAGTAAGCTAATGAAGAACCCATTCAGACTTGAGAGTCGAAAGCACCAAGTGGCTGATATTGGCGCGATGACAAAAAGAAGGCTAGATTGGGACGCCAGACAGATCAATCGTGGCAGTCCAATTAAAGAAGACTTCAGAAGGGGTGTTTAATCCTCAACAGAGTCCCGCACGAAGGCAGTATTGGAAAAAGTGGAGAAATGAAAGCAGCACGTGGAGACATCTATGGGGGAGGGAAGGCAACTGTGTAGGGGGGGGTTTTTGTAGAGAAAAACTGACGCGGAGATTCAATAAACCAGCCCCGGTAAGTCCCGAGGGACGTAGGAAACAATCTCCGCTTATGCGACGTAGGGGAAAAAGAGGTGGAGGGAGGAGCGAAGTAAACCGCTGAGATCGTGCAGATGGAGGGAAGGGGCTAGCTCACGGGATCCCGAGAAGTCCGACTCTTCTCAAAAAAGTCCTCCAAGAGAGAAACCTGAGAAAAAATACTTGGTACTGCAGGATCAATTTCAGGTCTTTTGAAAGAGAGCTCAACACAAAGGAAAAGGAGAAAGAAAAAAAAGAACTCTACTGAACAGACAAACCTTTTTTGTTGATCCAGCAAAAAACGCGGGACTAAGAAGGAAGATGGGGGTGGCTCAAAAGCGTGTTAACTTGAAAAAAAGGCCGACACCACGGGGGGAAAGGGGGTATAACCGCATGCGAATCAGAAGGGAGAACTATCTCAATGATTATCGATCTTAAAAAGCTAGAGGAGGGCGATAAAGGGCTAAGTCATAGGGGAAAGATTGTAATTCATTCCGAAAAGGGGGTAAAAGCATCCGGAAGGACCTGGGCAGTTGGGGGGGGGGGAAAACGACAAGCAGAGCAAGTTACGAGTTGCAGTAAAGCCAGAGCAGTAAAAAAAACAAAAACCGGTGCACCTCCCTGGGAGAAAGAAAACGGACCGGGTAAAGGAGGAGGAGAAAACAAGGTTGTGAGAGTCAACAATCAATAGGGGACCAGAAATCGGGAATTTGACTGAGCGATGGAGGACGGAGGAGATGGTTAATCGAAATGGCGACGGGCGGCGAAAAAACCAGCAAATCGTGCTGCAAGCGAAGACGCCGACAAGCTGGGGGAAGGAAACAATCGCTTAGTCGAACTCGGGGAAAGGGGGGAGGGGCAGAAGGATTAGAATGCGGCTCACCTCGGGAGGGGTGAAAAGAAGGGAGTGAGGTGACCAGTCTTAAAGACGGGGAAGGGGGGGAGGCGCACCGCCCTTTAATGGGGTGGGGGGGGGATCGCTAGGCGTAGGAGAGAACGTTCAAGGAGAAGGCTCGGCAAAGATTGAATGGTGCCCTGGGTATTGTCCATACTGAAAACTGGTCCAGAACTCCGATTATCTGTTCTCCCCGCAAGAAAAGGGGAGAAAGGTGCCTCATAACTGGGACAGTTGGCCGTTTTTGGGGAAAGACTTGGAATGCTGGACGAATTCTAGAACTGCGGTCCAGGCGGGGGGCATAATTGAATAAGAGGAATTTGGAAGGTTCTCCGACTGGGGGGAAAAACTAAACAGCGGGTTCAAAACAAAAGAACAAAAAAAAGAAAAAAAAAACACCAACGACCGAAAAATGCTTTCGGGGGGGGCCCATATGCGATGAGTTTGCGGGTGAATGTTGAAAAAGTCCTAAAAGCCGCGTATCAAATGGGGGAGTTAGGCAACCGAACGGCTTCCGAAATGAAAGAACCGGGGGACGCCGATTTTTTTTGAAGCCGCAAAAGGGAGTTTCCCAGGAGACAAGGATTGACGACTGGAGGCCTATAAGGGTCCAAAGAAGGGGCCGAGAAACTAACGATTTTATAATGGGAGGGAAAGTCTCAGTCGACCAGCAAATAACAGAAGAGGGTCCTCCAAAAGAAAGGGGGGATTGCTAAACGATTTACTCTGGAATCCATTGGGGGGGCAACTCCCTGGAGTTAGGTGAGGACAGAGCAAGGACGGAGGTTGGCATTAAGTCCCCTTTACTTGTGCAATCACAGGGGAAAAGGACAAAGTGTGTGAAATGAAAAAAGCCAGCTTCTACCGGGTGGTGAAACCATGGAGGGGCGGTTAAAGGTAGGCCGTTATTGCACATTGGGGGGGGTACTCATAGAGAAAAGGGGAGCCATGGAAATTTCATCAGGGGGAAAACTGAAAAAATCCAAGGGAGGGAAGGCAATCAGGAGGGGGAGTCGAAAGGAGGTGGAAAAAGAGGAGACAAGATTGGTGTTCATCTGAAGGGGTTGGGTGTAGTGAGGGGCAAGACTGTAGAGGTGATCCGCGTTAAAGTGGGCTAACGGGAATGCTGGCAGAAAGAAAAGAAGGGAAGGACCAGAAAACAAGATGATGCTGTCCAGAGGGGTGGAGGGCTAAGTGGGAAGGAGATTTGGAAGAACTGGACATTCGGGGAATTGGGGGGAAGAACGGGCTTCCATGAAAGGGAAAGAAAGCCCCCGAGCTCAGTTGAAAACAGGATCTCCGTACATCGGGGGAAAGAAAAAGGAGGGAGGAATTGGGGACTTCCTTTAGCTTACGCAGGGGGGGGGGGGCTCCGGGAGGCAATGAAAAACGTAGTGGGGGGCCGGGGGCTGTCAAAGTTCGTCAGCAGCTATGATGAGGGGCACTAGGCGACACCCAAAATTCGGGAAACCGTTCCGAAGGGTCGGTGGCTTTGACAGACTGTAGACTCGGGATTAACGTAGGAGGAAAAGAAACAACCCAAAGGACAGAGTGGTCTTAACAATAATGGTTGCATGTAGGGGGAAAAGAGTAACGCTCAGGGGTTCTTCAAAGCAAAAAGGGGGGGCGAAGGGGAAGAAACTGAAGAAAGCAAGAAAGGAAAAACGGCAGTGATTAGGCATCCGATTTTTCACGTAAGGGGGGATACGAAGCAAGATGAGGGCCTACTATGGCAAAGTTGGGGTTAATGCCTGGGGAGAAGAAGGCGCACCAGTGGAGTAGATGGCCGAAAAGGTTTCGTGGGGGGAAAAAAAAGTCACAGATCTAGCGCAGAAAGGAGCAGGCGAATTGAAAGGGACAAGAGGTAGAGGGAGGAGGAGGTAACAACCAGAGATGGCGCGCCACTCGGAGGAGTTGTGAAGACCTAAGCAAGGGGAAAAAAGATCCTTAAAAAAAAGAAAAAAATGAAACGTTGAAGGCAGCTAAACGTCCACCAATAAAAAATCCGATTAGTAAGGGCGAAACCCAAAATCAAAGGGCGAGGGGGGAGCAGGCCCGAGGGAGGAAAAAGTGGAGACGGAGCCCGTCGAGATTGGTAGAGAAAAGGAAGTGAGCGGGACCAAAGGACCTGAGGTCTACATTTGAAGGAAAGGGATTGGTGAAACCATTGTGCGCCAGGAATAAGCATTTAGGGAGCACAATGGAAGAAGATAAGCGGCCCGAGATGGGAAAGCGACTAATTCTTTAGGTAAATCAGGAAACTTCAGTAAACGAGCAGAGAGCCATCAACCGGCTGAGCTTGAAGGGAAGGGGGAGGGGCTGAGGAAAATCAAGAGAGTGTAGGAGTCCTTGGGGAACAGGTCTGGGGGGGAGAAGGGGTGAAAGAGGATCCGAAGAAAAAAGGAGGAGATCGTTCATGATGGAAAAAACTAGCGAGGGGGAGAGCACCACCGGGGAGGACCGGGGAGGCAGACTCTTCGAAAAAAATCCTAAGGGACATCTTGTCACCAGAGAGAAAGGTGGAAAGGGAGTGGGTTGGGGGGGTGTGGGTTTGGGGTTTTGGGGGTTGGGGGGGGGGGGGTGGTGTGGGTGGGGGTTGGGGTTATCAGGGAAGGGGGTTCTTTGTCTTAAAAAAAAAAAGGGATTATGAAGATAGGCCTACCACTAACCAACTAAATTATCCTAAGTAAAAGAAAACTTTGTCTCACCGCGTCGTTAGGACTGGGGGGGGGGGGAGAAACGTCGGAAGAACCAGGCCGGTAGCCGAAAAGGATAAGCTTGCGTAATAGGTCCTCCATCTGAAGCCAGAAATATCGTTGGGGAAAAAAAAAGACAAGCTCCTAGAAAGGGAGCCCAGGGTCAAGTCGAAATACCCCTAGCGTTTTACTGAGGGGGAACGGAAAATAAGGGGAAGGGGGGGGTTTAGTTAGAAATTTCCGCATCTGGAGAGTCATCAAGAAGGTGGGGAGGAAAAGGCGCTCAACAGAGGAAACCTCCCGTGTGGAGAGCAAAAGTCTAAGGAAGCAAGAAAGTGCCTTCCGTGAGAATCGGAGAAAGGGGGGGGTAGGAGATCCCAAAAAGGAAAAAAGCCGAAGAGAAATGGGAAGGGGCCATCGAGGGGGAGAGGTCAAAGGAGTGCCTCTACCAAAATCTCTGAAAGGGAGGGGTAAGAGCCAAAGCGTAGAGGTCATTTCGAGGCTCACGCAGAGGAATTGGGGGGGAGGGGTCGCTTAAACTGACTAGAGGGGAGGGGAGGGAAACTACATGGTAGAAAAGAAGACGGGCAAGTTGTAAGCATTTTCTTGGGTAATGATCGAAAGGACAGTAAAGGAGGCAAAGCGTCTCGAAGGGGTAAATGCTAAACATCTCCGGGAATGATTCGAGAAAAGACGGGCGCAGTAAGAGCGCTGTCTTTTACACGGAGCAGGGAGGGGGATCAGAGGGAGGGACAAAGGAAGGACCAGGGGGGCACCAGAAAAACGAGGGTCGGAACAAGATACAAGAAAACGCGTGAGCGAAGGATACCGCACTGTGGGAGGAAACGTAAGGCTAGGAGTCAAGTTTGGAATTCAGGAGGGTGTTGACGAGTCGAAAGGAAAAGAAAAGGACGGAAGGCGTATATTGTGGGGGGAATCGAGGAAAGGAGGGATGTCTCAAAAGGTGGAAGAAAACCGAGGTCGCATTCAGGCCTTCCCCCAAAAAAAAAAGGGCTTGACTTCAAAGGGCTCCAGAGGGAGGAGGTTAGGGGGGGGTGCGAGGCAAGAAAGAAGAGTCCTCCAAGGAAGAAAGAAAAGGGAGGGTATATCACGAAGAGTCAAACTAAGGGAGGAGGGGGAATCCCAGGATTTGACCTATTTGGGTGACGGGAGGAAGCCGCAACAATGGGATGAACGACTTGGCCGATAATCAAAAAAAACTACGAAAGCCACTCCATGTCAACGGTACCCAGCTAAACCGAACAAACCATCTTAGGGGGGGGAAAATCAAGGGATTGACAAAGATTTACCATTGGAAAGATCATTGGGGGGGTCACATCCAGGGGTCCAGAGTGAAAGAAATAAAATGTCGCCGGGAATTAACAGGGGCTGGGGGGATGGGAAGGGGCGTCAAAATCCGTGTGTTCAAAAGGGACTTTCAAAAGAAGACTTCGGGGTTGAGGAAAAATGAGGCCGTTTAAAACACTGGGGGGGGGGGAAGGTTAAAGGGAGGGCGGTTGCAGCAGAACAGTTCGAAAAGAGGGGGGAAATGACCAGGCCCAACAGGTCTGCCCTGCCGTTTCAAAGGGAGATCATGAAGAGTTTTCTGAAATCTCAGAAAACCACAAACGGAGGAAAAGAAGGAGGGAGAAAGAGAGGTCACTGGTTTGGGAGTATGCAGGGGAAAAGGGGAAGCAGGGCAAAGAGGGAAAGACAGGAAGTTGGGCGGGAGGGGGGGAAGGAGGCGGAGAAAAGAAAGGAGTTAACCTGAATGGGAATGTCACGATTATTGGGAATCAAGAGGGGGAAGTCCGAAGAAATGACGACTTTAACAAACTTGGGGGGGGGAACAAAGGAGAGGACACTAGAAAGTGGAGTACCCAGGGGCTTAATGGGAGAAAAAGACCATGTGAGAGAAAAAGAAGGGGAAGCGAGGCATCCAGTGGGGATGTGAAAACATGATCGAACGCCCTCGTTGGAAGAAAAAGAAGGAGGAACACAAAGGTTCGGGGACTTAAGGGGGGGGAAAAAGAGGTGAAGGGAAAAATGGGGAATTAGGAATCAGAGGTCGTAGGGAGGGGGGACTTAGATCGTCAGCGAGAAAAGAAGCAAGGGCGGCGTCCAATCTGGCGTCAACTCTCACAGGGGGCTAGGGAAGGTTCGGAAGCGGGAAAGGGGCGGGAGTTGATAAAGGTCAACGCGAGTGATTGATGCATAACTCACTCCTCAGGAAGAGCCGCGGGGAGGGCTGGTTGTCGGGGGAGGGGGGGGGAACGTACAGGGGGAGAGCATCGGAGATCAAATGGTTAGAGACGGATCAAAGCTTCCTCGAGACTTACAAGGGGAAGACGCAGGAGAGAAGGAATCGCCTAGTCCACGTAATTCAAAAATACGGGGGGGGGTTTTACAAGCTATCACATGGAAGATTGAGCCATTGCGGTAAGGAGCGGGGGAGAGGGGAGGGAGGGGACTGAAGTTTCACGGAGTAACTGGGTTTGTGGGAAAAGGAACGAGGGGTCAGGGACCCTCAAGCTCTACAAGGACTTAGCGAACTTAGGATATGCGCTAAAAACTCTGCGGAAGGAAGGAAGCGGGGGGTCTAAAACGGGGAAGAAAAGAAACATACGTTTAAGGGGAAGACGAAGACAAAAAAAGAATTTAGCTTCGAAGTAAAAGAGAGTCCAAGAGAAAATGACCAAATATAGCACGACGTGGGCTATGGGGGGAGAGGGAGGGGGGCAGAGAAAGGAGAGAAGGGGTACCTATCCAAATTTACAGGATCACTCGGGGACTCCCCATTAAGAAGGGACGGGGCCTAAGGTGTGAAGCTCCTACAACCGCGTGAGGGGAAAGAAAGGGCAGGGGCTAGGGGAGGATAAATGAGGTGACTGAAGCATCAGGAGGGCGGCATAACTTCCTCGCACGAGCGATGCAAGTTATTCCATAAAAAAAAAAAGCCATTACTGGCAAGGGTCGGAAGATGAATTACAATAGTCCCAGAGAGGTTCTTTAGGAAAGAACCGAGGGACGAAGTAATGAGCGCAGGATTCCGAGCGATAATGCTGCGAAGGATAAAAAAAAAAAAAGGAGGGAAAGGGCCCTAAGGAGCAAAGGGAGTGGCGGCTAAAGCCTTTGGAGAAGGGGAAAAAGCACAAAGGAGGTCACCGCGGAAAAGAAAGACTGAATTGAATGGGACTGGGGAAGGCGTGGTATCTCAACTTAAAAAGGAGCGGAAGAAGAAGAAAAACTAAGGAAGGACACTCAGAGTGACACTTTGGGGGGAGAAGAAAATCAGGGAAGCGGCTGGAGGACGAGCGAGACGGGGCTCGGTACGCCACTCCATGGGGGGGGAACCCGTGGCGAAGCTAGGAAAAAACCATCATTAACTATCTCATGCAGCAGGAAGCCGCAAGATAAAAGAGGAGAACCAGCGGTACGAAGTAAACTAGTCGGGGATAGTTCGTCAAAGGGAAGAAAGGGAGGCAAGCTGCGGGGGGGGTTGTGGAAGAAACTTCAAAGCAGCCGCGGTCATCCAAGTAAACGGGAAGGCATAGCCTTGCGAACATCGAGGGGAGAAACGTTCAAAAGAGAGACCGTCCTTGGACCCGAATTCCTGTGCGGGAGTGGGGGGGATACTGAGAAAAAAAAGGCAGGGAGTCCAGAATCGTTAATGGGTAGAAAGAGGGGGTGATTGAGGGGGGCATGGCGGGGGTACCAGAAGGGCGGCGCGAAGTGCGCCATATCCGAGGCATGGAATCACGAATGGTTGGGGGGGGAATTCAAATTCCTCCGAAAGCGGGGGTTAGGGGGAGAAGAAAATCGTCTTGACTGGCTTGGGAAAGGGGGGTGTGGGGGGTTGAGAGAGAGAACATTAACCACTGATACGCCGATGTGGCGCAAAATAGGAGGGGAGGGAAGTGTGTAAGAGAAAAAGCGGCGGCATTCCAGTTTTACAACGGGAATAGGTTCGCGGGGGAGAAGTTGGGTAACAACAACAACGGAAACTTTTCCGACAGAAAAAAGCAGGGGAAAATCACTCGCGAAGGAAGCACCGGCCCCGTCAGGGGAAAAGAGGGGAGCCGGACATGGGAGGGTCAGGAGGGAGGGGGTTACCTTCCGTGGGAAATAGAAGATTGAGGCGCCGAGAGGGGGGTAAGGAATCGGAAGAGGGGGGGGGGGAATCGCCATTTGGGGGAGGCAAACGCTGGGAGGGAAAAACCGTTTCCTGAGGGGGGAAAGGGGGAAAAAGAAATGTTGACCGGGAACTCATAGCGAGGAGGTTTGCGGGGGATGTGAGGTCACCAGCGTCCGAAAAGAATTAAAGGAGGGGGGGGGTAATACACAACCTGACAACC
>Ga0179593_1326983_pt1 | contig 19695 bp, 24 predicted proteins | sample CZODoug2_1_08_16_FD_185931 | JGI IMG/M metagenome (GOLD analysis project Ga0179593, IMG submission 185931) | Vadose zone soil fungal communities from Angelo Coast Range Reserve, California, USA - CZODoug2_1_08_16fungal (PacBio error correction) | ecosystem: Environmental > Terrestrial > Soil >...
GTCATTGTTGGGGTGGCTTTTAAGCCGAGCGATAAAGCTATCTAATTAAGCTTACAAATTCAATTTTGGGTGGGGAGGGGAGCAAGATCCACCGACGTCAAGATGAAGAGACTTTTGGGGTCTAAAGCAGCATGTCCGAGGGTTCTGCCGACCAATTTGGGAGAATTTACACAGGGGGAACGGTAGATAAGAGACTGTCTATTTGGAAGAGCGCCGTTAGGGGGGGGTCTCCAAAACTACTCCGCCCGCTCGGTTGGAGAAATGAAGAGAAAAGATCAACCTTTTCTGGGGGAGAAACGTTGGCCTTGCAGAGAGAACTCAAAGAGGTTGGGAATTTGGGTGAAAACTGAGGGGATGGGAGCAAGGGTGCAGGGTTGGACGTAGACTGAGCCATACTTCGACACTGGGGGTGAAGAAGCGCGGAACGTATATTAATATGAGTTGAAGTGCATCGGACACAGAGATCGAAAAAAAGCAAGTTTTTTTATGAAGGGGTCGATTTCCTAGGCCGCGAAAATGGGAAGACGAAGGGTGACGACTCAGGAAGGGACTGTTTGTGGGAAGATGTGTGCGCCAGAGGTGTACCCTCAAGGAGGCAGGGGCATAGAGCACACTCGCCTCGGGAGGAACGGGGATATTCCGTGAGAATCATAAATGGGACGGGAGAGCGGTTTCCACAACCGAAGGTGTGAAAAAGTAGGGGTTGGAACGAGACGAAAGGGGGTGGAAATCTCTCAGACAACCACAACAACGGAGAGGGATGAATTCGTCGTCTACAATGGGCAGAAGGGTGGTGGAAGACGTGCCGACGAAGTGCAATTCTCATCCACCGACTAGTCTCGCGACTCAAAGCCACTGGTTGTGTCAAAAGGCCGGCATGGAAAAAAAAGGGGAACAACCGAACGCGGGGATACCATCATCCAACAACGACTCAGGACCCGTGTGGACAGGAGCGAGAAAAGCGCCGGCCATCGGGGACTATTGTTGGCCTCAGACGGAGGCGTGGCCGGCTAGAGGGTGGGGGTTAAGAACGAAGTCAACAAAACCGGGCAATACTGCCGTATCGCAAAGTGCTCGCTTCCGCGGGGCATAAACTACAGGAAAAATCTCTGACTTGAGAACAATGAAAAGTAGAAATTCCGATGGATCGTCAAGGGGGGGCACCTGCACCAGAAAAAAAGGAATGGGCTCTGCAGTACGCGCCGAGGAAGGGGGAGACGCCCGGAGAGAGATAAAAGAAAGTGCGGCTACGGGCTGTTGACCGGGGGGGGGGCAAATGGTGTCGAGGGAACACCGTCTCAGAAGGGCTTGCCGTTAGCCAAACCGGGTACTAAGCTTGGGACGATGAATGGCGACGATTCCCCAAAAGGATGGAAGATGAGATAGTATTTAAAGGGGGATAGAGGAGCGAACGGACACATGAAAATGTTTCTAGCAGGTAAACGGCAAAAAAACTCTGGCACTCGCGGGGACAGCTTATCAAAAAAAGTACAAAGCCGGAGACGTCGCCTGGGAGCGAAAGGAAAGGGTGAGGGGTTTGACTGTGAAGCATCGACACAAAGCGCAACACCCCCGTCACCAGAATAACAGGGTTAAAACATAGTAACATCTTTGCTTAAGACTACCGAGAGTTTCGTCGTTTATTGATACAGATAAGGTGAGATGGGAGAAAATAAGTTGAAAGGGGACGAGTCTAGCAAGGAACCTTGCAAAAACCTGTAAGGGGCTGGTGGCTGAGTAGGAAACTGCTCCGGACCGGGTACTAAACACATAAAAGGGGCAAAAAAACCTGAATTCTTGAAAATGAACTCAGGACAACCCGGACAAGTAACTAGGAGTTCACCGGTCGACATAAAAAAGGGTACGAGGTGTATCGAAAGAAACCAGGGGGAAAGGAGGAGTGTGGGGCACTCCGACAGTGGGGGAACTAGGTTTAAAGACCCCGTCCGCGAACTAAAAAAGCGAGTACTCATCTCTCGTACCGGGAGGAAAGGATGTCACAAGGAAGAGGCATAGGGGGGGAAATTGACTAAAAAGAACCGGAAACAAGCGCAGCCAAAGAAAAGAGGAAGCGTAACTGTGTCAGTTAGAAAAATGAAAGGGGGACGAAGACGCGCGATGCACTATGCTTACGGAAGGTACTTGTACACCACCTGACGCCAGTTCGGATAGAAAGCCTCCGTGGACGGTTCCTGAAACGGCAGGACTAGTAAGGAAATCTGAGTCTAAAACATTGATAAGAGGCCATCGTGCCAGAGACGCTGATCTCTGCGGGAAGGCAAAAATCCGATGCAAAGTGAGAGACGGCATCCAGCCGCTGTTAGAGAAGACACAGGAGGGGTAGAACGCGGAAAAAACAGGCACGTCGCAAATGCAATGGGAATGGAAAAACCAAACACTATGCCAAGAAGGAGTAATAAACACTTCCCTAAAGAATCTCATACAAAACCTGAATACTCAAGAAGAGGGCGGGGCCATGTTAGGAGGGATCGCCAATTAGGAGAAAGTATAGACCCAGAAGTTACAACCGAAGTGGCAACAAAAAAGCATAGGACAAAAAGAGCTACAAAGAGCCGGGTAGCAGAAGCGAGGCAAAGAAGCCATCAAAACCAACACGTAGGATTGAAAATAGATATTGGAATCCGGCAGGCTTAAAACAGAGAGGTAGAGATTTGTGAACTATTCTTCTGGGGACTTCGGGGGGGGAAAGGGGGTGGAGGAGAGGGTGAATATCGACGAAAGTTGACAGAATCGCTTAGGATTCTGGGAAGTCGGAAGGGGTAGTCTTTAGGTTAAAGGTGGGGGGTGTGAAAAGACATAGGAGGACGTGCATCGTTTGGTCCAAGGCATGCCTTCGCATTGAAGGTTAGAGGGAGACCTTTTTAGAAAAATCAAACGAGAAAGGAGAGGCTTAACTTCGGCATCAGGGGGGATGGCAATTTAAGGCGGTGACCGAGAGAATTTATGAGGAGTGGAAAGAGAAAGAAAGGGCGTCAGACTCCTATGTCCTCTACGGACGGACTGAGGTTTCAAGGACCCGAACACGGGTTCGGCGACAAAAGGACGTCAGTAAGGGTTTCGAAACCCGAATGACGTCCGATTCAGGAATCAGGGGACTTCCTGAACATACCCGCGTTCTTAAACTGAACCGGAAGAGCGAATGGGGGGCGGGTGCTTGGGGGCGTGACGGTTTTCGAAAGAGTAAATCCGCGTATTCAGAGTACTTGTGACGGGCGGGGGGAGAAGGTACAGGGATAAGGAGGCTATCGAGTGGTAGGAGGAGGACCCGGCGGGGTAGTCAAAACCTCGTGCCACAACATGTTCATGACGTGCCCCCCCCGAAAGGGCATAAAGTGGGGGAACGGTGGTTCTTGCGGTGACAACGGGAAGCGCCACTTGATGTCAACGGCATTGCTCTTAGGGGGTCGGACGGTTGGGGGCACAGGCAAGGGGCATGAAGCGAGACGGGGAACGTATTTTTTGACTCGGACAAGAGAGCCTTGCAATCCGGCACTAACCGAAGGGAAAGGGGTTGCGGACAATGGTCAAGATTCGGCATTTCTAAAATGGAAAGGGTCAGCAGAGAGGAGAGAAAATCAGAATACACCGAGGAGCCGGGGAGGGAGCTATCGTCCCAACTTCGCGCGATGTTCATAAAGGGGGCACAGGGGGGAGGTGAAACTGTTGTTAGGGTGGGAGTGAGGGGAACACTCCATAAACCGCCCGTGGCAGGGAGCCACAGGAAAAACTAATGATGAGCGGAGGGGGGGAATGTGGAGGAAGCTGCTAGAGCATGGGCAAGGGGGAGGTTTCGGGACCTGCAAAATTCAATGTTGAGTACTCGAGGCTGGGTCAATCTGATCTATGGAAAAAGAGAAGAAGTGGGGGGAATGAGCAGCATCCAGGTACTACCTCTAATACAGTTTTGACTAACAGGCAACAGGGCCGAGGGTGCGCGACCCATTTGAAAGTAGGACAAACCGAGTCCCGGTATCACAGCGGATGAGGGAAAGCGCGGGCCGGGGAGGGGTCAAAGGGAAAAAATCAAGGGAAGAGATAGTTGAGAATGGAAACCGCGCAACAGCTCTAGAAAGGGAACGTGCGGGTCACGAAGAAACTTGGACATTGGGGGAATTGGGTATAAGTAACCAGCAGGGGGAAGGGCTACAATCGATATTGGTAGCTGGAGCAATGTGAAAGAATTTGTCTTAACCTCGACAGCAAAGACGATTTGAAACTGGGTGAACGCGCGTTCCGACGAAAAGCATGGAGGTTGGGGCGGGAAGTGACAGCACACCACCGCGATGCACGTCTCCCGAAAGGGGTGTGGGAGGAAAAGTCGGACGGGCCTTAATCTCCTCACTGAGTGTGGAGGGGTACGACTTGGCAGATCGTCGGAGGGAAGAAGGGTTGTGTGGGGGGAAGATTGGAATCCTCCCACGACGGTGGCCCGCCCAGACTGGAGGAAAGAGGAAAGACTTGAAAACAGTCGCTCTAGAATGAGAGGAGAGGGTCGTACCCAGGGGAAGGAGCAAAATGATGTCGGCACGTGTAGAAAACCTGTAATTTGGGGATTCCCATGTAGCTTGGGATCCGATCGAACTGGGTGCAAGATATCTCACAAAAACAAATGAGATTATGAAATATATAAGAAATTGGATCTGCGACAATTCATGACATGGCGAGGTTTTGGAAAGAACGTACAGAGACTTTCTGCTCATAAACAAGGAAAGATATCTGACGCTCGATCATAAATAATCGGCGGGGGGAACGGAATTCGAAATAGTCTGGGCTGAAAACCGCGAGGGTTAGATACAAGCTCCAACACAACAGGACACGAGCTCAGGAACGAGTCAGCTTCAAGGAGCCGAGAGGACTACACGGCCAATCGACGGAAGTGGTAATCAATTTCCTCAAAAAAAAGACAGGGCGTGACCAAAATACGAGTGGGGGTGGAGGGAAAAGAACTTAAGAACTACTCAAGGGCATGATCAACGCGCCGGTAGAGGCCAAGGAAACCGAGCAGGCTGGCATAAAACAGTGATAACTGCAAAAATACTCTGGCCTTAACGACTCATAGCACGGTTGGAAAGCGCGGGAATAGAATGGCACAGAGTTCTGAGAAAAGGAGAGTTCTGTACGCAGTGCGGACTGAGAAAGCGCTCGAGCGAACCGGAAGCAGTAATAGAAAGACGATGGACTGAGAAAAAAGGTCAGGGGAAAAGAAGTGTGAAATGTTGAAAATCCAAAAGCACCGCGTACATGATCCGGAAAAAAAGGGTATGCAATCGGGAAGTCGGGAGGGAGGCAAAAATTCCCCAAGTTGAATGACGCTTAGCGATCAGCGGCATCTCTAACAGATCACTCATTAAACTGAAGGGTAAGTCCTGAACACACAGACGGCACCAGAGAAGGCATCAAGCACGAAAACCTTCCTAAAGAGGAGGAAGGTCCCTGCAGAGCGGGGTCAAAAGCTATCACAACGCAACACCACAGCACGTCCGATCGCTCTCGGGAGGTACTTGGGGGGGGACAAGTGGTGGACACGGTGGTCGACGTCGTGGAAAAAATCGAGCGGGCAGGGCGATAGATCACCGCTGACTCACAAGTGACATCTGGGACAACGGTGAACCATAATCCACAACCAAACCACCAAAGAAACAACACCACCGTAACTCCGAGAATGTAGAAAGGTAATCTTGATGGTGAATTATCGGGGAAGAGACCATAAAGTTGATAGTGAAAACCTTTGAAGCAAGGAAAAATTAAGGGGGGGGAGCTAGGAGATGGGAAGTGTAGGAAATGGAAGATGAAACGGTTGGGGTCGCCATAAAGCCGGTGAGAATGAAATTGGAGGGCTTTGGGGTCAGATGAAAGATGTTTGCCAGGGGGGTCGTAACATAAGTCTAGCCGTAAACCAAAGAAGCGTAACAAGAAGAAGAACCGGTTGTCGTGTCACGTCAAAAACGAAATACTGCCAAAGGATCTACCGAAGAGGTGGGAAATGACGCAAATCAAAAACCGCATCCCGAGTCGAGTAAAAAGGTGAAAAAAAATTGGGGAAAGACTGGGGAGTGCATGAACCTATTAATAAATAAGTAAGAAGGTGGGTCCCGAAACCGCGCCAGGGAAATGGTCGGAGATAAAAAAAAGCCCGTGAGCCGCGTCAGTCAGGGAGGAGTTAAAAAGAAGGGGAGGGGGTTCTAGACTGACAACATGCTCTTCCTCGATAGGAATGGGGCTTGGAAGGAAAAATGCAAGACGTGATACGCATCATTACTCGGGTTATCTACAACAGACAGCAGAAAATCTCAGCAATGTCAGGTTAACCAGCTCGCCGCAGTGTATCAAAAAGTTAAAAAGACGCAGCTACTAATGATAAAGGAACGGGGGAGGTGGGGGGCATGGTACTCAAAACCCGTTGACCAAAGTCCTAAGCAACAGAGTCAAAAGAGATTCACTAGGGGGGGGGGGCAACCCATAGAAGATAAAACAAACAAAAACTTAGGGATTATAGAGAGAGATTGATACTCCGGTGGACAAAAGAGGTAGATGTTGAAGAATTTTGCAGTCGTTGTGGTAGTGGTGGGAGTCATGAACGATGGGAACACGCTGCAGGATTGTCAACAGGAGGGAGGCGTCGGAAGTTTTAGACCGGGGGCGGCGGCAATAGGGGTGGGTCCACGCTTGTCCGGCGCCGGGAGGTCCGTACGACCAAGGGGGGGAGCAAGAGTCCGGAGCGGAGATCAAGTTGGCATCGGGGGGTGCATGGAAAAGAGAATCCGCTCTGATGGGCGGCGGGGGACACAGAAAGGGATGGACGGGCGGCTGATGGACCAACGAAACTGGGCTGAGTTGAAGAGAACAAGGGGGAAAGTGGTGATCAAAGAGATTAGCTTCGTCAGTGGGGGGCACCGACCTGGTAGCGTCCTAGCAGCTGCCGGGCAAACCGAGGGGGAATGAAAAAGTAAAACTTGGATGAGCGGAATGGGGCGTGCTGAAAAAAAGATGAACTTATGCCATGGGAACAGACTGGACGTATTAAGAGCGGGGGTCGGCGCGGAAACAGGCATAAAACAGGCCACACTTTCGGCAAACCCCAAGCGGAAGGTCAGGCTGGAATAAAACGTGCACAGGCCAAATATGGGCGCAAGGGGGAAAATCACTGAAGGGTCTACATTCCGGAACGAATTTCATGGACTCGACAAAGGACCGGTGAGGGGTTGAATCGGAAACTAGAAGGGGGACAGCCTTCATATCCCGCCGAAAAAGGGTTTCGAACTGGAAGGTCGTCCAGAGAAAATTCAATCAGATTGTTTAAGTTCTCCGCAGAGAAACGGGAGAAACCGAGCAGTGCCCAGAGACGCACGAATGTTTAAGGGACCCCTTGGGTAGAGGGGGGTGTGCGTGGGTGCAGAAATGAAATGAACCGAAGTTATTATAAGCCAGCGAGTGTTGGGAGGGAAGCGTTTTATATCGTCTCGCTCTGCCGGGGGTGGGCCAGAGCTGAAATCGAAAGGTCAAATGGTTGGCCCTCTAGGGCCTAATGATGATTGAGATGCCCATTCATTGGAAATGTGTAGGCACATCGACTCTAACTGCCAGGGGGGGGACCAACTGACGACATGACATAGTTTGGAATAGGCCCATTAACCCTTTGTGCCGGAAAGAGCTGGTCGGGAGTCTTGTCTCCTAAACCTTAGGTGGCACTCGGCCCGGGGGTGGTACTATTGCGAAAAGTACCTCAGCGGGGGGTCCCTCAATAATATGGGCGAGCTATCTCATTGGCCGACGAGCCTTTGTACGGGAGGAAGTGAAAAAGGGGAAAAAATCTATTCTAGGGTATTCAAAAGTCGGGTAGAGGGGACATTCATATTTTGCGTAACTTCGCCAAAGGCGCAAGGATATACGTCGCAACAGAGTGGGGGCGGGGAGTTCAGCGACACACCGGGAGTAGGCGCCTGAGAAAAAATTGGGGGGTTGTTACATTCGTCTAGTTCCTGATCTCTGAAAACCGTAGTAAGGAAAAACATTACTATTGTCAGTGAGGTGGTTGGGTAGGGAGGAACCAAAAGGGTTGTCGCAAACTGAGTCATTCATATCAATCCAACATCGTCTAGAACTTATGAAGCGCGGCTATTGCCGTGGATTACGCGATTGGCGCAAGCACACCAGGGAAGGTCAGGAAAAATTCGTTTGACGATCAAGGTGACATCTGGGAAAATCAACAACCGGGTAGGGGGAAGTTCAGAGGATCGTCGCACAAAAGACCCTTCGGTGTGGCTTTCTGCTCATAAAGGACTATAGCTAGAAGATAAAAGGTGTGGGGCATGCAAAAGAAGCGTATGGGGGAGAAAAAAAAAAAACGGAATCGGGGCTGGGACAGACCTGAAGCGAGAGGCGTGACTTGCAATTCGCCGAAGGGGAAAGGCCATCTACTATTGCACGACAACTCGGCGGGGGAGAAGGAGAGCGAGGGGGGATGAAAAAGGCAACTCAAGCCATCAATAAAACGCACAACACGAATTCATAGGGGCGAGTTCTAAGAAAAAGAGAGGGGACTGACCTGAAATCGCCGTTCGGAAGTTAAAACACAAAGAGGGAAGTATGAAATGACAGGCTGAAATGACCAGGCTCGTATCTGTCGGGAGGGGGCATGGTACAGAAAGCGCGGGTCGGGTGGATCGAAGCAAGGAATAAGGGGATAGACGATGTTCAGGATTGCTCCTGTGTAATGGTCTCGAAAAACCGGGGGCGTTCAATTAGGGCCGGGGTGACAAGGTCCTGGGCAAGAGGAGGGTATAATCTCCACTCCCCAATGTAATGCTATATCGAGTGGGCAAGCTCTTAGTAACACATTGAGAATAGCATGGCCTGCCCACTAGCGAAAAAATCCCAAAGCACCGGGGGGGACCATCGACTTTGAAGACCGAGGGGGTGGGAAAAGTCTGTAAAAAAACCTCACTCACGCAAAAGACCAAAAAAAGAAAAGGACCTGGCCTATGAGAGGAAAAAATGGAGGAGAGCACTCTCTAGGGATCGGGGGAATGACTAAGAGGCGTCGATGCCTCACAGGGTTCAGAGCCATGCGAAACTAAAACGGTCATTTCGGTTAGGGCGGAAGAAAAAAAAAGTAACTATCACCTCGGTGGCCCGGAGAAAAATGCGGGAAACGGACACCAACGGATAGCACGAGTGACCGGAGGCATCCCTGGAAGGTCATGTGGGAAGAGCCAGACCAATTGGGCCGTGAACTGTGGGGGAAACGTTGTGGCACGGTTTTTTCGAATACAAAGAGGGAGCGTCGACCACGAGGATACATAAAAAAAAAATCGCTCCGGAGGGGGACTCCACACTTACTAGGGGGGCCCATAGAAAGGAGGTCCGAAACGGGAAGCAGGGGTCCCAGGGCCGCTAGTGTAGAACGGGGGGGGGGGGGGGGGGCCGGGGGGATGTCGCAAGCAAAAGTTCTTAAAGTAACAATTGTTGTCGGATGGAAACCGCTCCGGAAATAGGGGACTGAAAGGCCAACGTCCTGGGGTGACCTTGCGCTCAAAAGCGGGGGGGGGATGGGACACGGGGGAAAATCGGCAAGGGAGAACGGGGAATTCGGTCGGTCTGTCCGCCTCTCAGCAGGGTGCATGATTTGGTTAACAGTTCCCTAGGGAACCTCCTTTCGGACTTTTGGAACATCGCAAGGAATCTTTTTATAAGCTACAGGAAAATGGCGAAAGTCATCGCAAGGCAAGGGGGGGCCGGGGCAAACCTAGGAATCCGATTACACACTTGGGAAAAGAAGCAAAGGGGAGCCTAATAAATCAGTCTGGGTCAGGGGGGTCTATCGAAAATGCAATTAGAAATAAAACCTTGGGGCCCCCTGTCACCGCACTTAAGCTACACATGAGGCGCGTGTCCAAAAGAGAAGGAAGAAAACAGAAAATTTAGAAAATTTCATCACCTTTACACTCCTCTTTGTGGGTGTTTTAAGAAGTCTTGTGAAAAAAATGGCTTTGGGACGTTTTTATGATAAGGGGGGGTGGGTATACACGTTAAAAGAAAGGAGGAGATTAGGGAAACTGATTTAAGGAAACTTTAATTTTGTATCCTGCGTAGTCATTTGGGGGGGGGACACAGTTCACCTTTAACCTGTGTCGGGGGGGTCTAATGGTGGAAGAAAAGGAGGAATACAGCAGCTGGGGCATGAGTGGCTATGAAGGCTTCTCTAGCGAACGATCAAGAAAGGCAACGGGAAGTTAGCGCTGATGAATTAATTTAGGGGAAAAGCTTCGTGTGGTTCGGAGAGGGGGGGGGGGGTCCCAAGGTCGGATTACAGAAAGGGGGGGGTCGAGGGTCCGAGCCGACGATTCAAGTCGGCAGGGGTCATTCGATATGTAATCTCCCTTCAGAATCCGCCACTATTTCGCTGTGCAAAGCCGCCGGGGGTGCCTTGACGAAGGAGGGGGGTGCTGGGGGGGGACTGTGTGCCGGGGGTTACGTGCCGTGTCTTGTCCGACGAGAGCGTCCGGGGGACTTCTCCATTGAGGTAGGACGGGGGAAGTGGGGGTGAAAGGCAGTGGGGTGGGGGGGATACGAGGCTGGAGATGGTGCGGCTTGAATAAGACGCATTGGAAAACCAAACAAACGAAGACGTTGGGTACGAATCCTGAATCGAAAAGGGGGGGAAGGAAATTTATTCGAACGATGGGGTTCCAAAAGGGTTATGTTGGGCCCAGAACTTGGCTTCCAACACATTTAAAGTGGGTGGGTGTGACTTTGTAAAGGACAGGCGGGGGAGGAGGAAAGTCTCGTGAAAGCTTCGGAGGCAGGGGAAGTCCGAGCGGGGGACCCGGGAGGGCAGTGCCGAGCCGCAGAGCAGCGACGAGGGGGGTGAGGAAGGTGAAAAAAGGGCTCGCCTGGGGATCAGGGCACAGGAGGGACTCGCGACTCGATATATAATTCGCAGACGAGGTCGGGAAGGCGCCTCTCAATGTTCATGGTTGAGTTGTGGTGCGGGGGGGTGGGGTGATGCGGGCTCACTGCCTGCCCCGCACCGCCCAGGGGCAGGGCAAGGTGTGCGATTCTGGATGCTCTACCTCTCGAAGTAAGGGGTTTTCCCTGAAAAGGAGGGGGGATGTCGCGAAACGAGTGGGAAGCCTGTAATAGACACAAGTTGTGAGGAAGCAATCAGGACTCCCGATTCACGGGTCCCTCAAAGGAAGTAAGAGTTGAGAGAAAAAAAAAGTTGGAACACAAAAAGGTAAAACACCTGAAATGGAATCTATTCATCGCTCAAAGAGGGGATCCAAGTAATCGAACCTCAGATTGGAGTTTCAGAAAGCGATACCAGGGGAAAGAAAATGGGGGGGACACTTGCCATTCACGAAAAAACTCAGGCGAGAGAATGTATGATCGCAGGCTTTTCGTAGAGGAAGACTGCGGAATGGCACTGTGCTCGATTGGCCGACGAGGCCAGTAGATGTAAAGGGGGAAAAGGAGCACAACTAGTATTTCTCCGGAACTCCGAGGGTGGAGGAAATTCGTCGGGAAGGAAGCGCGAAAGAGCTGAGGTTCAGAGTTGTAGCTCGATGAAGTGGGGGGGTTTGTCTCCCCGGTTCGCAAGGAAAGGCAAGGGTAGCCTGGAACAACAACTCGCGAATGAGAAAGGGGCGGGAGAGAGACCGGTTTGAGGGTGATGAAAAAGAAAGGGGGAACTTCAAAACCAGGAAAGGGGGGAAACAGTTCGTTGGGAAGGAAAAGAATCTCGATGAACAAACAGGAGGAAAATAGAGATTAAAGATCGGTCTGCAACTAAAGGGGGGGGGACAAAAAGTCGAGTTTTGGAATGCCGTGCGATCTTGCTGATAAGGCAACCGGGAGGAAAAGACATAGGAAAAGAAACTTTGGGCTGGACTAAAGACTGCGGAAAAAAGGAGGGGGAATAAACTCCCAAGACCCAGTCAAACTGGAAATCGCGAGGGCCGACCATGACGGGTTGGAAAGACCACTAGCGTCCTTAAAGTGCCTGAAAGGAAGGAAATCAAATAAAGGGGTGCCAATAACCCGTGCAGCCCGTCCTGGAAAAGGGAGGGGGAAGACCATGAGCTGCCCTTTCAACTACATAAAGACCGGTAAGAAAGGAAAACGGGGGGGAAAGAGAGGCAATGGCACACGGATGTCAAAGCCGTTCTGGGCTGCGCGGACTGAAGAAAGAGGGTACACAAAGACCGGCGCAATAAATAATAGAAGAGCCGGGAATCTGGGGAACAGGGGTGTGGAAAAAAAAAGGGGTCTCGCAACTAAGCGGCAAAGCGAGTGAGCCAACTTTTCTTCAGAGGGGGGGGAGTTGACGGTTGTAAATGGAACCTAAACCACTGTGGATTGGGGGCTATGGTGGTCTAGGCATGGAGGGTCATCAGAAGGGGAGGGGGGGGTATTCATTTAGATGCGGGCCGGAAGACGAAAAATCTCCAAAAGGCACGAAAGAAGTAATCACGCAGTAAGCGAACTGCCTCAGTTGATTGGGGGAGGCCTGAACTCATCGGAAAAAACACCAACCTATACCAAGGGCCGTCATTGAACAGCGAGAGAGGGGGCTATATACGGGCCGGCGAATGACGTTTGAATCAATAAGCAGGGGCGAGTACTCCTTTAACTGACCGGATAGAAGAACCAGGGGACAAAAAGGGTTTATAGGGAGGGAGCTCGGGTTCAAACGAAGAGGGTACGAGACAAAAAAAAAAAAATGTCACCACGGATAAAGACGGCCAGGGTGAGAAGGAAAAAAGAGAGGGGAAATATAAATTGAGAGTTCTGGAGAGCGTCACGGGGGATCGGCAACATACACTAGGGAAGGTTACCTCCTACAAGTGGGTAACAGGGGAAATACACGACATTCCTCGCCAGGGAAACTAAAAGAATTCGTACGACCTCGGAGAAGGGTAAGGGGTTAAAATAAATATTGAATCAGTACGGGCGGATCCTATTTCCGGGAAAGTCAGACACTTAGACAATCCACAAGCACGAAAGGGGGCGGAGGAAGGTTGTGGGAACTTTAACGAAGGGTGGGTATTTATCAGGCGGAAAGAGGCGAGGCTGGAGACGGAAGGGGGTCAAAGCCAACCTGGGCAAGGTCGAGAGCCGTTATGGGGGGTCAAAGGGTCATTCAAGGAATAGGAAAAGGGGGCTGCTACGAAAGTGCAGAGGCAGGTTACAGCCAGACGCAAGGGGCTCATTTGGCTACGGAGCATGGGAGGGATAGAAGTGGGAATCGTAGCTTTGGGGATCGAAAAAACCGCCGAACGCTAAAAAAGGGGACGGAACAAGCTTTCCGTACACCACCCACGCCAAGGAGACAAAAAGTTCCCGACGTGAAGATACTAAGGATACGAAGCGGTCAGAGGGGTCACAAGTTGAGTCGATCGAAAAAAGGAATCAAAAAACTCACGGTGGTAAAACTGAGTCACAGCATAGCAGTCAAGGCTCTGGGTCCATGGCAAGGGAATGGCCATCCTAGTAAAAAGGACAATGGAGAGAAAAGATAGAAATGGCATCCGGGTCCTCTCTGGAACTAGGGGGAAAAAGTGCTAGGGTTTAATGTGGTAACCGTTTTTAGGGCGGGGGGGGGGGGACATATAACCGGGCATTGGAAAGAAAGGGGGAAGGGGGTGCGTCGGTGGAATTTTTATCAGGGAGGCGGCATCTTGGGGGTTCAAAAACAGGGCCCGGAAACAGGGAGCGTGGTCGGTAGAAATGGGTTATAAATCAACGAGGTCCCGGGAGAACTGGAACGCAGGGGGGGGTCATGGAAGAGAGAAGAGAGATGGTCGTCGCATTGGGCTGCCTAAAAATGCTCGCCAGCCGATGATGTTGAGGGGGGCAGAAACGCACTTAAGGGTTCTAGAAATAGTCGAGGAAAGGGGGGGCGGGTACCCTACCTGAGTCCGATAATATGCGGAAGGAAGTCACACAGTCGTTCTAAAGTGTAAGCCCAAGAAAAGGGAGTGTCGGTTGGCAGGCGGGAACGTGGTTAAAGGAAAGGGGGGAAGGGGGGAGGCTAGGGTTGGAACCGGGGAGAAAAAAGCGATGAGTACGATGGCGAAGGCAAGTGGGTAGCTGAAAAACTCAGGTGAAACAAGGACAGACCCCCCAACGTTCAACTAGTGAAGACGGAACGCCCAGGGATGTCACCATTGTAAAACTAGTGAAGGCAACGGTGTGCACGACAGGGGATACAAAAGACGGAAAACGGTAAATGTGGGGGGGTGCTCAGTCAGTCCGCGCAGCAAGAACGGGTGGGGAGGGGTTCCTCGCCTGAGAGAGGACGATCATCAGATACGCGATAAGATAACAGAATTAAACATGAGGGTCGGTACGAGCGGAACTAAAGCATAAGGAAAGCGCATGGTGGGGAGGGGGGTAGAAAACGTGGGGTTCTTGTTGGGAGAGATGGCAACATTACAAAGATCGGTCAGGGAGGCAAACGCGATAAAAATAAGAAGGGTGAGCAGAGAGCGTTACGTGGTGGACTGAAGGGGAGCGATGCATGTGGAGGAGCACGAGAAGTGCAAGCTTATAGGAGTCCAATTAAGTTGGGGAAGGGAGCAGCATCCGAGATCCCTATGAAACCAGACCCGGTTGGGACTCTGTCAGAATCAGGCCGGACGGGGTGGTGAAAGGACGAACCATTTGGACAAGAAAAACTTCGACAGTCCGTGACGAGTCTGAACTGGGTCATCGCGTGGGAGACGGAGAAAGTGAACGCGCGCTGAGAAAAATCGGAGCATGCCAGGGGAGCCGTGGGTCTCATCAGCACGTCCAGGGGTGGGCCGATTAAAAGAAAGGGGGGGGAGGGGAACTTCGAATGGAAAGGAAGTCGCAAGCAGATTGGGGTGTCGTCCCTGCTGCAAACTGGGCGATTGGAGCAAGACTAGGGGCAGGGGTGGGAGGGGGGGGGGGGAGGTTAAGCGCCCAAAGAACGTCTCAAAAAGTGGGGGGGGAAGAAGACTCGATGGTCCGGAGCGATCGCATAAAAATTGAAGGGTAAGGACTGGTCAGCGCTCTCGGTAATGTTGTGTGGGATTTAGAAAAGCGGGGGTTGGGGACCGACGGAGATGCATTCATAATGGAACAGATCTACTCGATGAGAGCGAGTATAGGACAAGGGGGAAAGGAGCAGAAAAAGAAGAGGTAGAAACGGGTACGGCGGTTCTGCAAGAATTTCGTGGGCTTCAATGGGGGGGAACTCTCCCAAAAAAAATTGTATTGGGAAAGGGGAGGATGTGGACCTCTCTATGGGGGGAGCAACGACATTTAATTAGGGGGTAGGTTCCTATGCTTTCTTGCATGGAAGAGGATCTCACCGACAAGAGAGAGCGAAGCTGTTTGGTTCGATTCCTGAAGGTAAGAAAACCCGTGATAACAAGAATCAGCTCGGACAAGAATACTCTGATGGACGCACTAAAGTCGACGGGTTCCTCACCACCTCAGGCGTACCGGCATCTATGTTGGGAGGTGATCAACGAAGCCAGATGCCGTACGGAAAATGGGAGAAGACGCCTAATCAAAAAAAAAAAAATGCCCTAGGGATTCTAGCAAATAAGCTGCATCAAATAAAAAGACTCCGGTCGGAAAATTACACAGATGAGGTGGGAAGTCTGGAAGTGGGCACACGTAGTTCTACCAGAAAAAAAGGGATAGATTCTGGCTGAAAGGTTTCAGAGCACAGGGACGGGGCCCACTCCGCTCGAGGGGAAAAGATCTGGGGAAGAAGGGGGATGAAAGCGAACGGGTTTCAGATGGTGTAGAGGCAACAAAAACAGCGGACACTTGCGGAGTGAGAACAACAGTCAATGGTACCTGAGGGGCTGGCATCTCCCAGGCCAAAATTGAGTGGAAAGATTACATATATCAGAGAATATCTCGTATCTACCAAAAATGAACAGGGGGTGGGGTCGTATAAAACAACTCGAATTCATCATCTCTACCAGCACGGACTCAGTAAAAAAGCCTTGATGGGGGGCCTCTAGAGCGTTGGTCTGTTCGCAAACCTACAAACGTACCTAGACCAGGTAAATAGGGCCGGGGGAATAGACGACATCGCTTCGAATGCGGAGCTTATCGATGAGAATCAAGTACATCTGCACTGAGAGGATAGAGTGAATTGTAACCCAACTGTCTGCTGTGTGACGGTTGGGGGGGGAAAGGAGAACTGACTTCCTATCAACACATAAACGTTGTCTCAATATCGGAAAGGGTTAACGGTCCACCGAACCTTCAGGGGAAGGAGGTCCTACAAAACCCTTGCAGGGCGCGGGGGGAGCCGAAAAAACTTTCCATTAACAAAAAGAGAGGATGGGGGCAAGAAGACCATGGTGTCATCGAAATAACGCCGGCCAAGACCTAATAGGAATAATGTCATAGATAGTGAATTCGTCGCTTCACACGTAGAGTCCCCGACTAGTAAGGGAAGAAATCGCACCCAATCTAAAAAACGACGTTCTTCTGCGGTGGACAGGGTAAAAGAGGGGGGGCATGGGAAGCTGATATTCCTGAGATAGGACAGGAAGGTCGGGGGGCCAAAACTGAAAAAAGGTAAGGTCAGAAGAACCCGTCATCAGGAGTGGAAACGCAAGGGAGTAGGAATCTTCGGCAAAGCATTGCACGATAGGAAACCACACGCCGAGCGGAGCGGGCATTACATGGAAAACTAAATTACGAAATGATAGACGAGAAAGTAAGCATAATCCATGGAGCCACCAGGTTCGTAAACAGTCGACAAAAGCCCAGGGCGCCAGGGGGGCAGGAAGGGGGGCAAAAGAACCGAGGAAAAAAGGGTACAAGTGACCAGACAGGAAAAAGGAGCGAGAATAAACGAGAGCGGGGCTGCGTTTAGGCTATCTGGCACCCTTAGGCTCCACACGGTACCAAAAAAAAAAAGAAGGCAACAGAGGAAGAGGAAAAATCAGGCGAAAATCGGCTGGTACAAGAGCCTCCAGAGAGAAACAACAACAACGAGAGGAGGAGGGCATCCTCAGTTACAAAGCTAAGGGGAAAATGGGTAACTAGAAACGGGCCCTGCTGGTGGAACCGGGTGGAGTCTAAGAGAGGTCAAGCGCCTAAACGCCTCTTAAATCAGGGAGGGTCGATGGTAAAGGGGGGGGTGAGCATCGCACTTGGCATGGTGGGTGGTAAAAATTGCAGGTCCGGGTCGCCTGAAAAGAGTTTCTGCTGGAGACCAGTTTGTAGGAACATCACAGGGAGCGCGATAACGTAGCATCGTATGCAGGGGCGATCACGCGAATTGCGTAAGCTGGAAAGGAGCCATGGCTCTACGAAGGAGTGCCAGAGAGGAAAGGGGAGTTTCAAGGACAACCGCACGAAGGGTTCTAGACGCAGAGGGGATGACAACTACCCTAAAAAGGGAAAGCGCATCCCCGGCCTACACCCAGGGATCGGAAAAAGTTGTGGCGGGAAAGGGTTTCGAAAGAGAAGCCCCGGAGAAGAGGGGGCGTGTAACGCTTACCTACGGGAACGAGCGTGAGTAGAAAGGAGGGGTCTCTACGAGTTTTAAGAAACTGGGGGCCACAGTCGGCGTGTAAAAAAAGAAGTAGTTCAAAGTTGGGTACATGGTGGTAGGAGGGTAAAAGGAAGAGGGGACAAAAACAGGGGGTCACCTGCCGGTTAGAGTGAGGTCGGTCCGGCAGGGCAGAGGGTTCATTCCGGCCGAAACGCTTGGACAAGGTATGGTGTGGGAGAGTACAGGACGGAAGGAAATACGCAGAGAAAAACGAGGTGGGGACCGAAGGGAGAGCCTGCTCAGGGTGGACGACGGAGCATAGAGAGCGAGGGATCACAAGGGTTATCAGAAATTAGGATAGCGCCCGACCTCTAGGGGTTCATGACGGCAACTTGGGGAGTTAGGTTATTGATGCACGGCGAAGAGGGGAACTCTGAATGTGAGAGTCCATTCCTATTGGAAGGCTGGTATGGGATATCTCTCAGAGAGTGACTATGGGGGGGCAACACGGAACGAAGTTAATGGTTCTCGAGACTACTGGGATGCAGGTCAGTATCTATTAATTCTGGACCTTCGGATGTTGGGGAGAAGGGGGACTCATCAGAATCAAGATGCATACCACAGGGTTGTATAAAAGGGGCAGAAAAAGTAAGGGGGTTTGCTGAGACCCATTTGAAAACAGTGAAGATTCTATGTAATGAATAGAGTATATTTTCATCGAGAAAGTGGAGTGGAGTAAAAGGGAGTACGAGAACTCTTTGGAGATGAAGAGAGAAAATACAAGTCCGGTCACGAGTGGGGGGCATTGAATGAGGGGGAGTAAAGCACGGTTGTATTCTAAGTAGAATGGGTGAGTACCATCAGGGGGGAAAGGGTAGTAGCCCGCCTGTTGGGGAATAAGGACTCCATGGAATGAAGAGGGCATTTAGGGGGGCGGAAGTCATCTCCAAAAAAATCGATGATAAAAAAAGACGCGAGGTGGTGGGGGAGAAAAATTGATGATTGACAGGGGGGAAAGAGCAGGGGGGGACGCTAATTTCTAAAAGGGTCATACCAAGGTACTGTGGGGGGGTGGAAGAATGGATCCGCCAGTTTGGTCAGCCAGGAACAACATAGGAACAGAGGGGTAACAAAAAAGCTGATAGAAGGAGCGACTAGTAGGACGTTGCAGGCCAAAGAAGTACTTGTATAGCCCGGGCAAAAAAAGGTCAGCCTGGACTCCAAGAAATGGGTCTGGTTGAGAAATTCAAAGGCGGGAATGGGGGGAAAAGCTAGAAACACCACACTTAGGGGATGAGGAAGGAGAAAGTCACCTGAAGATCGTCTCAACGACATGAAACCAGAGTGATATTGGTGGGACATGACGACAAAGAAGGAGGGGATAGAGGAAACTAAGATATCAGTCGTCAGGAACGAAAGATGGGTTCGTCAGGAATGGACCTTCATCGTCGGAGAGACCAGAATGATGTGCGGTACCATGACCACAACAGAGAGGGGAGGGTTAATTGGGGGGGGGCAATTCAGAAGGGGGAGCGGAAGAAACGCATCGACGAAAGGGTGTGACCTCAACCCAAAACGTCGTTGACGAAAATCTATGGGGAGCGAAAAAAATTCACGAACTAAGCGCTTCGGGGAAAAAGGGAGACGAGGGGATCGGACAAATTGATCGGGACTGCACAGGTCTAACGCGGACAATATTCCTTGCAGTACAAGAAACAAGAAGAGGAAGGGCTAAAAGGAACACGGGAGGACTATGAGCAATGGCAACAACGTGATTAGACCATGGCCAGGGATGAGTAAGTCGCTCTTCGAAAGTGCTAACTCTAAGAAGGGAAATAGAGCAACACTCCCTTCTAGGGGCTGAAATAGAAGGACTAGTCCTACCGGGGAATCGTGCGAGACGGGTTAAGAAAACGGGTCGGAAAGCAATAGCGGCGGATGCGTGGGGACCTGTGGACCAAAGGGGGGTGTGATCTTGGCGAAAAAGTATGCTTATCCATGAAACCACTGATGGGGAAGGGGATCGATCCCAAGAGGGAAAGCAGGTGCGACTTACGCGCTCAAAAATGACTTTTTCGCAGGGCAGGCACACACGAAAAAAAACGCGCGAAAAAATCTAAACCTAGAGAATGACTCACAAGGGGCCAAAGACAGTGGGGAGGGGGGGTGGAATGGAGTTC
>Ga0179593_1331478_pt1 | contig 19695 bp, 13 predicted proteins | sample CZODoug2_1_08_16_FD_185931 | JGI IMG/M metagenome (GOLD analysis project Ga0179593, IMG submission 185931) | Vadose zone soil fungal communities from Angelo Coast Range Reserve, California, USA - CZODoug2_1_08_16fungal (PacBio error correction) | ecosystem: Environmental > Terrestrial > Soil >...
AGAACGTAAAATTAAGAGAAGGTTTAGAATCCATCACTCAGCAAAAACGGAAAGTTTACCCAAGAGGATCATCAAGGTTAGGGACAGTGGGGGGAAGTCAAACGTTCGTACGAAACGAAGGGGAAGGCACAGGAAACCTATATTACAGAAAAAGGCGAAATTCCTGGATAGCGTGAACGCGAAGGGTCACAAACCTGGGTGAAATGGATGCTCTGCGGGATCGAAGAGACGGTGGGGGAGGCAAAGAACGCTGTCGATTGAAAGCCGACTACGGCGGGGAACGAGGACTAGATAGGGGAGATAATCCTAAAGTGAAGAGAAAGCGCGTATCTGATCAAGTGGGCCAACTCCGGAACTCTGGGAGGAGCCGCGTGTGTCCGGGTTCGGCCGATTTCCAAACAAATTCTTGGGGGAGAGGGAAAGAAGAAGTCGCATGTCGTGGTGGATGACTAAATACACGGGGGGGCTTCGAATGAATAAACTCCTGCGGTAAAAAATCGCAGGAAGATAAGGAGGCGATTCATCTAATCTTAGTGGTGCAAAAGAAGATTTCACGCGATGATGGAGGGCTGCGTGCTATACGGCAAGGCAACGGTTCACATCTGACAGAATGAGGTGAAGACGAAGGGGGGTCGCCATCCCACGGATACGAATGTGGGGTGGGATAACCGGTTTATGGCTTACGGTCAAAGGCGACCGCTCTGCCGCAACTAAAAGAATGGAAAAATACATCTCGAGCTCACGTATAAGGATAACGAGGATATGGAGAATTCCAAGGTACGCTCGCGCTCGGAAGAAGCCGGCACGTTTGTAAAAAAGGACGCGCTACGGACTGGAGAATGAACTGGCGAAAAGGGAAGATCTATCACCCTCTGATACTCGCCAGGGCGGATCTTGGGGAAGAGTGGGACGACTAATTGAAGGTTTCGGTTGGGGAATGAGAACTGGCCGGGGTCTTAATAACTTTTTTCATGCATCGCGGCAGATCAATGGGAAAGAGAGTGGAAAGTGGGGGAGGAGGCAAATAAAAGTCCACCACCTGGATAAAAAACGCAGGCAGAAGTAGCAAATGGGGATCGAGAGAAACTTAAAGGAGGGGCCAACTGCACCAAGCGGGGGAAAGTGGATGACGGTGAAGGCGACGTCCCTAACGGAAGGATGTGAAGTTGGAAACCCTCCGATCGTGGGGGGTGGGGACTTGAGAGGAGGCATGAGGGATTCATAAGGTGATACTTAAATAAAGAAGAAACTCTAGGAACCCTCTTTTAAGCGATCGAAATAAAGCTCAGGGAGGGGGACTCTCCGATGCCAGGCCGCCATCTGGGACAGGCGACTGAAAATGGGTGAACATAAGGACCAGGACGTAAGGATAAGAGGGAAACACCTATGAGGCGTGCCCGATTTCCAAGAAAGGGCATCCTCCGCAGCGGATATCGTTCAAAGTGGAATCTTGTGAACAGTCCGGACTTGTGGATAAATACGACCGTAGATCAGGGAGAGAGGAATAGAAAAAGTAAACCACGCGACCTTCACTCCAATAAGTAAAGTAACTAAAATGCGATGGCGAGACCAACCCGCCTGAAAGGTTTGGACACTAAGGCCAAATCACGCTGCGCAAGCAGTGATGCAGGAAAGGGGTGGACCAGGGGTGACGTCCAGGCCAGTTCGAAATGTCCGTAGATTCTAGAATCCCATGGGAATCCAATTTGTCCCGGGTTCCTTGAGGAAGGGGGTAACGGAAAAAAAGGGAAAGTAGGGAGGGCTCTGATCTGCTCTTCGGTTCCCCAAAGTAAAGGATACCACTGAACAAAGGGAACTGTGAAAGAAAACGAGTCGCTGCTACAAGAGAATGGAGGAGAACAACGCATTAGCTGTTGGAAAGAGAAGGGACAAAAAGGAGGGGTTCTCTAAAGGGAAACGAAGTGAACTCCCTTTGAGATAATATCCCACCTCTTGTGGTTTACTTTGCAGAGAGTTGTAGAAGATGGGGAAGGTAGGCCAAAACTCTTTTCACAGTTCAAACTGCAAGGGAAACAAAGATGTTGTTAGGGAACCGTTTGGTATAAGTCCTGTTTCGTACATCAGCGGGAGTTGGACGGAGGAAAGAAAGTAGTTCTTTCTCGAGTGAGGCGGCTTCGTCCGTGGGTGCCGAGTGATGACAAAGAAGTGGGGGCGGGCTTGAACATGTTGACTGTCTATTAATGGAACGAATGAATCCGATTGGGCGAAGGGGGGAACCGAGGACTTGTCGATCCCAACGCCGGCGATTACAACTTTACGAACCAGCACTCAAAGGTAACGGACGGCGGGGGGGGCAATATTCGTTATGGGGTCCGTTAATAATGGAGGTTGACAAAGGGAGAACTAGTGGGGTTGAGGTTCGATCGGTTGGAACTCAGTGGAGCTTGAAGCGAGGAAAGGAGTACCGACAGGTACAGTCCGTTCAGAAGTCCAATAAACGAGAAATAAAGGTGCGAGGGAGAGAAGGCAGTTACTTCAAACAAAAACTACGGACGGGGGGGGTGCTTATATCAGGAAAACCCAAGGAATAACGGAGGTTGACAGGGAATTGATTCCAGCAGTGAGATGGGACGGAACAGGGGAGGTTGAAAAACTTCGGGTAGGAAAGATCTCGTAGGGAGTCGCGCTTGCGACATATCTTCTCACAACACTTAGTAATAGGAGAGTTAAAATCAAGCAGCGAAAGAGCCAAGTTCCGATATTTCCGACGGAACGATGTTGTGGAAGAGTTAGAACCGGAGGTTCTTCCTTCTTAACGACTCCCAATGCCTCGTTTTTCAAGGTTAGAGTTGGGGGGCATGACAGGTAACCGCTCCCTAACGGTCGCGGATACATAATGGTCGGCCCTCGATAGGGAACACTGAATTGAAAGGAGAAGGAGAAAAGGGGGGAGCGGTGGTCGTGGACTTTCAACACAGAGATGGTCATGCAACGCAGATAATGGAAGAGTAGAAATTATGAGGTCTACGAAGAAACCAAGAAGTAGTAACCTTTGTCAAAATCAAGACCATAACGGAAAATGCATCAACCAAGGCGGATGAAAGGGAGGAGGGCTCCAGGAAGTTTTGGTCAAGCGGTTGGATCGTCAAGCTAGGTCAGGGAGTTCAGGCTAACCCGGCGAAAAAGGTGACGGGATCATTGAAAGCAAAACTCGGTTAAAGGAGCAAAACAAGGGGCAGTCTGGCATTCACATTCGAAAAGGATTGCGGAGGAAAACCGAAGACATCCAAGAGTAAATTCATGTCCGGAGAGACAGAGAGAAGGGGAAAAATCTTGAGTACTTACCAATGGACGCGTCAAGGGAGAAAAAAGAACAGTTTCATGAAGGCAACAAAAAGCCTATATTGTCGAGGCACACATAAGCGAAAAAGGGGGGGGCATAACCCCACCGAGGTGGGCGATCGAAGGGTTTTCCCTAAGGACTTACACTGACGAGAGGGGGTGGTTAGCAGAAGGGAATGGAAGAGATCCTCGGGGCAGGAAGTACTCCCGTCTATTTTGGAGGGGAGCACTCCCGGAGGGGGGGAAGTCCTTTTCTTGGACACGAAATGATCCCCTCCTATCGAATCTCTCAACTCTTTGGGTAAAGGGAAGAGGGGGAAAAGCCGGTCAAAATTGTTAGATGGTAATCAGAGACCATTTCCTCTTCAATCAGCACAGAAGGAAACGCAACGTCTCGGCCATTTAAATTAACGGCAAAAAACTTGCGCAGAGGGAAGGGGGATTGAAAAAATGTCAATACTCTGGACAGTACGTATCATCGCACTCAACATTGGTTTTAAGAAGTGGGGGGGGGGGCGGGTTTTCGCGCGATTTTGAGAGGGACGGTGGTGAGTTTGCAAAAGTCCAATCATGGACGGGGAAAGTTGAGGGTTTGGCCCCAGGTAAATTGGGGGTGGGCACAAGATACAATCAGAACCGACGAAAACGCTGCGGATGCTGGAAAGAGGGTAATGAGCACGGCGGGCGCTTCTTCAGAGACAACTTGACGATGCATCATTTAAGTACTCTACGCTCGAGCGACAGGATTGTGACCCGGAGTAATGGCATGTCTTGATCCGGAAAAGGTCATAGGATAATCACCAGCCGACGTCGGATGAAAAAGGATCCTTATTGCAGGGGGGAAATAGAAAGATCAAGAAAGTAAAAGGGAGACGGGAAAGGGAAGAAGGAAAAATGAAGAAAACAAAAGATCCGAAGGGAAACCAACTCTGTAAACGAAGGAATCAGCCGAAAGTCATTGAAACTTCAGCGACTGGTGAAATGGGGGGCGAGGAGGGAGGGGCGACGGGGGGGAGGACGAGCTGACGCACACGCTCCTTCATTCTAACGAAAATATAGGTCTTGCGCGCGGAAACGACAGGGGGGGGAAGGGACTGGGAGGCGCGGTGCTGATTGGGGAGGACGGCATCCTCACAATCGCGCTATGGGGCACATAAAAAGAGCGCCGCAGGGAATGTAACGAAACCCGGCAAATGGGGACAGTACGACTGCAAAAAGCCGAAAGGGGGAAATCCTGAGAAGGGGGGTGAAGTATGTGGCGCTCTAAGAAAAGCTGTGTGGTTCCTGACGGGAGAGAAAAGTTGAGCAATTCATCGGGGGGCATCCGACGGCGAAGAGCGCAAACGCGGAAGGGGGGGGTTATTGAAAGACGAAAAGCAGCGCAGTAAAGACCCCTCCTCGATCGCAGGCACTTTAGTGGCCGTCGCAAAAGGGTGTCGGTTACTCATAAAGAAGACAAAAAGGTTCTCCATCCCCAAATCGTCTGCGAAGTCCATGGGAGGGGCCAACACCAAAGAAGCTTCAAAAGAATTGAAATGCATGGGAGGGAGGAAACCAAGGAAGCCAAGCAGCATCCCATCAGCGGGAGTCTGAATCGGGTTGTGTTCAAAATGAACAGCAGCTGAAGGGAACTAGAAAAAGTGCTATACAGGAAACAGGAAAAAAGAGAGCGGGCGATGAGTGAAATTCAGGAAAGATAATGCGCCCCTGAGGTAGACAAAGACGAAAATATGGAGGGGAGATCACCCCATAGTTACTATAGCGCGAATAAGATTGGGAGCACTTCTCAAATAGCAAGTCGTCTCTGTACCGAAGGACGAGAGACGGTCCAGTAAAGCGTGCAAGGCAGGAGGAGAGGGAACTGGTTCACTAAAGAACAGGGTGAAAAAGGAAGAAGAATTCAAAGGAGGAAGTAATTGGCACGAAAAGGAAACTGACTGACACAGTCAAAAGGAGAGAAGGGTGCGCGCGCGAGAATGCTTAGAAGGCCAGGACATCTTCGACCAAGGGAAGATGTGAATCAGGGAAACGTAACGATGAGCTAGAAAATCCTGATCAAGGGGGTCTTGAACGGAGGCCGACCATAGTCTGCATCCTCAGGAGAAAAATTCCGTAGCGGGTACTCTAAGAAAACAACACTGAGGGTAGAAAAAAAAGAGATAGACAGGTCCCTTCTGCCCAAAGTGGAGAAAGTACGACTCAGCGCCCGCTGGACGAGCGGAAGGAAAGATTACGGAATTCTCTATCAGGGAAGTGGCACAATTATGAGAACTAGAAAGCGGAACGGTAGGATTCCTAGTAGCATCCAGTAAGTAAAAAACAGGCGAATTTACCGAAACTGAAAAAAACTTTTTAAAGGGAGCTGGGGAGGGATCGATCTCGGTGTCTCGTGCTCTGCGGAAAAGTTCAAGCGACGACGGAGGAAGAGTTCTCCGTGAGTGCGGAGAGGCAGAAAGCGACAGTAAGGATCATGTTGGCATGAAAGGAGGGGGTGACATAGCGAGACGGAAGCAGGACGATTTGGTGAACTTGGAGGGCCTCTGCAATTATGATGATAACCAAGAGGGATTTAGGTCTCTAGAAGCTTGAGTGGCTGAACATATTTCCGCAGAAGGAGTGAGAGGAGAAGGAATGGGAGGAGTTCTAGGGAATTACAAAGATTGCGAATTCACGACGGGGCGATGGAGGAGCTGTCTGGCTACTTACATAACGGCTTAGAGTGGAACTCCTTGGGGTCGAAAAGAAAAGAGGAAGAAAAGAGAAAGGCTTGGGGTACGTCTCGTAATTACTAACACGTGCCAGGCACACGCCGATACTTCCAGAAACTACTCGGGCCCTATCTTCTATCTCGGGAGAGAGGAAAGATCAGAAAGTGAAGTTAGGGATGAGTACTTGAACCATTGGGTCTGAAGAAGAGATTTAATCGCCCTTGGGGGGGGGGGGGGTGGGGGGGTTGGGGGTGGGGGGGGGGGGGGGGGGGGGGTGTGGGGGGGGGGGGGGTTGTGGGGGGGGGGTTTGTAAGATCCTGTCATTACAGTATTAAGGAAGCCAAAATATCGATCCACCCTCCCACGTGTCGCAGAATATTGGGAGGTGAAATTACGGACACCCAGAAAAAGGTGTGTTCCGTTGGACTTCTTACTGGGTACGATGAGAAATTGGGGTTCAGAACGGCGCTCAAGGGGATGAGTTTGTATGACGGGGATTGAAGGACAATGCAACACCTGGGGGCGAGGGAAGGAAGACGAGGGCTAGACAGGAGATACTTAATCGACACCTGCACCCGAGGGAGGACTTTCCGGCGAACGGAAGGGGAAATCCGGTGGGGCCCTCCTAGGTTGTTGGGGCAGTTGAAAGGGAGGAGGGGCATCGGGAATAGGCTCCCTAGGGTTATCCTTCAATAAAGGATGAGTAGGTCCCGGACAGTTCTGGATAGCTCTCAGACATGAAAGGAAGAGGAGGAGGGAAGTCTCCATCGGGGTCTTCCGATGACCGCCGGGTGGGTCAAATGAGAACGGGGGATAACGGTCCATGGAAGGACGGAGGAGCGGAAGACGGGAGGGAGGGAGGAAGGATCTAGCACAGTAGAACGGACAGGACAACGGGTCATGTACACATACCGCAACAAAAGAAAAGAAGGGGGAAGTTCCCGGCGCGTGGAATCGGGGCAAAGGGACTGCATCTGTAACGAAAGTCAATAAGCCTATCTAAATCAACCAAGGAAGACGAAAGGACCCATATCGGGACCTTACCAGGCCTACAGTACTCCCGAAAAAAGTGGCGAGATACCCCCCCTAGAACTGTGTTGACCGTCAGGGGGGGGAAAAGAGCCAAAGCCGCGTTCTCTTTAATGGGGTGCCGGCACGGAAATTAAAGGCAGGGTTCTGAAAGGAAAGTAAAAATTTCGAAAGGCATGGACAATAAACTTGAAGGAAAAGGGGGAATCATTTTACCGTCCAAAAAAAAAGTTGAGAGAAGGTGAGGCCTAGAGGGCACAACACAACAAGCAACAACTACAAAACCAAAAGATCAGGTTAAAAGGAAAAAAGCGGTGGTGAAAGAACATACTTGCGTATTGAACTCAGTGAGAGAAAAATCTAAAGAAAGGAAAGCTTGTCGGCGAAGCTTCCAACATTCAAGCAGCTAAAGGGTACAGTCCAGAAAGGTAAGAAAGGGTGATCGGAAAGAGGCAAAAGTGGACTTTGCCATCGGGGGCGAATAATGGGGCCGTATTCAAACTCGTGATGCTCGAAGAGGATAAACGCTGGGAACATCTGGGTGAGTACTCATGCGGTTTGATAGGCTGAGATCGCATATAGGGGGCCGGAAGGAGGGGGGAGGGAGGCATGTCTTGGGTACGAAATGTGCATGCCGACGTAAACAAAGAAGGGGTTAAAGTGCTTTGAAACCGATGTGATGGAGAGACGAAAAGACAAGGGACCTGTGGACTAGCCGAGGAAGCTAGGGCGGGGCAACCCCCGGGATGACGATTAAAAACCAAAAAAACGAGAAACCCGTAAGGAAAAGGACCTCCAAAGTCCGAGGGCCGGGTGAATTCTGGTGATGGCGTGAAGAATTAGGGTAAAGGTTGAAGAATCGGTTACGGGGGGGGGAACTCAACAAAATAAGAAGGGGGCTTCAAAAGGATGATTGATTCATGAAGGGGGTGAAAAATCCGCGGAAGAAAAAGAATTGAGCAAGAACCCCGCATCACATCCTTCTCAGAAAAAGGTACTTCAAGGCCGCGGAGGAAAAAAACCAGATTATGGAGAACGAAAGGGTGGGGGAGAGGGGGGAAGGGCTTCCAACGACAGGAGGTTCTAAGGAGTCAAGGATGGTAATTACCCGAAGGGGGTGGTTTAATTGCTCATCGAAATAGTCAAGACGAGAAAGGAGGGGGGAGAGAGTACTGCTCAAGCAAATCGAAAAACAACGGAGAAACAGGATAGTGCTCAATCTCAGGAAGAAAGCTCAGGGAAAAAGGACACGATGGGAACTATTTCTTACGGGGAATGACTCCACGTCTGAGGCCGGAATAAAGGAGAAAGCCGTCCCAGGGAGAGGGGTTGGGAGCCACGAGTAAAGACGGTCTCGGCAAGCTTTAAGAAGAAAAGGAACGAGACCAAGTTTCACGAGCCGCCGTTTAGGGAGAAAGGGGGAGGGGGGGGACTTATGACACGCGCAGAGAATAGATTGAGCAACAGGGAAGGGTTCCTGGAATCTCCACTTAGAAAGACTCAAACGAACAAGAGGAGACCTTTGTACAACGAATTATTCACTCCAATAAGAGGGGGGAAAAGAAGAGGGGTCAGTGTGGCTTTAAAGGTGTAAGAAAAGGCATCGGGGGTGAATAGGAAAAATCGTGGCCCACTAGGTCCCTGACAAATGGGGGAAGGGAAGGTTAAAAGTATAGGGCTAAACCAACTTTGGGGTCCAACTGCAACAAAATTCGACAATATCTGCCATTCCAGCCCGCACCTAATCATAGAAAAACCTGCTTAATCCAGCCAGGGAACAATACCACCATGTCCAATCAAGGTTTATAACCAGTCCTGACGGACCGCGATCAACACGGAGAGGGGAAAAGGAAACATGAACAACTTTGGGCAAATTGACCCAAAAGGGGGTATAAGCTTCAACGTTCACCGGCAAGGAGGAAATGTGAAAGTTCGGGCGAACGATAAGGTGAGAAAATAAAAGGGCTATCCGAAAAAAAGGGGAAAGGCTGTCTAATGATCAAAGTAGGGAGGGGAGAAGGGCCAAGGTAGTTGGGAGCTCACAATCGCTTGGTCAGGAGCGAATGGCTTGACAGGGCTCAGGACCAAGAACCCGAATACAAGGAAGGGGGGGGGGGGGGGGAGGGATCAACCAGTCAAAACAATCAAAAAAAAAAAAAGGGAATGCAAAAATGCAATGGCTTCAACTAGGCCGTCTAAGGAAGGGAAGGACAGTGGAAAGGGACTGGTACAGGTAAAAGTTCTAGGTCAGAAACGGACTGGCAAGCACGGGGGGAGTTACAAAGGAAAATCACAGTGAAAACTGAAGCACATCCGAATCGGGTAGTTCGGGCAAGAGAGGGAGTGACATGTGGAAGGGAGGAAGGCGTAGGTTGGGAGATTCACTATTGGTTGTGGAATAAAGCGCTGCCATGAGGTAGTAGTTTGTAAAAAAGTAGCAGGGGGGCACAAGAGGGGTCCCTGACATCGAGACGCAGGAGAGGCTACACTACAACTAAGAAGGCAGTCGTGAGGCGAGAGAGGAGTGAGACGGGCTCATTAATCCTTAAACTCATATCAGAAAAACAGCAGTAAAAATGAAATATTCCCTGTGAGTACAGATCAGGAAATTTATACAGGAAAGAACATGGTGAAAGGGGGAAGTCCTGCTTTGCTAGTTAAAGGGCAATGAGAAACTGCTCTGGGATAGGGGAAAGATTGCCAATGACGACCGGCAATGTCCACAAAACTGCCGAGCGGGAAAAAAAAAGAAGGTCAAACGCACGTTGCAGACCCCGGGAATGGGAACTAAGGGTGCAGTTGTAAGATTGATGTCCAGGAAGTTGGAAGAAGGATGATGCGGAGAGGAATAAAGGGTGGGTTTGAATACGGACGAAATCCGTCGAAAAGCCCAAAGAGCTAAATCGAAGAGGAAAAGTAGAAGAATAGACCCTTCATTAAGGAAAAAACGGCTGGTGTCTTAGGAGAGAGAAAGATCAATATTCCACTAACTTATTTAGCAATGTTTACGAGGGGTGAGAGACGGGGACGCTGGGGGAAAGCAGTCCTTCACTAGGACTAAGAGAGGGTCAATTTGTGAAGTAACGTACCGGCTGCGTCCGGAGAAAAAAGAGCACAGTGATGGGGAAACTAATGCTAGGAAGACTATAAGATCATCAACTCGGCTGTTCAACGGGGTATTGCTTTCCGACGCAAGCTGAAAAGTTAAGAAGAAAATGATTCAACCAGGATAGGGAAGGGAAGGGATACGTGGGAAGTGGGGACTGCAAACCCAAGAGTCACCTTGTCGTGCGAGGAAGTTGCAAGGGGCGAACGTCATACATAGAAAGGAAGGGAAAGACAATCTTCCTTTTGTTCATTACGTCGCGTCTGCTAAACACGTTCGCGGGAAGATGTAGGCGTAGCACTCGCGAGGGAATCTTAATTGTAAGACCGGAAAAGTGAGTAGAGACGTTAAACTGCTAGTCCTCAGTCTCAAGAAGGGGGGGGGTGAAGGAAAAGCGTAAAAGGAATTCAACGCTGCTCAAGAGAGAGCGCATGAACGCGTGTGGAAAACTTAGGCCTTCTCGCGCACTAGTGAGAAGGGGGAGTCTTCATAAGGGTCTCTAAAGGGAACAAGGGCGGAGAGGGGGGGGAAGAGTGAAACTGGGAAGCTTCAGACGAGTTTGGAGACAAAAAGAAAAAGAGAAGGGAAGAACGAAAAGAAAGTTCACCCAGGGGGGGTTCCCTAAATTCAACAGCTACGAAAAGTCAGGGAAGGCGAGAGGCTTAAGGCCAAATAGGGACACTGACTTCAACAGGTAACGGTCAAACTACACGGTACGGACTGGGGTCCAACGAGAGGCATTAAGAATCCTTGAAGCTGGGACCATCGGGAAAGACCTGAGATAGGCAAGGGGAGAAACTGTCGCGCCGGTGGTTGGATCTCTCTCAACAACAACTAGAAAATATATAATATGAACGTCCACCTCGGAGGGAAGGGGGGGTAAAATACTCGACAGACTTGAACTGCTTCAAAAATCTTCAAAAGGCTAAAGGGGTAAAATCGATCAGGTTAAGTCCTTACCTTCAAAGGTTTTCTGGAAAAAGTAGAAAAATGTTAATGACTTCGAGGTCGACATTACATGATACCTCGGAGCCGACTTCGTATCGCGAGCCGCGAGAAAAAAGGGGAAAAGGGTCTTCGATCAAGAAGTGCCGCCATGGAAAGAAAAGTAAGAAGCTTCGACAGGTAAAGCCGCGAGGAAGAGGGTAAGAATCGTCTTCTAAGAACCTATCTAAACAAGATCCTGCGCTTAAGGAAAGAGGGGGGAACAACGCGTAGGCGCGAGCTATATCCGTGATGTCGGGGATCGGCTTCAAACAAAGTGAGACTGAACAAGGGAGATTTAATGAAAGTCACAGAAGAAAGGAAGGAAGTGGATGAAGAAAGTGCAACGCGCGGCGGTGTAAACCGAGGCATACAGAGATTGCACGTGTTTCTAACGATCTTAAAGGAAGGAGAAACAAAAGCCGGGCGGAAGTTAAGGCAGGGGGCGAGGGCGGGAATTCGATTGGCAGAAAAAAAGGTCGTCAAGGAAAAACATAATGCGGGGAAAAGGGGGTCGAACATGAACAGAGAAGTCCTATCTGTGGGATGGTGATTCTTTGGTAACGAAGAAAAAAGCCCGCGGCGCACCTAAGAAATCAGAAGACGCAAAGAAAGGATCGCCCTTATGAGTCAAGCGGGATCATTACTGCATCAGGAAAAGGTAAGCGCGGGAGGAGATCGACTCACGCCTTTTAAATAAGAGGGGAAGAGATACGAGGTAGGGGGAGGAAAAAGGTAGGGTATTAGATCTCAATATAGTCACTCAGGCGAAAAGAAAAATTAAAGGTCGATGCCGTTAGGTCGTGAAATGAGAGGAAGGGTGTAAGGGCCTTCTAACTGGCGTTATACGCTATAATTTTGGGTTCAGGGGCGAGGATCAATTTAGAGAGTTTTTGTGGTAACGGGAAAGGAGAAAAAAACAGTCTCGGCAAACTAACAGGGGACGAAGGCTAGAACTTAAGAAGAAGAAACATCAAAAAAGCAAAAGTCGCGTAGGTAAACTGAAGTTTCGGTAAGAAAAAAAGAAGACACCTGGAAGGAGGGGGGGGGAACGCGGGGATCGGGTTGGGGTCCAGGGACAGGACGTCGGAGGAATTGGATCAGCTAGGGACTCCTTTGATCCTTCAATGGGCTATTTAAAGACAAGGGATGGGGCAAAGAGGAGGAGTCAGGGGGAAAATGCCTCTTCGACTACTTAGGAATAGGACAGGGGAAGGATCTGTCAGCTTATAAGGGAAGAAAGGACGAGCATGTCTGAAATCACAAACGGTCTCGAAGAAAAAGGGGAACGGGACCGTCCTGTTGGGGTGTGGGTGGGGGGTTTTTGGGGGGGGGGGGGGGGGGTGGGGGGGGGGTGGTTGTTGGGGGGGGGTTTGTGTTCTTGGAAAGTAGGGGGGAAGCCTCCGAAGCGCCTAAATTCCGCGAGGGGGGGGGGAAAGAATTGGGGACAAGGGGCACGGATCTTTGGGGGAAAAGACACGGTCATCAAACTATGGCAAATCAACCCAAATGAAAACGAGGCCAATGGAGAGGCTACTTCAAATAAATTCATAAAATGTACGAACATGAGAGGGCAGGGGGGGAGAGAAGAAAAAAAGCTTGCCCTCACTATGGGACGTGTCAATTCTGGGAGCAAGAACTTTCTGCAAGCTTTAAATGAAAAGGCAGAAGTGGCTCTGAGACAAGTGTCGGAACCATAATGGACAGGGGGAAGGCAGCAAAATAAAACGTAGTACGGTGAGACGTGAAAAGGGACCAAAAATCTGGAGGAGGTGAAGGAGATCTTGTTCCCAGCAAAAAATTCGGAGAAAAGAAAAAAGAGGGGGTTTACAACTACAAGAACGGGGCATGATGCCCGAAAAGTTAAATCAAAGAAATTAAAAGGAGGGAGAGAAGGGGAGCTTGGAAACCACAACAAACCTTCCAACGGAAATCCTACGAAGGGACAAAAAGGTTGGGGGGATCGAGCTATACCATCAGGAAATGTGGGGTGCCAGGGGGGAAGATGTGAAAAAATCGTGAACAATGGACATATCCCGTGCCAGGTACCTAAAGGGATTGAAAATTTGGAGCACTTGGTCCAGTTTCAAAGCGGGCCTGGGATGGGGGCGGAAAGTAGGGGGGGGATAGGAGGAAAGCGGGAGGGGAATCTAAGTTCGATTTGAGAAAGCGTGCTTACAATCTGTGGGAGGATTGTGGGAACGATGGGAGGTCTCAAGGAGAAGTTATCCAGATTTGGAGAGGAGAAAGGAAGAGAAAAGGGCGTCGATCAAACATCTACCGTAAAGAATGACCTGGACCGGACCAGGCCATTCACGCCCAGAATAAGAGGGGGGTTTGAAGGGACGTTATGGTCTTTGATTCTTGAACAAGTTACCACTAGTTGGTTGAAAGTGTTGGGAGAACTACTAAACTGGGACGCATTCCCGCGTGCATGAGGGGTGGGGATCAGAAAGAAGGGCTAACATGCGAAGGAAAGAAAAACCTGCTCAAGAAAGGTGCTTAGGATTCATTGGTCAGATTGACAACCGAGGGGCTGGACCAGATCCACTTAACGCATACAGGGAGGAGCATGTGTTCCATCGGGAGGGGCAAAAAAAAAAAACAGGGAGAGAGGCCCCTGGGCAACAAGGAAAGAGGGAGAGATGGGACAGGGAAAAGTTGGATTTCCTGCGGATCTAAGTCGATCTGCTTGGAGGAAACTGAAAGAAAAATATCTAGAAGGAAAAAAAAGAATGATGAGCAAGCAGCGAAGCGAGCCATTCTCGGACTATTATAAGCAAAGGGCGGGAGTGGGTGAAAAAAAAAAAAAAAATCTCAATGAGGGGAAAGGAACATCTCAGATCCTACTGACCTCTGTATGAAAAAGAAAAGAGGGGGGGAACCGGAATACGACACAGACGGTAGGAGGGCTAAGAACGCAGGGGATCGAGACGCAACTCAGATTTATGAGACGGTGTGAGGTTTGTTGTATTCTGAAAGGGGGGCCTGTTCTGGAGAAAGTCAGGAACGAAGGGATTACGGGGAAAATAAGCTGAGGGGATTCTGCAAACTTAAAAGAATAACCTGTTTAAACAAGGATCACGACCATAAAGAAGGCCATCAACAGAAGGGATTACTGGAGTGCAGAAGGGTTTCCTTTCGTGTATGCATGGTGGTAGAGCAAAGATACGAGAACTGAGGGGAAAACGCCAAAGAGGTCTTTTATAAACGCACACTCAGGTCAAAACAAGCAAAAACCCGGGGGCGCACGAGCACACAAAGATACGATGAGCTACGAAAAGGAACCCCTTCATCATCGCCGAGGGATATCAAGAAATATCCGCCGATGAGTCCGCACAAACCATGCAAAGGTGAGAAAAATAAGCAGAATAACGTGACGTAGAAAGGAAAAAGAAAAGTGACGAGAAACACGGGTCGACCTCTATTTCAGACCAGCCGGGGGAGGGGATAGCGAGGAAAAGATTGGGGGTACTGGTAAACTCTACACGAAGGTTGGGACAAGAAGGGAGAACTAGGTATCTAATTACTGTCAGCAGGGAGAGTCTGGATCTCACAACCAGACTTTGGGAATTGTATCACCGAGGGGGCTTGTGCGGCTAAGTCCCTACACCTTCTCAAAAAAACTTTGGTTATGTAAAGGGGCAGGGAACAAACAAAGTGCAAAAAAATTGTAGAGAACTGTGAAGTTACTAGGGAAGGATGAAGCCTTTGAAGACCCGCTCACTTTAGAAAAGGAGATGTATGGGTTTTCAGGGAGAAGAGGGGGGAAACAAAATTCCAAGACGTTGGATTCTAACGTGTACAGGCGACGAATAAAAAAGAGGGAACAATGTTTAGGAGTTTTTAGGAAGAGATGGCGGACGGGGGGTGAATTAAAAAGGAACCATAGAAGAGAGGATAATTAGTAGAGGGTAATCACAATAATTCCTCGGTAGCAGGGGCCACGCGCTTGAAAGCCCTTCGGAAAAGGGGAGAGCGATGCTTCAGCAATTGGTTCCACGCGGAAGAGGGTCAGAAGAGTAGGGAGCGTCAACTCATACTTGCTTCAGAGCAAATACTCTGCCTTTAAAAATGACATAAACACTGGGCCCGGAAAGAAGGTTCACACGTGTAAGTCGATGCGTATGGGAGCTTATGGGGTGAAGGACGGGATAGAAGCAAATCGGGGAATGTAAGCACTGCAAGTCCAAGGAAAAATACAACACCCGAAGAGGCGGGACCAAAAAGGAACATGGACCATCGCGACGTGGAGGCTAGCCTGAAAGTAAGTTGTAAAGTAGAGAATGGGTGAAGTGATGAAGCTTGAGATGGGTAGAGGCGAGAAAGGGAGGCCGCCCTGATGGTTGGAATCGAAAGGGCAGGCGAAAATCAATCTCAAAGTAAAGCCATAAAGAAGCGCACCGGTTAGAGGACCGCAGCATAAAGGAAAGACCTAACGAGGCATCGAAGAAGATAGCGACGGGGAAGGAGTTGTGGGCCAATAAACGGAGTGGGTCCCAGGAAGGGAGGCGAACAGCAATTACTCTCAAAGAGTTTTGGACAGGAAACCGGAACGGTCTGGGGGAAAACGAGGGAATCTCAAAAACGGGGGATGAAGTTTGGCCAGATACTACTCGGTCATCCGCGAATAGCTTTCGGTCAGGAGGGGGATGCTTTTCACGCCGGGAAGGGGAACGTGTGGCGGGTAAGGTCAATGAATAACCAAGTTAGAACAACGATAGGTCCTTCGTTATCCGTTGCTTTCAAAAACAACACCAAAGGAGAGTCACTCATCTGCGTTTAATATTGATGGAAAGGAGAAAGCAAGCAAGGGATCAAAACAGGAAAGACTAGCGAGGACATTACAAAAGGAAAGCTGCCTTGAGAAAGGAGAAAGGGGTCTGCGATCTCCGAGATGTGAATGTGAAAGAATGTCCAGCGATAAGAATGAAAAAAGGTTATCATCTGGTGGGATGTAAAAATCACAACCTTATAAACGGATATAAGAGGGGGGCGCTATACTAGAGTGGACACTCTAAGAGAACGCGTCGAGTATCATTCTGCCTTAGTAAGTGAAGGAAAGAGAGGAGCGTAAAGGAAACAAGATACCGCCTTCTTTCGGGTGGGGAAAAATATGAGCATTCGCTGCAGACGCTTGGGAAAAAAGCGATCGAACACCGAGCTCACTTTCACATTGGGAGGCAAAAGAACAAAGAGACGGCTAAACGAAGGAAGTTCTGAACAGGAGGGAGTTAAGGAATGACCTTCGGCCTAATGTAACAAGGCCGAGTTCGAAGAAGATAGAGAAAACGTGCACGGGGGCAAGAAAAAAAAAAAAAAAAGAAACTGATGATGTCCTAATACTGGGATGAGTTGAAAGGGAAAAACGTGGCTCTTGTGGCGATCTTTGTCATGCGCGTACTATAAGCATCCGAGTTTAAGAGGAAATCTCCAACGACAAAAAGGGGGGAGGGATTGAAATAGGATAAAAACGACCCGGTCAACGAGTGGGAGAAAGATAAAAAGCGCTCTCATACGGGAAAAAAGCAAACCAGCGTATTATAAAAAGGGAGGGAGAGAGGTTCGGATTACCTCGTCTTATTCCGAAGGAAAGAGAAGAGGCTGGCCTATGACCATAACTAGCGAAAGGCACCTTACAGTCTTCAAGGACTCGCGAGCCCCGAACCCCTTTAAGTGGAGGAAAGTCTTAAAGGGGCGTCGAAAGAAAAATCGCCGCCAGGGAAAACGACGGCGTGCAAGAGGGGCTTTGACGAATGAGATAGAAGCCTAACTGAAAGAGAAGATCCTAGAGTGGCAGAAAGGGCCAAAAAACTAGGCTCGCCTCTTATGATTACCGCGTGGGGGGGACAGATGAAACAGCTTGAGACGGAGAATACAGGCTGAAGGTAGTTTATCTCAATCCCGTGGGGGGGGAAATACAGCGGATCGCCGCGCTAAAGTGACATTCGATGGCGAGGGTTTCCGAGGCTTGTAGGGGGGGGAACAAGCCGATTCATTAAGGCATGGATGGAAGGGGACGGCGCTTTCGGACTTTTGCACGGCAAAAAACGTCAAGGAAGAAGAAGGGGAGTACCTGGTGTTGGAGAACAAGAAAACAAGTAAGAGACCGATCTGATAAACGTGGAATATTGCTGAAACAGGGCCCGACGTCTTTATATGAAGGAAAAGGAAATCAACTGCCACCACACGCAGATAGAGAAGGGGAAGCTAGGTGACATGCGTAGAAAGAAGAAAGTGCGCTGCTCGCGCGTAATGGATAAGTAAGAATGAAAAAAGAGGGCTAAGGAGGTAGAATGAAATAAGGAAAAAACGTCATTCTAGATAAAAAATATCGACAACCCGAGGCAGATTTACCGGGTAGAGGCGTTGTTCAGGTGTTTGTGCAAAGCGGGGAAGAAAAACTCGGGTGAAACGCTAAACTGGAAGTGCGAGTAAAGTTTAGCGAGCGGGGGAAGCAATTGGGGAAAAATTTTTGACGGGGCCAAATTGAAGAATTAACCACCTGTCAGAAGAAAACTCCTGCGAGAATTCATACTTCCTAAGAACAGAGTAGAGCCAACGAAAGAAAGAATTTTGTAATTTACACTGCCCAGTGCGAACGGGTTGGGGGGGACCGCCGAGATCGGTGGTGTTTTAAGTTGACAGTGACTGAGTCGTAGGGAACTGCTAGCACATTTGGAAAGTACATCTACGACGCATGTAAGGCCGTTGGGGAAAAAAGACGACAGGAACGCAGGGAGTCGTCCTTAAACGGAGTCCGTATACGAAGGAAAAAAGGGTCCGGACTGTGAAAAAGGACAGACAGAGGAACATGTGATAGAAGAGCTTCTTCGTCTGAAGTACTGAAATGAGGAAATAAACGACGGTCTGAAGGAAGACTCTGCTTCAAGAAGTGCTCGCTTATTGTCCAGTAAAGTGGGGGCAGAAGAAAGAAGAGATTGGAGAAGGTATTTGCCTCGCGGGGGGGAAATAAGTTTAACAATGTGAGAGACCGGACTTTGGGGAACAACTCCTAACGGTCGGTAAGCGGGAGGGAGAGGGGTCAATCACCCACTCGTCGCCGAGAAGAGAGAGACGTCACTCCAATACTAATTAAATACCACTGCATGGCAGAGAGAAAAAGGAGCATGAAATTTCCCCTTCACTGGGGGGGAATGGTAACCCAATCAGGGGAAGATTGCATTGAAACAGGGGCTCCGGTGCCTTCCGAGGTTGATGGGGGCGTAGGAAGGGCCGTGGCGGGGACTCCACGGTTGGGAAATTAATGGGTACGGGGTACACAAAAAGTGGAAGATGTTACCAAAAAGCTCAAAAGTTGGTCAGGAAGAAGAGGATGGCCGGTTACCCGCCCTAGTACACGACATAACGCGGAATTAAAAAACTCGAAAAAAGGGGCCTGAGGACCAAAACTGGATCCTTCTCCAACCATTAAGAGGTAAGACCGTATATTGGCCAAAAAAGGAAACCGCGCGAACGTGAAAAATCCTACTAAGACGCTTTTGATAGACGATACACCCTAGAGTGTGTTCCTTTAGCTTCGAGACGGGGGGAAGGCGTAAATAGGCCGTGTCTGATCGACGAGAGGAAGGATGCTGATGGGGACACTGGGGGTCCCTGGGGTGTAGTATCAGCGGGTGGGGACAATAGTCGCGGGGGAATTTAATCAGGGAGTGGGAAGGAAGGGGGAGGTGGTAGAAAGGTTGGAAGACTTTCTTAAAAAGAGGGAGGTTGAACTGGGTGGCTGGAGGGAGGAGGGAAACTAAAAACGCTTTGGCGACGGGACAAAAAGAGCGAGATCTGTCTATCCAAAGCAGCGACCAACATGAATCGGGGTGGCTAAAAGAGTAGGGGGGGGGGGGAGGAATAGGGTCAACGTTGGGAAAAAGTGACTCAGATTGGGTGAGGGAGGCGATCTTCACTAATAAGATGGATCTTAACGGCATACCTCGTGCAGGATTTTGATAGGGAAGAAGAGGACGGGACAGGGAAAGTCCAAGCACGCTACCTACACAGGATAAGGGAAAAGGAAAAATGGTCTACTAGACTTACCAGGCCACTGAGACTCAAATTAGGGAAAGTTGTACCAGGATGCAAACCACGCGGAAAATGAGAAAAGGTCCGGGGACACGAAAAGACATGTATGATTAAACTAAAGAAGAGTTGAAACGTGGGGAATAATAATAAGGGGAGAGGCGCTTGTCTTCGGGGGGGAGGATGCTTCATCTCTCTAACAGGGAAGGAGGAAAAGCCAAAAGACGAGCCGACGTAGAAGCGCCGTAAAGATTTGTTGTTGTTAAAAACAGATTTCAGACGCATATTACTCTCTGACGTGACTCAGGACGGAATAGTTTTATTATTCCCTGCGAGGGTTGGGGCACCTCTTTAATAAAACCGCTTTCATAAACGGTACGCGTCAGAGGGGGGGGAGAGGAAAAGAACAATCGGAGACAAACTTATTTCACTGATTTTAAAGAGGTGTTCTGGACTTCTGCAAAGGGGGGGGGGAAGGCTACGCAAAATTCTAGCACTCTTTAAATTTATAAAGAACAGGAGTAGGAGTTG